>Ga0247831_1007941_pt1 | contig 11513 bp, 6 predicted proteins | sample LaCruzMarch2015__9_FD_192406 | JGI IMG/M metagenome (GOLD analysis project Ga0247831, IMG submission 192406) | Freshwater microbial communities from meromictic Lake La Cruz, Castile-La Mancha, Spain - LaCruzMarch2015_1m | ecosystem: Environmental > Aquatic > Freshwater > Lake | place: Spain...
TCAAAGGACAGTAATTCATTGGCAAAGTGATCGTATTCGTCAATGAGCAGATAGATTTTGTGCGGAATCTCATTTGTTTTTGCAATGCTGAAAATCGTTTTTACAACTGCTTCTGGACTTGTTTGTGCTAAAATTGTTTGCTTGTCTTCTGCACTAAAAAAAGCTTTGTAAGCCCCTAAAAAAGTACGCGCTCCAGAAATGACATTGGTTAAAAAACCTTGATAAGTGCTTTCGTGCGTTGCTGTATCAATGCGACTGAATTCAAAACGCAAAACCAGATAAGTATTTGCTGCTTTAGTTGGATGCTGACCAATGTACAAATGACCAAAAAGGCTTTGAAATTCATCTTTGTACTCCAATCCATAATAGTGGTGTAAGGTGCTAATAAACAGACTTTTGCCAAATCGACGAGGGCGCAAAAATACAGGATATTTAGAATTCCATTTTTCCAGGTTCTCAATAAAATGGGTACGATCCTGATAGAAATATTTTCCTGCTATCAAGGTGTTAAAATCACTTTCGCCGTATGGAATCTTGATCATCTTCCAGTTGTTTGGGCATAAAAGTACAAAATGTTGGCACTGTATACAAGTCTATACTAAACGAATGACAAATTCAGTCCCCTCATTTGGAACGCTGCTTACTTCCAAAGTCCCCCCATGACCTTTCACCACAATATCGTACGCCAAACTCAGCCCCAAACCTGTGCCTTGCCCGGTCGGCTTTGTCGTGAAGAAGGGCTGGAAGATTTTGTCCTTGATGGCGTCTGGGATGCCATTGCCGTTGTCTTTGACGCTGATTTCAATGACGCGCTCTGTGGCTGAGCGTCGGTTACTGAGCTCTGCCGAAGTAAGCCGAAGCCTGGTGCTTAAAGTCACAACAGGGGAGTAACCATCAATTCCTTGTTTCGCCTTTTCATTGACAGCATAAAAGGCGTTGTTGATCAAATTGAGCAAAACCCTTCCAATGTCTTGAGGGATGACCTCTACACGGGGCAAATCTGGATCAAAATGCGTTTCCATTGTCGCATTGAAACTGTTGTCTTTGGCGCGCAGACCATGGTAGGCCAGGCGCAGGAATTCATCGGCCAGGGCGTTGATATCGGTGAGCTCCTTCACACCTGTGCTCGCTCGCGAATGTTCGAGCATACCTTTGACGATGGAGGAAGCGCGTTGGCCATGGTGGTTGATTTTTTTCAAATTGTTTTTGAGGTCGGCGGCGAGGGCTTTGGCTTCTGAAGTATCGCCTTTGTCTAGCTCCTCTTCCATATCATCTAGCATTTCAGCGCTCACTTCGGCGAAGTTATTGACAAAGTTCAGTGGGTTCTGAATCTCGTGGGCGATGCCAGCGGTGAGTTCGCCGAGGGAGGCAAGTTTTTCGGATTGGATCAATTGGTTTTGTGTAGCTTTCAAAATAGTAAGTGCATCTTCAGCTCTCTTTTTTTCAGTTTGAATTTGAATTAAATTGAGTCTGGCTTGTTCTGCTTGTGCTTCTGCTTTTTGAAGGTCAAGGAAACGGGTATAAGCTTGCTCAAAAACGGCAGCGAAGCGTTTGAAAATAGCATTTTCTGCATCAGTATAAGCTTGTGGCACATAATTGACAATGAACAAACCGATTTGTTTCATCAAAACGACAGACCTTGCATAACCCTTAGTATTTAAGATGAATTTTTGCCTATGTTCCGGCACTCTACCAGGTGAATGAGCAAAAACGTGCAGAAACCAAGTATTTTTTTCTTCAAAACTTAAATCGTCCGCCCAAAAGTCCACGCCGTTTTTCTGTGCTTCTTTGATGTTATTTAATGCAGGATGCGATAATTTGGGTATCACAATCTTCTCAGGATTTGATTCGCCGATAGCTGCAAGCCAAAAAGTAAAATCTTCGGATTCATTATTTAAGAAAAAAGAAGCCGTATTCAATTGAAAATTCAATTGCAATAATTGTTCTGCCACCACATTGATGACATCGACAAGATGTTCACTTTTTTGCATCGCCATAGTACGGCTGCGTACTCGTTCCAAAGCTACTTCTATTTTTGCTTCCCGTGCCTGCTCTTCCGCTTTTTGCAAATCAAGAAAACGTGTATAAGCCTGTTCAAAGACAGCAGCAAAACGTTTTAAGATTTCTTGTTGATCTTTTGTTAATAATTTTCCTGTATTTGTGGGAATAAGCATTGCAGTGTATTGTTTCCCATAAGCAATTGAAAACCCATAATGCTCACTTTCAAAAATCATATTCTTTACTTCTTCAGGTACTTGTTTGAAATATTCACTCTCCTCAAACAAATACTTGAAGTAAGCATTCTTTTCATCCTTTGGGTAAAGTTTAGAAAAAAAATCTATACCACTTTCTTTTGCTTTAAAAATATCAGAAGATAAGGAATGTTCGGTATAATCTACTTTATATGGATGTGCATAGGATTGCCAACGGTCTGCTATCCACTGTTGAAAATGTTTTTTTGAATCATTTGAAAATATTAAAATGGTTGCTGCGCCAGCATCTAATACAAAACCTAGTTCTTTCAATTGATTGAATACAGTTAGAACAACTTCTTTAAGTTCCTCACTTTTCTGCATTGCCATGGATCTACTCCTTACCCTTTCCAACGCTGACTCAATTTCCAGTTCCCGGTTTTTGGTGGATAATTCGGCAGTGCGCTCGGTGACTTGCTGCTCAAGGGTTTCGTTTTGGGCTGCCAGAATCTGTTGTTTCTCTAATTCCTTTTTTAAGTTATCTTCAGAGAGGTTTTTTATTTCCCCAAGTTGCACTTCTAAGTGTTTACTCTTACGGGCAAAGTTCGTAGATACATAGAAAGTAATAAGTATGAAATTCATAATAAAAACAGAAAGAAGATAATAAGCATTTAAATTAAGGCTTCCATATAAGATTAGAATTGCAATTATGTTAATTATGCCCGAATTTAAAGCAACGATTCCAATAGTGTAATTCCTTTGTCGGAACGCTTACCTGCTAAAGTAAAAAAATGAAAAAGTGATAACAATACGCAATATTAAGTCTAATGCGAAAACGGGGTAAACTGGGCCAAAAAAGTAGAATGCCGGATAATCAATCCACAATCCGAAGAATAGAATTAAAAGATAAGGTGTTATTCTGTTCAAAACAATCTGGGAGATGGTTGAAAGCATTAATGTTCCCAACACTACACCTGTAAAATCTGAATAAAATGACAGCAGCCCAAATTTGCTGATGTCCAAACTGCCCTCAGAAAGCTGAACGGACAGGATTGCATTGATTACAAGAAAGAAACAAAATAGACCAAAAAAAAGATTAACTTTTTCTTTTGGATAAAAAGAAAATAACAATAGAAACAAAAAAGAAAGCACCGAAAACATATAAGAGACTGGTTGCAACCCCGAACCTTCTAAAATAATTTTGTAATGGGTTAAAGCATTATTCCATGTGTTAATGGTGATCGATAAAGGTAATTTTTTAGTGGTAGCACTTGTAAATAGCCATGTTCTGGATGGAATATGGCTGGCAAATCTTATCGCGATATGGATTTTGGTGCCTGAATTGGCTGGTAAAAGAAACGGTTTATTTCCAGGATTGAAACTTTCAACGTTTGACGATGACTTGATATAGCCGAATTGTTGAAAAAGCTTTCCATTCAAATAAATTTCAGAAGCACCTAATTGAGAGAACTGAATAGCCAATTGATTTTTTAAAAGTGTAGAATCCATTGAAAAATTTGCCCGAAACCAGCCAATATTCTTATTTTTTAATTGTGGTATGTAAGTGTTGAAATCAGAAAGGGTAATTGACTGCCATTTACGATCATCAAAATCTGCTTTCGCAAAATCGGGATCATCACCTGCATAGAATTTCCAACCTTTGTTTAGAAGCACACCCTCAGCAGGGAGGCTGTCCATACGCAAGATTTCGCTTTTTTGAGCAAAAGTATAAGAACTTAGCAGTAAAAAGATAAGGGTTAATCGTTTCATTATATGTGGGATTTAATAGGTAAAATAATTCTGAACTCCGAGCCGTAACCCTCAGTACTTTCCACTTCCAAACTCCCCCCATGCCCCTTGGTAACAATGTCGTACGCCAAACTCAGCCCCAAACCCGTGCCTTGCCCGGTAGGCTTGGTCGTGAAGAAGGGCTGGAAGATTTTGTCCTTGATGGTTTCGGGGATGCCATTGCCGTTGTCCTTGACGCTGATTTCTATGGCGCTCTCGGTGGCTGAGCGTCGGTTACTGAGCTCTGCCGAAGTAAGCCGAAGCTGAGTGCTGACCGTCACCGTTGGCTGAAACCCCTCAATCCCTTGCTTCGCCTTCTCTGCAACCGCGTAAAATGCATTGTTGATCAAATTCAAAATCACCCGGCCAATGTCTTGTGGAATGACCGAAACCAGTGGCAAGTCGGGATCAAAATGGGTTTCCATCGTTGCATTAAAACTACTGTCCTTAGCACGCAGACCATGATAAGCCAGCCGCAGGTATTCATCGGCCAGGGCGTTGATATCCGTAGAGACGCGATTAATCGCGTCTCTACTCGTTGCCACCCGGGAATGTTCCAGCATGCCTTTGACGATGGAAGAGGCGCGTTGGCCGTGGTGGTTGATTTTTTCCTGGTTTAAGGCCAGATCAGTAGCCAATTCTTCGATTAAGCCTTTATCCAATTCCGGTTTATTGATTTCTTCTTTCAACTCTTCGGCCAAATCCACGCTGATTTCCGCGAAGTTGTTCACAAAGTTCAGCGGGTTCTGGATTTCGTGGGCAATGCCTGCGGTGAGTTCACCGAGGGAGGCCAGCTTCTCGGATTGGATGAGTTGGGCTTGGGTTTGTTTCAAGGCAATCAAAGCCTCTTCTGCTCGCTTTTTTTCGGTTTGAATTTGAATCAAATTGAGTCTGGCCTGTTCGGCTTGCGCTTCGGCTTTTTGGAGGTCGAGGAAGCGAGTATAGGTTTGTTCAAAAACAGTTGCAAAACGTTGGAGTATTTGTTCTTCTTCTTTCTTTAAGTAGACTGTTGTTAAAATTATAATATAACCTTGTAAAAAGTTAGCTGAATAAAAAATAATTTTGTCGGGAATATGTTTAATTATTTCATCAGAAAAAACAGTAGGGACTTTTGAGGCTAAAAACCGATGATGTTCTTTGTTGGCTTCGCCTTCTAAGACAGCGATGTGAAGCGGTTTTTTTTGCTTCCAACTCTCATAGCGTTGATCCAAAACTTCATCTCCTGTCAGTGGAAAATCTATGAGATCAGGAATGAGTGTACCATCAGGCGAAACTGTCCCCCCCCTTTGTATTCCTAAACTTTCTTCAATAAAACAGAAACCACAAGTAAAAAGGGGGAGTTTCAAATCTTGTATTCGCTGGAACAATAATTGAGTACAATCGGCAAGGTCACTACTTTTCTGCATTGCCGAAATTCTGCTTCGTACCCTCTCTAAACCTACTTCAATCTGCGCCTCCCTTGCTTGCGCCTCTGCTTTTTGCAGATCGAGGAAGCGGGTGTAGACTTGCTCAAAAACGCTTGCAAAACGCTGTAAAATCAAGGCTTTTTTTTCCGAAAGTGGAGTAGGTGCCCAAAGCAAAGCCCCATGCTTCATATATGCCAAAGAGAATGTGGCCGATTCGGTGGTTATCATTCGCTGTTTAACTTCTTCTGGGATAACCTTATAGTCGGACTGTGTAAACATAAAATCATCATAATCCCTTTTCTCCTCTCCCTGCAACTGATAAACCAAATAAGATGCACCATTTCGCCAGGCTTCTATCATGCTTTTTTGCAGGGGGTGGTCAAAATATGGGATTCTGTAACTTTGTGGGTAGTTTTCATGACCAAAACCAGCTACCCAGCTTTCCATCTCGTTTGTTTTATCTTCAATAAGATTTATCCCAATGGTTCCAAAGGTGAAATCCAGTTTTTGTAATTCATCGTAAAGCACTGCCGCCACATCTAGCACTTCCTTACTTTGTTGCATGGCTAATGCCTTGGAACGCACCCGCTCCAGAGAGGCTTCGAGTTCCAATTCAGTGTTTTTGGAGGATAATTCGGCAGTGCGTGTGGTAACTTGGCGTTCGAGGGTTTCGTTTTGGGTGATTAATAGCTCTTTTTTTTCCTGTTCTTGTTCTAAGTTCTTTTTTGAAAGTTCGTATACTTCTTTTAATTTCAGTTTGAGCACCTGATTGGTATAAGCAAAATCAAATCCCAGAAAAAGGGCAGTAGCGAGAGGAAGACTGGCGTAATATAGAACAAATAATGTGGTGGAAACGGCGGGAAAATTTGGTAAGAAATTTGCTGTCCATACAAATAGAATATAGGCGCTTAAATGAACCAAACTGGCTATTGACATTAGCCAAGCCCCCTTTTTTTTGTCGTGTACAGCTTGAAAAGTAATATGTATAATCTTGATTTTAATGAATATGCCGAATAAAGCCGTTCCAAAATGCCACCCCCAATTGTAATACCCTAAGTTGAGCAATTCTGCTGGAAGGACTAAAAAAAATAGAAACCAAAAAATCCAGTCTTTTTTGCTGTTGAACAATTCATAGATGGCACTGAGCAAGCAAAGATTGGAAGCCATTCCTGCGATAAAGGCTAAATTGATCGAATAAAATCGTAGACTTAATTGTTTTTGATCAATACTGACTTCAGCAATAATATAGCACAATTGAAACAAAAAAAACAGACTAAAATGTAGACTAGCTTTTTGATCCTTATAAAAGCAAAATATGACAAAATAAATCATGAACAACAGTGAAAATACACCAAACGATAGCCCAAAGAACCTGGCAGTGTTGATGGTGTCTTGTGTATAGTCTTCAAAAGCTAGATTGAACTTTTTGATGCTTGCTGAAAAGCCTGGGCTTTTAGTATTGAAAATGGAAGTATATTTTATACCAGGTTGAAGCGCAAACCTAATCGCCAAGACTTGATGTTCATTCTTATTGATAGGGAACAACATAGGTTTTAAATTGGGATCAAATGCTTTTACTTTTTGTGGATCAGCATCTAAAATGCCAAATGCTTGAATCTTTACCTCGTTTAGATAAATTTCAGCTGCGCCAGATTGTTTAACCAATAATGCAAGTATGGTTTTTTGTAAATTGCTGTTTACAGAGAAGTGAAGTCGCATCCAGCATATTCCTGATCGGGGTATCTGGTTTAAAGCATTCTGAATCTCTAAAGCGGGATTGATTGATGGCCACGATGCATCATCAAAATCAACTTTCCTCCATTCCGGATCATCCCCCGCATGCCATTTCCAGCCCTGGTTCAGCAAAACGCCTTCTTTGGGTAGGCTATCAATGCGAAAAACTTCCCTTTTTTGTGCAAGGACAAGCAAAGGCAACAAGATCAAACATAAGGTTAGATTCCTCATGGCAAAGGGTTTTAGGGTGCGCATTATCGGAGTGAATGCCTTTTGCAAAATACACAAATAATGCTTTGGATATGACGCAAAAAAAGACCTGCCCCATTTTCATCAGCAAAAAAACAGGACAGGCTCAAATACTGCTAGTTTTAGGTGTTCTGATTCAAAAAAATAAACGGGGTTTAGTATTAGCCTTTATGAACAGCAAGAATGCTATTCGAGCTATTATTGTAAGTCTTGTTTTCAACTGACCATACAAAGATGCCCTACAGGATGCAGGGAGACAAGGAAGGTCTTCCGAATGGTAGGAATCTGTTTCCGAATGGCGGGAAATGGTCTCCGAATGAAATAGACTGTTATTGCATAAGAGGCAGGAAAACAAGAAGCCTTTCCCGATGCGGTGTTTGACCTTACGAATGGTAGAAAATTGCCTTCGAAGGATTATTCTTTAAAGCAACACCCGATTGAATTGGTTTAAAATTTAGTTTGGTGGATGTGTTCCAAATGGAATGATACAGTTTCGATATTCTATTAACTTTTCGCGATTTAAGTTCAATTCTTTGACACAACAACGTCCAATGATTGTGGTGCCAATGATGAGGGTCGCGTCTTGATTCCAAGCGAAATGTTCATCCCAAGTGTCAGTGCGAGGATTGAACAAGGGAATCCATTTCTCGCTTAATTCATCAAAAGTTTTTATCTTATTGGATTTTAGACGATTGCAAAGGAAGCAAGCGTAGGCAAGATTCTCGAAAGTAGATGTTCCATCTAAACTTTCAGGAATAATGTGATCAATGGTGAAGGAAGTAGGAGAGTATTTATCCTGACTTTTACAGTATTCACAACAATTGGATGCACGGAAAATGACAGCTTCTCTGAGCGAGTTTGATAAGTAAGACTTGGGCATCCTACTAAACGTTTAAGCCCAGTTGCTCCATCAATTGATCAACGGAAACTTGGCGTAGCATGGCCAATTGGGTTAAGTGTTTTAAGCGGTCAACGCTATAACTTTCAAAGGCTTCAGCCAATTGGATCGATTCTAGTTCTTCTTCTGAGTTTAAGGCACCAAACTCCAATTTCCAATCGAGGTATTTTAAACGGTCTAAATTTGATGGATCAAACTCGGTTGTAATTTTGTTCAATAAATTGACTTCTAGATCAGAAAGTACTTCTGTTCCCTTTCGTTGCAATCTCAGGGCAAACAACCCTTTGAAAAGCTCATCTAATTTTTTTGTTTCCAGGCTTTTAGCACTGTTTAAGATTTCAGAAACAGACATTTGTACATCCATGTTTACCTGATTACAACACTAAAAATAAAACATTTGCTCCAAAAAACCTAATTTTCATTGGATGTTTCAACCCAAGTTTAATCTCAAGGTAAAAATTGTTCCTGAACCTTCTGTACTTTTCACCTCAATACTCCCCCCATGCCCCTTCGTCACAATATCATACGCCAAGCTCAACCCTAAACCCGTCCCTTGCCCGGTAGGCTTGGTGGTGAAAAACGGCTGAAAGATTTTGTCCTTGATGGCGTCAGGGATGCCATTGCCATTGTCTTGGATGCTGATTTCGATGGCGTCTGTCAGCTTTCGGGTGCTTACAGTCACAACAGGGGAGTAACCATCAATTCCTTGTTTCGCCTTTTCATTGACAGCATAAAAGGCGTTATTGACCAAATTGAGCAAAACCCGGCCAATGTCTTGAGGGATGACCTCTACACGGGGCAAATCTGGATCAAAATGCGTTTCCATCGTGGCATTGAAGCTGTTGTCTTTGGCGCGCAGACCATGGTAGGCCAGGCGCAGGTATTCATCAGCCAGGGCGTTGAGGTCGGTAGAGACGCGATTAATCGCGTCTCTACTCGTTGCCACCCTAGAATGCTCGAGCATGCCTTTGACGATGGAAGAAGCGCGCTTGCCGTGGTGGTTGATTTTTTCCTGGTTTAAGGCCAGATCAGTAGCCAATTCTTCGATCAGACCTTTGTCGATTTCTGGTTTTTTGATTTCCTCCCTCAACTCTTCGGCCAAATCCACGCTGATTTCCGCGAAGTTGTTGACGAAGTTCAGCGGGTTTTGGATTTCGTGGGCAATGCCAGCGGTGAGTTCTCCCAGGGAGGCGAGTTTTTCGGATTGGATGAGTTGGGATTGGGTTTGTTTTAAGGCAATCAAAGCCTCTTCTGCTCGCTTTTTTTCGGTTTGAATTTGAATCAAATTGAGTCTTGCCTGTTCGGCTTGCGCTTCGGCTTTTTGGAGGTCGAGGAAGCGGGTGTAGGCTTGTTCAAAAACGATGGCGAAGCGCTGAAAAACCTGTGCTTTTTCTTCACTCAATGGAGTAGGGGCCCAAAATAAGGAGCCATGCTTCATATATGCTATGGAAGAAGTTACATACTCGGTTTCTATCATCCGTTTTTTGACTTCATCAGGTATATCCTTATAGCCAGTTTGGGTGAAGAAGAAATCATCATAATCCTTTTTTTCCACTCCAGCCATCTGATGGACCGAATAAGATGCTCCATTTCGCCAGGCTTCAATTTCGCTTTTATGAAAAGGGTGGTCAGAATACGGTACATGGTAGCTTTGGGGATAGTTTTCATGACCAAAACCAGCAACCCAGGTATCCATATTTCCTGTTTCTGCATCAATAATGTGTATCGAAGTGATTCCAAAAGCGAAACCCAGTTTTTGTAGTTCCTCATATAACACTGCCGCCACATCTAGCACCTCCTTACTTTGTTGCATGGCTAATGCCTTGGAACGCAACCGCTCCAGAGAGGCTTCGAGTTCGAGCTCAGTGTTTTTTTGCGAAAGCTCAGCAGTGCGTTCGGTGACCTGCTGTTCGAGGGTTTCATTTTGGTTGGTAAGGATCAGTTGTTTTTCGGCGGAGATGGATTCGATTTCAATCAGTTTTTGTTTAAGCATCCAATTGGTATGCCCAAAATCATAGCTGAGAAAAATAGCGTAAGAGATGGGTATAGACATCATTGAGACATCGAACAGCACACTACGCGCCAACGAAGATATGTGCAGAATACCGCTAAAAAACAGGCAAAAAGCCACCCAAGTAAAAAGGTAAAAAATACAACCAGCAATAATTATCCACACCCCTTTTTTTCGCCTGCCTGTGGATAAGAATGCCACCCTAGCTATATCAATATTTACAAGATTGATAGTGCCGAATCCGAATAAAACCCATCCCCATGTCTCGAAAAATAGAGCAGTCAACACGGAAATCAGGCAAAAAAGAAAAAATCCCCAGTAGGTCCAACTTTTGGGCTGCTCCAATAAAGTATAGATAGACGTGAGTAATAAAATTAGGCCAACTGTTTGACAGATTAGAGCAGCATTGTTTAACCAAAAATAGTAATCCACTGGTAAGGAAAACCCAGTAAAAGCTACCGCTACCCGGGATGCCAACGACAAAATAGCATAAAGTGAAAAGTATAAGTTCATAAGACTGGCCGGAGAAAAAATATACAGCAGATAAAAAATTAGCCCCATGATAAAATATATAGCAGACTTTGAAACATCCTTTAGCATAGACCACGTTAATTGATGGCTATATAAGCTTGTTGCTTCATCGGACTTAATAATCCTGGCGCTGAAAAGTGGGTTTCTCATGCCAAAATGGTTGCCATAGTGTATACCAGGCTGTAGGACAAATCTCAAAGCAATATCATATAGGGTATCCTTATTAGATTGTAGCGCGTATGGAAATCCAAGAGGATTGATGGCTTGTATTTGGGCGGGATCTTTATTTATCCTACCTATCTGCTGCCAGAGCGCTCCATTTATGTATATTTCGGATGCTGAAGACTGTGCAATCATCAACGACAAGGGAGCGGATGCATTTTCTTTGAGCATCAACCTCATACGGAGCCATCCGATCTGGCCTGCTGATAACTGTTGTAGATTGTTGATTTCTTTAGTCGGATCAATCTCCTCCCACCCCGCATCATCAAACTCCGCCTTTGCCCATTTTGGATTATCTCCCGCATGCCATTTCCAGCCCTGGTTCAGCAAAACGCCTTCTTTGGGTAGGCTATCAATGCGAAAAACTTCCCTTTTTTGTGCAAGGACAAGCAAAGGCAACAAGATCAAACATAAGGTTAGATTCCTCATGGCAAAGGGTTTTAGGGTGCGCATTATCGGAGTGAATGCCTTTTGCAAAATAC
>Ga0247831_1007942_pt1 | contig 11512 bp, 9 predicted proteins | sample LaCruzMarch2015__9_FD_192406 | JGI IMG/M metagenome (GOLD analysis project Ga0247831, IMG submission 192406) | Freshwater microbial communities from meromictic Lake La Cruz, Castile-La Mancha, Spain - LaCruzMarch2015_1m | ecosystem: Environmental > Aquatic > Freshwater > Lake | place: Spain...
GACTTTTTGAGCGGGAAGAAATCTTGCACGGAATCTTGCAAAAACCTCCCCGAAATTCGCGTTTTTTTTTCGAGGTTTTTGCAAGATTCCGTGCAAGATTTACTTGCAAGATTCCTTCCCGCCTCCCCTGCCCTCAAAACACTCCACCATGGCGGCCGGGGCGGAGGGGATATCGTCGCGAATAATCATACTGAAGCGGCGTTCAGTGGCTCGGATTGAAGCCAAGAGCATGTCGGATCGGACGATGTGTCCGAATCTTATTTCTTAGTGGATCATCGCCTTCGAATTCGCCGGCGGCTTTCGAGCATACGAGCCGCAGGTGATAGGAGGTTGTGTTAGATAACGACCGTATTAAATAAGATAAAATATTAAATTCTTCAAACCAAATTGTTTATTAGTAGATTAGTAAGTATCATGTGTAATATGGGCCGCCTCCGATGGCTACGGATGCCGTTCCGCCGAGACTACCGAAAATGAAAAAAATGAGGCACTGTAAATGGATTAATTTTGTTGTTATTTTATCGATTTGAATTAAACCAAGATACAGCATATTAGTAAACCTCTTTCCGAAGGCCGGACGTACGCTGGATCGAGTGAATTTGTTGATTTGACTGCCGCCGGGGGCCTACCACCCTGAAGGCCGCCATGCCGTTGGTCACTCATATAGTACATTTACGTACAAAAATCCTTACATGCTTCAAATGGCTTTCTGTCACAAAGCAAGATTTTGCAAGATTTTGTGCAAGATTTGTCTTCCCGCTCATAAATCTTGCACAAAATCTTGCACGAAATCTTGCACGAAAATTTTGTGACAGAACGGGTCTAAAGCAGCGTGTTCTACGGTATGTACCTAGTTCACTCACCCACACAAAGATGAAGTCGATACGGACGCTGATTCTTTGCGCCCTGGCACCATTGCTCCTTGTCGTCGTGACCATCGATGGATTCATCACGGTCGTCAATCATCCATCACGGGCAACGGTGTGTCGCTTTCCCACCGTCAATATTCCACAAAATCCGACAACCACCACAAGTCTTGCATCGATTGCCGATTTGGGCATGGTTGCACTCGTGGCTGGACAAGAAAATTATGGATTAGCAATAGTAGCATTAGGGGAGGCACTTTGGTCATTTGCTCAATCACCAAATTTCTCGAATATCAAGGTTTTAGTACCGGCAAGTGTCGCAGCAATTATACTCGTCGTGGCAAGCGGACCAATGATAACGAGTGGTGAAGTAACTAGCGTGCAGTATGGATTAGAAATTGCCACGGTCACATCATTATTATTAGGTGCGAGCTATATAGCACGACTGGTTGCACCTTACTCGCCCACCGCGAAGGAGGCAGCATTTTTTGGATTACTAATTGCCATCGCGGGATTCTTTAGCTTTTCACAAAATTTGGTCGTGGATGGATTTATTACATTGCCGAACTTACCATCGCTTCCATTACCAGAAATGCCATTAGGTCTTGGAGAGAGCATCAACACGGATAGATACTGACGGTCGTGACTGACTTTATAAACGAGGCTTGATTCTTTCTCTTTAGCTCAATTTCAATCATGATATGGGGGAGAGGGGGGAAAGGTTTGGGACTGTCATTACTTATTGAACACACGAGTTGAATCTAAGGTTAATATAACAATTAGCAAAAGAGTTAATATTATTGGATTAAGCATTAGGTCCTAGTTTGTGAAACTTAAACGTAGTGGCTTCTCGCAAAAAGTCCTGGAATCAAGCAATGGCAGGCCCTGAAGCGCTCGCCCAAAGATTTTTGGTGTCTTAGTGGTCGGCTTTGCAGTGGTCGGCTTTGCAGTGGTCGGCTTTGCAGTGTTCGGCTTTGCAGTGACCTGCTTTGCAGTGACCTGCTTTGCAGTGGTTGGCTTAGTGGTGGGACTGGCAGTGGGAGAGTTACTTGGTTTTGTAGTTGGAGTGGTTGTGGGAGTGGTAGTCGGCTTTGAAGTTGCAGCACCCGGGCCACCAAGAAAGGATGGACCCACATCACTGAGAGTGAGAGGACTCCTAGTCATGGCACCACCATTGATAAACTCATACGCGCCTACGTCCTTCTGCGTCAAAATATTGGGCCGGGCCTGTCCACTGATATCCAGCAGCAACAATGGATCGTCATCAACATTTGCAATATCAAGGATTGTGGGATAGCTGGCACTCGACGCGTTGATTGCTGGGCTGGCGGACGACAATCCGTAGTAACCTATCGGATTCAGCAGTGGATCGGCATTTGTCATACCCGATGGAATAGAAATGCCAAGTGTTCCCTTGTAGATATTTCCGGCCCACGAGATTCCAGAAGTTGATCCAGCGAAGATATTCCCTGATGACTTCTTGAAAATATTATTTGCCCAGGTGTTGTTGGTGGCACCGCTGCCAAGATTAATCATGCCACAATCAACGAAAGTGTTGTGAAGAAAGTTGATGTTCTTGAGGTTGGGACTGATATAGTCATATGAAACTGCAGTCATTGTTCCACCAACACCCGAGGTCTCGAAATAGTTATTGTAGGAGAAAATATTGTTTGCCTCCTTCACACGTATGCCGCCAGCATTGATGAAGTGATTACCGTAGGCAACATTGCCGTTACCATTACGTTCGTGAAGGTATTGTAGCGAAGTACATTTTCTCGGGACTTTACAGAGATAACCTCGGAGTCGCCTCCTCCCGTGTTGTTGAAGTAGCAGTATTCGACGATGGTCCGGCTCGAGTTTGTTGATTGAACTCCGTTGGCAATTCGAATGCACTCGTTACCGTTGTCTTTGCCGTTTCCGGGCATGTCCTGGAATGAGCAGTACCGAATTCTTGCGTAGTTGGGAACTATGCCGCTGGGAGCAATGTGAATGAGATTCCCTATTGGGGCCTCCACTGGCTTGTTGCGAAAGTTGGAGTAGGTCAAGTCATTGTATTGTCCCTGTATATTGATGTATTTCTGTGCCGAGTATCCGTCAAAATTCAGCTGTGTAAGAGTATTGTTATTGCCGCTGACTGTGATGACGACGCCAGGTATGCTGCCAGAGGTGAATTGAAAGCCGCTGAACTTCACGTGGGAACCAGAAATCAAGATTTCGTTGATGCCATTAAGAAGTGCACCTCCAGGTGTGGCAGATCGGACAGTGACACTGTTCGAGCGGATTTTGATGGTACTGTTAAGGTACTCGCCATTGGCCAAAATAATCTCGTCACCAGCGACAGCGCCGTCTACCTTTGTTTGAAGTTCAGCAATGCTGTTGACATCATATGTCACGGCAAAAGCGGATGGAGAAAGAATTGTGGTGAAGAGAGTTGCAGTTATCACGCTGATAGAAATCTTTGGAATGATCATGTAGTAGTTGTTGTTTTGTTTGGTGTGCTTGGTGCTTGGATTCGAAAGTGAGAGCCAAGGAAGTGTGTCTGTTGCATTGGTCGTAAGTATCAATGGTTCACGATTTTTTTTGCTCGTACGTAGATGTTTATTTATCGCCAAAAGTCATTTGGACTGGACCCAACGCAACAACGCAACAAAGTCCGGAACAATTCTCATCATTAGATATCGGAAGGAGGCAAGACTTGCCATCATCGTCATCATGCCAGCGAGCGAGTTTACCCATGTTATTGATTGGACAGAAGCGATGGAGCAATGTGGTGACGATGAGGACTTTTTACGTGAGCTCTTGTCGGATTTGCGGGGGGAGATTGATGCACAAATAGTAAAAATGGATGAAGTGCTAGAGGTAAGGAGGAGCCAGAGAAAATTAGCAGATGAAAAATGAATGAACAATGGTCTTTAGGTCTTTACAATTTCGTGTCTACGAGGAAAAAGATGGGTTGGATTTAGGGTTTGAAATAGCAATAATACTAATGGTGCGACGTTCATCGTTTGTTGCGAGGGCAACCGGATGACAGAGGAGAAATTATCGGATAAAGGGGAGGGGGGTGTTTGATATTATTGTAGACTGCTTTTCCTCTCTTGTCGTATTGCAACGCCATTATTTTAATGCTGACTTTTTCGTGTTATCCATCACCATCGTGTCCTGTCAAAATCGCACACAATAGATTCCAATTGGCGATCAATCATTTCTTCATATAATGCGAGCATCTCACGTAATTAAGGGTGCATCATCAAACCTTATGTGTCAGGAATTACGAGAAAGTGCAACCAATCTAGAACAATCTGCTGCGTCGGGGAATGAAATTCAACTTGATAATGGATCGAAGGAGGAGTTGAACAAGGCAACGATTGATGTACACGAGAAGTATGCCGTGTTGAAGAAAGCAGTGGTGAACTATCATGAATTTCTTGATAGTGTGAATGTTTGAACGAGAACGAAGGGCAACACGCTAAGAAGTAATTGGAACGAGAGAGTGTTGAATATCTTATTAGCTGGAGTTATGTGTAGAGGGATTGCAAATTACTTCGTAATAATTGGTAATAAATAGTACGTCTCTTCATTGGGAAATTATTGTATAGACAGGGTAAGATGTATTCGTGCCAAAATTCTACCGAACCAAGTCCATCTGTTTCATTCCTCATCTGGACCACTAATGCCCAATCGTGGACCCTCTATGAGAGGACATGCATCCATGACACAATCTAGACCAGCTGCGACAGCCCGTTTTCCAGCATCTTCGTCAATCACCCCTATCTGTAGCCAAACGCTCTTTGCTCCAATTTTGATTGCCTCATCTACGAACTGGCCGGCATTCTTTGAGTTGATAAATACATCTACCATATCTACATTGAATTTGGATGCTACCGATTCAAGATCTGGATACACCTGCTCTCCATGTAAAATAGATTCCTGCTTTGCAAGACCTGGATTTATGGGAATTACTTTGTATCCCATTTGTTGCAGCGTTGACATTACGTGATTGGAAGCTCTATCTGTATTCTTCGAAGCCCCGACTAATGCAATCGTTTTTGTCTTTGTCATGATGCGACGGATTACGTCGTCATCGTTACGCATACTGGAAAATCTAGCAGATTTCCCCACGACTAATGCAATTGGTCTCCTCCACTTCATGTTACCAGTGAGTTTGGCGGGATACCAACAATGCACACACACCAATTGAATAGGAGGAGGAGAAGACGCCCACTCCAAGACAACGACGCCGATGACGTCGCCCAATAATGCTCGTCATGCCATCGAGGTGCTCTTGACGACGGAGACCTGCCGTGGGAAATACTTGACCGCCTCCGAGATTACTGCTGTCCCGATTCCTGAGATCGTCCTTCACGACGGCAACTTGGACGTTCGCAGCAAATTGTCATTCCCACTCGACGTCAATGATGTTGTGGCTATTAAAGAACGAGCCGAAAGAGCGGGTGTTGGGACGCGAGATGCAACTGTTGTCAATTTGGACGTACGCAGGAGAAGAAATCTCTTTTTTTATGCATGTGTTATTTTCATTTCGTACCTCATCCCAGTTTGTTCCCCACTTTATACCCATCCCTTCTGTTCATTCCATTGACACGTTCATCCATGATTCTGTTCATTCCATTTGGGTATTAAATATTATGTGACATGTTTGGTTTTCATTTACTTCAGTTGGCAAATCAAACCTCGCAATCTGCTCGTATCCAACGTTGAGCAAGCACTCGAGACTGCTCTTCGTGTTGTTGCACGCGACCTTGGAACAGAAGTTGATTACGAAATCAAAGCAAATCTTTACAAATTATTGCTCTACGAGCCGGGATGTTTCTTCGCTCGTCATCGTGATAGCGAACGATTGGATGGTATGTTTGCAACTCTCGTCTTAGAGCTTCCTTCTATCTATGAAGGTGCCGAGTTATCAGTTTACTCTCCTCTTACACCCGGGGAGAAAGAGACTTACACCTTCAACGGAGGAGGTAATGCCAAGTTCAATACAAAGAGGCGAAGTAATAGATTGAGCAGTCCAGGGTTGCACTTTGCTGCATTTTATGCCGATTGCTATCATGAAGTTAGCAAATTGACGACGGGTCATCGTGTTGCGCTCGTCTACCATCTAACGGCCAATCCACGTGTAAATCGGCTGCTTCCTCATCTACCGGCACCAAGTCCTTCTCCACCTCAACCTGCCGATGAATCTATCGCTAGACGCCTGTCCAAGTTGGTTGAAATGTTTTCTAATGAGAGTGATGATGCTTTCCCCAACGAGATCAGTTGCGATGGTAAACCGAAGAAGCTAGTAGTAGTACTATCTCATAATTACTCGCCCGCCTCCCTCACTGGAATCCAAGACCTGAAAGGTTCTGATCGCAGTATCGCGGAATTGATCCGTGCGGCAGCTAGTTATCCTCCGACCGACGTAACATCGCTTGCGAATCTTGCGGCGAGGAAGGTCGTGGAAGAGGGTGGAGAGCGTTATGCCACTGATCCTGAGTGCAGCATCTCACATGAGCTCGTTTCCAGTGCGCTCAAGAATGGAGTAGAGGATGGGCCTTACTTTGATGTTGTCATTTCTCTTGCCAATGTGTGGGATGCGGGTGAATGCACTCCTTGGAATTCCGATGATACCTTTTGTACCACAGGACCAATGATATCGCTTACAGGCGACGCTTTTCCTCTCGATCTTGGTCCAGCACTCCAGTACGACAGAGAGGCTGCTTATCATCCATCGTGGTTTGGTGGGGAAGATGATCGTGGTCCTCCATTTAAGTTTCATGGTCCAACCGACGATGAAGGTATGCCACTATTCAATTTTCGTGGAAGGCGTATTTACGGTGAGCAATTTATCATGGACGATACGTGGAGGGATCATCGCGTAGGGAAAGGCAATCATGTTATTCCTATCTACTCTCATGAGCTCCTCTTTGCCTCCGAGGAAGCCTCGAGGAAGTATCGTGAGGAAGGTGGGAACGATCGCTGGCACAGGCGTAACAAGAAGAAGGTTGTCGTCGATGATGAACCGCAGGAAGTGGAATTCTGTGAGTATTTACTACGTCGCCTATAGCATTCTCTGCAATCAGTTTTGTATTTAACCCCATATTTCTTCCACCTATTCAGTCGGAAATGGGATGCAATACATGGGTAGAGTGTATTCTCGTGCTGTCATAATGATCTGGCCCAAGACTCACCGCCGTGATGTTCAGATTCAAAGCAGAGGTGGAAGGGCTGTTATTGAAGGTGCAAAGTAGGGCATGATCCCCATGAAAACATGTGAGTTTGTCAGAACAAAGTCCATTCGTTCCGTGAAATGAGCAATCACTCGCATGATTCTATTTCATTACAACATATATTCAACAAGTACATGTGTAAGCTTTCAGAACTATGATTCACTGAATTAGAATAGCAGTATTACAATCTATTCCAAGCTTGCCATCTATTTTCATTCTTTTCGAATAGACGAATCCTTCAACCACAATGTGGCTGCCGCCTCTGTTTGTGGTTTCAACCACGTTGTCGCACGTGGCATCGCCCTTGCGGCTGCATAATCTACAATCCATTGGGGCAACAATCTAGACACACGAAGTTCACACAGCAGCCAAACACGAGTGTACCCCTCCTTCCCATCCGGATTACTTTGTGTATACCATATCCCCTTGGCATACTTTAATACCATATTGGTACTGGCTGGGTCTAACGTGAATATCATATGATCACCACGTGGATGAACTCGATACTTGTGCACGGCAGCAATCTTCAATCGGAACTTTGACAATGAGAATTGTGCACGTGTTACTGATGGTATGCCATACTTAAGTATCGCAGCCTTACCATCCTCAAAGTCCAACGGTCTCTCAGCCCGATAGTCCTCCTTTAAGTGTGTGTTGGTATACATTACCACCTCTCGAACCGTTGGTATAGTTTGGGGATAGGATTTAAAATCTAGTAAGCAATCCCAAACGACCGAGGTTGGGGCCTTGACATCCCATACCACAAATCCAGAACCTGCCCGACCCATATCGTCTTGATATTGAACACGTTCACCAGATTTAACACGACGGGATTGGTCCGGCGTAAGTATGGGCAGATCGAATGGAAGTGCTTCGAGAGGGAGTGACGAGTCGCTGGTTACGACCTTTTTTGACGCTACTGCGGTATTTTTTGTTTCGATAGTTTCGTCTGTCCGTTTCACCGACTCTATATCATCCAACGATACAGGAGAAGTGCTGCCATTCACTTTCACACCGTTCGTCTTTTTGTCTTGCACTTCTTGGGTCACATCCCCATCTGCCGATATATTCTTTCTTAGACCATAAAATTCCGCCTGTGCCTCAGTAATTATGACATCAAATTCATCATATTGTTGTTGCTGTTCGGTGACATAGGATGATAGAGCAATTGTCGTCAAACTAGGAGTAGACGTAACCTTGACAGGTCGTATATCACCCATGCCCCGTGAAATATACTCTAATCCTAATTCGACATCGTTATATATATCAATTGTTTCTTCATCCCCAAGTCCCCCGAGTGATGCAGCCTCGGCAACTATATTAAGATTTGATTGAACAAATGGCGATTCTTCTTCACCGCCATTCATTGGAGACGACTGCCCCGTACCATTCTCAATCCCAGTACGTTTCTTGGCCTTATCCAACACGGTACGAACGCGTTTACGTACCCCGAAGCGTGATTCATTTAAGTCGCTCTTTTGTCGTACCGCGTTGGACCAGGTAGTATCTACGTTGAATGTCGTTCCAACGCGTTGTGCCGGCGACTTACGCTGTACGGCCATAGATGGTGTTGTTAATGGTGATTGTTGTTGTTGTCGTTGTCGTGCAAGGATGGTATTTATTAGTGAATCTCGTACAGTCGATACGAATGCCGTCGTGGTTGTGGATTTGTAGTAATAGCCATTTCGAGTCAACGATGATGCACCGACGGCGATACTGCAACAACAAAGTAATAAAGCTACTGCTGTTGCTACCAGTGGAGATAATGCCATTTGTGTACGACGACGGTAGGTGCAACTTCTATGAACATGATGTCGATCATCTCCCACACGTTCTATATCATCTAAATTGGAATCTTCCCATGATGTATCATCATCGGTAGCGTCTAGAATATCAAAATTGCCAACCCCAATTAGGAGCGATGAATATCTGCTCCGATCATGCCGATGACGACGTCCCGTAGGATAAATAATACACCGATCTTCTTCTTCCTCTAGATTCAAATTATTCAATGGCGGATTCAACGGATACGCTAATGTCAATATCGACCAGCTATCTGCAGGCTGGGATTGATCCATGCTTCTATATTCTTTATCTTTGAGGAGAGTATGTATAATCCTTCGTAGATTAATAAGGGGTTGGAATGAAGGAGTGACAGTATCGTACGTGTTTCTGCACCGTCATCGTGAAGGAATCATTGGTGGTGGTGGCAGAGTTAGTTCGAAGTGATGACGACAGCGATTCTGGGGGCTCCGCTTACGCACGGGCGTGGAACAGATATTCCACCTACGATGGGAAACAGTAGATATTATTATGCCGGCGGAGGACGTATCAACAACGTATGAATCGCCAGCAGCGGCAGTAGACGCCGCACGAAAGCTATGGTTATCGGCAACTTGCCAATTGGATCTTGACGAGGTTGAACGTCTTTATCGTTGGGCTCTTTCAACGAAGAAGTCACAACTTCCCTCAGATTATCGCCGAGAAAATGGGGAGATAATCAACAACGAGGAAAGATGCGATGGACCTTCAAAAAAGAGGACAAAGCAGTCGCTTACTGATGACGGAGGTGGTTGTGGACTCAATTGTGAGCAATTCAATCAAGCCGGAGAAAAATATGCTCTCCTGTTATGTCAATCTGGACGATGTCGCAAGGCCAAGAAGGGATTGGTATCAATGGGGTTTACTTGCCGATTAGCACAGCAAGTTTTAGATTACCCAAGTGATGACGATTATTGTAAATCGAATATAGACGATACTACTGCTGGTGACATACGCGAACAAAATGTCAAGAAGAAGCAACTATCATCACCTCCTTGTTGTCAAATCATAGATGGGTTCTTGTCAAAATCGGAAATGGAACGATTGCGAGTGGTATTTGAATCGCCAACGGCCAGCTACTGGGCAGATCATCAATATACAGTGGAACCACCATCACCGTATTTCTCATATGTTATATCCTTAGATCAAATACGGGAAAATAAATACAATGGAGGAAACAATACACAATTTGGATTCATTGGACAACTTATTCAAAAGATTGTATCATGTCCCCTATTGAATGATCGATTTCCAAGTCTGCAGAGTAATGCTAAGTTCGTTGAGTTATGGGCCCACAATCGACCACATGCATCGGGTCATCAAATGCATTTTGATTCCGACGATGAAGGTCGAGGGGGCGTTCGTAATCCAATCATATCTACTATATTATACATAACAGAAGGAGCAGGTGGACCATCTCTCGTTACAAATCAAATATTAACTGATAGTAAAGTCGCAACGCAGGGATGGTTGGCTCATCCAAGATCACAACGATTGGTGGTATTTGATGGAAGATATCTGCATGGCGTTGTGCCTGGAAAGGGCGTGCGAGAAGGACGACGTGTTACTTTAATGATGGCCTTTTGGGATGACATTAGAATACGTGATGGTGATGGACCTGGTTCTGCTCGTCCATTTCCAACATCTGCTATCAGCGATACCTCCTCGTGGGCCAGTCAGCTGATGTCTCCTTTATCGGATAGCAACAACAGCTGTAGTGATTACGAATCATGTGTCGAGACGGATCCCATTCAACTGGATACGATATATGAAACATTAGATGGAAAGCCATGGAAAAGAGGTATGGGTATGCCATCCTATGATGAAGTCTTTCAAGGATTTTGAGATTGATTCTGGACCCTAAAAATGATTATCATTTTGTTACGATTCATTGTGGTTGTCTCTGTACAATTACAAAAGTACTTGGTGTTTTCATTACTCTGAGTAGCATCTTTTCACCACCATCGATATTGACATGTCCCGAAAATATGTAATCCCATACACCAGCACCTGTAGCCTCACCGCGTTTTACTTCCATCCCGAATAAGTAAAATGCAGTTTCGACGAACTTGACACGTACTTTATTATCACTCAGCAGCTCTCTCTGTGCATTTAATTCAATTTTAACAAGTCCACCAAATAACTCTACACGATTAATGTATCGTACCTCATCGAGGAAAGATTGACTTACTGTCCCAACGAGTGGTCCTATTGCCCCCGACGATGCGCCTTGAGAGGCACTGTATATTAATTCATGTCTACCTCGTAAATGTTCCTTATCGAATTGTGCTGGTGCAGAATCAGAATATGGAGCAAGCATCAAAGCTAGGTTGTCGATGACCGCACGTTGTTCTTCAGTCAATTTCGCACCAATCTGACCATATTCGGCACAAGTATTGAGAAGTCTGGATGCTAGCTCATTCTTCTTTGTATTTTCTTCGATAATGTTTGACGGGAGGTTAGTTACACAGCAATAGAGCGAGGAGAGCAAGTAATTGTTATTTGCGACCGGCGAGAACCCGACAATAAACGTTAGTTGTTGCTGCAGCAAAGCCAAGAGGACGGCCAGTGTTAACAACATCATGATGGCATCTGATTTTG
>Ga0247831_1007943_pt1 | contig 11512 bp, 6 predicted proteins | sample LaCruzMarch2015__9_FD_192406 | JGI IMG/M metagenome (GOLD analysis project Ga0247831, IMG submission 192406) | Freshwater microbial communities from meromictic Lake La Cruz, Castile-La Mancha, Spain - LaCruzMarch2015_1m | ecosystem: Environmental > Aquatic > Freshwater > Lake | place: Spain...
ACCGTGTTCCGGCGCGAGACATTTTGCGCGCCAACGATCTCAGCAATATTCATCAGCTGAAATTGGGGCAGGTTTTGGTGATTCCGCGACAACGATCCGTCGCTCGTCAGACAACCGCCAAAACGAATTCAACGACCGTGGGCAACGCTACTTACGTTGTCCGAAACGGAGACCACGATTGGAACATTGCGGCCAAAGTCGGCCTGACGCCATCGCAGCTACGGTCTCTCAACCCTCAGCTTAACTGGCGACGATTGCAGATCGGCCAGAAAATTAACGTCGGTCGCTCCGCGGCTTCGCTTGTGGCCAAAGCTCCGGCCAAGGGTGAAGTTAAGCAGCCAGCGGCTTCGGCAGCGGTTTACACCGTTCGAAGCGGCGACAACGACTGGGTCATCGCTCGACAGCTTGGCACGACTCCGAGCAAGCTGCATGCGGCTAACCCCGGCGTTTATTGGACCGGCTTGAAGCCTGGACACACTTTGCGCGTTCCGGCGGCGGTTCCGGGAACTCGGATTGCGGCGGCGCCCGTTTCGGCTAAGCCGACGTCTGGTCCTCGAATTCGGTCTCGATACGCTCGAATTAATGCGGACCGAGTTTCGGTTCGGCGCGGGCCTACTACCGATGCGAACAAGCTGATGGCGGTTGCCGCCGGCGTTCGCGGGACGGTGGTTGACCGAGAGGGGCAGTGGCTCAAGCTCAAGTTCCCGCATGGTACGGCGGGATGGGTTCGAGAGGATCTGCTGGCTCCGGTGAGCAGTCTCGGTGTTCGGCCGGTTTCTTCGGTCGTTGCTAAGGCTCCTTCGAAGCCAAAGGTTTCGACAAAGCGATCTGCTGTTGTTGCTCGAGCTACGGCGAAGCCGACTCGGGTTGCTTCGGCGCCGAAGAAGTCTTCTCGATTTGGTCGGAAGTCTAGCGGCGGCGGGATTGTTGGCAAGCCGGTTGCGGGTGGCTCCCTATTGGCGAAGGCCGAGAGCTTCCGCGGGGTTCGGTATAGCTACGGCGCGATGTCGCGGTCGGCGACGGATTGCAGCGGATTTACTTCCCAGGTTTTCCGAAGCGTCGGAGTGAAGCTTCCTCGGACCAGCCGCGAGCAGGCTCGGGTTGGGGCGAAGGTTGACAAGAGCGGGATGAAGGAAGGCGATTTGGTCTTCTTCCGAACCACTCGGGGCAACCGAATTTCCCACGTTGGCATTTATGTTGGCGACGGCAAGTTTATGCATGCCAGCAGCGGCAAGGGCCGGGTTCGAACCGACTCTTTGAGCAGCAGCTATTATGCCAAGCGGTTTGTGACCGCTCGGCGCGTGGTCTCGAAGAAGCCAGTCTCGAAATCGGCGGCCAAGCCTAAGGCTCCGGTTGAGAAATTCCCGGACAAGGTTCCGGCTTTGGAGCCAGCAGCTTCGCCTGCGGCTTCTACTCCTGGCGACAAGTGAGTCGCTTTGTTTGCCGCCGATGGCAGTCGGCGGCAAACATCTGTCATAATCTACCGTTCGCTCCGGTCGTCTAGCGGTTAGGACATCGCCCTTTCACGGCGAAGGTCGCGGGTTCGAATCCCGTCCGGAGTACCAAGACCCCCATTTCCTTTGGGTCCTGGACAGAATTAATTAACGTTCCCCCCCAGGGAGATTAATTAATTACAACGCCTTTTAGGTTCGGATTTGTTCGGGTTCGTCCGGGTTTGTTCGGATTCGTTTTGGGGCGTGGCCTTGCATTCTTCGAACGCTTTGTATGGCCTTGTGTGGCTTTGGGTGGCCTTGTATGGCTTCGGAGTTCGATCGCTCTTGGACGGGCGGAGGGGTAGGGGCGTTTCGAGGGGGCGGCGGGGCAGGGATTTTCGATGTTGCGGGCGGCTTTTGGGCGCCGAAAATTTAATTATTAATGTTCCCGCCTTGGGGCGGAGTGTAAATTTTCGGTTTTTCGCACGTTGGTTCACATTGGTTTAGGCGGGAAAACGGGGAGAAGTCAACCAGGGGGATGTTAAGGGGTTGAGCTTAATCCTGGAAACGTGGCGGAGCTCACATATAATTGCCGACTCTTTGTGTAGTGTTGCGCTCTTCGCAAGTTCGAGTAAGGTAATTGCGGGATGAGTGGACATGGAAAGGCGATAGACCTTTTTTGCGGTTGTGGCGGGCTTACCGAGGGTCTGCGGCAGGCAGGCTTTGACGTGATAGGAGCTATTGATAATGATCCGCATGCAGTGGCGACATATCGGGTGAATCACCCCAAAACAGTGATCTGGGCAACTGATATCACTACAGTGTCTCCAGCGGATGTTCTAAACCAGCTGGGCCTCAAACAGGGAGAGCTCGATCTCCTTGCAGGCTGTCCTCCGTGCCAAGGATTTTCTGTCCTGAGTTCAAAAAACGGACGGCACGATCAATCATCGGATTGTCGCAACGATCTAATCTTTGACTTTTTGCGCTTTGTAGTTGAAATGAATCCAAAGGCTGTGATGCTTGAGAACGTGCCCGGGTTATACACTGATGCCAGATTTTTAAAAGTAAGACAAATGTTGGAGTCTTTGGGATATTTTAACGATGCTCGAATAGTTGATGCGGCTGACTATGGTGTCCCCCAACGAAGACGAAGGCTTGTTTTGATTGCTCGACGCGACGCGATACCAGCATTCGCTGTCACGGACCCTGATTCTAAAACAGTGAGGTCAGCTATCGGAACACTCGCAGCGCCCGGATTTAGCGGTGACAGCGCTCATGACATTGAAGAACATCGATCTGAGCGTATCCAGGCGCTCATAAAAGCAATTCCGACGGACGGCGGGAGCAGGAGTTCACTTCCTTCAGACCAGGTACTTGCATGTCACAAGAAAGTCACCGGGTTCAAAGATGTTTACGGACGAATGGCTTGGGATGGTTTAGCGCCGACGATCACAACCGGCTGTTTTAACCCATCACGCGGAAGGTTCCTTCATCCGGAGCAGAATCGCGCCATTACTCTTCGAGAGGCAGCTTTACTTCAGTCATTTCCGAAAAGTTACTTGTTTCCCAAGTTTGGGAAACAGGTATTAGCGCGACTTATCGGTAACGCGCTGCCTCCAGAGTTGATCCGCAGGTTGGCTCGAAGTGCATTTGACGGGCTAACTACACGGGAGGGTTCTGCCTAAGCTTCGAGACCTGCCATGAAACTTATTCCTCCTTTTCTCGAATCATCTACCAGCAGGGCTGAAGAGAAGCTTTTCGGCATTTTGCAAGGTATCGATATTGATGAATTTTCGACTGCTTTGCATTCACTCAATCTCAGCGACCATCAGCATAAGCTCATGGGGGAACTTGACTTTGTACTGATCGGCAAGGCTGGTGTGCTGGTGCTTGAAGTTAAAGGCGGCGGGGTTCGGGTGAGTCAGGGCATCTGGCACTTTCGAGATCGGTATGGTGTGGAGCACCGCAAGAGCGAGGGACCATTTGACCAGGCTTCGAGCGGGATGTTTTCGTTGCTCAAATCCCTCAAGGAGCACGTAACTGAGCTTGACAGAGTGCACGTGCCGATAGGGTACGGCGTCGCTTTTCCAGACATCGATTTTCAACAAGACAGCGTTGAGTGGCCGTTGGAGGTTGTTCTGGATGCGCGGACTCTGAGAACACCAGATGGTATGCGACACTACCTGACGCGACTCGGACGCTATTGGCGCGAAAAGGGGGCTTACCGGGCCCAGCTCGATAAGGCGGAGATATCAGCCATCGTGCGGTACCTGCGACCTGACTTTGAAATCATTCCAACGCTCTCACAACGTGCGGAATCACTGGATCACCAGACAACTCGGCTGACTGGTGAGCAAATGGATGCGCTCGACGGCTTGGAGGAGAATCGGAGGTTCATCTGTGAAGGCGGGGCTGGCACAGGAAAAACCTTTCTCGCAGTCGAGGTCGGTAGGCGACTCGCGTCTGAGCGCGTAAACGTTGTGTTCACGTGCCTCAGTCCCGTTCTGGGCAGATACATAGCGGCCCGTTGTGAGCCGGGAGTGGCCGTGGTGCCGTTCTCTGAATTCCAGAGGGTTGAAAGCGACACTATTGATGTACTCATCGTTGACGAAGGGCAAGACGTGCTCAATCTAGACTCATTCGCCGAAATGGATAGGGTACTGAAGGGTGGTCTAGAGCAAGGACGTTGGAGAATTTTCTTAGATCGCAATGCGCAGGCTGGTCTTTGTGGAAAATATGAGCCAGAAGCATTCGAATATCTTTTGCAATGTAATCCAGCATTATATAAACTAAGGCGAAATTGCCGAAATACCGATGAGATAGTGAAGCAGACCCAGCTTTGTACTGGCGCTGACCTAGGGGCGCCTCAAGCGGGCGCTGGCATGCCGGTAAAGATTGAATACTATGCTGACAAAGAGGCTGGCGTGACGATGCTGGCGGACCTGGTGAGCGATTTGAAGCGCAAAGGGATCGCACCGGGCGATGTGACAATCTTATCCGGAAAGCAATTCTCCCTATCACTCGCTGGGCAGTTGCCTGAAGCGATTCGCCGGCAGATCGTAACAGTCGACATAACAAACAGCGGATCATTCCCGCTGACACGTTCGAGCTTTTCGACGGTAGAAGACTTCAAAGGCTTGGAGAACCGATTCATCGTCGCGACGGACTGCGACGACTTCAACGACCGTCCAAGGGCCGTGGCAAGGCTATACACTGCGATGAGCAGAGCGCGGGTGATGCTCACACTTTTCCTCCCCGACTCCCTAAGAGCAACAATGAAGGAACTCCAGCTAGGTAACCTTGAACTTATGGGTCTAACGGTGCAGAGATGAGTGATCCGGGGACGACCGAATTGCGCCAGAGCGTCGTTGCCTACTTGGAGACCCAACTGCTAGGACCTGTAGACGGGCCCAAGGAACGGTTGCGCACGGCGCCTCACTACCGCTACCTTTTTGGCACACTTTTTCCCCAAAAGCTTACATCAGACGTCTGTTTCGAAGGGGAGGCACTTGATGACAGTGAGCAGGAAGAGGCAAGAGAGGACCCCATCAACCTTTCTGGTCAATGGATGCCCTCGTCTTTGGGGTTGAGTTTCTATCTGGCTCATGGAACCTCAGTAACGGTTGAGGTCTCGGCTGGAGCATATCAGCAGGAGAAGCAAGATCGTGAGTCAATCTGGCAACGCACACCTTACGAGCCTGCAGTGTTCTCCATCAGTCCAGAAAAGACAGGAGGCTCTGTCTTTAACGACCATGGCTTGGTGCACAGTAAATGGCGATCGTTCCGCGAGGGCTTCCTCGTCACAGTTTCACTTGTGAATCAGAGAGAGCAAGAAGACAGTGACGAGTCACTGGATCCTTCTGACTGTTTGTATCAGGTTTCACTCAGTGTTGCACCAGGCGACGACGGCACATTTGAGGACTATCCGAGGTACGACTTGCTCGTCTCCGATGAGGAAGAAGAGGAACTGCAACTTCTCTATCGCCGCAGGAAATCCTTTGCCGTCGGGCATGGCTGCTCTGCTGATTGGGTGGAGGAGTCTGGTGTCGCGACTTTGCTGAACGCTAGTCTAATTCCGCGTCACGAAGTTAAGCCGGTGAGTACGCGCATTGGCCTACGCAATATACGCGTGCTCAGTCTTGCGTACCTGGCTGATGATGAAATCGACGTGGCCGAACTAAGTGTCGCCCTTTCTCAGTTCGTAGGTGAGTACCAGGCTTGGATTGATGAGCTCTGCGTGCATCATCCTGATGTTCCGGTGCGTCTTGCCGCTGCCCAGGAACGAATCCTTGCACGGCTCAAAGTTGCCGCAGGGCGCATGAGGGACGGCATTTCGGCGATTGTCACGGGAGACACTGAATTGACTGCCTTTAGGTTAGCCAACCGAGCCATGCACCTACAGATGATCCATAGTGCGCGGGACAGAGGGGGGACGCGGCACAAGCGAAATGAGGCTTGCGTCACGCCAGCTGTGACGCATGGAACACAGAATGCTTGGCGTCCTTTCCAATTGGCCTACTTCCTGCTGACTGCTCGCTCAATCGTGGATGACGACCATGCTGATCGGGAGGTTGTTGACCTGATATGGTTCCCAACTGGAGGAGGAAAGACGGAAGCTTATCTGCTCGTGACAGCGTTCCAGATACTACTCAGAAGACTTCGTGATCCAGTGCACGGACTTGGAACAACCGTCATAACGCGCTACACCCTACGGCTGCTAACCGCCCAACAGTTTCAGCGGGCGAGTGCCCTCATCTGCGCTTGCGAATTGATTCGGCGCGAACGATCTGACTTGGGATGCGACCCGATTTCCATTGGGCTGTGGGTTGGAAGCGCAGGCAGCCCGAACAAATATGTTCATGCGCTTGAAAAATTTCGGGAGCTCCGCGAAGGCGAGCTCGAAGACAACCCGTTCCAGCTTAATGCATGTCCGTGGTGTGGCACGGAGATCGTACCAGACGTCCCTTCTGATAGCGATGCGGATTATGGAATACGTGTTACTAAGACCAGTTTTCAGTTTTACTGTCCCTCGAACGGGTGTCCTTTTCATGCAGAGTTGCCAATCAATGTAGTGGATCAGGCACTGTACCAATCGCCACCAACCTTCCTTATCGCCACGGTAGATAAGTTTGCGCAACTAGCGTGGGTTAAGCACGGTGGTGTGTTCTTTGGTCGAGGTGGACACCTTCCACCTGCCCTAATCATTCAGGATGAGTTGCACCTCATTTCTGGGCCGCTGGGAACCGTTGCCGGGCTCTACGAGGCAGCTATCGGTGCACTGTTAAGCCTTGGTGGTGCGCGGCCAAAGATACTGGCATCAACTGCTACGATTCGGAGGGCCGATCAACAGGTTCTTGGGCTCTATGGTCGAGAGGTTCGCATATTCCCACCGTCTGGTCTTACAGCTGACGACAGCTTTTTCTCTAGGACCGATCAGGATGCTCCCGGGAGATTGTATGTCGGTCTAATGGCATCGAGTCATAGCTCGACAACTGCGCAAGTCGATACCATGGCGACGCTCATTCAAGCACCGATTGAGCTAGGGCTAAAAGATGGACCCCTAGACGCTTACTGGAGCTTGATCGCATATCACAATAGCTTGAAAGAGCTCGGAAAGACAACTACACTCCTTCGTGACGACGTGCCACTCCGTATAAATTCGATGGCCAGTGATCAGAGCCGGAGACGAGTATTGAATGATGACGTCATTGAGAGCCTTACCTCGGAGAGCCAGAATACGCTTGAGATACTTCAGCGCTTGAGTCTTAGTTGCGATGAAAGGCGCAGCCTTTCGGTTGTGACCTGCACAAACATGCTCTCAGTTGGAATTGACGTATCTCGGCTGTCGCTCATGCTCATTGTCGGTCAGCCCAAGACAAGTTCAGAGTACATACAGGCTAGTAGCCGTGTCGGTCGCGCTGATGTGCCTGGGCTTGTGTTTGTACTTTTTCGTCCCACGAAACCTCGGGACCGCTCGCACTACGAATCATTCAGGACATTCCATCAAGCGCTATATAAGTTCGTAGAGCCGACCAGCGTTACACCGTTCTCACCGCCGGCCCGCGAAAGGGCGTTGCATGCTGCTCTGGTTGTGGCGATAAGGCACGGCACACGACTCAGCGCTAACGATAGCGCCAAAGATTTTGATCCAGCCCAAGCGGAAGAGATTGCAACCGTCGCTGCCCTAAATGCTCGGGCACAAATCGTTGATCCGGCTGAGGCAAATGCCACTGCCCAAAAGCTCGAGGACCTCGTAGGGGAATGGGGGGCGCTCGCTGAGGCTGCCAGGCAGCAAGGCACTCCTCTTCAGTACCATGGAGACGTGCAATTTACAACTCTCTTGCGGAGGTTTGGAGAGCAACGCCCTGGCTGGGAAACTCTTGATTCAATGCGGAATGTAGATGCCGAATGCGGTTTGTTGGTTTGGGGTTCGGGCTCATGAGACAGCCCAACCGCACTATGCGGCGTTCACACACTATCTCCCCATTTGGAGTTGGAGCCATCTGCAACCTTGGGAAGGAATCCTTTGTCATCATGGACATAGAGAAGTGGGGCCCTTTCGGAAGGCGCATTGAGCACATCCCCCTCCAACGTACCTTGCAGGTCAGCGGCTTTAGGGAGGCTGAGGATCTTCGATACACGAGTCGCAAGCTTCCTGTTTTTCGATTTCCTCGATGGCTCTTCTGCAATCGTTGCAGGCGCATGGTATTTCTTAGTCGAGGAGCCGAGGACGGAAGCGAACCAACTTGTCCTGATTGCAAGGGCCGACGCATTTTAGTTCCAATGAGGTTTGTTCTCGTGTGCTCTAATGGACATCTTGATGATGTGCCATGGAAACGCTGGGCACATTCAAGAACGAATGATCTTAGGCAACGGCAATGCCAAGTGGACGACCTCGAATTTCTGTCTGATGCCCGAAGCGCAGGGCTTGACTCTCTTAGTGTTCGATGTAGGGTTTGCAGTGCTACAAGAACCCTCGCTGGAATCAATTCGGCTGATGCTATGCAGACAATTGGTGTCCGATGTTGGGGGACACAACCCTGGGAGTGGAGCAACGATCCAACTGCGTGCGATCAGGTGCCACGAGTTATTCAGCGTGGTGCAGGTGATCTCTACTTCGCTCACGTGACAACGGGACTTGACATTCCGCCTTTCTCTGATTTTGATGTTCACTCCGAGTCAGCCGTCAGGATTCGAGCTCATCAATTGTTCCCGTTTGTGTCCAGTAACCCAAAAGGTGACCTAGCTGATCAGCTGATCAGCACGATAGCTAGAGTCTGTAACACAGACGATAACGAAGTGAGGACATTGGTGGATCGCGAAGCCCGTCTTCATTCCGGGCAGGCCCCGGAACTAGTGCCTCACAATCTTGAGGAAGAAGAGTACCGTGCCTTTCTTACCCCCAACTTCAAGCCGCATCCGAGAAACAGGTTTATCACGGAACATGTTTCTCTGACTTCGCGAACTGGCGGTCTCGATGAAGCCTTCACTAGCCACATCGACACCCTAGTCATCGGCACCAAACTTCGCTTAGTCCGTGCTCTTTCAGGATTCAGCCGTTATGAGCAAAATCGAACGATTCCAGCTGATTTGGGCCGTGGACAAGATTGGTTGCCTGCAATAGAAGTGTTCGGCGAAGGAATTTTTCTAAGGCTTAACGAAGAGCGCCTATGTAACTGGGAGACTCAGCCCTTTCTACGATCAAGAGTCGCGCCACTTGCAGGTCGCAAGGCGCAAAGCTTCTTGGGGAGACACTTGGCTAAACCATCTGCTCGGTTTGTGCTCTTGCACACACTTTCACACCTTCTCATCCGTCAACTGGCTTACGAATGCGGTTACACCTCCGCCTGCCTCAGCGAGCGCCTTTACGTGAGCGAAGCCACCGATGACGATCGAGGAATGGCTGGTCTGCTGATCTACACTGCCGACGGAGATTCTGAAGGCACGCTCGGGGGACTGGCTCGCCAGGGACGCCTGGACCGGCTGATGCCGACGCTGCTTGCTGCGCTCCAGGGCGCTCAATGGTGTTCGCTTGATCCTGTATGCGGTGAGCGAAGCAGCCAGGGGTTCGATGGGCTCAATCTGGCAGCTTGTCATGCCTGCGCACTGGTTTCTGAAACGAGTTGCGGGTACTTCAATTGCTTACTCGACCGGAGCCTCGTGATTGGCGAGCACGGCTTTTTTTCGCCGCTTTTAACTACAGTTGAGGCTATGCTAGAGTCGTGAAACTGCCAACGTATCAGCAACTCACCAAGGCCCAGGAGCAGGTGGTCAACCTTCCGATTGGGGAGTCTTGCCTTGTTACCGGCCCACCAGGCACCGGCAAAACGGTAGTAGCACTACATCGGACGCATTTAGCATCGAAATCAGATGCAAAACATACGCATATGCTGATGTTGAACAACATATTGATGCAGTACACTTCACTCGCGGCTAAGTCATTGAAAATCGATACGCAGGTGACAACCTTCCATCAATTTATGTACTACAAGCTTCCGAAGTCAACGGGCTTCAAGACCCCGGCACTTGGCCCATATGAATTCGATTGGGATACTATACTTAAACGGCTTGGCGACGTCAGGAAGGACCACGATCTTCATTTTATCATTGATGAGGCACAAGACCTTAGGAAAGAATTTTTCTTGCTGGCAACGCGTCTTGCTGCAAAGCTTACTATCATGGCAGATGAGAACCAGTGCATGGCACTCAACTCGCGTATTCTCGACATCCAGAACTGGGCGGCAATACCGAAGAACCGGACGTTCAATCTGACCGTCAATTATCGAAACTCCCGTCCGATTGCCGAATTTGCATCTCAGTTCTACGTAGGTCTAGCGACTGGGATACCAGAGTTTCCGAGTAGAACCGGCCCGCAACCCAGAGTGGAACGACACGACACAACGGACACAATTGCCAAATCAATCGAACGGTACTATAAAAACAATGACGATCAGACAATCGGCGTGATCTGCATGAACAAGAAGACGCAAAACGCGCTGGTTCATCGGCTTGAAAAGGTACTACCCAAAGACAAGCTTCAGACATACGCTCGAATGGACGGCAAAGCGGCTCCCAAGATCGACTTCTCGAAAGCAGGTGTGTACATAGTTAACTTGGCCAGCTGCAAAGGGTTGGAGTTCGACGCTGTCTACTTGCCAGATATTGAAAACCTTACGTTGGAAGATGATGATACTCGAGTTAAAATGAAGCTCTATGTAGCGTGCTCTAGAGCTGTTCATAGGTTGACCATCGCGTTTCAAGGTGAGGCTCCAGAAGCTTTGAGCCTCTTTAATCGAAATCAAGGGGAGTGGGCAATTGACCAAAATGCTATTTGATACGATTGATTCTACGCAGCACTACTGCGTAACAAATCGGTCGAACTTGCTTGAGATTTTATCCTCTGGAATTGCGAAGCCGGTTTCAGGCTACACGAAGTATTACATTGACCTGCTCCAAGACGTGCCGGGCTATGTCATTGCGGTCAAGGGCCCTATTGGCAAAGACTTGCAAGAAATTGTTTCGTCAGAAGCTGGCCAGTTCCCCGTCTTGATGGAGGTTGATTCAGCCGTCATTCTCCCGATTGCTGAAACAGACGGTTGGGCTGTATATCGGGCGATACCAGTAGCCGCAGTTCGTCGTTTCTTGTTTCGGACTGAAGGCGAATTGCAAGAGTTTCTTGAGCGGGAATATGAGAATGTCCCAATTGAACAAGAAAAGTATGAGGTCGCGGCGGATCTGTTCACAGACAACGAGGGTGCTCGTGATGCATTGATGCAGTGGGCAGCTTGTCTCCCGCAGGTAAAGGAGATAGATGCGAGGATCAGCGCGGCAAACAAACTAGTGGGCGCATACGCGATGTTGGCCGAGGCAATGCCGAGTGATGCGGTTTGGGCCGCATGGTTCGCGGACGAAGTTAATGGATTACTTCCGAAGAAACCGATTGCATCGGTCGAAGGCGCATTAAGACAAAAAGCCAAAGGCCTGTCAGATGCTGAGCTTTTTACCTCGTACTATGCCTTGGAATTTGGCAAAGTTCCGGCCCACCATGGTCTCGATCCTGACGAGATCCTAAAAGGTGT
>Ga0247831_1007946_pt1 | contig 11509 bp, 25 predicted proteins | sample LaCruzMarch2015__9_FD_192406 | JGI IMG/M metagenome (GOLD analysis project Ga0247831, IMG submission 192406) | Freshwater microbial communities from meromictic Lake La Cruz, Castile-La Mancha, Spain - LaCruzMarch2015_1m | ecosystem: Environmental > Aquatic > Freshwater > Lake | place: Spain...
GCTTTGACCTGTGGAGCGTGCGCAGTGTCTACTACCTGGCCAGCACCCTGGCCAAACAGCTCAGCCAGGGGCAGAACTACGACCTGTTAAAACCCGTCATCGGAATCCACCTGCTCGATTTCGACCTTTTTGCGGCGCCGGCGCAGATGCAGCAGGCACACTGGTGCTTCGAGCTGCGCGATCGCTGGCAACCGGCCACCCGACTTGGTGCAGAATTGGAGTTGAACATCATCGAACTCGCCAAAGCCGACCGGCTGCACAAGGCCGGAGCGCCAGGCCTGAACGCGTGGGTTACGTTTTTTGAACACTGGAAGGAGGATTCCACCATGAGTCAACTCACCTACCCACCGGTGCAGCAAGCACTGGAGGTGCTCAAAGACCTCAGCGCCGACGACGAGACCCAGCGCAGGGCGTTTGTGCGGGAACGAGCCCTGCGCGATGAAATCTCCCAACTCGCATCGGCCAAGGTGGAGGGCAAGCAGGAAGGCAAGCAGGAAGGCTTGCAAGAAGCCAAAACCAAAATGATTCAGAGTGGCATGAGCGAAGAGCAGGCGCGGGCAATTCTGGGCTTGTAGACAACACACAAACCCCACCCCCCGCACCCCCACATCCCACCGCCCCAGGTTCGGCAACACCCCCAGCTGATCGGTATCGCCGATGCCGAACCACCGCCTCAGCGGAGCCGCATACTGGTCCACCGAGGTGCTGGGCAACAGCCGCCCCTGCCCCACGCCATCCGGCCCGTTGTTGGCAATCACCGGCGCCGTGCCGTAAAAGCGCCCGCCGTTGACTGCACCCCCAGAATCAGGTGGCTGCCACCCCATCCGTGGTCCGAGCCGTCGGTGCCCGTAAAGGTGCGCCCGAATTCTGACGCGGTGAAGGTAGTCACCCGGTCTGCCACCCTCAGCTCTGCCATGGCCGCCTGAAACGCCTGCAGCGCCCCTGCCAGGCGCGTCAACAAGGCCGGGTGCACTTCACTCTGCCCGGCATGGGTATCGAACCCGCCCAGCGACACAAAGAACACCTGGCGCCGCGCGCCCAGCTCGGCCGCAGTGCTGACCATGCGCGCCACCATCCTCAACTGGTCTGCCAGGCTGTTGTTCGACGGGAACACCGTGGCCAGGGTCGGCCCACCGGCCAGCGCCGTGGTGAGCGTGTCGCCGGCGCCCAGCGAGCGCGCCATCACCCGCGCGTGTTCATGCTCGAGCAGATCGGTGCTGGGCGCGGTCACCAGCGAGCGCAACACCGCCGAACATGCCGCCGAGCCGAACAAGGGGTTGCGCACCGCATCCAGCGCCACCGGCCCGCGGGGCGACACCTGGTACTGCACGGCCGAGCGCCCCGACAAGAACACCGCATTGCCGGCCACATTGACGCCCGCACCCCCGCATCCCGCCCCCCCCAGATTGCGCTTTCTGCGAGACTTCCGACTATCCGATAATGGCTTCTTCTCAAGCCGGTCAAGGAGCCGCCAAGATGCGCCCATCACTCGCTTTGAATACCCACCGTGAATCTATCCGTGCCATAGCACTGCGGCATCGGGTGACCAACGTCCGAGTGTTTGGCTCAGTGGTGCATGGAGACGATACCGATGGCAGCGATCTCGATCTGCTGGTGGAGCCGACTTCTGAAACCACCATGATGGACATTGCCAAGATTCAACTGGAGCCATCGCAGCTGCTCCCTGTCGCGGTGGATGTACTCACCCCCAATGGGTTACCGGCCAAGTTTCGGCGCCAGGTGGAGTTGGAGGCATTGCCTGTATGACAAAAGGCGACACCTTGCGCAACCGCTTCGCCCATTGCGGCGAGGTGCGGCAGTGGCAATGGGCGTGTTGGCCGGCACAGTGCCCGGCCGGTACAACCGGACGGAGTTCGTGGATCAGCGGCGCGCAATGTTGCAGGCTTGGGCCGACTACCTGGACCAGCTGAGGCTCGGCGGTGCGTTGGTGTTGCCAGGCAATATCCGTACTGTTTTCGCATGCATAGGGCTGTTTGTTCGCATTTTGATTGTTCGAAACATGCGCTTATGTAACAGTGCTTCGAACAGTTATGGAGCTATTTCCAGCCCTTGTTATCGTTTTCGCACTCTTGGTATCGGATTTACGTAACATGCATGTGGGTTTCAAGGCGCTGGAAGCGGCACACGGACTTCGCCTTGTGCACCCCTTGCGGGTGGTGTCGAGCATTGGCACGACCCGTTTCAGCAAGCTCGCGCCCGAACTGGACCATAACCAGTACACCCCGGATACAGCTCGGAGGACAGCTTTGCAGGCCACTTCGGGTTCGGCCTGAAGTACGAGGAATTGCACCTTGAGTTCTTCGCCCGGCTGTTTGCCGCCACCGGTCCCGAGCCCATCGCCGCCTGGTGCCGAGAGGAACCTACGGGCAAGTACGCCCGCCGCGCGGGGTTCTTCTACGAATGGCTGACCGGGACTCGCCTGGACGTGCCCGACCTCACCAACGGCGCCTACATCTCCGCCGTGGACGCCACGGTCTATCTGACGCGCACGCAGGCGCTGCATGGCGGCCACAGTATTCCGGTCACCGATATCGAGCGGCGCTTCGCCCGCAGTCTGAGCAACTTGCTCATACGCAAAGGCTGGCCGCATGCCTGCATACGCTGCATGGCTGGCCACTTCGTAGGGCACCACCGTGTTGGCGTGGTCGTTGCCGCCCTGCAGGAACACGCACACCAGCGCCTTGTAGTCTGTGGCGGTGGCTGAAGCCGCCTCGCCCAGCGCGGCCAGGTTCGGCGCCCAGGGTGTGGCGGCACCGGCCAGCCAGAGCATCGATGCCCGCTGCAGGAAGGCGCTGCGGGAGGTGGGGATTGTCATGGGGTGTTTGGTGTCCGTTGTTGCCTGACCATCGCCGTGAGCAGGCGTTACCGTTGCACGATGCAACCCGGCGCCGCCAACACCAACAGCATCGCCGACTGCACCCGCCTGAGCCGGTTCGCCTCTGCCGCACCGCCGGGTATCGTCTGCACGGCGCCGGAAATTGCGGCCACGGTGTCGGTGGGCAGCTGGCCGGCCGCCAGCAGCAGGTTGATCTCTGCCACCAGCGCCGCTGCGGCAATGCACGTGCTGGCTGGCACATACCCCGGCCGTAAGAAGTTGAACACCGTGGGCGCGCGCAGCGGGCTCTGGCCCAGGCCGGTGGCCGGGTCGGACGTGTTGCCCACCGCCCAGGTCCGCGCACCCGGCACCATCGTTGTTGAACACGGCTGCCACCCTGGCCACATAGACCGGGCTGGGATTGCTGGTCATCAGCCGCTGGATCAACTGGCGGCAGAAGAAGGGCGCCATATTCGGGTGGGCACAGACCGCGTCCAGCGCCTGGCTGGCGGAGGTGCCGCTGGCGATGGTGGTTCCCAGGAGGTTCTTGGCGCCGGTCTCGTGATGGCCCGACACCTGCACCAGCGAGCGATTCGCTTAAAATGAACGAAACGAACGGAGTTGCCATGCAAACCATGACGGCCAATCAGGCCAAAACCCAATTCGGTGCATTCATCGACATGGCCCAGAAAGAGCCGGTGCGCGTCATGCGCCACGACCGTGTGGTGGGTGTCATGGTGTCTGCAAGCGACTACGAAGCCATGCGTGCCTTTTATGCAGACCGCCTGGCGCGCACTTTGGACCAGACAGCCGCGCAAGCCGCTGCTGCCGGCCTCACGCAGGAGCAACTGGACGCGCTGCTGGCCGATGATCGTTGAGTCGTACGTCATCGACACCAATGTGTTGATCAGCGCTGCATTCTCCGCCCAGACTGCGCCGGGGCGGTTCGTGCGCCGTGTTCTGGCACAAGGACGCGTGTTGTTCTCGGAAGCCACCTTTGCGGAACTGGAGACCCGCATCTGGCGGCCCAAGTTTGATCGCTATCTTTCGATCGAGAACCGCAAATTGCTGTTGCATGATTTCAGGGCGGTCGGAGTGTGGGTGGAAGTTCCGCCCGAGATTGCTGACCGCAGGGTTTGCCGGGACGCTGACGACGACAAGTTCATCCAACTGGCACTGGCGGGCGATGTCCGTGTGCTGGTTACCGGTGACGGGGACCTCCTCGCTCTGGCAAAGGTCGACGCTGTACAGATCCTCTCACCAGCCGCTGCACTGGCGCGTATGGGCTGAGCTGTCCCCCGTTGTGGCGCTGTCGCACACGACGGGCACACTCCCCATGCTGCGCTGACACAAACCCCACCCCCCGCACCCCCACATCCCACCGCCCCAGATTCGGCAGCACCACCAGCAGATCGGTGTCGCCGATACCGAACCACCGCCCCAGCGTAGCCGCAAACTAGTCCACCAACTTGCTGGGCAGAAGCCGCCCCTGCACCACATCTTCCGCCCCGCTGTTGGCGATCACCGGCGCTGTGCCGTAGAAAAGCCCTCCGTTGACCGCACCGCCCAGAATCAGGTGCGTGGCGCCCCAGCCATGGTCCCAGCCCGCAGTGCCGGTGAAGGTGCGGCCGAAGTCTGAGGCGGTGAACGTGGTCACCCGGTCTGCCACACCCGCCTCTGCCATCGCCGCCTGAAACGCCTGCAGCGCTGCTGCCAGCCGGGTCAACAAGGCAGGGTGTACCGCCGCCTGCCCGGCATGGGTATCGGACCCACCCCGCGACACAAAGAACACCTGCCGCCGCGCGCCCAGCTCCTACGCAGTACCGATCATGCGCGCCACCATCTTCAACTGGTCTGCCAGGCCGTTGTTCGACGGGAACACCGCATCCAGCGCCACCGGCCCGCAGGGTGACACCTGGTACTGCACGGCCTTGGTCCACCGAGGTGCTGGGCAACAGCGCATCCACCATCTGATGGACAAAGCGGTTGCGCCTTCAGGAGCTGCGGCCATATTCTTGGCTGATGCGTCAGAGCATCTTCCTGCCGGCCGATTGCCATGCTGGCACCCACAAGATGGCGCATCCCACTGCAATGCCACCATGACCCTGCTGGACCCCAAGAACGACTACATCTTCAAAAGGCTCTTTGCCACGGCGCCCCATTTGCTGACGGCCTTGATCAATTCGGTGCGCCATGAGGAGGAGCCGGTCGAAGTGATCGAGGTCCTCAACCCCCGCATCGACCCCGAGGAACTGGCTGGCAAATTCATTGCGCTCGATGTGCTGGCGCGGGGCCGGCAAGGCCAGCTGTTCAACATTGAAATGCAGGTCCGCCGCTTTGACCTGTGGAGCGTGCGCAGTGTCTACTACCTGGCCAGCACCCTGGCCAAACAGCTCAGCCAGGGGCAGAACTACGACCTGTTAAAACCCGTCATCGGAATCCACCTGCTCGATTTCGACCTATTTTCAGCGCCGGCTCAGATGCAGCAGGCACACTGGTGCTTCGAGCTGCGCGATCGCTGGCAACCGGCCACCCGACTTGGTGCAGAATTGGAGTTGAACATCATCGAGCTCGCCAAAGCCGACCGGCTGCACAAGGCCGGGGCGCAAGGCCTGAACGCGTGGGTTACGTTTTTTGAACACTGGAAGGAGGATTCCACCATGAGTCAACTCACCTACCCGCCGGTGCAACAGGCACTGGAGGTGCTCAAAGACCTCAGCGCCGACGACGAGACCCAGCGCAGGGCGTTTGTGCGGGAACGAGCCCTGCGCGATGAAGTCTCCCAACTCGCATCGGCCAGGATGGAGGGCTTGCAGGCAGGCAAGCAGGAAGGCCTGCAGGAAGGCTTGCAGCTGGCCATCACAAAGATGATCCAGAGCGGCATGAGCGAAGCGCAGGCGCGGGCTATTCTGGGCTTATAGAAATTGCGAATTTGATGGGTGCTGTGCCCCCCGCAATATCTGTGGAGTCCCCTACCAGGATCCGCTTGCTTGATTCGACCTTTTCACAGCGCTGGCCAACCGCTTGGGCCACATTCGAGCACTGGAAAGAGGAGTCCACCATGAGCCAACCCACTTACCCGCCGGCGCAACAAGCATCCGAGATGCTCAAAGGCTTCAGCGCCGATGACGAAACCGAGCGCAAAGCGTTTGTGAGAGAACGCGCCCTGCGCGACGAAATTTCGCAACTTGCATCGGCCAGGAGGGAAGGCTTCCAGGAAGGCTTGGAGGAAGCCAGGCAGGAAGCCAGACAAAGAGGCTTTCAGATAGGCCTGCAGGAAGCCATCACCAAGATGGTTCAGAGCGGCATCAGCGAAGAGCGGGCGCGGGCAATTCTGGGCTTGTAGACATCAGGAACTTGATGGGTGCCACGCCACCTGCAATGGCCGCCATCGTGGCCGCCGACAGCTGGTTGGCCGCCAGCACTAGGTTGATCTCTGCCACCAGGGCAGGCGCATCGTCGGTCAGCGGCAACAGGCTGGCATAGTCGGGCGTGATGTCGCCAATGTTGCCGGCCAAAAACATGCTGGGGTCAGGTCTTGCCTTCTGCCCCCAGCTCCAGATCGCATGCCCAGCAACGCCGGGTGCACGGTGGCTGGGTCGCTGTGGGTATCGAACCCGCCCGTCGCCAAAAGATACCTGCCGCCGCGCGCCCATCTCTGCCGCGGTGCTGACCATGCGCACCATCGTCTTGAGCTGGTCCGCCTGGCTGTTGCTGCCAGCGGCGGGGAAGGGCGTGGCCAGGTTTCAGGCTCATATCTGGTGGGAAATACAGCCTCCGGTCGGGCTCACACAAGTTTGGACAAGGTTGCCGGTACCGTGCCAGATGTGGATGCGTTGGCATTCAAAGCCATGAATTCACTCGATCAAGTCTTGCTCGACAAGATCAAACAGCTTCCTCCGCAGCGCATGGCCGGGGTTGAGGACTTTGTCGATTTTTTGCGCGCACGTGAAGTTGAGAAGCGCCTCACCCTCGCTGCGGCCAAGGCCAGCGAGGCTAGTTTTGCGCGAGTTTGGGACAACGACGAGGACGCGGCTTACGACCGGATCTGACCAATGGCCAGCGCTTCAAGGTTCAGCTTCGGAGACGTGGTGCTTGTTGCAATTTGCCATGCCTTAGGCGTGGTCAGCGCGTCCTCAGTTCGATTGAGAAAGCGATTGCGCGATCTGAGCCTTTGGCAGTATTTTTGGCTACCGCGCCACAGTATCTGCGAGCTGGCCGATGGCCATGCTTGCACACAACGGCTCGCCTCACCCAAACGGCAAATGCCACCATGGTCCTGCTCGATCCCAAGAACGCCTACATCTTCAAAAGGCTCTTTGCCACGACGCCCCATTGAAATGCAGGTCCGCCGCTCTGACCTGTGGAGCGCGCGCAGTCTCCCGAGCCGTCGGTGCCGGTAAAGGTGCGGCCGAAATCTGAGGTGGTGAACGTGGTCACCCGGTCTGCCACGCCTAGCTCCGGTGCAGTTCTGATCATCCGCGCCACCATCCTCAACTGGTCTGCCAGGCTGTTGTTCGACGGGAACACCGTGGCCAGGCTCGGCCCACCGGCCAGCTCCGAGGTGAGCGTGTCACCCGCACCCAGCGAGCGTGCCATCACCCGGGCGGGGTGGACGTGGTCACCCGCCCCGCCATGTCATCAGACCCGCAGAGTGCTACCGTCGACACGATGATCGATTGGTCCAACTGTCCTGCCGTCGAGAGTGACCCGGCCCGCGTGAGCGGTGCCTGGGTGTTCCGTGGCTCGCGCGTGCCAGTGGCTGCGCTATTCGAGAACCTCGAGGACGATGCGTCCGCCCATCAGTTCGTAGAGTGGTTCCCCGGCGTCTCCATCGAGCAGGTTCGCGCCGTGCTGGAGCACGCGGCTCGGAGTTCCTTGGCAGTCGCTTTAAGTGAAGGTCCTGTTTGATCAGGGTACACCGGCGCCGTTGCGCAAAGCGCTTGCAGGGCATACGGTTGAAACACCCTTTGAGCGCGGGTGGTCCACGCTTCAGAACGGTCTGCTGATCGCTTCGGCAGAGGCAACGGGCTCGGAGTCGACTCCCACTGGCTGCATTGAAGTTCGCATCGAGTGATGGCGCTTTTTTAGGCCAGAGCGACATCGCACAGGTAGATGGCTTTGGCGCCGCCTGCGTCTCGCCATATCGCTACACAAACCCCACCCCCCGCACCCCCGCATCCCACCGCCCCAGATTCGGCAGCACCCGCAGCAGATCGGTATCGCCGATGCCGAACCAGCGCCCCAGCGTAGCCGCATACTGGTCCACCGACGGGCTGGGCAGAAACCGCCCCTGCCCCGAATCATCCGGCCCGTTGTTGGCGATCGTCGGTTCCGAAATTCACGCGTTTCAATTCCGCATTTCACGCCATCAGATTCCAGGATTTACGGTACTATCCGGCCCATGAGTAATGCTGCGCTTTACCCCCGGCTCATCCAGGCCCGCATTCAAGAGGCGTTGGCCGACACCCCGGTTGTATTGCTGGCAGGCCCACGTCAGTCCGGAAAGACCACCTTGGTGCGTCAAATGGCGACCGCACTGGGGCTGCGTTACCTGACGCTGGATGATGCAACGACGCTCTTGTCGGCGCGGCAGGACGCTACCGGTCTGATCCGCGGCCTGGACCGGGTGGTGATCGATGAGGTTCAGCGTGCGCCGCAACTGCTGCTGGCCATCAAGAAAAGTGTGGATGAAGATCGACGACCTGGCCGATTTCTTTTGACCGGGTCTGCCAACCTGATGACATTGCCCACAGTAGCGGATTCTTTGGCGGGACGGATGGAGACACTGTCCTTGCTGCCCTTGTCGCAAAGCGAGATCCATGGCGCGGATGCCAACTGGGTCGACGCGGCGTTTGCCGGGCGACTGCTGAAGGTGACTGTGCCGATCCTGGCAAACGCATTGGCCGGCGCCGTGTTGCAGGGTGGGTTTCCGGAGGCTATTTCGCGCACAACGCCACGGCGGCGAAACGCATGGGCACGCCAGTACATCGGCGCCCTGATTGCGCGCGATGTTCCAGACGTCGCCGAGATCGACAAACTCGACCAGTTGCCGCTCTTCCTGCGCTGCCTGGCCCATGTGGCCGGGCAAATGTGCAACTACACCCAACTGGGTGGCCAGGTAGGTCTGGACAGCAAGACCGCAGCGCGTTATGTGGGCGTGTTCGAGCAGATGTACATGCTCCAACGCGTCCCTGTGTGGGCCACAAACCAGTTGAATCGCGCCGTCAAGACTCCCAAGCTCCAGTTCATCGACTCTGGCTTGCTGGCAACATTGATCGACCTGCACACAACGTCGGGGCAGCAAGACCGCACCCAGTTTGGCCATGTGCTGGAGACGTTTGCATACAGTGAATTGCTCAAGCACACCACCACCGCAGAGGGCAGCTACAAGCTGCTGTATTACCGGGACTTCGACAGGTTCGAGGTGGACGTGGTGATCGAGAACGCTGCCGGGCGCCTGCTTGGCGTCGAGGTCAAGGCCGCCGCCAGTGTCAACGAAAGAGACCTGCGTGGGCTGAAAAAACTTGCCAGCGTCGCAGGCCCGCTCTTCCAGATGGGAGTGGTGTTGTACGACGGCACCGAGACCCTGCCATTGGGCGACGGCCTGTGGGCAGCGCCATTGTCGAGCTTGTGGGGAGGCTGATGGAGGTTTCTGGGGTGAAAGCCGAAGGCGAAGGCGAAGGCAGTGGCTGGGGTCAGGCCCGTCCAGCACCGTTGACGATCTGCTCCAAGCGCCTCGTGTTCTCCAGTACTTCATCCAGCCGTGGAATGTCGCCGAAGATCATGGCGGCCATTGGCGCTGTTGCGTAAAGCGCGCTCTCAGGCCATAGCAACATTGCCCAGGTTGATGGCTCCGGCACCGGCGCCGCCAGCGTCTCGCCATTGCCGGCAGCCGTTGCCCGCCGCAAACAGGTCGCCCATGCGTCCGCCCCTGCCCGACGTGGCCCCCTCGGGCGCGGACGACTGCCACACCGACTGCTGGTCGTTGTGCGAGAACAGCTTGGGCGGCAGCGGCACCGAGCGCGCCAGGTACTGCGCCTTGGTGGTCGGTTGCACCAGCGTGCCCACGTTCAACAGCACGGCCCGCTGCTGGCTGTCGAACAGCGGCCACAACGGGGCCAGCTCGGGCGCCAGGGCATATTCCAGCGCGTCCGGCGCGGCACCGTGGGCACCAGCACGGTGGGCGCCAGCGCCGAGCGCGCATACGCAAGGGCCGGCCGCATGCCTGCATACGCTGCATGGCTGACCGCGTCGTAGGGCACCACCGTGTTGGCGTGGTCGTTGCCGCCCTGCAGGAACACGCACACCAGCGCCTTGTAGTCCGTGGCCGTGGCGGCGGCCGCCTCGCCCAGCGCGGCCAGGTTCAGCGCCCAGGGTGTGGCGCCGCCAGCCAGCGAGAGCATCGATGCCCGCTGCAGGAAAGCGCGGCGGGAGGTGGTGTTGGTCATGGGGGTGGTTTCAATCGTGGTCGTGTCGCTGCCGAATTCGAAGTTGCACATTGAGCGCACGGGGCCCATAAAATGACAAGGAACTTGATCCGCTCCGTGTCATGCACCCGCTGCTTGAAACCCACCGAACCCAACTGCGATCATTGGCTGCCCGCCATGGTTTGAGTTCCGTGCGCGTTTTCGGCTCGATGGCGCGAAACGACGCGAGCAGCACCAGCGACGTCGACCTGTTGGTTGAAAGCAAAACGCCCGTCTCAGGCTTTTCCTTGGGCGCGATGCTCATGGATGCGCAGGACCTGCTGGGTCGCAAGGTCGACATCGTCACCACCCAGGCATTGCACCCACTGATGCGTGTGCGGGTCTTGCGTGAGTCCGTGCTGCTTTGATGCCAACCTGCTGGATCATCTCCGGTCCCAACGGCGCGGGCAAAACGACCTTCGCGTTGGAATGTCTGCCCCAAGTGGCGCGGTGCTCAAGATTTGTAAATGCCGATCTGATCGCCGCGGGTCTGTCGCCCCTGGCACCCGAGCGCGATTTGCTTGCCGCTAGCCGGCTCTTTTTGAGCGAGATTGAAGGCTGCATTGCAAAGCGCGAAGAGTTTGCGTTTGAAACCACACTGGCAGGACGCGGTTACCTGAAGCTGGTGCGTCGCTTGCAGGGCACAACATCCCGCTCGCTGATATCGAGCGCCGCTTTGCTCGCAGTCTGGGCAACTTGCTCCATGTTTTCAGCGCCCAGGTCGATAGCTGCCGCTGCTTCATGAACAGCGATGCAATGCCGGAACTTGTTTTTGAACAGAGGGGTGACGTGCGCAATGTTGCAAATGCCCATTGCTACCAACATTTGCTGAGCAAGGCCGAGTCATGACCATTACATCCGCCCCACCATCTCCCCAGACCCTGATCATGCTCAAGGCCTTGCGGGCCGCCGTCGCCAACACGCTGGACAGAAAGCAGAAGCTCGGGCAATACGCCGTGATCTGGCAAAACGGCCGCCCGGTGAAAACGGATGGCGCTGCTCCAAAAGCAGAAAAGTAGCGCCGCATTCGCCGATACGAATCAAGGAACAATCTCGACGGAGGCAAGTCCCAGTATCACTAGTGTAGTGCTTCTGAATTAAAAGAACTATTTTCCACCTGCCACCTCCAAGAAGAATCTGGGACATTTTGGAGGCAGCGATGCGAAAGGCGACGGCGATTGAACTGGACGACGCGACGCGGAAG
>Ga0247831_1007951_pt1 | contig 11506 bp, 9 predicted proteins | sample LaCruzMarch2015__9_FD_192406 | JGI IMG/M metagenome (GOLD analysis project Ga0247831, IMG submission 192406) | Freshwater microbial communities from meromictic Lake La Cruz, Castile-La Mancha, Spain - LaCruzMarch2015_1m | ecosystem: Environmental > Aquatic > Freshwater > Lake | place: Spain...
AAGTTGAAACTCTTATTTGTAGAATGATTTGTAATTACTTTATTTAGAGATCAAGCGATTTTGGGCAACCAATGTTGTGCTTGTCATACTTTGATATGTTTAGCTTGATGATGGGCGTGTTACGTTTTGGGAGTTATGTGAGCGATATCCCACGGTCCAGTAATAATTCTCTTGTGTTTTTGCAAAGAAGAGCGTATGAGTGGTGAAATGAAGAGTACTATAACTTGCATTATTGAGAAGATAAATTTCTTTTCAAACGATGATAGTAGCATCCACGCAAGCACTGTGAGTGCAATTGTAACCATCAATCTTGGCAACGTCAAGTGAAGTACTTTTGGATAACTCCTTCCAATGTATTGCCTCAAGGGCTTTGCTCTTAAGTATGCAAAGAGAGCAGTGACTAACGATACGAATGCGGAGGTGGCAGTCTCATGGACGATAAGCTTTCTAAACAAAGCTATCAATATCGCCACGAATGAGACCGTCTGCCCAATGACGAGACTTTGGCATGCCAATTCAATCATCGAGGGTAAATATTGAGGCGCATCGCCCACAGTATTGTTACGCGAATATTCCCTTGCTTGGCGAAACTCGAGCAACCGCTGTTCGATGACATTATTTTGATTATTCACGATGGAGTTACCATTTGTTGCTGAGGTGCCAACGACATCCAAGTCCTGAGGCCGCCATAGGGTCCTAGGAGTAGAGTCCATGACATCGCACGATACGGGCACGGGCCGGGGCACGCGAGACGAGAGGCGCGAGGCGCGAGGGCGGGCTCCCGATCGATCGGAAAACATATGACAGAGAAGATATGGCAGCTCAACACACCGCAGCAATACACGTGGGGACACCACCGCCTGACTTTCGAGAGTGGTCTAAGACTTATCTTAATTTTCACCGCTTCGAGGATCTTCCAGCCCAACGAAGCAATCAGATATCATCAAAAGTATTCATTGCGGGGGGTTCAAATTTGTAGTGGCATTGTTTCCAGGTGGAATGGACGATGAGGATGTGGACGAAGGCATGGCCTCTATCATACTATTTTGCGAAGCACACGAACCTCTCAATATTGAATATGGTTTTAGTTTCAAGGATAATACTGGAAGAGAAGTGGGTGGTGGTGCTTCGCGTGTTAAACAATTTGGCCCCTACGTCATGGACGACATTTCGGAAGATAATGTGGTTTGGGTCCCAAATTTTGCGAAAAGATCAACATTACTGAAATCTCTTGCGAATGGGACATTGGTGATTGAGTTCCGGATGCGACCCAATGATCCGACCAAACCATCACCTTTCATCCCAGAAAATCCGTCCAAATGCAAGATAATCCAAAGCATGTTCATGGATGAGGGATCATCCGACATTATTATTGAGGTCGATGAACAGCAGGCGAATGACGATGCTTTAATGATGGCCAAGACTTTGCCAGTCATATTTCACGCACATCGATTCATCTTGCAAAAGTGCTCTACTCCTCTTTATGAAATGTGTGGATCAGGTGAAGACATCAGCAATCCTACTATCCGAATCACAAATGTATCGCCAGCTATTTTCCGTTGCCTGCTCAAATACATTTATGGATTTAAAGTTTCAAACCATATAATGAAGTCCCATGCCAAGGAGATAATTGATATGGCGGATAGATTTGGTGTCTCAGGTCTAAAGCTAGAGACAGAAGCCTTCATTGTGAGAGAAACAACCTTCACCGTGGAGAATGTTATGGATCACCTCCACTTCGCCGACATGAAGAATTGTGCCCTATTAAAAGAGGCAACAATGGATTTCATTGTTGAGAATAAAGTTGAGGTGCTTGAGAAGGTGTCCTTGAATGATGCTCCTGGAGGACTCCTTGCTGATGTGTTATCAGCCGTGGCACGAGGGGAGAATGCTAGAAATGGGAATGCAGTTCCAAGTGCTTGTGAGGGAGATCAATACATCACCATGCGTGTTAGTGAACTCCGCTCAAAGGCTGATGCAAAAGGGTTAGATGTTGACGGTTCTAGGGAAATGCTGATTGCTGCTCTCAAACAGAGCTCATAGAATTGTATGATGAGGTGCTCTTTCCAAAGCATCAATGGAATATCGAAAGGTTGGTATATACATTCGTGTATGTCGTATGGAAGCTTGAAGGAATACGCAGAATAATAATTGGCCAAGCCTAAGGATACTTAGTAGTTTATTTAGATACAATTCTCCCCTTCCCAAGATCAATATCATCAAATTATCTGTAATTTTGCGGTGGACAATCTGAAACATTGACCGCGAGAATGAAGCGATTATTTGAGAAGTCATTCCACAGACTCTCTATTTTTTTGCCAACCTCCATCCCCCAACCCAACCCAACAATCATCAAAACTATAAGCGACGTTCCTCACTTCACACACCCGAATTCAAATTTAACGGTAAAGACCGTTGTTAATACGATCAATCACATATTCAGGAGATGGTTCCTTGGTAGTGAATCGACTTTCATACTTCTTGATAACTTGCTTCTCCCCCTCCGTCAATCCTGGGATATTGTACACTTCCGCTACAGATTTGTATGGTCCATGTGATACAATCTTCCCGGCAGCACCGGGATACATGCCTGGCATACGTAGGTATGCCCGGACATTGGCGTTGTTAAGGTCGACGATGGCCCCACCTCCGAGGTACGAAATGTTTTCATAATCCACCTTGGCAAACGCTGCTGTTGGGATTGCGGCAGCGGCACCAATGGCGGCCGCGGTACCGAGGAAGGCACGACGATCACTATTCTCGGCCGAAAGGGTAGTTTGGACCGCGGGTTGTGCGTTGGGTGAGAACGCGGCGGCGGTTCTGTGGGATTAGCGGAGTAGAGAAGAAGAATGGAATGGAGAAATGAGTGGAGTGCAGCGAACTCTTGCATTAAAACCGACAAATCTCATGTTTATCAACAGCATAATAATACCCTCTCCAACATAAACATAAAAACCATTGCTGCGTCCGATGATAACTTACGATACAAGGGCGGCAACAATAGCGAGCTTCATCTTGAAGTATTGATCGACGGTGATTGACGACGTGAGGATAGTAGTCGAAGCTAGGGTCTCTGCAGATGAGCAGCAAATTCTCCCAAATGTTTACTTTTTTGGCAGATTCTCCTTGTGTATGTACGAATAATTATCCTAAAAGCGTATTCCGCAAGAACCAGCTGAGATTTCCTACGAACCGTCAAAGATTTTCATTCAACCTCCTTTCTGCATCGTCGCCACACACAACTCCACCATGAAAGCCGCAATCTTCGCCGCCATCATCGGCTCTGCCGCCGCATTCGCCCCCACTCCCGTGGTCAAGACTGTCACGTCACTCAAGGCCTTCGAGAATGAGATTGGTGCACTCCCACCCACTGGATTTTGGGACCCCGCTGGCCTGTCCGATGGTATCTCCCAAGAACGGTTCGACGAGTACCGTCTTGCCGAGCTCAAGCATGGTCGGGCAGCACAGCTTGCGGTCCTTGGCTACATCGCTCCCGAAACATACCGCTTCGGATACAACCTTACCCCCGATGGGGCGGTAAATACATCCACCCTGCCCAATGGTATTGCCGCAATTAAGGCCCTTCCCTTCCTTGGATGGGTCCAAATTATTGCCTTTGTGGGGTGTGTTGAGACGTATGGTTGGTTTACTTCCCCCACTGGCGTCCTACAGCTACCTCCCGATATCCTTGCCAAGCGTCAAACGGCCGAACTTCAACATGGACGGTTGGCCATGCTTGCCTTCCTTGAGCTTATCCGTCATGACTCACAGAACCTTGCCCAACCAGGCTTTGATGGATATGACCACTTAATTACCGGCCTCCCCTTTATTTACTCCAACTAGAGATAATTATTGTTCACGATTGGGGGTGTGGATTATCAATCTGCTATAATAATAACAGGTTGGAATTATTTAAGCGGTAATGGATGATGGCTAATAATTATTATACTGTTCACAAGTGTCCGGATAGGGTTCATGGGACCTCAGCGGGAATTTTGTTGAACGGGGGACGAATAACCTTGGAAGCTTATTTTCCTTGTAACCAATAGAAAGAACAAATTAACTTGGATTCATCTTTGCAAACTTTTGTTTCTAATGCTTCGAGGCTGCGCCTCTGTTTCATTACGTCAGAGCAACTATCAGTTGAGCAGAGCACAACCTATCTATAACAGTTTAGGGACTCAGCTCGTGGCCTTGACCATGTATTTACTACTACCATGTAGATACTCAATTATCTGAGTGTTGTTTGATCAAGATCTAAAATTATTCTTCCCCCAAAATCCGATTGTTCTCTTGCAAACTTTCAGACCTCTCTAACACGGATGACTAATATTCCATCAACCCAAGATGATTTTTGCCGCGTTGCCTGGAAAGTAATACTTCACAACTTTCTCAAACCTCTGCATTTGTGACTCGTCAATTTCAGGCAGACAAGGCTCTTTGACAATGAGCCCAATCGAGTGAAGTTGCATCAAACGAAGATGATTCAAAATCATGCCAAAGCAGTATGGACTGTGTTCAATCAGAGTCACTATGTCCTGGCTTGCCTTATTAAGCTTCTCAATCTCCTTCACCAATAGAGCCAACGTCCCCACTCGTTCAATGCCCATCATCTTCAATGAATCAAGACTTAAAGCAAGTAGCTCTTTACCTGTGATTTCATTCTCATATAATAACACAGACACCTCCTCTGGGATGCCATCGATACTTTTCGCCCAAGTGCTGACTTCATCCGGCGTCCATTCCTTCACACACGGAGAATTGCACCCTTGCTCTGTCCACTTGGAATCATTGAATTGTTGAGCCAACACAGAATCATCAACGGTGCACAATGTGCATCGCTTTGTAGTCATAACAGTCCCACTGACATTGAGCACAACAACATCCTTTGCATCCCCGGTTGCAAACTTGTCAACAAAAGTCTGTTCGTCCGTGAAACTTTCTTCAAGCTGCAGCATTTCGGACTCGGCTTGAAGGAGACATGCTTGTTTGGAATTGATGGCATTGTTCATGTCATCTGCAAATCTGGTGACCTCTTTTACGGCCTGGGTTGCAGGTAGGACTGGAATTCTGTTTGAATAAGTATTCCTAATGGGAGTCGACGACTTTGTGACTTGGAACACTTCCATCTCTTTGAGAGTATACTCTCCATCAGGTAGTGGCCCTTGATCATAACTACGTCCTGGATAAAAGCGAACGATTGATCCATTCACAACCATGTCACGACCCTCACAATAACCAAAGTATGGGCCATAACTTTTGCCACAGCGGATTGCACATTCATCATTTGCATTCTTCAACTTCATCTTGCAGGGAGACGAAACACCGCCGTCTGAGAGTGCAAACAAAAAGGCCTTGTTTGCCCCTTTATAGCCATAGGTGCTTGACCAGGCAGTGTTGGAATATCCGCCAATGACTTTACCACACGTTGTTTCGATGACAGTAAGAGTGCAGCCTTTGCTGTCACACTTGGAATGGAATGCTTCTGCCGTTTGCCCATCCCGAGTTCCTCGGTAAAGAAGACTGAATTCCCCATCCTGACCATCTTCCTCTAGCCACTCATGAAGCACATAGCAACCTTTAACATCCTTGATAATGGTGCTGTCCGGAAGTGAGCATTCAGGCCCAAGGCCAAATAATTCGAGTTGGTGGTTGAGAATGTGCTTATGCTCATCATCAACACTGGGAGGACTTGGAGGACTGTCCTTGGATGAAATTGTCATCTCGTTCAGATAATCGACAATGGCCTGGAAACAAGTGGGGTCAACATCAAGAAAGATTCGACCGTGGCTATCTCGCATCAACTTCTTATCCCAGCGTCCACTGAACAAGGCCTCTATCCGACTTCCTTGTATTTGTGTCAATGTAGATCGTTTCGCGACAATTATTCTACCTCCAGCATTGATTTCAATAAGATCGTCATCAGTGGCATCTAAATTGCCATGAGCCTGAGCAATTTCATGCTTTTTGCGATTCAATTCTTGCACTCGCTCGTTGAGTGTAGTCTCTCTTTTATCGAGTGCCGAAATCTCGTTGTTCAGATCGTGCAAATGACTATCATGGGCCGTTTTGAGGCGTTTGTTAGATGCACTGATCTCATCCATATTTTTCACACCGACAATGAAATAATAATATTTTTATGCCCCTGGTTCGAGTTGATTTAATGATATGATAAGGACCAGAGCGTAGCGGATCGTTGTATTTCATGTGTCGTGCTCCACGATACACAGACTCTCTTTTGGCGGGGGGCCCACCCTTCACATACACCTTCACCTCATGGCCGCCGCGACACGAATACTAATGCGGCCACGTGCAATCTTCCTTAACACGGCTCGTCTCGATTACGACGGAGCCCTTAATTTCACTCGCTTGTCATCCCTCGTCGACCTTACGCTCAACTCAGTAGACTCAATAACGGATGCCAATGAGATTGCGAACCTTGTTAATTCAAGCAACGCTGAGATTATAATTACAAAGGAGATGATCATCCCTTCCTCAGCTGTGGAGAAATTCACGCCTGGGGTAGTAAAGCTAATGTGTGAGGCAGGTACTGGGTGAGTGTTAGTTCGTCGGTCTCTATCTGGTAGTGCACGACAATGGTCATCTCAATTCACTCCTCAGATATAACAACCTCCCCGTCGCACTCGCTCGATCACTTGGCATTGACGTTGTGAATGTCCCAACTTACTCCACAGAAAGTGTTGCACATATGGTTATAACCTACATAATGAATTTTTCAGCGGCAATGTTCCATCAGGCACGGATGCTTCATAAAGGTGACAGATCGAATTTTACCGTCTTCCAGCATCCGATACGTGAAATCTCAGGCAAGGTATTGGGTTTGATCGGCGGTAGTGGTACTATTGGAACTGCCATCATCGATGTGGCCTTGCCACTAGGGATGCATGTGCTAATATCTAGCCGGTCCGGACGACTGCCGCTGGGGCATAAGTATGAGAATAATCCCAGAGTGAAGGTTGTATCCCTTGATGAAATGCTATCAACGTCGGACTATGTTAGTATCAATTGTCCATTGAATGAACAAACCCGTCATTCGATCGGTTCACGTGAAATCCGGCTAATGAAACCCACTGCCTTCCTAATTAATACTGCTCGAGGTGCAATAATTAATGAGACGGAGTTCATCCAATGTATGAAGGAAAATGTCATCGCGGGGGCAGGACTGGATACACAGGAGATTGAGCCACCACAAACAGACAGCGAACTTTGGACGTTGGACAATGTCTTCCTTACGCCACACATTGGTTGGAGGCGGATTGAGACTCGACAACGACTTGTGGATATGACTACTGATAACATTGAATCGTATATCAATGGAACGATTATGAATGTTGTTAATAATTAATAAATAATGATTTACGTGCACATAAATGTCACCCTTCTTTTCTTTTTATCTATAAATGGAGAGCTAGACCTCTAAGCAAACATCGGTTTCATGCCTGCTAACTGAGGGCTTGATTCTTCGTCATCATGTGTATGAGTATGACGGAGAAGAAATTCTCAGACGATGAAAGAAAGCTATTTTGGGGCCAATCTTGCTTGATGGTAGGAATGACGAGGATAGATGATCACAAAACGAGTGAAGTATTACGTTGTACATGGTGCGGTGGTGTTAGCATTGTGCTGGCCATCAACTACTGCGCTTGGAGTAAAGATATTCTCACTACAACTGTGAGCCCGACTACGATCCCAACGATGAGTGAATGAGTAAGAGCCCACTCACAAAAATCGACACACAACAACGCAAAGACGACGAAGAGCAACGACGACGACAACGACGACTACAATTCCATTTGACATGGTATGAATCGAAGATATTAGATTGGTGTGATTATTTACATTTAGAAGGCAATCGTCGGCATTCTACCGAACCGTCATTAGTTCATTGCAATATTATTAAAAATAATCATCTGTCGTGGCTGCAGAATCAGACGAATAACAACAACATCATTATGTCGACAGAGATGGATTTGGCTGAGGCATTACGACTAACACCATTTGCATCCCTCACGGGGAATGCCAATGACGGTCAGCATATTAATAGTAATAAGCCGGACAAATATGGACGTAGTATACTTTGTGCCCCTCACTTGGGCTCGTCACATGCTCCCCCAGGTATTGCATTTCGTGCCAGAGGCAGTGGGAATGTGGTTGTAATCGAGGCAGCACAATTATCACCACCATCAACATTGTTGAGTGGAGGGAGAGATAATGACAATGATGATGCTGAGGAAGCAGGTTCGTCGTCGTCTTCATCAAACGGAGGGGGGATGAAAGTTGTTGGATCAATCCTGCTCGAGCTTGGGGAGACGATAATGGTGGCGCGATTGACGTGTTCGGACGATGCACGACTACTCCTGGTAGCATATACAGATGGGACATTGTCATGTTTGAATGTATTGATTGTAGATGATGATGATAGCGGTGGCGAATTGGCATTTGGTTTCACTCATCGTTGGAAGATGATGACGACTGCAGTCACCTCCAACGATGTACAATTCCCGACATTGGAATTCTTACACGAGGGGGATAAGATGCATCATTTCCTCACCGTCGTGGAGTCGTCAACGAGCAGCTATGATGTGTTATACATCGATGCGACCTCATCTTCTGGTTCTCCACCATCGGTGAACTTGTGGCCGTTGAAGGATATGGACGTTATCGATGGTGTTATTTCATGTGCGACGACCCGCCCACATTTATCGCCATTATCTTCGGTGGCAGTACCAACAACAACGATGATTACCTTCGGTACGAGCAAGGGATCGCTGGGTATTCTATCAGTATCGGGGGGTGTTGTTCAGTCCGTCGTTTATCCACTCCCAAATGTGAATACGGCAGACGCAGACGACGAGGGTCCTTCGTGGAAGGTCACACATTTGAATTGGATTGACAGCATGTCACTAGCGGTGGGCTTGTCACGTATCATTCTTGATCCGGACTGCGACGAGGACGAGGATGGCGAGGATGATCCACATGATCATCAGGCCTGTTTTCTCATTGGTACAATCAATGGCTCGTCATCGTGGACATTCTCCAACCTTGGAGATGTTGTTCCCTTCTTCTCGGTGCCGAGGGGAGGTCAACACATGTTCCACACTGCCGTACTGACGTTACGATCTTCTCCTGTGTTATTGGTGGGGTGTAATGTCGCCAACGACGTTGCTGTGATCTGCCGTAAGAATGACAACTGGGAGGTGTTAGATCTCATGGAGGGATGTCAAATGTCGTGTCCCGCTGACGATGAGGATGAATTCTTATACTTGATGGGTCTAGTTGTGGTGCTGCTTCCATTTGAACATCAACGGGTAATGAGCCATCCGTTTCCCATGTTGGCAAGTAGTGATGGAAGCCTAACGGGATTCGTCCCACGTCATCGCTCAGCAGGGGCCAATTTCTTCATTTGCCAAATGAGTGTTGGCAGTTTTACACCTGATATGGCTGTACCGCTAGCAATTTCCACATCAGAACCACCCACAGCCATAGCGGTTGCTTCAATGTCGCCGAACGAGACAGATGCATCAGACAAGTGCATTCTTTATGGAATAGATTTGGGATTGGATAGTGTCTACAAGGACAGGAAGCATATGTCTCGGGATGATGATGTCGACGAAATCAGTGATGAGGATTCCGCGTCGCTTGATTCGGCTGGCAGTGCCGAGTCGCCTAGCAAAAGCCCTAATAATGCCTCCTCGTCTGTATCGGCATTCATGTCCAATATATCTGCTCCGTCATTTACTGCCCCATCACACTTTGCGTCACAATTTTCAGCCAAAGCTACATCTATTGGCTTTGGACAAGCTGGGTCACCTAGTCGGACTGCATTCGGATCTGCATTCGGCGTAACAGCAACAACTTTTGGAGCAGCACCAGAAAGCAAAGTTAAAAGCGCCATCAAGACTTTTGAAGCATCATCGACTTCGCCTCAAAGATCTTCTCTCTCATCGGCTCCAGTATTTGGGTCAGGCGTTCCAATCGCAACATTTGGATCTACAGCAACACCCAGCGTAGACTTTGGAGCCCTCGCCGCATCAACAAATACATTGAAAGGTTCTGCATTTGGAGCAAAAGTGGAAGATAAGGGGATTGAAGCATCGAAGAAAGCTCCTTTGATGTCTGCCCCCATCTTTGGATCTGGATCTGCTCCCGTCTTTGGATCATCGTCAGGCTTTGGAAGTCTAGCTGGGTCATCAGTCAATTCTATTGGGTTTGGATTCAATGTAAAAACGGACGATAAAGTAGATGCGGAAAAGAAGGAGCCCGAATCACCAACACTGAAATCACCCGTGCAAACTTCGGTATTGGGTTCAGAATCTGCTCCTGAATTTGGATCCACACCTAAGATAGGCCTTGGATCTCCAGCCGCTGCATCGGGCCAGCCCATGGGCTCAACATTCGGGACCGTAGTTGACGACAAAGAAAAGAAAGATTCAATACCGGTTAAGACGAAAGAACAAGTACCAACTGTGGCATTTGGATCTGGGACTACATCTGTCGTTGGATCGGGCGCAACGCCTAATTTGGGATTTGCGTCGCTCGGTGCAGACGGAGCAGTTTCTAGCTGGGTTGCCAAAGCTAGCACCAACGCGTTTGGTGCATTCGGAGGATCAAAATTGTCCAACACTGACCCTAGCATATCAACTTCTATTGTCAGTAATACAATTAGCAACAATCAAGTCAAAGATGAGGTGAATGCCGTTGATGAAGTCGAACACATCGGTGTCATTTATGAGGAGGATAATGACCTTGGCGAGCTCGCTCAGTCTACATCTGGAAAGAAGGCCATGGAGGTTTTCAATAAGACTCTTACCGAGTCTGGGGCCACTGACTCTCATCTTCCAATATCGATATTCGAATCGTTGGTAGAGGAAGTCGGAGAAGGTTTTCATGGAGATGAGCTAGACAAGCAGCTCGCTCTTGTCGACCATGATGGCACGGGAAAGATAACGAAGATTGCTTTCATAAAGTGGTATTGCAACCTGGTTGACCAAGAAGGCGACGAGTCATCACAGGAGAGTGAAGTTGCAGAGGAGAAAGCAAAGGCGGAAAAAGCCTTTGATGTGCTTGGGAAAGGAGTCACAGAAATTCCAGCGACAGATTTCAGCAGGCTCTTGGAATCAATGGGGACGACGTATTGCGAAGAGGAACATGTCCGCACTATTAAGAAGCTCGGCATACCTGACAAATCTGGCATAAAGGTCATTGCAAAAAAAGACTTTGTGGCCTGGTACGTTGATTGGCTATTTGGTGACGGTGACAGCGATGATGGTGATGAAAGCGATGGTGAGAATGTCGATGGCCGCGAACCTGTCACAAATTCAGCAGTGCTTGTGGCTTCAGATCACAAGACAGAAGGTTGGGGTTCCACATTCAAAGCTGCCGAGGAGGGTTCATGGAAATGTGAGGTGTGCATGATCACAAGCAAACCAACAGCTATTAAGTGTGAAGCTTGTGAGACACCCAGGCCTGGCTATGAGAGCAGCTC
>Ga0247831_1007955_pt1 | contig 11502 bp, 13 predicted proteins | sample LaCruzMarch2015__9_FD_192406 | JGI IMG/M metagenome (GOLD analysis project Ga0247831, IMG submission 192406) | Freshwater microbial communities from meromictic Lake La Cruz, Castile-La Mancha, Spain - LaCruzMarch2015_1m | ecosystem: Environmental > Aquatic > Freshwater > Lake | place: Spain...
ATGACGACGATTCAACATGCAGTGAACTCCAAATGTTTCGAGGGTTGAGGTAAACGCGCCTTGTGGGCTGCGCCAACCTCTACTGCAAGCCTTGTGCCATACCCTGGAAACCCCTGTGGATATTGGTAATCCTCAACGGCAGGTTGAAAAGTTCAGATGGATGCACCAAGAAATGAGAACGCAATTGGTGCAGGGCACCCTTTCAGTGCGCCTGGGGCATGGGCTGGATTCACGTGTTTACTTGATGCGAATCACAGAGCCTGTTTTTTTGGATTTCGGCTCTTGCTTGACAGAGCTGCTGATGGGTGACGTCTTGCCAAGCGCGGATTCCAGGGCATCCATTGCCGTGATGATGCTGTGTGCTACTTCTTCCACTGAACAGCGCTTGTCCATGGACCGGTTGCGAATGATCTTGAAAGCCTCAACATCACTGATGCCGCTGGTATCCATGAGAAAACGCTTGGCCTGTTCAATGATGCGAACGGACTCTATCCGACCTTCAAGCTTGTTGATTCGCTTGATCAAATCCTCGCGTACCTTTTGTTGATTGACAGCCAGCACAATCGCTGACAACACACCAAACGGCTTCACAGGCGAGAAAAGCAAAGAGGAGGAGTTCAACTGGCAAGCCAAATCAAGAACTGTTGGGCTTTCAAACTGCAACACCGAGACCACGATCTTATTTTTCAATGTTTGCAGCAATGCTTTGTCCATCTTGATGAAGGCTTCCGGGACCAGTGCCAGCACCACCAAATCGACGCTGAGTAAGTCGCTCATCTCTGGGGGCCATACCTGGCGATAGGGCATGCCCAGTCGTTCAAGTTGTTGGGAAATCAAACGCCCTTCCGCACCCAAGGGAAGGCATAAGCCCACTTGCATCTGGCGTAAGCCAGCAACAACATCTCGCTGTTCCATACAATCCCCCCGCGGCAAAAATGTCAACAAACTTGGCGCTGCAAGCTCAACCAGGGCGCAAGCTACAAAGCTGAAATGGCATAGGACATCAAATATGGATCAGGACGCACCGTCCTTTTGGATTCCTTCACAATTTCAAAATCACCATCCACCATGGACTTCCCAATTCGGGAATAGACCCAACAATGGTTGTTATCTGGGTCGATACGTACGCGCCCCTGTGGTGCATCCACTTCCATGCCACGCAAGACTTTAAGCACACTGTCTGTGTGGGTGTCTTCTGCCTCCATGAGGGCTTTGGCAAAAAGCATAACTTGAAAATAGGCAGATTCCCAGCACTGATTGACTGGCACACCCTGGGTTTGGTTTGCTAATGTAAGCAAATGCGGCAGGTCTGAATGCTTCAAGATGGATGCGAAAAAGGGAGCCGCGGTGAAATGATCTGCCCGGGCATAAGCTTGCATGCTCGCCAATTCAGCCTCGGAAGTTGTCAGACTGGCAATTGGCAAAGTGAGCGGCTGCAAACCTGCTTGAGCATAAGTTTCATAAAAGGCACCGGTTGAAGAACCAACCACCGTGGAGAAAATGAAGTCGGGCTTGCAGGCCGCAATGTCTTCAACCACCGGGCGAAATTCAGCGTGAGAGGCCTTGATACTGAGGTATTGCTCACCCAGTACTTTTCCGCCAAATCCGTTGACCATGTCTTTCATGATGCGGTTGGACTCATAAGGGTAAACATAGTCTGAACCGACCAAGTAGCAGTTTTTTCCAAACATGGAAAACATGAATTCAGCCAAAAAAATGATGTTTTGGTTGGGACATGCGCCGGTGTAAATCACGTTTGGAGAAAATTCGAAACCTTCGTACAAGGTGGGATAAAAAAGCAATTTGTTGTGTTTTTCAACCACTGGTACCACGGACTTTCGACTGATCGAGGTGTAGCAACCAAAGATGACGCTTACACCTTGCTCCGTGATTAACTTCTCACTCATGGAGGAAAAAAGATAAGGGTCGGATTGCGGATCCACATAAAAAGGCTTGATTTCAAAACCATGTGAGGACAACAAAGCGTTGGCAGATTCAATCGCCAGCAAAGTGGCATGCAACTGGGTTTTTTCAATCACAGAGGTAGCGCCCGTTTGCGAAAAAAGCACGCCAACAGGAATAACGGTCATCATGGAAAACTCTTTCTTATTTTTTTCAACATATTGCGAATAGCCAGCTCAATATTGACTGCCTCGCAAATCACTGTATGCGACAAACCAAAAATTTGCTGGCAAATTTGTCCTTGCAAAGAGCCGATTTTTAAACACATCACATCCACACATTCACTCCGCAATTGCGCCACCGCAAATTGGCTGTCTTGCCATAAATAATCTTCGCCAGGACAATCAACATCACTGGGCAAACCATCTGTCAACACCAAGACCATTGACTGCTGAAGGCGCTGAGAACACAAATGTCCCATGTGCCGTAGTGCCGCACCCAGCCTGGTGGAATAAGCAGCCTGCAGGTTTTGCAAGACGCGCCGATCGGCGAGTGTCCAAGGCGAAGCAAAATCCTTGTGAAGTGTAATACTGACATCGTCCTTTGTATTGGAATGGAAGCTTGAAACAGCAAAGGGAATGCCTGCGGCCTGGAAGAAATCAGACAAGTAGCCTATGGCTTTTTTTTCTAAATCCAAAATGCTGGTGAAACTTCCAGGGATGCGGTCATTGGCTGACTCCGAAGCATCGATCAACACCATCACACCGCCACTCAATTGCTGCCTTTGCCATTGCTGGAAAATTTTTTCTTGCGGTGATATACGACAGTGCAAATCCACATTGCGTTCAATGACTTTGTCCAGCCATAACTGCTCGCTGGCATCAGCAGACACCTTGAATTCACCGCGGCTTGCATTCTTTCGTTTCGACTTGAAAAACAAGGCCTGAGAGGCTCGCAGTGGAATCCGTTGCATGCCTGATGCCGGCACCAAGCCCAAATGGTTCACTGTGACATGGGCTGGATGCAGAGTGCTGTTTCCTGCATCCCATTCGTCATAGAAAAAAACCAGGTCTTCCTGTTGCACCGGTTGTTCAGGCTCAGCTGGTGCACTGGCACGAGAAAAGCTCACTGTTTCCTGTACCTTTTGCTCAGCCGAGGCATCTGTCCAGAGAATGGAGTTGTCGTCTCGATAAGCTGGCCAAACCGCGTATTTGGTATGGTCAAACCGGTATCGCATTTGCCCCAAATCATTGGCCAAAATGGAACCGACTTCGCGCAGTGCGGTAAAGCCACCACCGCTCTGCAACGCTTGCTCAAACATGTCCAAAGCCTTTCCGCACCAATGATCCTCATAGACATTGGTTTGTCGATTCAAACAGACCGTCATTTTGGCCAACTGGGTTTCAACGCCGCCAATGGCAAGCGCATGCTCGGCATCCATGCGCGAGGCCAATACCGTTCCCATGCCTTTTATATCTCGGCCAATCAAGCGCTCAACCCGCTCATCTTCCAGCAATGAAATCACAGCCAATGACAAATGCTTGAATTTCCCGACAGGTTGAAAGAAGGCGGAGTAGCTCAAGTGCGCTTTGGCATGCGCCACCATGCACAGCAGGTCTGCTGGTGGATAACTGCCTTGTAAAACACCCGACAGTTGATCTGACAAATGTTGGGGCAAGGACAAGCCAAAAGGGGTGATGGCCAGTCTTTGCTGTTGATGATTTCTTTCAACAGACACCACGGGCAGGCGTTGAGAAGGCTGCTGCAAACACCGCAAGACAGATTCAAGCCATTGATCGGCAATCACTGTGGCCATGGAAGCTTTACGACATTCAAATGGCTGCAATCACCAGGGGTAGCAAGGCCAACAAACTGGCTCGGATATTGGGTTCATCCGTGACAGGGTCTATCAAGGCGGCTTCCAACAGGTGTGATTGCTCCCTGCTGGTGGCTAGCATTTTGGCGGCATGGATCAACATCCGCGTGGAGACGCCTTCAAACAACCCGCTGCCAGCCAATTTGCGAGAACTTGCACCAAAATGGGCCAAGGCCAAGGCCAATGCAGAAGGGCAGGCGGATTCGCTGACGATGATTTGTTGTTCCAGTTCAATCGCGGGGTAATCGAACCGAACAGCGACAAAACGCTGCTTGATGGATTCTTTCAAATCGCGCATCACGCTTTGATAGCCCGGGTTGTAGGAAACCACCAGCATGAAATGGGGAGGCGCCATCAAGACTTCATTGGTTTTGTCAATGAACAACTGCCGACGGTGATCAGCCAATGCATTCAAGACAACCAAGGCTTCTTGGCGGGCTTCAATCACCTCATCCAAATAGCAAATACCACCTTGCCTGACCGCTTGCGTCAGCGGTCCATCCATCCAGGGCGTTTCATTGCCCTTCAAGATATACCTGCCCACCAAATCACTGGCACTGGTGTCTTCATTACAAGCAACCGTCCACATGGGCAGGTTCAACTGCTGAGCCATATATTCCACAAAACGTGTTTTTCCACAGCCTGTTGGGCCCTTGATGAGCAATGGCAAATGCTGGTCAAAGGCCTGGCGAAAGACCAGTTCCTCATGCGCTATCGGATGGTAGGAGATAGTCAAATCAGACTCATCAAGTTATGCAGCGAGGGGGAGAATTCAATCGGGGTACCCCGACGGCCACACGGCAAGTCGAGGTACCTGATTGAGCTGATTTCAACGGTGCTTTGTGGATTGATTAGGGATGCCTTCAATCGGCGACTCATCTGTCCCTGGTGTTGAACGGGTGATCGACTCCACCATTTTCCTTGTCCCTTCTGGGTCGTTGACCCATTTGGAATAAAAGTCAAATGGGCACGCTGCAACGCCATTGGCATCTTCACCTGAATTGATTTTGCCGGTGTAACCGCGGTGCAGCAACTTGTACAAATGGTTTTGGGACTGCATGGTGCGTCTTGCATCGCGAATCAAACTGACCGAAAGCTCTGCGTATTGGATGCCCATGTCCTCTTCACCGCATTCGCCAAGTGTGCGGCCATCGAATCCAACGATGGCGGAGTGACCGAAATATGAATACACGCCATCAAAGCCAGAGGCGTTGGCCACCGCCACATAGCAATTGTTCATCCAAGCCATGGCCTTAGCGACAATCACTTGCTGATCTTTGGCGGGGTACATATAACCCTGGCAGCGCACGATCAATTCGGCACCACGCATGGCGCAATCACGCCAGATTTCGGGGTAGTTGCCATCATCACAAATGATGAGACTGATCTTCATGCCTTTGGGACCATCCGACACGTAGGTGCAATCACCGGGATACCAACCTTCAATGGGCACCCAAGGCATGATCTTTCTGTATTTTTGAACGATTTCACCTTTGTCGTTCATCAAAATCAGGGTGTTGTAGGGTGCCTTTTTGGGGTGCTCTTCATGACGCTCCCCTGTCAATGAAAACACGCCCCATACCTTGGCCTTGCGGCAAGCAGCTGCGAAAATTTCAGTCTCTTCGCCCGGCACGGTCGCTGCTGTTTCATACATCTCCTTCGAGTCGTACATGATCCCGTGGGTTGAGTATTCAGGAAAGATAACCAAGTCCATGCCAGGCAAGCCCTGCTTCATGCCAACCAGCATGTCGCCGATTTTGCGGGCGTTGTCCAACACCTCGGCTTTGGTGTGCAAACGTGGCATTTTGTAGTTAACAACCGCGACCCCGACGCAATCTTTACTGCTTGAAATATCACCATGTCTCATTTGAGTTCTCCTGTGAATTGTTAAATTGTCAAAAATGCCTTGACGGCATCTACATCCCCCGCTCCCTTGCCGCAGGTGTGAACAATCTCCCCGCGCTCCAAAACCACCAAGCGATCAGCCACACTGACAGCGAAACTCAGCACTTGCTCTGACAGCAACACTGTGCAATCGGTTGCCTGCTGGAGCTTGACCAGAGCGGCGGCAATCTCCTTGATGATCGATGGTTGAATGCCTTCAGTCGGCTCATCCAAAATCAACAGGCTCGGGCCCGTTGTCAGGGCCCGACCGATGGCCACCATCTGCTGTTGTCCGCCAGAAAGATTGCCGGCCTTGCGGTCTTTCATTTGGGACAACACAGGAAACAATTCATAAACCAGGTCGGGGATTTTTTGCATGCGTCCGGTGTTCAGGGCAGTCAATAAATTTTCCTCAACGGTTAACTGACCAAACAGCAAACGGCCTTGCGGCACATACCCTATGCCCATGCGTGCGCGCTCAAACACAGGCATGCGGGTGATGTCTTGGCCCATGAACTCAATGCGTCCTGAGTGAACAGGCAACAAACCCACCAAGGTTTTGAAAAAGGTTGACTTGGACATGCCGTTTTTACCAATCACGGCCACCGCCTCGTGAGCCTTCATGTCAAAGGACACACCATGCAAAACGATGCTTTGTCCATAACCTGCCATCAAATCAGTTGTGTGTAGCAAAGTTATCCCCTAATCACCCAAATAAACTTCACGAACACGTGGATCAGCTTGGACTTGTTCAATCGAACCATCACACAAAATCGCACCCTGATGCAACACAGTCACATTGGCAGAGAGCTTCTTGACAAAGTCCATGTCGTGTTCGATTACCACGATGGCTTGAATGGCTGAAATACGCCGAATCAGGTCAACAGTCTGGTCACGCTCTTTCAGACTCATGCCAGCCACGGGCTCATCCAGCAGCACCAATTTGGGATGCTGCACCAGCAACATTGCAACTTCCAACCATTGTTTTTGCCCGTGACTCAGTGTGCCGGCTTGTGCAGCCAGCATGTCCTGCAAATTGGTGAGTTGCGCAACCTCCAAAATTTCGTCATCGAACTGATCGTCGCTGTTGAAAATGGCAGAGAAAATGCTTTGCCCTTTGGGCACAGAGATTTGTATGTTTTGGTAAACCGTTAAATCGTCATACACGGACGGTGTTTGGAATTTCCTGCCCATGCCCATGCGTGTTCGCTTGAATTCACTTTCGGTATCTATTGGTATGCCCGCGAAATGGATACTGCCTTGGGTCATGGGGGTCTTACCGCAGATCGCATCCAGCAAGGTGGTTTTGCCAGCACCATTGGGGCCGATGATGATGCGAATTTCGCCTGGCTCAATGGTTAAATTGACATGGTCTATTGCGACAAAGCCTCCAAAACGGACCACCAAGTCCCGCACCTCTAACAAAGACCGACTGCTCATTTGAGATCACCTGATGCGGTTCGGCGGTTTTTGGCAAAGCCCAACAAGCCAGCCAGTCCTTGCGGCAACACAGCTGTGACAAGCAAGAACAATCCACCCAAAAAGAACAACCAGCCTTGTGGGAACTCTTCAGACAAGGCCGATTTGAGCCAGCCCACAGAGAAGGCTGCAAACACCGCACCGAGTATGGAGACCCGCCCACCAAAGGCCGCATACACAATCATTTCAACGGAGGCAACCGCTCCAACGAGTTGTGGTGTGATCAGCCCCGTGAAAAGCACAAACATCGCACCCCCCATCGAAGCCAGCACACATGAGATTGAGAAAGTCACGGCTTTGATCCATGCGGTGTCATAGCCTGAAAATCGAACTCGGTCCTCTCTGTCTCGTATCGCAATCAAGACCTTGCCGTAACGAGATGAAACCAGGTAGTGAACCAAAATGGCGCACAGTGCCAAAATCGCGAGCATCAAAAAAAACAACCGCTTGCGAGACGCATCTGAAGCCACATCCCAACCGAGCAAGGTGCTGAAATCAGTGATGCCGTTTGCGCCACCCGTGCCACCTTGACTGCCGATGATCAAGACTGTCAATGTCAGTGAGAGTGCCAATGTCAGTATGGCGAAATAAACTCCGCTGACCCGTTTTTTGAAAATCAAATAGCTGAACGGGAATGCGGTCAAAACTGGCAAAGCAAAAATACACAGCAAGGTAAAGCCGAAACTTTGAAAAGGCACCCAAGCCAGGGGCAGTTGCTCCACACTGCTCCACACCATGAAGTCAGGCAACTCGGGGCTAGAGGCTTCCAGCTTTAAAAACATCGCCAATGCATACGCACCGATGCCGAAAAAGATGCCTTGCCCCAAGCTCAAAATCCCGCAATAGCCCCAACTTAGCACAATGCCTAAGGCAACAAACGCAAATGACAGGTACTTACCATAAAGGGGTACCCTGAACTCAGGCGAAACCATCGGCAAGATCAAAAGCAGCCCAAAAATAATGCCGAAATTCAGCCACCAACTTTTTTGCAAAAAATCCTTGGGCATATCAACTTCTCACTTTGGGCGAAAACAGACCATTCGGGCGGAAGTAGAGAATGACCACCACGATCAGCATCAGTAGCACCTTGGCATATGAACTCGTTGTCATGAATTCGAAAGTGGTTTGCAACTGGGCAATGATGAAACTCGACAATGCTGTGCCCATGATGCTGGCAACACCACCGAATACCACCACAATGAATGTATCTACGATGTACAACTGGCCTGTGCTGGGGTTGGTCGAGCCGATCATCGTGAAGACGCTGCCCGCAATGCCAGCCAACCCACTACCCAGCGCGAAGGTGTACATGTCAATTTGCCGTGTATTGATTCCGACTGTCTCAGCAACCGCGCGGTTTTGTGTGATCGCACGAACTTGCAAGCCCATACGGGTTTTGAAAAACAGCAAGTAAACCGCTGCAGCCACCAGAAAAGTCAACACAATGATGAAAATACGGTTCAAGGGAAGCTGAACACCTGCGAAGGGCTCAATGGCGCCATCCAACCAAGATGCCAAGGGGATGGTGACCTCCTGAGGACCAAACACGGTGCGGTAAGTTTGTTGCAAGATCAAACTCAAGCCCCAGGTGGCCAGCAGTGTGTCCAAGGGGCGGTTGTAGAACCACCTGACCACCGACCACTCTAAAAACATACCGAATAAAAAGGTGACCACAAACGCAATCGGTATGGCAAACAAAATGTAGGTATTGACCGAGTCGGGAAAGATTTTCAAGAAAACATTTGCCACAAGGAATGTGACATAGGCACCCAAGGCCATGAGCTCCCCATGCGCCATGTTGATGACACCCATCAAGCCAAAAACAATGGCCAGTCCCAACGACATCAACAGCAAGATCGCTGTATAGCTGACACCACTGAACAGCTGCATCCAAAAAATTTCAAGACTCACGGAAACTCCCATCGGCGGCCCACCGGTTAACCGGCAGGCCATCCGAATACTTCACATCAAAAAATTACAGCTTAGGAAACGGGTTTGGTTCAGTCAGTTGACTTTCGTGAACGATGTCAAACTGACCGTCTGCACGCGCACGCCCAATTCGGACTTTCTTCCAGACGTGGTGGTTGGTTTTATGGATCCTCACCAAACCCTCTGGTGCCTTGAATTCGATTTCTGAGGATGCGGCAATCACCTTGGCAACTTCAAAGGATTTGGCTTTCTCGACAGCCAGCTTCCACAGATATACAGCGTTGTAGCCACACTCCATGGGGTCGCCAACGACACGGTCTTTACCGTACCTGGCTTTGATGGCGGCAACGAACTTTTCGTTCTCGGGTGACTTGATGCTTTGGAAATATCCCATGCATGCGTAGTAACCCACAGCATTGTCTTTACCGATTCCGTCGATTTCATTTTCTGAAACCACTGTGGACAACAGTTTTTGCTTGCTGCCATCCAAGCCTGCAGCCTTCAACTGCTTGTAAAAGGCCACATTGGAGCCGCCAACCACCGTTGAATAAATCCAATCAGGCTTGGCTGCCTTGATTTTGTTGATGATGGATGAGAACTCGGTATGACCCAAGGGCGCATATTCTTCTCCCACCACCTTGGAGCCCAAACGGGTGGCGGTTGCTTTGGCAATCTTGTTGCATGTGCGGGGATAGATGTAATCAGAGCCGACAAAGAAGAAGGTTTTGCCTTGCTGCTTGGCCATCCACTCCATCGCAGCCACCACGGATTGCGTGGCTTCCTGAGAGGTGTAGATCACCTGTGGGTCTTCTTCTTGGCCTTCGTAATAAGTGGGGTAGTACAACAGTCCTTTGTTGGCCTTGAACACAGGCAGCACCGCTTTGCGAGATGCAGACGTGTAGCAACCAATCACTGCAGGGACTTTGTCCTGTTGCAGCAATTTTTTGGCTTTTTCAGCAAAGGTTGGCCAGTCGCTGGCGCCATCTTCCAGCACTGGTACGATTTTTTTGCCCAGCACGCCACCAGCGGCATTGATCTCATCAATGGCCATTTTTTCGGCATCCACAATGGCAGCTTCAGCCAATGCAATCGTGCCTGACATGGAATGCAGCAAGCCCAGCTTGACCTCTCCAGCAGCATGACTCACACTTGGCCACAGTGCTGCACTTGGAAGAGCAGTAGCAGCCACCAAGGTACTGCCTTTTTGAATGAACTTACGACGTGATGACAAACTCATGTTGACTCCTTAATTTCACAAGGTAAATGACCGCTCAAAATGCAAAAAGCCCCATGCCACGACAAGCGTGTATGGGGCTTTTTTGCTCCTTCACAAAACCGGCGTTCTTGACGGCTTTTGAATACTGATGGGTGAATAGTAATTCCGAAGCCTGTCAGATGAATTGGTATTTACCCTTTATGTTGATCATTCACTTGGCGCGAAAAAAGGTGCATGCATCAAGATGGTGCCTTTGACATCCATTTCGCAGGCATTGCATTTGCTTCACAATCAAGTTACACCCACTTGCGTTCATCTTTTTGCAGAAAAATCATCATGGAACTCACACCTCGCGAAAAAGACAAGCTGCTGATCTTCACTGCGGCTCTCTTGGCCGAGCGCCGCAAAGCCCGTGGCTTGAAGCTCAACTACCCAGAAGCGGTGGCTTTCATCAGTGCAGCGGTCATGGAAGGTGCACGCGATGGCAAGACCGTCGCACAGCTCATGGGCGAGGGACGCACCATCTTGACCCGCGCCGATGTGATGGACGGCATCGCCGAGATGATTCCCGATATCCAAGTCGAAGCCACTTTCCCTGATGGCACCAAACTGGTGACCGTGCACCAACCCATTGTTTAAGGAAGACACCATGCGCAAGATTCTTTTCAGCATCCCCTGGATGAGCAGCTTCTGTGCATTGGCCCACGAGGGCCATGGCTTGACAGGCGCCCACGGCCACGCGACCGATGCGCTGGGTTTGGTGGTGACTGTGCTGGTGGTCGCAGCCATGTGGTGGGCGGGGCGCAAATGAGCATGACGCCCGGAGAACTCTTCACCGATGCAGGACACCATGCATTGAATGTGGGTCGGCGCACCCACACTTTGGTGGTGCGCAACGCGGGTGACCGCCCCATTCAGGTCGGCTCGCACTACCACTTTGCCGAAACCAACCATGGCTTGCAGTTTGACCGCGAAGCTGCCACGGGCATGCGGCTCAACATCGCGTCTGGCACCGCGGTTCGCTTTGAGCCCGGGCAAGAACGCACGGTTGAATTGGTTGACTATGCAGGTGACCGCCAGGTGTATGGCTTCCGAGGGGAAGTCCAAGGCGCATTGAAAGGAGCCAAGTGATGGCCCAGATTGAAAAACGTGCTTATGCCGAGATGTATGGTCCGACCGTGGGTGACCGACTGCGTCTGGCCGACACCGACCTGAT
>Ga0247831_1007956_pt1 | contig 11500 bp, 7 predicted proteins | sample LaCruzMarch2015__9_FD_192406 | JGI IMG/M metagenome (GOLD analysis project Ga0247831, IMG submission 192406) | Freshwater microbial communities from meromictic Lake La Cruz, Castile-La Mancha, Spain - LaCruzMarch2015_1m | ecosystem: Environmental > Aquatic > Freshwater > Lake | place: Spain...
TGTTGCTGCTGCTGCTGCTGCTGCTGCTGCTGCTGCTGCTGCTTTGGTAAATAATCGGGATATAAATAATCAATCACCATATCTGTATCTACCATACGTGATGTCGATTTGTTATTACCAGACATTTTAATAAGATTATGTAACAATTCTTCAATATGATTATAATTTGTACTCGTTGTTGATGATGATGTTGATGTTGACGAATTTAATTGAGATAATATATTAGGTATATTCTTCTTTGTAAGTGTGGCGGTGGTAGCAGATGTACTCCTCCGACGGTAATTATTATTTTTGTTATTATTGCTGCTATATGATGAGGAGGATGATGATGATGTTCGAATAGCAACACGTCCATTATATATAGTTGACAACGTTGTTTCTATTGGTAATATATCATTCTGTAATGACTTTGTGGCTATATTGTAGTAATATTCCAACTTATTCATCAATATATCAATTGTAGTTGCAGCAGCAGTCGCAGTAGTGGTAGCTGTGTTATGAATTGAAGAAGAGATGGAGGAGGAGAGGAGAGTATCAATATACTCTTGGTCCCAAATAGTTGTAATTTGGCCAATATCAATTACTTTCTTTTCGTTATCAAATTTTCCATTGTTATTCATTGTCATGACCTCGAGCAATGGTGGTTTATTGTTGTTGTTGTTGTTGTTGCTATGACCATCATCATCATCATTATTGCTACTATCAGTGACGATGGTAGACGAAGAAGAAGATAGTCGTAGTCCCACGATGAGACACAGCTTCCATGATCCATTATCATAACTTTCAGCAATCCTTGGTCTGTCTTTATTTGTTAATGTTACAAGATGAGACCTGTAGCCATACTTGTGCAATAGTAATTCAATCTCATTGTTTGTTGCTGTTGTAGTGGAGGCAGCAGCATGTTGTTGTGCGGCACTACTATTATGAGCAATGTTATATTCGTTATCCAATGATGATGAAGCGTGGAGTAGTATGACACCACCCCTAAACGCATTGCGACATTTATGATTGCTTCTCATTATTGCATCATCCCGTCGAGGATGATGGTCGGACCATTGTAAATAATTACAACAACGACAAACCGTGCCGTCGTCAAGCAAAGTTGACAACTGATGTCGTCGTCGTCGTGTGACGCGGACGAATGACAATGGCGTCGACTTTGTTGCTATGGCCGTCGATGACGGCAATGTCGATAATAATAGTACAGTGAGCATAATGATAATGAATGGAAGAAGAGGGGAAAGACCAGTCACAATAAACGCTTCAACTTTTATGATGTACTTTATGATGCTGGGTTTGGACGGTGGAAGTGTGTTCTCGTTCCGTCCTTGATTGCGACTTGCGACACTCATTTTTTACCATATGAAATTGAGAGACCTTGGCCTTGCTCTACCTCACGTTGACCAAGACTACTTCGCATACTCTGATGATGGTGTAATAGTTTTCAGCACGCGTAGACGAAGGACAAATGATCAAGTAAATAAAAGTTTAAGTCAAAAGAGTGTTAAATGCTCTTATCCCACAGAGTTTGGATATTTTTCATTTCCTGCGTTGCCCCTGTTCTGAACAGGAGACTAATCACAGGATGTGTTAGTTGCCAATTCACTGTCTTGTTGCCATGGAATTATTGAACTCAATTGAACATGGTACTAGAAGAAAATGTCAAAATCATCTCAGGGGTCCAAATAGTACATCATTATCTTTATGACAAGCAACAACACACAGTACTGAAAGAATTGTTCATCATCATAATTTGTCAACAATAAATTCTACCTACAATAACAGAAAGTCTTCGCTAAGATTCCAAATGAACTAAATCCAACAACAGAAAAAGCCTCGGAACTGTATACTATACATTATCTCATTCCATTACAGCACCAAGTTTTAACTTCTTCATTATCTTTGCTTGTGAAGTCTTCATACCTGACATAGGTGGACTTGCTGTTACAGCAAGCTTCAAAGCAGCATTGGCCTTCATTACGTGTTGCTGTACTTCTGCGACAGTATAAGAAGATACAGGCGTTACTTGACTTTCTCCCCATGACCATGGTCTAATGTTTTGAATGCTTACAAAGTTTCGTCTAAAGATGGTACCAACTGTTGACTTTGATGTACTGCTCACTTCGTCATCGTCAACAACTTCGTTGCTAATGTGGACACAGCTTATTGATGATGATTTGTTGCCTTTTGTGTCGTCAATTGAAGCAATCTCTTCCCCATTTGTAATGAATGCTGAAAAATCCAATACTGTCTGCGATGGTGTCTTTCTATTCAGGCGATGATGATATTGATGAAACAATTCATTTTCTAACTGCTCTTGTTGCTGTTTCAACTCATGCATCACAGTTTTGTCATTCAAAATATCCTGCGCCGATGGTAATGAAAATGACCTTGACTTGATCCGATTCTCGGTATCAGAGATAACAAACTGTTTCTTTACCTTGTACACGTCCTCCTTGAGAATGAAATGTCTACTTCTAGTAACACCAGCCTTCTCACTCACTGCTGTATTCTCATTACGACTTTCGGTCAACTCATCAATCAGTTCTAGTTTGTTTTTCTTATCTGTACTAACAATCTCCCTATTGTCGATGCGATTGGTTTCATTTGACGACGTACGTCCTACCTTTTCAATGATAAATGAAGGAGTTTGCTGTTCTTTGATAGTTGGATTGTCCATCTTATCATTACACTCATTGACAAGCTCAGTATATGCCAACTTCTTCTTGGCCTTACGCCAACGTCGCATCGCTTCGGATTTACTGTAAAACTTATTACCTATTTTGATTGGTCCAGTATCATCTATACTAGAAATACGAACAGTATCTTCACCACCACCGATGAATGCCCTTACATCTGCCCTTACATCATCCATAATCTCGTAAATGAATTGAGTGTAGGCCTTGGTAGTTCGTCCAAATATTACCACATCGCTTGTTTGTGATAATGTATCATCATCTTCTATAATGGTATTTCTGGTAATGACGTTTGATTTCAATAATGTGAGAGCTGAATCATCATCATCGCGACCCTTGCGACAACGAGAGTACTTAGGATTAGACGATAATTCATCAAGCTCAGCTGTCACGTTGACTATACCAGTAAAGGGATTATCAGCAGATGACACTGAATCTGTATCTATCATCATGAGATTGGGTTTTGAAGAGGATGGAATTTGTATTTCTTCATCGCTGCTCATCTTGGCGTTAATCATATTGGTGGTAATAACACTCCCGTTGTTGAATTTACCCTCAAATCCATCCTCCTCCTCCTCCTCCTCCTCCTCCTCCTCCTCCTCCTCCTCCTCCTCCTCCTCCTCCTTGGACAGCTGTTTACGATAACATAGTGGTAGTAATATTGACTCCTCAAATGTATCCTCCTTATTTGTCACCACGGTAACAAACATTGGTATAGAATCTTGTACTGTTAAAGTTACATCAGGTGTCGTCCGTGTTGGTATGTCAGGGAGTAAATCGTCCATTTCAGCTAGGATATTCCGTCTATCATTGCTTTTGTCGGTCATGACATCATTCACTTTTGTATCCACATTACACCATCGTCCTTCTAATGACTGTCGAGGAGCAGTTGTTGTTGTTGTTGTTGTTGTTGCTGTTGTTGTTGTTGTTGTTGTTGTCTCCCCGACGTGGGACTTGTCCAATCGAGTCTTCCGCTTCATGATACCAATAGCCTCAGTTAATAGACAATTACGTTTGGCTAACATTGTCGAATCCAAGGTGATATGGTGGTACTTATCGATTGCATCACGAAGGTAGCATGTCGTGACACGTACCGATCGTCGATCGTTGTCGTTGAGGAATGAAATTACGTTTGCTATACACGCTGTGTGCGGGGTTAGAGTTAGGAGTTCAATATGCGGTGGTGGAGGGGGGGGGAGTTGTGGTGGTAGTGGTTGTGGTGGGAGCATGGACTTACGGCAGCAGTCGTCTCGTGCTGGTGTGGTTGGAGCGCTACTTCCCACGGTGGTGGGGGTAGTTGTCGTCTCATCATCGCTATTCATGTGAATGTCTAGTTTTGAGATGGATGAAATGATGGAATTATCAGTCGCTGACACAACTAGCCCTAGCCTGCTGTCACAGCGATCGACGGTGTCGAGTGGAGGAGGAGGAGGAGGGACCGGGTCATTCTTTGCCTTCTTCGCTGCAACAATGACGTCGATTACTTTGACAATGCTTCTTGTTGCCATCCCGTCCAATTCGCAAATCAACCATGGCAGCGACACATTTTTGGTCTTTGCAATGATACTACTAGCGACGGTATTTGCAATCTTCGTCTCGCTGGACGAATCGATGTAACCTAATAGTGGAGACGATGCATTATCATCGACATAATTGATGGGTAGGGTTGGAGTAAAACTCATGGCGCTGGTGGACGATTATATCGCAGACACATTTAGAGTTTCGGCTTTGATTTTCAATGGATATTTGTTTGTGCCGTCTTGCAATGGTGTAATGGGATGAATCAACATACCAATGTCGGCATCCACGAAGCGATGTGAGCACCCCATTCTCGTTCACGCGATGTTCATGAGTGGACCTCGGGACTGCTCGACAAAATTTACTTGTGGGCCGGATGAGCTCCGCCATTGCTCGTTCAGCGATGACCATGACGCGGACCTCGGCACTACTCGACAAAATTCGGGTCCCCCGGTCCTTCTTTCACAGAAGAAAACGGGGAGAAGAGAAAAGAATAAAAGGTCCGTGAGCCAGCGATCTCGATCTTTGCCATGTCGATGATGATCAGTCTCACTGGCTCAACGAGCACTCAGCTATCAATCAATTGACATCACCATGCACACGAGTGCTCGTTGAGCCAGTGACTGATCATGCGAACGCCGCTGGCGTCATCATCCATGGACAACAACCGACGCCATCGATCATCGCGATCGGTCACCTTTGCCGACTTGAATGACGACGGGAACAACGGCGCAACTACTAGCGATGAGGAGATTGCTGCTGTTCCGCCGAGAGACCACAAACGTTCAATATCAGCGCCTCCTCAATCTCAGACTTCATCATTACCAAAAACCACTGCTGTTGCACCCGCCACCATCGTCGACGAGGCACAGGAATGTCTAGCCCAATCGAATCTCATGTTTCTATATGCCGATTTACGTTTACTAAGTGCGACTGGACGGATTAATACCAAGTTTGAATCTTTATGTATCGACTCAGATCGTGTACCGAAAACGACGAGTGCGGAAATGGCACAATTGGCCAATCTTGTTCTTCCGACTGATATCGAAATGCAGAATAATAATTGCGAGGGTATATCACCGGTCCAAATTATGGCCATACTATTCGTGGAATTAAGACAGGAGGTCTTGGCACAACGACGTAAGGTCATGGAACAGTCGGAAAAAGATAGGAACAAAAAAGGATTGGTCCCAGCAACATCAATTACTAGACTCATTGATAGTGAAGAGGATCAGGATCGTAATATTGATGATGATGATGGTGATGGCTTACTTAATAAAATTACTGATCGACAGGGACGGAAACAATTAGAAATGGATATGCATCATAGATTACGTGCATACAATGATATGCTATCACAGGATTTAAAGGGTATGCCAGAGGTAAGGATAGAAAATTTTGTCCAGCAGAAATTACGAAGAGTGAATTGGTTTGCAAGAGCCGAGAATGAATCGATAATAGGTAGAAATGATGATAATAACAATTATTCTGACGAGGATAATGACGGAGGGAGTAATAAGAGTATATTGACCGCACCTGGACGTTTCCAATTGCCGTCTAAATTTGGTGGACTGATAATGTCATCTCCAATCATAAGACGGGGACATTCGATTGATGAATTATCAGCAGCGAGTAATGAAGCATGTGGGAGTAATGAAGCATGTGGGAATAATGACAAAGATGCTTGCTTAGTCACTCCAACCAAGAAAGCTGATAGCAGTAATGGTGGAGTTGGTCAACAGACTACGAAGTCTGACCTATTTCCGATAAATGAAACAGATGGTGATGAACTACCATCGCCCCAAAACATTCAACCACCCTTGTCAACAATGGGCACGCCTAACAGCTTGTCTCATTCGATGCCCCAAACGCCAAAACAAGCAACAAAAAAAGATCTTCTGAAGAAACAATATACACGCGTGAAGGAGGATCGAGCATTGCAAAATCAATTTGATGATTATGAGGTATTCGCTGGCGCCGAGGATATTGGGAACAAGGTACTAACAATGACGTCACAGATAAACTTTGCTGAACACTGTCCAACTGGAAAGTTGTTACCTGGCGAGCAAGGGCGGAATATGTCAGAGAATGAACTACTTGACTTTATGACCAAGGCTATTGATAATCGGGATAGTCAATCATTAGATTTCATGTCTGCATTTTTCAAGGATGAGACTGTATCACAGACAATGGTAAAAAGTGAGGCAAAGTTTGTTTGGTTACAGGATTGGTTCCCAATTAAAGATTGTATTTATGCCATAACGGTTGATACAAAGACAAAGAGAGTATTGGTGGTATTCCGTGGAGCGCAGACACGTAGTGATTGGAATCATGGATTTGATGCCAAGTCAAAACGATGTGATAATCCAGTGAAAGAACAATATATAGGGAAGACAGACTATCTTAGGGTACACCGTGGCTTCTATGATTACTTATTTCGAGTGCGAAAAGATACACGTACAACTAAGTATGATGAGATAACTACCAAAGGTATGTGTACAAATTAAGAAATCCCATTAATGTAATTGTAGCATCTACAGCGGCATGCATTCTCATCTTCTTCGACTGTCGTCGTCTACGTTGCTTTACAATAAAAGTGTGTGAATATGGAAATAAGATGATTGGTAGTGAATTTTCTGTTATCGTGAATGGATTAAGTCTTGGTGGAGGACTGGGTCTACTTTTTGGATTCTATGCCTCGACTGATGAGAGGCTTACTCGGATTAGTCCAGTGAAGATATTTACCTATGGCATGCCACTAATTGCTACTAATTCATTCGCTGATGCATTTAGACATCAAGAAATGAGTCGTAAAGTGCAACATGCACGCTTTTACAACCACAACGATGTTGGTGAGTATTATAATTCCTGATGTATACACATCAATTTTCATCTTGGACAGCATACATAGTCGTCTGCTCATCGTGTTTTTCCACTACTCTTGTTTTTTGGTATGTAAGTTCCACACATGCCACTGAATATTAAGCCGACATTGAGAGGTAGTCGATTCGTACATGTGGGTATCGATGTGAAGTTACATCCAGTTCGATTCGTTAGCGGTTACAGACATCCACAAATTCATTGGAATGCACGCGAGGAGCCATTACGTGCCTACTGGAGAGCACTTCGGAATAATGTATTTCTAAAAACGCCACTCCCATGGAGAATAAAGTACTTTCATAGCATACCCGAATATCGTAAACGGTTAGCGCGTGCTGATTTAAAAGCCAAGGTCGATGGTCCATCTCGTTGGTACCGTCTTCGGTCTAAAACATCGACGCCATTTTTACACAGTACACTTGATGAGGCATATGAGCATTTGGTATACACTACAGCCAAGGGAATAAACACAAAAACATAAGTTATAGTCATTATGGTCATGACCTAATTGTAACGTGATCTGACACTGCCCACCAGCTGGTAATGGAGGGATATAATTGGAGTCATGAGAAGAATGTCGTGACTATATTCAGCGCACCGAATTACTGTCGGTGCTTTTCTTTATGTAATCACATCTACAGAACTCAAACAATTACATTGTTTCTTCAATACTATCCGCCTAGTTTTGAAAGAGGTTCTTTCCTTGCTTCATCAGCATACGCTGATGGCCACACCCTCGTCAATTGTATTCCCCTTCGTTTTACGAATTCGGATGAATTGTCGAAAACACTGCTCCCCTCTATTTCGCTCGCCCATCTACTCTCCGTCAGCTAACACTTGTATCCCCCACACCACCACCCTACCATTCTCCATCTTCGGAAATCCTACTCCCCCAACACCACCCTTCCTCCTCCCCCCCCCTCTCTTCCTTACTGAATCTTCTTGGCACTTCTATCTTGAATATCAATTTTATCTTGTGTCGATGTTGCAATACCAAGTATCCCCCCAGAATTTACACGTTGTTTACTTAACCAATGGGCCTTAAACCACACGAGCGTTTCATCCCACCCTTCCCGAAAATCAATTATGGGCGTATAATTCAAATCTCGGTGCGATGCCGCAATATCGAACCAACGATGCATGGTTAGTACAATAACATTAAACCTATTAAGTTTCATCGTGACACCTAAAATTTTACCCAATATTTCGCATATCGTTGCCACGACGAGTAACAAAGTTTTCGGTAATTTCATCCTCGTGTATAATGATGTGAAACCCATGGCAATAATGGCCTCATTTAATACCTCCCAGAAGATTAAATATTGTTCGCCGTTGGGGTGCGTGGTACCATCGGTAACAATATAAAATTTTCCACATGCCGGACTATCGATATTAACTAATGCACGTTCTGCCAATATCAATCCGTGACAATAATTATCGACGTGCGTAAAACAGATGCGATTGCGTCCATTTCCGAATATGTGTAATTTGTTGCACATGGCGGCCTCGAGTAAATTGGGCAAAAATAGATTATCGCGCGGTCCATATACCTGATGCGGCGCGACCGATACGGTGAGCAACGATTCGCAACAGGCCGACGTGACTTCCATTTCGGCCATGGCCTTCGTTCGTGCATACGGCTGCATGTATCGCTTCAGCGGCAAAGGGGGCATTTGATCCTCGGTAAGTCCATCGACATCGACGCCCGTAAACCGCGTCGAGGGCGACGAACTGAATACCAATTTGGGTATGCCATACTTGCGACACGCCGCGAGTATGTTGAGCGTGCCCGAATAATTGACCTTGCGATACAACGGCAATGGATGGAAGGGACCCACGGCCGCGGCATTGTGCCACACGCACCCGATATTCGGCGTGGAGAGCAAGTCGTCGACGGCCCGTGCGTCGGTTATGTCGCCCACGCGCCATTCGATGTTGGGATGATCCCACGTAGTATCATCAGGAGGGGGGGGCACCACGTCGAAGGAAATCACCTTGGTCGCGCCGCGTTCGACCAGCATTTCGACCAATCGCGTACCCACGAAGCCCGTCCCACCGGTCACGATACATATCGATGGTACTGGGGGGTAGGACGATTGCTGTGATACACGACGTTGGAGGGGGGTGCTTGCCGGTGCCACAGTTGGTCTTAATTGGTTCATGTTGGTGGGGAGGACAACGACATTGTCGTCATTGTTTTTTGTTGGGGAAGTGATTTACAAGGCGGATCTCCTATCCTATGGAATGGAAGAGGGAGGAGGAATAACGTCATCATCCGTTCCGTATCGGTCGTATTGGTTCATGTTGATGGGGATGAGGACAACGACGTGTGTACAACACCATCAGTTTTGTGAGTATTATGGGGAGCTTCAATTTCTGTTACTCCTTCTGAAATCGCTATCCACCAACAAGCCTCAAGTGATTGAAGGAGGTCTTGAGATTATTTCATCATCATCATCATCATCATCATCGTAATATTGATTACGGATGCTTGGTCTGTTGCCACTGCTTGATCTATGTCCTCCACTTGTCCTGCTACTCCCGCTCGCTCTATGGCTTCTACTACTACTTGTTCTATGGCTCTCACTTGTTCTATGACTATTGCTTGTCCTATGACTGTCACCACTGGTTCTATGGCCCCCACTCTTTCTATGACTACCAGTTGTTGCATGACTCTGTCGACTATTACTTGAACGATGACTATTACTTGAACGATGACTATCCCTGCTGATATCGGAGATGTGTGATGATAAGCTACTGTGGCTGTTGCCGTAGTCGTGGTGAAGTTTAATACGACCAATTCGAGTATCAGCGAAGTCATTATCAATACTGTCAGAATATGGAGGTATATGTCTGGTGGACTTCCTGTCTTCTTCTATTGTCATTTCCAATTCCGGTGGGATGTTAACAATCACTTCTCTAGCATCATGTCTAATGACATATCTTCGCCCAAAGAGAAAGAATGCCATGAAAATTATAGCAATTGTTATCACAAACAAGAAGCGACACCTATAGCTTTCACATATTTCATTTTCGTCACTTGCGTCAGTCTCCCCCATCATTTCCGTTGATGACTGCTCATTGTTGGAGGATACTCCCAAGTTACCATCCTCCGATGCCGGCGCGACATGGACAAATCGGGAGTAACTACAATCACTCTCCGAGAAGCCGATGCGTGCATCCTCCATATCAAATGTAACATCATGACCCATCATTACATTCGCACCTAATAAATTCCCCATTTGTTCAGACCTGTCAAGGAATATTCGTGATGTGTACTTCCCTTCACCCTCACGACGCATGTAGTGCCGTGGAGGCATGGCGACCATAACATCGTTGGGCATACTAAAATCGACATTGCCCGCGAGACCGGGTATTTCCCGAGGATCTGTAACCTGGATTTCATCCCCAACTCCCCCGTGATGCGGGACCATTTGTAATACAATCGTGGGTAGACGTGCTATATCAGACTCGAGCATCTCCATCAAATCATTCGTATATTCTGTCTTCGTGACCTGTAACCACAATCTACGGAATTCGTCAGATATTGACTCTGCGAGGTAAGTGTCTGGAGTAGCAGAATCAATCGTTGCGCTCGATCCAACGTCGATGGGATGATATCGCGATTTTTCATTGAACATGACACTTGCATCAGCAGTCGAACCCTCTCGGATATAAATCTTTCGTATCATAACTTCAAAGGTGGACGACTCCCCATCACCAGTACCCTGTGCAAAGACCATGGGTGTCTTGTGCAACCTCGTTTCGACGCCCCCCAGTACAACGATTCCGCCCCCCGTCATGGCCGTTTCATCCTCCCCATCCCCAGACGCGAAGCATAGACTAAACATAGCACGTTGGATAACCGACATGGTACGCATTTGTCCCCAAAAACTTTCAGCACGTCTATCCAACCCAACAACGCCACTTGCCAAACCGAGTTCGACATACCCCACCGCATTCGTTTGACATCCGAATGTTAATGGAAAACTAAACGTAAATGCACGATCCGGGTCCGTGCTATCATCTCCCGCCGTATTTGTTGTTGTCGTTGTTGTCGTCGTCGCCGATACGGCATGATCATGCGGACCGGTGGCATATGCCATATCTCGCGCCTCATATGCGATCCATCCTAAATTGTCCGACGTATTCATCGAATTCCCCCCCTCTACGATACAATGTCCTCCATCCTCCTCGCCTTCGCCAAAATGATGAGTCTGCTCGGTCGTCGTCGGGTCCACGAATTGACAACTGCCCAATGAACAGGAAGTTTGTCGTCGTCGTTCGTCATCGTCGTCATCATCGGTATCCCTTTTATTACACCGACTTTCTACGAATGTAGAAGACGACGATGGGTCAAAGTAGTGCGATGCATCATCCCCGGCATCAATGCCGCCACTCATTTG
>Ga0247831_1007961_pt1 | contig 11493 bp, 27 predicted proteins | sample LaCruzMarch2015__9_FD_192406 | JGI IMG/M metagenome (GOLD analysis project Ga0247831, IMG submission 192406) | Freshwater microbial communities from meromictic Lake La Cruz, Castile-La Mancha, Spain - LaCruzMarch2015_1m | ecosystem: Environmental > Aquatic > Freshwater > Lake | place: Spain...
AATTACTTTTTAGTAACTTTTTTTACTTTTGCCTTTGCAGACTTTAGAGCCTTATCAATTTCAGCAGCATCTGGCAAAATACCGAATGCTGGATCGTTTGGATTAAGTGCTCTCAATGCGACGGGCGCTATAGCAGCAACTAGTGCAGCCCATAGATCTTTTGGATCTGTTACGCCAGCCATGTATAAAGCAAGACCAGATGCAAGAACTGAGCGACCATAAGACGCTAGCATTGCTTTAGTTTTGTCGTTTAGTAAGTTTTTCATTATTCCTCCTAGGATATAATTTGTGTTAGTATTGTAAAACCAATCCACAGCCCAATAATCCCTGCGACTCCCGCAAAGACTGGTGGTGCTGGCACTGGCAATTTGAATGCTGCGAACACGGCACCGCACCCAAAACCTGTTATAGTTGATAAAATTATTTCTTTCATTCCTTCATCCCCATTTCACTATTTGGATTTGTAGGATGATCTGGTGGAGTAGGAGCAGTTGCTAAGGCTCCACACTCATTACACTGCATATCTAAGTGGTAGTTTGATATAGTATATGTTTCTGGATCAAACCCAACTAAAGCCCTAAACAATACCCCACCACATTGTGGACACTTACATGTCGGAATTCCCCTTAAATCAAGCATCTTTTGTTATTGTGTCCGTAGGCATAAGTTTTTTTAATTCTTTATATTCTTTGGAAAATTTTTTCATAAAACTATGATATTCAGTACCTTTAGAAATATCGACATTTTCGTTAAAGTGATTGATCTCTGGCTCTGCATAAGAAATAAACTTTTCTAAACCCTTTTGAACATCTTCAATATAACCAAAAGCCCAGTCACGAGAGTCTGACAAAAACTTAATAAAACTTTCTTTATGAATATCTTCATCGCTTTTAGAATTAAACTTAGTTTTTTTAACAAAGTCTTGCAATGATTCATGAGATATAAATAGTTTGGCAAAGTCTTGGGTTATCTTAGAAAGCCTATGCAATACAGATAGGTATGCTATAGCAAATGAAAGGGTAAGGGTCCCCAAAACAGCAATAATAACGTTATCCACAACTTACCTCCATGTATATAATTGTACTAGTTTATCCTAAAATTGTCAAACTGGATAGGTTTTTAAATACCCTCAAATAAGCCCACAAATGCCCTTTTAAGCCTCTTTTGTTCATGGTTTGGGTACTGGATCCCTAGTAACCAACACAACTGCCCCATTCATTTCTAAAGCCTTTTTTACCTGAACAACATATTTTAATGCTTCTATTTTTTCATTATGAACCATATGTAAAAATTGTTTTTCATCTAATTTTATTGTAAGGAAGTGCTCATTGTCAATTAATTCAACTTGAAATCCTTTCGGAGCAACAATAGAATGAAAGGCTCTACGCATATCAAATGTATACATTTTATTTTTCCGTAGTTAAGGATTCCCAAGTGTTGGCCCAACCACTCTTACTTCTATGGTTATTAAACTCTCTTGATATATCTCCATTTTCTAAATAAATCCCGCCCCAAACTCCCCATTCTTTATTAGAAATACCAACTGCAAAACATGTTTTTCTAACTGGACAAGATGAACAAACTGAATCTACAATTGGCCTAACGCTTACATCATCTTCGTATTTATCAAAAAATAAGTTATTTTCAAGACCAAGACAATCAGCATTGTCTTTCCATAAGTGCTGTTTCATTTGTGCACCTACATCTTATATTTGTTTGGAATATCCCAGCCATTGCGATTCAGTTTAAATACTCGTTGTGTGTACCACTGACCATTGACCCTTACGCCATTAACGGCGGTTCTGCCCATATCTGTTTTTTTACGTTCTGCAACATCCCAGCCTACCCAAGCAAGCATGTAATTAGACCTTACTATTTTTTCCATTGTCTCTAGTTTATTGATTATCATTCTTCCCCTTTAGTATTTAAAAATTCCAACTTCTATATTATTTAATTCAGCAACAGAAACTAACTTAGAATTAGTTTGTTTTGGTCTAGACAAAAAAGCAAAATAATTTACTGTATTTATATTTTGTTCTAACCAAGAACTTGTTACCTTATAAAACTTAATTTTACGACCTCTTCCTTTCATTCCACGTTCTGACAAATTGCAAAACTCTGAAACAAAAGAATTAACCCTTACAGGTCCTACAGAATATATTACAAACTCTTTGTCTTCTTCTCCCATGCTAGACATAGCAACGCCCATGGCACGAATGAAGATGTTGTAATCATCAAAGTCGTTCGTTCCCTGAACTGCCACTATCATTTTTACTTCCATTCTTTAGGCTATCCAAGATGAATAGCATTTTATTAAGATCTACTTTTGACAAACCGTTTGTGTTTACTGGCCTAGCAGTCTGGCGTTGAATCTCACCATTAACAGACTCAGCAACAAAGAAAGTATTTTCAGATACCCAGTACGCCTGATTATCTACAAATATAACCTTGGTCATATTTTTTTCTTTACGTTTTGTTAACTGCGAAATAGGCTCTTCGTTATTTGATAAACGAATTGAAAAAAAATATTTTAATAACTTGTGTACATCGCTTTGACAATACAAAGTTTTAGAAAATCTTTTTCTAGCCTTCTTTCTCATTAATTTAAGTATAACCCAAACAAAAGGTAATGTCAAGCCTGCAGCAATTAACTCTTGCATGGTTCTCCTATTACTTAGATAATGTTTTTTCTACAACAGTTTTTGTTACTGGTTTTGACTCTTGAAGAGAGATAATTTTATTTAACTTCATTTGTAATTGTAATACGTTAAACTCAAGATCTGAGGACCTTTGTCTATAGTAATTAATTAATTGTTTTAGTTCTTCAACACCCGAATCTTCCACTTTCTACCCCTTTCTAAAACTAAATGGACTGTCTGTCCAAGCCTTTTCTACTTTTTTCTTTTCTCTTTCTACAATTGCACGACTCCACGAAAATCCTGCGTCTCCACCCCAAGCATCCCACATAATTCTTCCATTAGACGGAAACTCTGGACCATCAAAAAAACCTTTGCCTTTTTTATCTACTTCGTGACGGGAGAAAAATGAATACATTCTTTTAACAGTACTAAGAGACATAGCAGATCCATTTACAATATCTGTTGCTCTGCCCCAACCTACTGGAGTTCCAGCACCTGTTGCTTTACCCTCTGCTTTCCATTTTAATGCACGTCTAGCAGCAGCCTTCATGCCAGATGTTGGAGTATAGGTATCAGCCATATTTTTTCTTCTTATTTTCTTTTGCAGCACGTTTTTCCTTAAGAGTCATCTTAGGCTCTTTTTTATTATTAGTACTACCCTTTTGTTCTTTGTTAGCCATTGTTTACCACCCTTTTTTGTTTGTATGGACCTAAGTCCGCTTTAATACTACCGTCTTTTCTTAAACGAACAATTCTTCCGTCTTTAATCTGCATAGGATTAAACCCGTGATCTTTAGAATAAGAACCAGAAGATCTGTTAGCCATTATTTTACAATGTTCTTTGTGTCAAACAAACTACCATCCCAAATGCTTTTGCTAATTTGTTTTTCTGATTTATATGTTCCACCACGTCGCTTATATTCTTGAACTACCCAAGAATTTGCAACTGCAGATGGATAAACATCAAACTTATCTTTTGCTTCTTGAATAATACGTGCATAAAGTCTAGCATTTGATGGCTCACTACCACCACTACGTGGTTTAATAAAATCTTCATACTTTGGTTTTTTTGCTTTGTCCATTTCTATATTTTCTCCTTTGTTTACGGGAACACAGTTAGGTACCATGCGCCCACCTTTATCTTTCATACCACGTTGTTCATATCCAACCCAACAGGCTTTAGCCATATTGTCCCACTTATCTTCTTCTTCATTATCTGATTTATAAGACTTCATTGTTTCTTCTGCATCCATACTGTGTGTGTTAATGTCTATTTTTTGTGCATCTGCATGCATCATTCCAATACTATAGGCAGTTGGTTCCCACTTATTATTTTCTTCTTTATAAATTCTAACTGACATAGCAGGATTTTCTGGTGGTTTAGATTCAAGAGCATACCTAGATCCAGGAGTGCCAAGCGTTCCACCCTCTATCATTATGTGCTCAACCATGCCATGGATTAAACCTTCGGTTGTTGTACCCATTACAAAATCGCCCTCTACAATATGACTCATGTTTAAATTATATCAGCCTTTCCTATTTAAAAGCCTGATTAACTCTAGTAGGTTCCAGCGCTGAGACTTTGACAACCCCTCAAGGCTGCCTTTATCTAAAGATTTTTCGGTTAAAGTAATTATAGGATCATTAGAAAATAGGTCTATATTTACAAACCCCTTCTCCCAAAGATCCATGACCCCCGCATTAACCTCATTAAGATGTTCTTTATATAAATCGGGCATTAACTTTTGTATTTTGGGGGTAAATGAATAAAGAAGTTCTCCAGTCTCTTCATCAACCCCTACTGTTTCTAAGCCACCCTTAAGAATAAGTTCTTCAATCGTTTGATCTTCATTGTTCATTTTTTATAAACCTTTCTAATTCTTCCTTAGTTTTGGCTCCAGTTATACGATCAAGTTCTCTACCGTCTTCCAATAAAATAAATGTAGGAATTGATTTTACTTTAAACTTTTCAACAAGAATTTGTTCATAATCAGCGTCTATCATCTGAAACTCAAAACCTTCTTTTTTCATTGCTTCAACAACTGGCTTTACCTTTTTACAAGGTTGACACCAGTCTGCTGTAAAATAAAAAACAGTTTTCACTTTCCAGACTTTGCTCTAGCCTTTTTAAGTAATTCAAAATCTTTCATTTTAGTTTCTCCAAGATAGCCCCAAGCATATCCATCATTAATCATTTTATTATTTAATGACTCAGAGTCTCCATTAACATATACCCAACCAAGAATGCGACCATACTTTTCAGACGAATTCATTTTTTCTGTACGAATAACTACAGACTTTGCATCTTTAAGTTGTTTCTTTAAATATTCTTTAGCCTCAATTCCAAGAGCCTTTTCAGCCTTGTCTGTTGTTCTTGATTCTGGTGTATCGATACCAGCCAAACGAACACGAGAAGCAAATAAAATATCAAACCCTAAATCAATAACTACATCAATTGTGTCTCCATCAACAACGTTCTTTACTTCTTTTACAAAATACTCATACATTATATTGCCCCAATCGCTTTGTTTTCTATTAGTTTTTCACGTTCATCGACAACGGCATACATAAAAGCCATCATTTTTGTATAGCCTTCTGGACTATCTATAACTTTATTGTAATGATGAGAGCAAAATAGCAGTTCTCCGCTTGTTCCAGCAATTTTTACATAAGCCTGCGCTTGGCATCTATCACAGCGATCTTTAATTGTAAGAACCCACTGTTTTGGCTTAACACTTGGATGATCTTTAAGTATGTTAGTCATGTTACTATTATATCGCTACTTTCTCTTGTCCGTTGAATAAAATCCACTACCGTTAAAAATTGCAGCAGGTGCACTCCAAAGTCTTTGCATAGATGCGTTACAGCATATTGGATATTTTTCATCACCAATTGCTCTTTCAAACTCAACCTGTGAATTACAGATAGAGCACTTAAAGTCATATCTAGGCATTACACTCCTTTAATAAATGGACAGTTTTAGGACATGTCCAGGTCTCTTATTCTATTATACAGGTTTAGTTACTTTTTTGCAACCTTAATAGCAATTTCTTTTGGTTTTTTGTCCTCTGGAACAATGCGATTAATGTCAATATGTAACATACCATCTTTCATTTCAGCGCCAGTTATTTCCATATATTCACCAAGAGCAAATGTGCGGGTAAATTTTCTACCAGCAATCCCTTTATGAACAACTTCTGCATCTGTTATTTCAACTATCTCTCCTTTAATGATTAATGTTCCATTATCTACGGACACCTTAATGTCATCTTTAGAGAATCCAGCAACGGCTAAAGATAGTTTGTATGTATCTTCATCTAATTTAAGAATGTCATATGGCGGATATGCCTGACGTGTTGCTAGATTGTGTACTGTACTTAAACGGTCCAACTCACGGTTGAAACCAATAAAAAATGGATCTTTAAAAAGATCCAGTGCAAATGAACTTACCATTATATTTTCTCCTTTTCAGCGAGTTTGTTTGCTGTATCCCCTTACGGCAGATACAATCCTATTATACCAAACTTTAGTACCTCCAACGGAATTCGAATCCGTGTTACCGCCGTGAAAGGGCGATGTCCTAGGCCCCTAGACGATGGAGGCATAGAGCGAATAGCGAGAATCGAACTCGCACATTAACCTTGGCAAGGTTACGCACTACCACTATGCAATATTCGCAACACTACTACTGAAGAACTTCAACCACCCTGTCTGTTAAAGTTCCCCTTGTAATCCATTGAGCAGCAACCGATACGGCAGAAAAAGATGTTGTATGCGGTATTACTGGAAATACAGGAGATGTAAAATAAGTAACATCTGCCAATCCTAAATAATCTGTAGTTTCATTAAAGGCATACTGACTCATAATTTGCCCAGAACTATTTTTTGAGCCAGTGCCTACTGAAACTGTGTCAAGAATACATGCTGGATAACTTATTTTTGTACCCATTGTGTTTCCAGTTGAAACAAATACTGGAATATTTTTAGACTTTAATTTAGAAATTAAATCTCTAATAATTTTATCTGCTTTATCTCCACCGCCGTATGGAGCAGTATTTTTGGTTGATGGAGAGCATTCTTTTGCAGTATTGTTAAAAAATCCTGAAAAAGAAACTGCAGCAATTTTATCAGAATTTTTATCTATCCAAAGTAATGCAGGAATAAAATCCCCAGCATTTGTGGGACGATTCGAATCTGCACTAGACAGCGCTATAATTTTGAGTGCTGAGTTTTGTTTCTTTGCAACCTCTACCACTGCGTTTCCATGATTAATAGCATTGTTAAAACCTCTTGGATATGGAGGTCTTGTTGTGTCTACGCAAGGTTGATCTTGTGGAGTAATACAAGACACATTACCACCAATTATTCTTGAATCAAAATATGCATCAATAACTACTAAAGACTTTGTTTGAGATGCAGATGTTGGTTGAACCAAAGTCAAACCAAGCATTACTAACGTTAATATACCTATTGTTTTTGTTTTTTTCATTTTTCCCCCTAGTTTTCTATTATTTTAATTACTACCTGACAAGGGTCTCCGCCCTCTTCCCATTCTTTTTCTTCTTCTTCGCTCATAAAAGGATCCCCATCATGAGTATTACAGAACGGTTCTGTTATCCAGCCCCGATCAATTCCGTTATTTAACCAAATCTCAAACTCGTCAAGATTAGATTCTTCTCCCTGAATGTTTTTTAATATATCATCAAAGTTTGCCATATATTAATTATACTCTTAAATACTTACTACGTCAACTGGCCCCATGCAGGATGGGCTAAATTTAATAGCAGCACCTACCGCTCCCATAACTCTTTTACGAGGATCTTTGGATTTTTCTGTGGCATTTAAATATCCATAAGCATACTCAGAACCAGAACCCATAGCCAAATAATCTAAGTTATATTTAGACAAAGACATATCAATGGCGTTATGCTCATATATTTGCCCTTTAATACAAATAATAAGACCCAAATCACCTTCTTTAGTAGTGTCTACCCACCAGTCATTATAAAAACTTCTAAGTTGTTTAATAAATTTAGTCTGCATAAACTTATCTAAATCTTTTATATCTTGAACATATGGATTAAAATTGTAACGAATACGCTCACCGTCTAATGCTCCAGCATATCCAAGTAAATATGGTCCAAGTTTCCAAACTTTTGGAGAGGTTAATGGAAGGATAGTGTTATCGTCGGAAGCCCCACGATCACCAGCCATATATATCTTACCTTCATGACGAACTACAGCCAAGACTGTCATATAGGAATCCCCTCAGAGTATATCCTTTAAGTATAGCAAATGATTATTGCTTAGTCAAACACCTTTATTTGATGGCTTGTCCGCATGATGAGCATGTTTTAGGTTTACTAGAAGCCTTTTTAGCAGTACCCGCAGGGGCAGAGCCAAACTTAGGTCTACCAAACCCTACAATAGAAACCATAATATTTTTCTTATTTTTCTTAAAGGCACGAAGTTTTTTACAAACCTCTCCACCATTGCGTTGGCTACCTTTAGGATCTCCAGATGTATTACCTTCAATACACCACACTGTTCCATCCTCATTGTCTTTAACAACAATTGCTACGTGGCTAATTCTATCTACCCCGTCAGATGGAAAATCAAAATATGCAATATCTCCTGGCTCTGGATCTGCTAAGTCTCCATCAATCCATGATCCTGCTTTTTTAAATGCTTGTGCTCCACCTGGAGTGTAAACAGTATTAGGAATCTTTACTCCTGCTTCATTACCGCACCAGTTTACAAAAGAACCGCACCATGGTTGAAAGTTTGCTTTCATAAAGGCGCCGTATTTAGTTTCATTATCTTTAGGACCTTCAATAGTTCCTATTTCTGCTGTAGCAACCTCAATTAAACGTGCTGCTGTGCCTTGTTCTGCCATTATTTGTCCCAGTCTGCATCAACTGGTTGTTCTTCTGGCATTGCACCATCTGGCTTAGAAAGTCTACGTGCTTTTGCTTCATCAATTTCTGACTCTAATTTTTTATCTGCCATTGTATTTTTGGCATCAACCTCTTTGTTTGCAATCTGTGCTGCCATAACATCTTTAGCACCAGATGATCCAATAAGAAGACCAGCAAGTGTTCCTGTAATAAATGTTGCTACGCTACCAAGAACATTAAAAAACATTTTATCGTTTTCTGATTGTCCTGTAATTGGTTGTGTAACAAATATAAGAGCATACATAATTCCTGTTGCAGTTATAAATAAAATTGATCCTAAAGTAATTCCTAGGATGAACTTAAGTCTTGCATCTAACTCTTGAGGAGTTAATCTTTCTTTAGCCATTTTGTGTTTCCTCCACCTTTGGTTGTTCTGTTAAATCTTCTGGACATGCTCCGTTAGCAGTACAAATTGGTGGTTTGCATTCTGCTGATTCCCAATTTACTGGGTCTTGGCATGGATATCTATAATGACCATCATATCCACAACCAGACAGTCCTAATGCTAGGATGCTTGATAGTAGGAGTATGCGTAGTTTTGACATACTCCCATTATATCAAACTTATTCGTCTTCTTTACGAATCCCTATGGTTGCGAACCACACGGCTACTGATATTAGGGTTACATACCCTACTACCGTCTTTGCGCTACCCTCTAAAACCACCCATGCTACAAAGAAGCCCAGGAATGTAAAGTTTTCATTTAGGGCTGCCATACCCCATTGTTTTAACTTTTTCATTTTATCTCCTTCTTCTAGGTGCAGTAGCAACAATTAATTGACCAGCAATAATTGTTACAACCACAATATCTTCTGCTTTTTCACGTTCTGGTATAGACATATCAGCACCCATGCTAAGTAAGGCTTTGCCTAACTCACATTTTTGCTCTTCTGTCAAACCTTCAATTGCTTTATCTGGATTAAAACAAGTAGCAACCGCATCTAATAATGCTGCTGGACTTTCTAATACAAGCAATGCTGACGCCACTTCTGCAGTAATAACTACAGGATTACCGTTAGCATCTTCTCTTACCTCTACTGGTATTAATGGTGGAAGGTCACGATATTCAAGTCCCGCCGCTTCTATGGCTCCTGCTTCAACTGGAGCACCTTCTGCTGATGTAACCAATACGTCTGCAACTAAATCTTTTTCTGCTAAAGTAAACTTGCCGTCTTCGTTTAATGCTTCTGATAAGTTTACAACTTCTGCAGTTGTTATTTCTTCATCTGCTAATAACATTTCTGTAATAAACTCTGCCTCTGCCTCTGTTAGTCCGCCTTCTGATAATGTTGATGAAACTTCTGCAGCAATTTCTTCAGATACTTCTCCACCATTAGCAATTGCTTCTAAAATTTCTGCAACCTCAGACGCATCTAAACCACTATCTGAAACTAAATTACTAACTATATCTTGTAAATCTTCTGCAGATAGGGTATCATTATCTTGTGCTATTTCTTCAAAAGAATCCTGATTTTCTTCAAGAATATTTTCTAGTTCATCGCTGGATGAAGATTCATCAGATTCAGGTGTATCCGTTTCAGGAGATTCAGTTTCTTCGGAAGGCACTTCTTCAGCAGGAGTTTCTTCCACAGGGGTTTCTTCTGCAGGAGTCTCTTCTATCTCTGTACTCTCCTCTTCAGTTGGAGTGGTTAAATCTGGTAAAGTTTGTTCAGGCGCATAAATAAAAGATGGTTGTGACGGAGCCTCAATAATTTCTTCTTCTGGTGCGGGTATAGAAATAACAACCTCTGTATACTCACTTACAGGTCCTGACCAGTTAGCGACTCTAATAGTATAGGTAGCGCCTTCTGTTAAACCAGTTAGTTCTATAGATTCTGGAGCACCGTCTGTATTATAAGTGCCACCTTCATATGGATTTTCTGCATCAGGATCTTCAGTTACTACCTGATAAAACCAAGTATTTCCTTCATACCCTTGTGGCATATCTACCTCAACATACATTAATGTACCAACTGCTGGGATTGTAATGATAGGGGCTGGTGTAGGAATATTAGTGCTAATTGCTGTAATTAACTCTTGAGCATTTGTATTTAATTGTGTTTGTAAGTTTGTTTTACTAGATACCGCTGCATTTAATGTATTAATTAATGAAGTAGTATTAATAGCATTTATTGCTGATGTGTTTGTGGTATTTTGAGCAACTACTGGTGTAAGACTTTGATTTAATTGTGTAATAGTAGCATTTGCTGCATCTACTGCTGCCTGTACAGTTGCTGTACTGGTATCTACAATTGGAGTAAATGCAGGACCTTGACTTATTTGCCCAGCAAATCCTGATCCCACATTTGTATCTACAATAGTAGTAATTGCTCCATTTGTTGTTTCTCTATAATTAAATCTTGCTTGATCTGGTATTGGACCTACAGCAGTTACATCTGCCATCCAAGCACCATTATTTGGATTAACATCAGCATTAAATCTAATTTGAACCATTTGTGTTGATGCATCTTGTTGTGGAAATGGACGAAGGTCCCATGCAATATCTAAACTAGAACCAGTTGTTGCGTATGTAATTCCTGTTCCTGTACTCCAAGTAGTCCAGTCCCAGCCAGCAATAGATACAGAGGGTGCCCCTGGAGTATCCCAATATACATGCCCCTCATTTGTTCCAAACGTTATTGTTGCATTAGATCCAACGTAAACATTGTTATAAACGGTGCCACCCATTTGCATTCCAAACGGAAGATTCATTTGAACACCAGCATCGTCTACTCCAGCAAGCACATTTGTACTAGTTCCTATAGTTGCTTGTAAATTATTAACTGCTGTTTGAGCATTATCAATTGCAATATTGGCTTGGGTTAGTTCGGTTTGTGCGGTGGCTTGTGCTGCTACCGCTTCAGTTTTTGCTGCGGTAGCCTCAGATATTTGAACCT
>Ga0247831_1007963_pt1 | contig 11489 bp, 10 predicted proteins | sample LaCruzMarch2015__9_FD_192406 | JGI IMG/M metagenome (GOLD analysis project Ga0247831, IMG submission 192406) | Freshwater microbial communities from meromictic Lake La Cruz, Castile-La Mancha, Spain - LaCruzMarch2015_1m | ecosystem: Environmental > Aquatic > Freshwater > Lake | place: Spain...
CTGCTCATGATCTTCGACTGCTCGCCCGACTTCGTTGGCTTTTCGGATCCCGCTAAGCGTCTGCTTCGGATCAAGGGGAAGAATGAACATCGATCAGTTGCTGCCCGGAAGTCCTCCGATACCGACTGACGTGGGCACGACCAGCGAACCATGACGCGAAGCGCCGGACACCGTCCGTCATGTCGCGCTGCAGCAAAGCGTCGAGGAGGGCCAGGAGCTGCCGTGCGCGATCGAGCCCGCAGGCTCTTGCGGTTCGGCAGCTGGATGATACGATACCCGACAGTCGCACGACGGTTTGGAGGAACGCGGCCGACCTTGGCCTGCCTTGAGCAGTTGCAACATGGGCGGCGCCCCATCAGTATAGCGGATGCAGAAACCGCGCTAATTGGCAAGCGGGCTCGACGTCCGCCTTTTTGCTGCATTAGTTCGCTCGGCAAACGTTAAGAGCAACAGGCCATCAGTACATGCTGCGGCTTCGATACGAGTGTCCTAGCCGCAGTTCGTGCTCTTGAGTCTACAGATTTCGCGAGTGGCTTGAAGTAGCTGCGTCATGAGCAATAGCTCCCGTTCCGTAGATTGAATGCGCGCTGCAAGCAACTTGTTCTCAGCTTGCAAAGACTGCAATAAATGATCGGATCGGATAGCTTCGGTAGACTCTGGCTCCTGGCTCTTAAGGCGGCTGACTTCTCGCTCAAGAGACTGCAGCCGAGATAGGGAAGAGTTGAGGCGCTCTTCGAGCGATGTTTTCTCGACCGCCAGTGCGGACTTTTCTCGCATGAGAACTGAGATCTGGCTCGTCGCAATCTCGAGCTTGCGATTGAGTTCGGCGATCGGACCATCGACTGCGGTGCTTGGAGTTGACGGTGGGGGCTGATCACCTGACTTCCCGCATTCGTCGATGTAGTAGGCCAGTCCTCTCGTCTTTGAGAAAACCGCTTTTACCTGGGGATTTTTTTCGATTCCGGCCGTCTGAAAATCCGCGTTCACGTCGAGACCCAGCGCTATGCCGCATTCGAATTGCTTGCGGCTAATCACTGGTTCGCGCCCGGACTCGAGTCGGAACATCGTGCGTGCCAGGTTCCAGCGGTTTTCCGGTATCGACATGTCGATGCGCTCATCATCGTCCACATCCCTGCTGAAGTAGGTGCTGGCAAACTTTACATACGGGGCTAGATAGACCTTCTGCACGTAGTCCGCGGACCGTCCAGCTCCGGCCATCGCTCTTGCCAGCTGCGCAAGGGTCGGAGTCGGTTTCTGGCCGAAACCACTGTGCTCAAGGCCTTCCCCGTGCCTAGCCCGGTTCATGACCCAGTAGTACCACAGACCAACCCCCGCCTCTGCGGTTCGCAGGGTGATGATCTGATCGTCGAACCGGTCCGTCAAGACCTCGCTCAAGATCCCCGGCCATTGCTGTACGTACTGCGGCATGCTCTCGAACGACTGTCCGCCAGGGAGGGTAATGGCCGTGAAGTTGCAGCTTCGTTCGCTTTTCGGAGGAAACTCGACGCCTCCGATGATCCTCGGCTTATCGCCGGGCTTCAGTCCAAAGGGGCACGTCAGCCCGACCACGCTCGGGGAAGGCTGACCGTCGGGGCCTTGCGGCCTGCCGCCAGTTGATTCCGCTCGTTCGAAAACTAGGTTTTCGATCGTGGTGTCGATGCCTTTGCAATTCGACCCCAACACTGCCCGCTCGCCCGTAAGCACGAATGATTGGGCGTCAAGCGAAAAGTCGCCGCTGATATCGAATGCAGGATCGTTGCAATCCTTATTGAACCTGATCGCCTTCCCTCTAAATCGACTGTCCTGCAAATTTCCTTGCACGAGGACCGGATTGCGGCGGGCAGCCTCCACGACAGTCGTTTGGGGTCGCAGGTAGACCAGCTTCAGAGAGCTGCCATCGACGACAGCCCCCATTTCGGAGCAGTTGTGGACCCACCGGCTCGAAACATTCAGCCCTCGGGTGGCTTCGAGCACTTCGCTTGAGGTCGCACAGCCGCCTGCGTCAGACGGTGCTTCCCTCTCCGGGTCACGTGCTAATATCCGCTGCGCAACGAGATCCGGCAGCCCCCAGGCTCTGCGATAACTGGCGACCAACGACGTGTAGACGGGCATGAAAACCTTGCGGCGAAGCTCTGGATGCGTCGCTTCACAGTCGAAGTGCAGATGTATCGATGTACCGGGCACGCCACCCATGAAGTTCGAGACCTTCCCCATGACCGTAACGCCCCTGACGACCTTTTGCTGCTTCTTGACCAGCACGGGCTGCATATGGAGATAGCGACAGGTGACGCCGTTGTTCGCGCTCGATCGCACGATCACGGTCGTGTTGGCATTGACGCTAATGACCTCTCCGTCGTCGACCGCAAGCACGTCCCAAACCTGATTGTCCGGCGACGAAGGCCGGATGTCCTGGCCTTGATGGCCAATACCCGCGGGGCAATTGGGCATAGACCAGCCGCGCTGGCTCTCACAGTAATTGTCGCGCCATGGATAGACGTAGTTCTCGATGCCATTCACGGCGACGCCGGGTGCCCGGAATATCTGGCTGTTGAGATACGCGTGCAGCGGTTGCCCGTCGCTGCCTGCGTGGGGGCCGACACGAAGTGGAAAGGCGAAATCCGGAAAGAAGACACGACGGTCGCGAACGCCTTTTTCCGTTGCCATTGGTTGCAGATCGCCTGGTCCGAAATAAGAGAAATCGTGGCGACGTTGCGCTGTTGCATCGCTGGTGCCGACGACACCGAGCAACATGACGAGAACCGCACGAATATAGGCATTTCCAACCCTCACTGCGGCGCCCCCCCTTTGAGAATTAACCGCTCGACCAATGCGCATTGCGCTGCGCGATTGGTGCAGAAAGCTTCGGCACCGCGCAGGCAAGAACCGTTGATTGTATATGGAATGCCGTTCAGCCGCAGATGCAGAACGAAGCTGCCGCGATCAAACTGCAAGCTTGGTGTTACCGCGGTCGTGCTGCGGCCGTTCTTTACCTCGCAGTCCGAGGCAGACGTAGTGATCTCGGTTCGCAGGCGCGGATCGTAGTTCCTGTCACCCATGATGTTGATAGAGATGCAACCCCAGTCGTAATCGTCGCTGTACCAGTCTCGCGTGTCGCCTTCCGCTTCGCCAACTTTCGGAACAGCTGCGGCGCAACTGGGCCAAGCGATTTCGGTTGTAGATGTGGTCGAGGACAAAGACCGCGCCCGTTCGTTCGCGTTCGGTCGCACAAGATCGATGCCGAACCCCCAACGGGGAAGGCTGAGTTGCCGGGATGTCGGCAGCGATTTCGGACGGGGCGTTCGCGCCATGTCCCGCTCGAAGCTTTCCAACGCACCTGAAGTATTGTTATCGGACCAGTCGACGGGCAGCTGGGAGCGCTGTGCCTCTGCCGTACCTGCCGTGACTACGACGGTTAGCAGAAACCATCCAGCAATCGCTCGACGCAACGGCGAACCGCGCATGGGTGTCGATCTCATATCGTCCCTCGTGGTGTGCAATCATTTCAAGGTTCGTTACTTATAATCTGCGCAGCTGGTGGGACTACCTGTGCTCCGCCAGAAGAGCATGGATCCGGGTCAGCGGAACGCGGGCGCCATAGTTGAAGTGTTCACACCCGCGCCAACTGGGTGGGCCGTTCCATGGCTCGACCGAGCCGGCATGAACGCCAACTAGCCGCAGCTTGCCGTCGGCGCCACGCTGGAACAGCGGTGCTCCGCTAGTACCATGCTCGGTCGCACACGAGTGAAGCAGGTCACCATCTGGCGACACGTCGACCAGGCGGCACAGGGGCGTGTCCCGAAAACGAAGAGTATGCGTGGCGTCGCTAGAGTCGTCTTGCTTGGCCGCGGCACGAACATAGATGTTGGATTGCACGGTTACCAGACGGCCTCGTCGGCTCGGCGCGGCCAGCCAATCGAAGGGTGGGCGGGTCTCGCTCGAGAAGCCGGCGTCAATGATGCGCAAGACGGCGACGTCGCTACCAGCACGCTGTTGTGGATCGTAGCCACCCTCGTCGGCTGGAAAGATTTCCTCGGCCTCCAGCAACCGCCCATTATCCACCGTTCGCACCTGCATTTCAACGGGAAGGAACAGACCCCGGCTGCGGGCGCAGTGAAGGGCGGTGATAACCAGATTTCCGAGCCGGAAACCGTGACAGCTCATGCTCGTGCGATCGATACGCCGGCTGACGAACATCAGTTGTTCGGCGACCTGCATGCGATCGGCAGCGGTCGATACCTCGCCGAGTAGAGTCAACCGCTCGTCGAAACACGCCTCGGCATACTCAGTCGCAAGCTTTTCATCTGCGGCCGACGGAATCACAGACCCATCGGAGCGCGACTTCAGGAGGCGCTCAGAAATCGTGTGGCATGCGATGAACTTCGGCCTAAGATCGAGTTCGCGCAGGCGCCGCTTATAGTCGTCGTCGACGAACTCTGCCTCGCTCCAGAGCTGGCACGCAGGGGCCTTGGCGATGGACAGGCTGCGGGGCCGCTCAGCCATGGCGCTGGCTGCACTAAGTCCTCTGATGTTGCTACTCGTTTTGCAGCAATCGTTGCACAAGTCACAGTCGGGCATAGGTTTTATAATCGGAGGTTTGACGAAGCGTTTGAGCCTCGCTAGCTGATCGGCATCAGACACCGGCAGTTTGGGGATCGCACGTTCTCCGCCCCTTCGCGGCGCGCCTTCGGCAGTGGCCTGCGCCATCGCTGCGCTTTCGAGGTCGGGAAAGGTCAGCAGGAGCGCCAAGACAAGGATTTGCAGGTAACGCATGATAATGAACTCCGTGGCAATTGCCCAAGGTCCACTCGGACTCGGCTATTTCGGATATAGCTGACGCAAAAGTGAGATGTCGCCTGCGGATAGCCGGGTGTTCTTCATCGGCAAAAAGCACTTGTGCTGATCGCCCGTCGTAAAGTACTCGGCGGGCAGCTTGTAATGCATGATCGATTGCGGATCATAGCTGGAGCCGACAATTTCACGCTCCAATTTGTCTAAGACATAACCGCCCCAAACGAGTTCCTTGAAATTAGTTTCGATATCTTTTTGTGACCATCCATAAGCTTGTCTGATCGACTCTTTCTTGATGCCGGCCTCGCAACCGCTATCGGGATGTTGATGCTCGTGCATGGCGCCGATGGCGTGCATGAACTCGTGGCGCATGATGCCGAGATGCTCCTCGCTTACCGGGTTGAGCATATCGAGTCGATCGAGGCCCATCGTCGGTTCCCCGTACCTAGTGAAATGCTTAGAATCTGTACCGATGAAGGACCAATGGCCGTCGCCGAGCTGGAACGAAACGCGAATATCTGCTCGATCTTTCGGGGCACAGGTCCGGACCACCGGATCAACGGTAAGATTGGTGTGGCCGACGACTTCATGTGCTACCCACATGACGGCCGATCGACCGTGATCATTGCCATCCAGAAAACAGATTCGAAGCCGATAATTGTTAGGCCAGAGCGCGCGCGCGTCAAACACGCCTTCGAGCGCTTCGCGAGAGCCAATCTGGATGCCGAGACCCTTCAGAGCCGCCAACTTGGCAGGGTTGGCCGAAATCTCCTCCACCGTTGGGCGTCCCGGACCGAGCACGCTGCGCACCCTGCTGACAGCGTCTATGGCCTGCCTGGTTTCGAGCGGCAAGCTATTGCGGCGCAACAAGCCGTCGAGATCATGTGCATTTGCGTGATGCGAAAATGATGCAGCGAGCCCCAGGATAACCAGAGTCAAAGCATGCAATGGTCTTTCGCTCAGCATGTTCCATCCCGTCTTGCATCAGCTCAAGCTTATCAACGTTGCATATTCACGCTTTTGACCCGCAGTTTGCTGCTTCCTGTTGGTCGCGGTAAGAGCATCAACTAGGTCTGTTTCAGTCAAGGGCACCGCTCATGATGCAGCACTTTCGATTTCAAAATCTCAGGGTCTCAACACTTGAGGCTCGCGATACCTCAATCACTGAAGGATGCGCGGAGCGGCCGGAGGTTAATTAATGAAGCCGTGCAAACAAGACCAAGTTGCGAGATAGATGACATCGTGCGGTGCAACATTCACTTGGAAGCTTTAGCCGGCTCCTGGCCCGCTGTCCCCGTCGTGCCTCCTGACGTGGTGATCTTAAGCGGACACGGCGACGATGCGCAAGCTGAACCATCGGCACGCTCGCTATTGGGTCAAAACTCCCGGTTTGCGGTTCGAGTGCCGACCGACGCGGTAGGGCCGAAAGCGGTCGCCAGACGCCGGAATCCGCCTCCCTCGTGATGCACTGCAGCGATTTTCGGGACGACGACTACCAGCTCGGTGTGCACGAAAAGCACATGCTGTCAGATCATCCGTGTTTGATGACGTCCGGAGCTGGCCCTCAACGTCGGCGCACCCACGGTCGGTCTCGGGCAACCGCGTCTATCAAGAGGATCAAGAGTTTCGTGGCGAGTCCAGCGCATGGTTAGTCGAGTGTCGGCTCTCGGAGGTTGAGCGGTCACGGCGGCAACGGTGACGTCGGCCGTCTGGCTGGAGCACACGAACTATCCGGTTTAGGTAAGCCCCGAACGACCTGCTGTGGCTCTCTCTGCCCACGGCGGCCAGTCATTCGGCCCGCCCCATCGCCAGACGCTGCCACTAGCATCCCGACAAGCTCAGCACCTGCCAACCAGCGGTTCCGAGGTCAGTGGCGGCTATTGACGCCGCCAACTCGAGAAGCTGCCCGTTGGTCGGTCATTTCACGCCTGTCAGCACGGTCTTCGCACGCCACCACCAGCCCTCACAAACTTGCGCCCTTCCATGTATATTTGAGAGATATGGCGCCTTTCGGCTGGTCCGCTCAATCTTATAAGTTGTTGATTTTGTTGGTGACCCCGACAGGATTTGAACCTGTGACCCTCAGATTAGGAATCTGATGCTCTATCCAGCTGAGCTACGGGGCCCCGGAGAGGCCATTGTGAATGGGCCGGCCGAAGATGACGATCCGGTCGGCGGATCGGTTCACGTCGGCCGGCACATGGGGCCATGCCATCAGCATGGGCCGGCCGGTCTTGCGCCAAAATGATTATCGCACTCGCCTGCCAGCCGCCATCGGATTTTCGCCTGCAGCCCTCAACGCTCACTCGGCCCGGAACCGCCGTCAGGCTCGATCGTGCCGTCGACGTAAAGCCAGCGGCCGTCCTCGTGGCGGAAGCGCGACGTCTCGGCGAGCACGCTGGTACGGCCGCCACGCCGGGAGCGCGCCACGAACGAGACGGTCGCTTCGCTGGCGGTCTCGCTGGCGTGCTGGATCTTCAGGCTGATCCACGTGCCGGGCGGGTCGGCTTCGAGATGCCTCGGGCGCGTGGTGGGGTGCCACGTGTCACGCACGAACGCGATGTTTGCCAGTGCATACGCCGCATAGCGGGCGCGCATCAGCGCGAGCGCGGACGGCGCGGCTATGCTGCCGGCATGCAGCGGCCCGCAGCAGGCATCGTAGTCGACAGGTTCGCTGACTTTTCGGCAGGGGCAGCGCACGGGCGACCTCCAGACTTTTCCAACGTGGGATCGTGACAGGTTTCCACGCGTGACACTCGACCGCGACCGGCCGGCAGGGCATAACCGGATCTGCACCCGGCGCCGAGCCACTTCTGCCGTCTCGATCGACTGAACGCGATCGGCCATCCTCACGAGGCCTCTATGCCACTGAAGCCTGAGACCCGCGACAAGCTGAAGACGGTCTCGACCGCGACTCTGTGCACCGCACTCTACAAACGCGGCCTGCGCAACCAGATGATTCAGGACGTCCATCCCCTCGATCCGGGCAAGCCGACGATGGTCGGGGAAGCGTTCACGCTGCGCTATATGCCGGCGCGCGAGGACCTCAATCCGATCACCGTGTTCCAGGATCGCGCTCACCCGCAGCGCAAGGCCATCGAAGAATGCCCGCCAGGCGCGGTGTTCATCATCGACAGCCGCAAGGACGCGCGCGCCGCCTCGGCCGGCAACATCCTGGTGACGCGGCTCATGAAGCGCGGCGTCGCCGGTATCGTCACCGACGGCGGTTTTCGCGATACCGGCGAGATCGCCCGCCTCGATATCCCCTCATTCCACCATCGCCCGTCGGCGCCGACGAACCTGACCTGCCATCAGGCGATCGACATCAACGTGCCGATCGGCTGCGGCGATGCACCGGTGTTTCCGGGCGACGTCATCGTCGGCGATTCGGACGGATGCGTCGTGATCCCGGCCCATTTCGCCGACGAGATCGCCGCTGAGGCGGTCGAGATGACCGCATTCGAGGATTTCGTGACAGAGAAGGTGTTCGACGGCCGTTCGATCCTCGGCCTCTACCCAGCCACCGACGAGGCGATACGCACCGAGTTCGCGACCTGGCGGGCGGCACATAAGCGGTGATTTCGTTGTGCAGGTGGTTCGCGGCTGTAGCGGCCGGGGTCGAACGTAGCCCGGACACCGGCGTGTCTCATTCGCAACAAAATCTCATGAAGAGGTCGCAACGGAGTACATTGTCTGGGGTGGCATCGGCGCTCTTTGTGTAGAGTTTGACGGCGATGCTTGCGCCTGCGGGCTCACGGTCGGGGAACACGGGTGGCAGTGAGAGCGGGTGGCGTCGAGGGGGCGGGAATGCGCAAGTATCAGCACGGGAGCGAGCGATTTGACCGAGTAGCCGGTGGCATGGTTGCCGGCATGGCGCTCGGACTTGCTGTGCTGGTCGCCGGTTGTGCGGGCGGAACGACCTCGTCACTGTTGCCGCCGGCAATGACCGCCACGGCCGACGGCGGCCCGGTGACGAAGGTCGAGGAACAGACGGTGCGGGTCGAGGCGACAGTCGCCGTGGCCTCAATATCGGGTCCGCCGCAGGCGGTCTGGGACCGGCTGGTTCGCCAGCTCAACTCTGCGGCACAAGAATCCAACATTGCGCTCCTGAATTACCAAGGCGCGACCGCCGACTACCGCCTCCAAGGCTATGTGATCGCAACGCCTGCCAAGACGGCGATCTCGGTCAGCTATATCTGGGATGTGTTCGACAAGTCCGGCGGACGGGTGGGTCGCACGGCCGGCAGCCAGAACGTCGATCGCCCGGTGAGCGGTGACCCGTGGGCTGGCATTCCCGATCCGGTGCTCAAGTTGATCGCCGACCAAGCGGTGCTCGCAGTGCGCACGCGATCGACGCAGCAGCAAGGCATCGCCGGGGCGCAACCGCGTAGCGTGCGGCCGATCCCGGTCATGCCACCCGAAGCTGCGCCGCGACCGCCGGCGACCGACACCGCCAAAGCGCGTCGCGAAGATGCGGCCCTGCAGCCGGCGCTGATGAGCCCCTGAATGCCCGACGCGTGAGTGCGCGCTGGTCAGGCTGAAATCTCAGCGCCCGACGACGGGGTTGCCGCATGTACGCGTAAACCGGCCCGTACTCTGAATGCGGTGAATCCTCGAGAGCCTGTTGCGTTTGCTATCGCCACCCGGTATGAACCCTCGTCGAGCCGCCCGGCGGGGCATGCCGTGGCGGCTCTTATTGCTTCAAAAACCAGGGTCGGGACGCCCAAGGCCAAGAGCCAGGGGCACGTGCCGCCCGTTGGCATCGTCGTGCGTGATTTCGGTCGCGCGGGCGGAGCGCCAGCCGGGTGGCCATCATCTCGACAACCGAGAAAGGACGAGCGAAATGCCCAAGCAGAAGACCAAGAGTGGCGCCAAGAAGCGCTTCAAGATGACCGGAACCGGCAAGGTGAAGGTGGCAGCGGCCGGCAAGCGGCACGGCATGATCAAGCGGACGGCAAAGTTCGTGCGCAATGCGCGTGGCACCATGGTGCTGTGCGACAGCGATGCGAAGATCGTCAAGAAGTACATGCCCTACAACCGCTGAGGCCACCCCGGCGACCGGACGCAAGCCCGTCTGTTGAACCCGGCATCATCCGACAATCATCTGACGTTTCAAGAGGTTAAACCATGGCTCGCGTGAAGCGCGGTGTTACCGCTCATGCCAAGCACAAGAAGGTCCTGGACGCCGCCAAAGGCTTCTATGGCCGCCGCAAGAATACCATCCGCATCGCCAAGCAGGCAGTCGAGAAATCCCAGCAGTATGCGACGCGCGATCGTCGGCGCCGCAAGCGCAACTTCCGCGCGCTGTGGATCCAGCGCATCAACGCCGCTGCCCGGGAACTCGGCATGACCTACGGCCGCTTCATCGACGGCCTCAACAAGGCCGGTATCGAAATCGATCGCAAGGTGCTCGCCGACCTCGCAGCCCGCGATGCGGACGGCTTCAAGGCGCTCGTCGATCAGGCCAAGGCGGCTATGCCGGCAGCTGCACCGGCACCCGCCGGCGCTTGAGGCCAGAGTAGCCTGACGCCTGACGGGCGGACCGCGCGCAAGGGGGAGCGACCGTGACCGCAACGACCGACCTCGACGACGTCGAGCGGCGCATTATCACCGAGATCGAGGCCGCTGCCTCGCTCTCGGCGATAGAGTCAGTGCGCGTTTCGGCACTCGGCAAAAAGGGCAGCATGGCATCGCTGATGCAACAGCTCGCCAGCCTGCCAGCCGATGACCGAAAGACGTTCGGGCAGGCCGTCAACGCCGTCAAAGCGCGCGTCAGCGAAGCGCTCGCTCGGCGCACCGACAAGCTCGAGACGGCGGCGCTCGATGAGCGGCTGCGCACGGAGCGGGCCGACGTAACCCTTCCGGTTCGCCCCGGCGCCCTTGCCGAAGGCCGTATCCATCCCGTCAGCCAGGTGTTCGACGAGATCATCGAGATCTTCGCCGACATGGGCTTCGCCGTGGCGGAAGGGCCCGACATCGAGACCGACGACTACAACTTCACCCGGCTCAATATCCCGCCGGAGCATCCCGCCCGCCAGGAGCACGATACGTTCTACCTGAACCAGAAGGCAGGCTCGAACGCTGCGCCGCTGGTGCTTCGGACACATACCAGCCCCGTGCAGATCCGCACCATGCTGAACCAGAAGCCGCCGATCCGCATCATCGCGCCCGGCCGCGTGTACCGCATGGATTCGGATGCCACCCATACGCCGATGTTCCACCAGATCGAGGGGCTCGTCATCGACGAGGCGACCCACCTCGGTCACCTCAAGTGGACGCTCGAAGAGTTCTGCAAGGCGTTCTTCGAAGTCGACGAAGTAAAGATGCGTTTCCGCGCCTCGCACTTCCCGTTTACCGAGCCGTCGATGGAAGTCGATATCGATGCCGCCGCGATCGGCAAGCCCGGCCGCTGGCTCGAAATCCTCGGGTCCGGCATGGTACATCCCAACGTGATAGCCAACTGCGGGCTCGATCCCGAGGTCTATCAGGGCTTCGCGTTCGGCATGGGGCTCGACCGCATCACCATGCTCAAGTACGGCATCCCCGACCTGCGTGACATGTTCTCGGCGGACTTGCGCTGGATGCGCCACTACGGCTTCCTGCCGCTCGACGTGCCGACGCTGGCCGGCGGCCTCTCGTCTTGATCGCCTGGGCGGCGAGGGCGCGGCACGGCCGCCGCCCGGCCGCTGAGGAGCATTCGC
>Ga0247831_1007967_pt1 | contig 11484 bp, 12 predicted proteins | sample LaCruzMarch2015__9_FD_192406 | JGI IMG/M metagenome (GOLD analysis project Ga0247831, IMG submission 192406) | Freshwater microbial communities from meromictic Lake La Cruz, Castile-La Mancha, Spain - LaCruzMarch2015_1m | ecosystem: Environmental > Aquatic > Freshwater > Lake | place: Spain...
TGGCCAGCGGCGTGAGCGTACTCAGAAGCCTGGGACCATCCTTGCTCAAACACGCCAAGCACATCCTGAGCTACTTCCAGGTCCCCATCACCAGCGCCATGATGGAAGGCATCAACAACAAGATCGGCAGACTGCAACGCACCGCCTATGGCTAGGCCATCGAGATGAGTCCTTCCTCTTTCTTTGGCTCTTGCCCTTCATGCATCCAAGATCACTCTATCGGATGCTTGATTGTGCTCCGCATCAACGTCCGTGATGAACCTGGCTTTAGATTGAGAGTATGTTGCCGCTTAACGGCGTGCCCTATTGCGGTGTCGGCCTTCAGCGTTGCCAATTCATGCTCCACAGAAGCGCGACGCGTAATGGACTGCGCCCGTCCATAAGTTAGTGATCGCCAAAGCCATTCGAGTGGATCAAGTCGGAAATGATGGAGCCACACCCTACTCATCAGAAGTTGTGCAAAGTAATCAACATCGAAGATTGTTGCGAGGCGTTGCCTATGTCGGTTGTGCGATTGGAAGCATGAGCACGGGCCTTTTGATTTTCACAGCCTCTTCTGGTAGGCTGCCACTCATCTCTGGCGTTCTCCTCGACTCGCTGTCTTATGTGCCGCTAGCTCCAGGTTTTTCCGCGGTGTTTCTGCTCTGGCAGCAGCCGAATGGATCATCGCAATGGAGGACTTTGTTGGCCGCTGGAGGTCAGATGGCACTGAGCAACTAGATCCTTCAGTCGATCGTTTGCAGCTTGTTGTCTTATGGTTACGGGTTTGAGATGCCAGCCCTTTTTGGACCGGAGGATGATTTAGTTAGCGAGAGCGATTTCTGACTCGAAGAGGGAGGGTGACTTGCAGCTGAGGGATGAGTGCAAGCGGCGGGTATTGTAGTAGCCGTCGATGAAGGCAAAGAGCTCGTGGGCGGCGTCCTGCTGGCTGGCGAAGCAGCCATCGCGCAGCATCTCGGCCTTGAGGGTGCCGATGAAGGACTCGGTCCAGGCGTTGTGATAGGGGTTGGCTCTGGCAGACATGCTTTGCTCCATGCCTGCGGCGCGCAGCCGTTGGCGGAAGGCGCTGCTGCCATACTGGCTGCCACGGTCGCTGTGAAAGATGATGCCTTGGGTGCCACGTCTAGCGGCGAGGGCGGAGTCAAGGGCCTCGACAACCAGATCACTGCGCAAGTGATCGCGCAGACACCAGCCGACAATGCGGCGCGAACACAGGTCGATGACCACGGCCAGGTAGAGCCAGCCTTGCTCGCTGGGGATATAGGAACCGAGGGACGAGGTAGCTAGCCGAAGGCTACCCCGAAGGAGTGGCTGCCGTGAGGCGGCAGCCAGCAAATGTCGCCCGCCCAGATCTCCAACTCCTGGGCGACTTCGGCGACGGGATTACCAAGGTTGAGCAGGCCGACTGCCTTGTCTTTGAACTCCTGGGTGTAGCGTTGATAGGCTTTCTTGTTCATGGTTTCTGGCATGTTGGGTTTCCGTTTGTCCCTGGTCCAGAAAGTTAGAGCACCTCACTTTGCGCAGAGAAGGCAGTGCGAAGTCTTCTCCCCTATTGACCTTCCGCAATGCGCCGATGACTGCTGCATGGTAGCATTTGATTCATGACTGCTTTCCAAATTAGCTGAAGGGCACCTCTGGAAACCTCCTCTCGCAGAGGACTTGACTTCGCCCCGCGCTGGTAGAGCGCTACGTCCCCATAGCGCCGCCGCCGAAGCGTGGGACGTGGCGATGCGGCACTCTGACGCGAAATCCCGTCGTGTATCCGGCGCGTTGAGACAACGCGCCCTAACGATCATGGACACTGCGACGGCAGTCGAAAACGGGTTTCCAGAGGTGCCATGAACTTCGAAGCGAGGGACTCGGGAATGCAGGTCTCGGTGGGTGGGGGCGATGCCCGCTGATTCGTTAAAACCATCATGCGGATGGTCGGACGATTTTCGTTTAGTTTTGTGCTGATGCAAGACGCTTGCGCCGCGAAACAGGTTCTGCCGAGCAAACAGTTGCGTGCCCCAGTGCCCATGCTTGGATGCCTTCACTGATGAAGTTGTCCAAGAAAACGGAGTATGCCCTGCGCGCCCTGGTGGTCATGGCGCGCGATACCGCGGGCCGCACGTTTTCCATCCAAGAGATCGCGACAGCGGAGCGCATTCCTCTCAAGTTCCTGGAGCAGATTCTTCTCGTGCTAAAGAACGGCGGTATTCTGCGCAGCAAACGTGGGGTGGGCGGCGGCTATCAGATCGCCAAGCCTGCCGCGCGCATCACCATTGGTGAGGTGCTGGAGTTGATCGATGGCCCTTCCGAACCGGTGGCCTGCTCAACGGTAGCGCACAAGCAGGTGAACTGCGAATGCGGTATCATGGGCGGCTGCGCGCTCGGTCAGACACTCGCTGAGCTGCGCGATCAAGTGCATGAGTGGCTGCACCGCACCACGATAGCCGATGTGATCGAGCGCGAGCAGGCGCGCACCGGAGCCTCGTTTGATATCTGATTGCTAGACGAGACAACGCGACGCCTCATGTCGCCCACTACGCCAGCGCCTTTTGCATTCGTTTCTGCAACTCGGCAGCCTTGGCGTCTTCGCCAATCGAGCCCAGCAGGGCCAAGTAGTCCTCGCCTGTTGCTTGGAAGCTTGCCGATTTCTCCGGGAGGTTCTTCTCCAAAATGTGGAGCGCCGCCTCGAAGCTTTGCATAGCTGCTTCGTTATTACCCAGTTCATAATGAACGGCAGCAATGTTGCCATGCGACTGGGCGACATCGGGGTGAATTGCACCAAGCAGTTGCTCACGAAGCTTGAGCGCTGTGGTAAAGACTTCCCGCGCCTGATCCGCAAAACCAGCGGCATAATAGAGGCTGCCCAGGTTATTGTAGAGAGATGCGTATTCCACCGTGGCGTCTCCCGTGGTCTTCTCTAGCGCCTCGACTGCCCGCAGGTAGTGCTGCTCGGCAAGTGCGAACTTCCCTTGCCGCTTGTAGATCAGTGCCACGTTATTGCGCAGCTGGCCCGAGGTCTCGATGTCCGGCGGCTCCAGAGCCTCCAGGTCCTCGATAGCCTGTTCATACATGGGCAGGGCTTCGGCTTCCTGATCGTTAAAGTCAAGCAAGGTGGCCAAAGCGATGCGCAGGCGTGACTTTCGATGCCGGCCCAGGCCCGCCTTCTCAGCTAGGTCCAGTGCTTCTTTGTAGTGGGCTGCAGCCTCAGCGACCTTGCCAACCGCCTCCCGCACTGTCGCCAATTGATCCAGCGCCTCTACCAACTCAGGCAAGAGGTTAGGCTCACCCGCTGCCGCCAAGCGCGCCGAAACGAGCACCTGAGTGGCAGCCGCCAGCGCCGCATCCGTCTCGCCCTCCGCGAGCAAGGCTGCAACGGGGTTTTCTAGCGAAGGGGTGAGATTGGAGTCGGAGGCAGGCATGAATGGTTAGAATCGACGAGCTGTTGATAACATCGCGCGTTGCCATGGCTGCCAGCAAGAAAAAAAGCAGTGACATTGTAAGTGCGATGAACCAGAAACCTTCGAGGCATGACCCGAGTCGAGGTTCTTTTTCATCCAGATCATAACGATGCTCCATTCTCCGTGAACCGCACTTACTCCCTTGCTATGGAGGAGGCTGTGCCCATGGCTTGGGCATCCTTACCGCCTTATGGAAGCTACTCATTTTGAATCCCTACGCCTGGCTTACTGGGTTACCTTTGCGCTATTCATCGGAAGCCTGCTCATCGGACTGTGGAAGCGCCGAGGAACGCCAGCCGCTGAGCACGATGAGCCGCAATCCAAGGTGGGTGCCCTGGACGCAGCCTTCATCTGTGGATTGGCATTTTTGTGCGGACTTACCTACGTCTTCGGCATGGACACGACCGGTGCCACTGGCGGTCAACTGCCCGTTATCACCACTGCTCAGGTGGTCGGCAGTGCGCTGGTGCAGGTGCAGTTCGCCGTGCTGCTGGTGCTTTACTTGCGACTGGTGCGTGGCTTTGCGCCAGGAGCGTTCCTGGGGCTGCGGGCGCGCTCATTCGGTGCGGTGCTGGCGTGGGCTGGCGGCGGGCTCTTCGTTGCGGTGCTGCTGATGTATGGCATGATGATGGCGTGGTGGCATGGGGTGCTGGGCATGGCACCGCCGGAGGACTCGGATCAGGTCGTCGTGCAGGTCTTTCAGCAGTCGAAGGACGATACCCTGCGGCTAGCGATCATCGTGTCTGCCGGGCTCGTGGCTCCCATGACGGAGGAACTGACTTATCGCGGGCTGATCTATGGCTTCGCCCAGCGTCTCACCGGGCACTGGCCTGCGGCCATCCTTTCCTCCGCGTTGTTCGCACTGGTGCATGTGGATGCCGTCGCCTCGCTACCCTTGTTCGTGCTCGCACTGGGGCTGGCCACGGCCTATCACCGCAGTCGCAGCCTGTGGGTGCCGATCCTCATGCACATGCTGTTCAACGGTTGGAACTTGGCGGCCATGCTGCTGGAGAGTTCCGCCACTCCCTGAGCGACTTCACTTTGCTCTCGACAGACAGGCCTGGGATGCTTTTACTTTGACAGAAGCAGTCTCAATCAATTCTTATTAGTATAAGTCAATGCATCCCTTCCAACAGCCGCGCTATATTATTCTCATTCTGTGCGCACTGACTTGGACTTATCAAGACTCAGTTATAAGCGACCTAAATCAAAAGGCAGAACCAGTTCTTTCGGAGTTTCAAAGAATGGAATCGGGCGGCTATCTCGTTGGCGTTTTCATTGAGTCTTTTATCCGTGCTTCCTTGGGTGACTTTTTCGGCACCTACAACGAGCAATCCGAAAAGGCCGACGCCCTAAATGGTGAGGCAAGATCAATTATGCTTGCATACAACACGGCCGTGGGCTGGCGCGCTCTAGCTGGGTGGACAGCGCTTCTAACCTTTGGCTGGATAGTAATTAGGCGTCTGTGTGTTCCAAGAAAAAAGCCTGTGGTTGAGGACATCGAGCATTTCCCCGCCATGACCTACCACGCACCGCACGCCACCCAGGCAGAGATTGAACAGCAACGCGCGGCCCAGACCCCGCCGCCGCTGCCACGTAAGAAGGATATCGCGGACGACCTCGGCATGAGACTGCTCATGCCCGTGGGCCGCTCGGGCTGGGCCATTGCAGCTGGGTATGCGGGATTGTTTGCGCTCGTCGTCATCCCGGCACCGCTGGCATTGATCCTCGGCATCATCGCCGTGTGGGACATCCGCAAAAGCATGCGCACCGACCGGCCGAAGTATGGCATGGGCCGCGCCATCTTTGGACTGGCCACCGGTTTCCTCGGCTCCGCCTTCATGGTCACCATGCTGATCCTTGCGGCCATGTCTGGGAAGTAACGGCGGTTAATCAGCATCCATTGACAGAAGCCGCCTCTATCGCTCGATTTTTGACCATTACTCTATGAAGAAATACAACGTTGGAATGATTGGCTACGGCTGGGCCGCAGGCGCGCACATTGACTCGATCAACAAGACCAGGCAAGCCCAGGTCACGGCAGTGTATTCATCGCGCAAGCTGGACGACGCCGAGCTGACCGCGAAGCACGGCAGCCCGATCAAGTGCTACACGGATCTGCACGAGATGCTGGCCGACCCAAGCATCCACGTCGTTGACATCTCCAGCTACCCCAGCCAACACGCCGACCAAGCCATCGCTGCGGCCAAAGCGGGCAAGCACCTCATTGTCGAGAAGCCACTGGCCATGAACCTGGCCGACTGCCGCGCCATCGTGGAAGCCGCTGAGGCAGCCAAAGTGAAGGGCTGCGTCTGCTTCGAGTGCCGATTCAGCGGCCAGTTCATCGGCACCAAGGCCGTTGTTGACCAGGGCCTGCTTGGCGACCTGCACTATGGCGAAGTGGACTACTACCACGGCATAGGCCCTTGGTATGGTCAGTTCCGCTGGAACACGGCCAAGAAGGACGGCGGCTCGGCCCTACTGACCGCCGGCTGCCATGCGCTGGATGCCCTCCTCATGTTCATGGGCACCGATGTGGAGGCCGTCAGCAGCGTCAGCACTAAGTCCAAGAGCGACATCTTCGCCCCCTATGAATATGACACCACCAGTGTCACCCTCGTCCACTTCAAGGGCGGACGCGTGGGCAAGTGCGCGGCGGTCGTGGATTGCTTGCAGCCATACTACTTCCACACCCACCTAGTCGGCAGCCAAGGCAGCCTCTTGGATGACAAATTCCACTCAGCCAAGCTGAAGTCCGACAAGGGCGGCTGGAGCAAACTGAACATGAAGATGCTGGATAGCGGCGATGTCAGTGACCATCCTTACCAAACCCAATTCCAGGCGTTCTTCGATGCCTTGGACGAGGGCAAGGACATGCCTCTCACCAGCCTGCGCGAGAGCCTCAAGACCTTCGAAGTTTTGTTCGCTGCCGACAAGAGTGCAGAGGAAGGCGGACGCCTGGTCAGGCTGAGCGAGGTGGCGTAGTTGCCCTGCTAACCCATTGCCCCCTCAAGCCTGCAAATACGGCAGAGGGGGCAAAGGAAGCGGGCTCGATCTGAGCTGTTTCGCTCAGTCCTTGGAGCGCTGCATCTCAAACACGCCGTGATCGCCTGCGGCATGGTAGCGAGCGCTGAACATTTGGCCTGTGATGGTGCCCTGCGCGGTGAACTGACCCAAGCTACCAAGGTCGTGCTGGGCGGTGAATTTCACGCCCTGGGCCTGCGACTGCAACACGTGCGTGGCCTTCATGCTGCCACTGAAGATCTTGGCCCAAGTCGCATGGTAGTAGAACTCACGTGTGCTGGTCGCCGTGGCCGGCACCACGCAGCGTAGCTTCCCCTGGTGGCCATTGACCTCGCTGCGCCAGCTACCTTCCCAGGCACCCGCGATGCTGCCCGCAGGGATAGGCTTGGCCTTGGCAGCGTTCCATTCCTGGCGAAAGGCGCTGCCGCAGGAACTGAGGCAGACAGTGGCGAGTAGCAGGAGCAAAAGGCGGTTCATGATCGGGCACAAACAACGTGCGCCCACCGCCTTCTTTTCAGACGCCTTGCCCGTTCATGAGCAGCGACGATTTTTCCTCCCATCGCGCGAGTAGCCAGAGCACGTCGGACAAGCGGTTCAGGAAGCGCAAGGCTTCCTCGTTGGGCAGCTCGTCACCCGTGGTTTGCAGATTCATGATCGAGCGTTCAGCGCGGCGGCAGACGGTGCGGGAGAAGTCGGCATACGCGCCACCGGGAACACCCGCCGCCCCAGGCAGCACCCAGCCTTTGAACTTAAACTGTCCTTCGCGCTCCAGCTTCTCCACCCAGCCGTCAAGGAAGTGCACCTGATCGGGCTTTACCTGCTGGGTATGGGTGTCCTGATAGTGCTCCTCGCCGCCCACAGGCGTGGCCAGTTCGCCCATCAGGCCAATCAACCAAAGCTGCACCTGGGCGGCGACTTCCTGAGTCTCGGGGCACGATGCGTGTAAGCGCAGCAGGCCGAGCGCGGCGTTCAGTTCGTCCACCTCTCCCAGCGCAAGCACGCGGGGGTGGTTCTTGGCCACGCGCTGGCCAAAGAGGAGGTCGGTGGTGCCTTGGTCGCCTTTGCGGGTGGAGATGGACATGGGGGTCGGGAACGAACGGGTTAAGTTGCTCAGTGTTTAGCGCGAAGTAGCGGAGGAAACTGCAAACGAATCACTTAGCACTCATTACTTTTCCCGTTCCTGCCACACGCCCCAGCACCTCCTCCTGCCGCCACTTCATCTCCGCCGCTTCGGCTTCGTCGTGGTCGTCCCAACCGGCGAGGTGCATGAGGCCGTGGATCAAATACAGACACAACTCGTGATCTCGACTGTGGCCATGCGAAGGGCCTTCCCGGGCGGCGGTGTCGGCACTGACGATGATTTCGCCATGGTGGAAGGTGATGACATCCGTGGGCGTGGGATCGTCGAGGAAGTCTGCGTGGACTTGGGCGATGGCTTCGTCGCTGACGATCGTGGCCTCCACCTCGGCCAGATGCAGCAGGGACGCGTCGTCGTTTTTGACATGCTCGAGCACCAGTGGCACGACCCTCTGCATGGCCTGGAGCAACCAAGCGAGATCGCAGTCATGCGACGTGTCGCGCTGGTAAAGACTGACCTGCGGGACGATCACGCAGCGGGAGTGGTGGACGACTTGCCGTTGCGCTTACGCCGCCGTTCCTCCGTCGGCACCGACGGCGCTTCAAGGGTGATCTCGACGGTGGCAGGGCGCTGGGGCATGGGCACCACCTTGCCCTCGGCGGGCTCATCTTTGGCCACCGTCTCGCGCTGGCCCTGATACTTGATACGCGTGTGCATCATGCTCAGCAACGACTTCACAAAGCTCGCCTTCACGCGTGCCAGCTCCGACAGCGTCAGATCGCACTCGTCGAGCTGGTTGTCCGCCATGCGATTAGAGACTAGCTCATTGACCATCTGCTCAATGCGCGAGGCATTCGGCTTCTCCAGCGTGCGCGAGGTGCTCTCGACGGCGTCTGCGAGGCTAATGATCGCTGACTCCTTGAACTGCGGGCGCGGCCCTGGATAGCGGAAGACCTCCTCACTCACCTGCGGCACGTCGTCTTCCTTGGCCTTGTCCTGCTGGACAAGGCGGATCATCTCCGCCTTCTGGTCGAGCGCTTGACGGTAGAAATACCAAGCCAACGAGGTGCCGTGGTGCTGCTCTATGACATCAATGATCTGGCAGTTGAGCTTGTGCTTGATCGCCAGGTCCACGCCGTCTTTCACGTGAGCCATCAGCACCAGCGCGCTCATACGAGCCGTCAGGTCTTTGTGCGGGTTCTGCCCCGGCTCCATGTTCTCGATGAAATACTCCGGTTTCGTCAGCTTGCCGATGTCGTGAAAATACGAGCACACGCGGCACATCGTTGCGCTCGCGCCGATGGACTCGGCAGCGGCTTCAGCAAGGTTCGCCACCATCAGGCTGTGGTGGTAGGTGCCGGCGGCCTCCATGCTAAGTCGACGCATCAAGGGGTGATTCAAGTCCGCCAGCTCCAGCCACGTGATGTCCGTCGTAACGCCGAATATCGACTCCAGCACCGGCAGCAAGCCACCGACCGCCAACCCTGTCAACACGCCCACAAGCAGCGGCCAGCCCATGATCTCGCCCAGCGAGGCCACCTTTACGCCATTCTCCGCCAAGGACAGCAGCAGGCTAAACATTGCAGCACCACCACCCACGTAGCAGCCCGCGATGAACAGACGATTCCGGCGGCGCACGCGGCGCGTGACCATCACGGCCAGAAAGCCAACCAACATCGACGCCGCCAGGAAGGTCAGCCTTCCCGCTGGCAAGCAGACTACTGCGCCCAGCATGGAACCGTGCAGCGCGGCGAAAATACCCAGCCGCCGCCCCAGCATGACCGACAGCACCAGCGGCCCGACCGCATGCGGCAGCACCATGACCAGCAGTCCCCCCGTCCAGCCCTGGCGCAGGCCGTAGCGTGTTGCCATCAGCACCACGGCTAGGTGCAGCAGCACCGTTCCGAGCACTAGCAAGATACGGCGATTGTCCTCAAACATAGCCCGGTGCCCGACGTGCAGGTGAACCAGTGCGGCAGAGGCCAAAGCCAGGGCATAAAGGCTGTCGATCATCCCAGGCTTCACCACCCCCTCGGCCAACCCGCCAGCCATACGCTGCAACAGGAGCGCACCCACCACAAAGGCAACCATGAGGATGCCGGTGACCAGCGGATGGCTGCGCAGCGACTCGATGAAGTCGTCGTCTTGATGCTTCCGTCGCGTGCGGCAGCAAAGGCCCTCACGCTGGAGCTGGGTTTGGCGGAATGCTTCAAACATGAGAAAAAACGACCGGCACTGGAGGATCAGTTTATACGCCATCAGGGTAAATGGCAAGTTTGGGTTACGTTTGTGCGAAAAGCGAGGTACTCAAGGCACGGAAAAGTCACTCTCGCCACTATGCACCCACGCCGGACGGCGGCGCTCCCATTTTCCTGCTCCCTTGCCCTTTGCCTTTTGCCCTTCTACTATCTTCCCATGCCTCGTGTCAGCATCCTTACCCGTACCGTCAACCGCCCTCAACTCCTCGCCCGCACGCTGGATTCCCTGTTCGGACAGACCTTCACAGACTGGGAATGCCTGATCATCAATGGCGGCAGTGCGGCCGAGGTCGACAGCGTGGTCAGCCCGCGAGCCACCGCCCTGGCAGGCCGGGTGCGCGTGCTGCCTTTTGAATCCACCAAGCCCGGAATGCGCGGGGTGCCCCTGAATTTTGGTATCCAGAACACCACGGGCGAGCTGATCACCGTCCTCGACGACGACGACACCTGGGACCCGGCGTTCCTGGAAAAGATGGTCGGCGCCCTGGACCGTGCGCCCGTGCCGAGCATCGGCGGCATTGTCTGCCAGACCCAGGTCATTGAGGAAACCTCCGTCGAGGACGGCCTGAAGCCCGTGCGCGACTACGTGCTGAACCCCGACTTGCTAAATGCCACCCTGGCTCGCCTGGCCATCGTCAATGCCTGGTGCATCCACGCCTTCCTCTACCGTCGATCCGCCCTGGAGAAATGCGGGGCCTATGCCGAGGACCTGCCCGTGCTGGAGGATTGGGAATTCAATCTGCGCTTCCTCCGCCACGCCGACGTGCTCGTCCTCCCCATCGTGCTGACCAATTACCACCAGCGCCCTGCCGTGCACAGCGGCAGCCAGGCCAATTCTCTGCACGGCGAACTGGATCTGCACAAGTTCTACGAGAGCAAGGTCATCAATAACGCCCTGCGCCAAGACCTGGACACTGGCAAGCCCGGCCTTGGCCAACTCCTCGCCAGCGCCACCCACACCCGCTTCCTTGACCGCCGCCTGCACCAGATTGAATCCAAGCTGAAGTCCGCCGCCGACAAGATCGGCAAGATCGACAGCCGGACGAAGGACCTGAAGGATGGGCGGAGGTAGGTGCGCCGCATCAACTACTTCTTTACCGCCTCAGCCCGATACTGCACATACGCGCTGCGAATGGCGATGTAAGGGTCGATTGAATCGCGCTTGGCGCTGTCGTAAGTGCTCAGCTGGCCGGGCAGGGCGCGCAGGGTGTTCGCTGCGGGTGGGATCTGGGTCCAATCATGGTCGCCACCCCAAAACACACCCCAGTTCACCGGATTCATCGCATAGTCGCCGACCAAGCCAACACCGTCGCGTGCACTGCTGGGGCCGAGGAAGGGAAGGACAATGTAGGCTCCGTGGCCCATACCCCACTTGGCAAAGGTCTTGCCCGTGTCTTGATCGGGAAGCTCAGCAAGCACCGGCACCTTGTCCGAAACGCGGATCAAGCCGCCGATACCAGCGACGGTGTTGATGAGGAACTTCTCCGTCTCCAGACCCGCATTCTTGAATTTGCCCTGCAGGGCGTGATTGACGAAGCGCACGGGGAACTTGACGTTTTCGAACGCATTATAGACGCCTTTACGCAGGGGCTTGGGCATGACCTTTTCATAGCCCTTTGAGATTGGCCGGAAGACGACTAGGTAGAGCTTATCATTCAGCCAGAAGGTCGCTCGA
>Ga0247831_1007972_pt1 | contig 11475 bp, 7 predicted proteins | sample LaCruzMarch2015__9_FD_192406 | JGI IMG/M metagenome (GOLD analysis project Ga0247831, IMG submission 192406) | Freshwater microbial communities from meromictic Lake La Cruz, Castile-La Mancha, Spain - LaCruzMarch2015_1m | ecosystem: Environmental > Aquatic > Freshwater > Lake | place: Spain...
TCCAAAAGTGGCTCGGGCTTCGGCCTGGGCACCGGCAGCAAAGCGATCGCGCCCGTTCCGGGCGGCGTTTATCGCAGTTCAGAATCGTCTGCGACCCGCGGTGGGATCGAAGAGGCGGCTGCTGTGGCCGTCACGTCGGGCACCGTCCGGGGTGAGGTCGCCGGCAAGCCCGAGCTCGACGGCAAGACTGCCAACGTGCGCAAGCTGTTGCGCGCCAAGCTCGGTGAAGATGTTTACACGAGCTGGTTTCACTCGCTCGAAGTGGGTGGCTACGCCGACGGCGTCGTCGAAGCGAGCGTGCCGGTGAAGTTCCTGCGTAACTGGATCCAGTCGCACTATTCAGACCAGCTTCTGGCATGCTGCCAGCACGAGTTCCCCGACGCCGAGCGTGTCGATCTGCAGTTGCGCCAGCCGGCGGCGCCACTGCCGCGGCCGACGCAACCTCTGCCGACACCTGGGCCGCGTCGCACCGAATCCGAAACCCGCCAGATCGCCGCGCGCAGCGAAGGCGGCGAGGACGGCAGTCGCGCGCTCGCCTACGCGGCCGGGCGCACGTTCGCCGCCGGCGTCGAGGGATCGCCGCTCGATTCCCGCTACACCTTCGGGAGCTTCGTCGTCGGCGCTGCCAATCGCATGGCGCATGCGGCGGCGACCCAGGTCGCCGAGACCCTGTACAGCGAGCGGCACGGCTTCAACCCGCTCTACATTCATTCTTCGGTCGGCCTCGGCAAGACGCACTTGCTGCATGCCATAGCCTGGGAAGTGAAGCGCCGCGCGCCACAGGCGAGCTTGCTTTATCTGACCGCCGAAAAGTTTCGCTACCAGTTCGTCGAAGCGCTGCAGTCCAAGGACAGCCTCGCTTTCAAGGAGCGCTTCCGCTCGATCGACATGCTGTTGATCGACGACCTGGAGTTCCTGCACGGCGCGGCGACGGAGCAGGAATTCGATCACATCATCAATACCTTGCTCGATAGCGGGCGGCAGGTGGTGGTCGCCTCGGCGCGTCCAGCCAATCAGATCGAGCGCCTCAGCGAGCGGATGCGCTCGCGCCTGCAGCGCGGCCTCGTCACCGAGATCGGCGCACCGGACTATGAACTGCGTCTCGGTATTCTCGAGAAGCGGATGGCGGAAAAGCGCCTCCAGGATCCCTCGTTCGAGGTCGGCCGTGACGTGCTCGAACTGCTCTCGGAGCGGCTCACCGAGAACGGTCGTGAACTGGAAGGCGCGGCGACCCGCCTTCATGCCCACTGGCAGATCATGAAGACGCCGATTACGGCCGATGAGGCCGATCGCATTCTGCGCGACCTCGTGCAGTCAGGCGAGAACCGGCGGATTCGCATCGAGGACATCCTGAAGGTGGTGTCGCGCCACTTCGGTGTGCCGAAGATCGAGATCCTGTCGCAGCGTCGCCATCGCTCGGTGGTGTGGCCGCGCCAGATCGGCATGTACCTCGCCAAGCAGCTGACGCAACGTTCGCTGCCGGAGATCGGCCGCCGGTTCGGCAATCGCGACCACACGACCGTGTTGCACGCAATCCGCAAGATCGAAGGCGAGATCACCAACAATCCCCGGCTCAAGGACGAAATCGAGGATCTGAAGAAGCTGCTGAGCAACTGACGAGTCGCATGCCCGCACTGGGCGTGCCGGTGCGGGTGCTGCGATACGAATTCTACGGTCGCACAGCGGACGTTCGGGCGGTCGCCAAGCGCGGCCGCCCGCATGCTTCGTCCGGGGGCACTGTCCGGCCGCGACTGCTGCCTATCCGGCCTTGCCAAATCACGGGTTTCCGGGCCAAGTTGCTGTTACGTATGACGACCAGCCCCGGCTTTTTGGTGTTCGATGCGCCCCGGACGACGGGGTGGCGGAGGACCCGTCGCCAGTGGGCCGTCGACGAGTTTGCGCCGGGAGGCAAAGCGCTCGATGGCGCGCGCCACGGTGCGCAGTGGGGATTGTGATCGCGATGAGGCTTTGGACATGCAGCTGGTAATCGAACGCGGTGAGCTTCTCAAAGCCCTCGCTCACGTGACGAGCGTGGTCGAGCGCCGCACGACCATCCCGATCCTGTCCAACGTCATGCTCGCCGCCACCGGCTCGAGCCTGAAGTTCAAGGCGACGGACCTCGAGCGCGAGGTGGTGGAAGAGGTGCCGGCCGACGTCTCGCGGCAGGGCACGACCACGGTCCCGGCTCACCTGCTGCACGACATCGTGCGCAAGCTGCCCGACGGCGCGCAGGTCGAATTGCGCCGCGACGCCGAGAAGGAGCGCGTGATGCTCCATTCCGGCCAGTCGCGCTTCGCGCTGCAGGCGCTGCCGGCCGACGACTTCCCGGATCTGGCGGTCGGTGCGCTCGCTCACAATTTCCGCGTTCCCGGCCACGAACTGAAGCGGCTGATCGAGAAGACGCGCTTCGCCATCTCCACTGAGGAAACGCGCTACTACCTGAACGGCATTTACCTGCACATGTCGGAAAGCGGCGGGCGCAAGACGCTGCGCGCGGTCGCGACCGACGGCCACCGCCTCGCGCTGATCGATCTCGACGAGCCGCAGGGCGCCGCCGGCATGGCCGGCGTGATCGTGCCGCGCAAGACGGTACACGAGCTGCATCGCCTGCTCGACGACGGCGGCAAGGACGTGCAGATCGGCGTCTCGACGACGAAGGTGCGCTTCGAGATCGCCAACATCGCGCTCACGTCTAAGCTGATCGACGGCACCTTCCCCGACTATGGCCGTGTCATCCCGCAAGCCAACAACAAGATCATGGAGGTCGACAACGCCGCCTTCATCAGCGCGGTCGACCGTGTGTCGACCATCGCCAGCGAGCGTGGCCGTGCCGTCAAGCTAGCGGTCGCGCAGGGAAAGCTGACGCTCTCCGTCAACAACCCGGAAGGCGGCAGCGCCACCGAAGAACTCGACGTCGGCTATTCCGCCGAGCCGCTGGAGATCGGTTTCAACGCTCGCTACCTGCTCGACATCGCCCAGCAACTCGAAAGCGAGCGGGCCGTGTTCAAGCTCGCCGACCCCGGCTCACCGACGCTGGTCCGCGACGGTGACGACGACAGCGCGCTGTACGTGCTGATGCCGATGCGGGTTTGATGACGACTAACGTCGTTTCGGGCGCTGCCATCAGCGCCCTCTACATCGAGGCGCTGACGCTAACCGGCTTCCGCAATCACGCGCAGGCGCGGCTGGCGCCCGGGCGGCAGCCGGTCGTTCTGTTCGGGGCCAACGGCTCGGGCAAGACCAACATCCTCGAAGCGGTCTCATTGCTGGCCCCGGGCCAGGGGCTGCGTCGTGCCGCCTATTCCGATCTCGCCCGCCAGGGTGGCAGCGGCGACTGGGCCGTGGCGGCCCGTGTCGTCACGCCGGAGCGCACGCTCGATATCGGCACCGGCCAGCAGTCGGCGGCGGCCTCGGGTCGCGACGGATCGGGCCGCATCGTGCGCATCGACGGCGAGACACAGTCTGGCTCCGGCGCGCTCGCCGATCACGTCGAGATGGTGTGGCTGACGCCGGCGTCCGATGGCCTGTTCACGGGGCCGGCCGGCGATCGCCGTCGCTTCCTCGACCGGCTGATCCTCACTCTCGATGCCGGCTACCGCCTGCGCGCCGGGCATTTCGAGCGCGCCATGCGCTCGCGCAACCGGTTACTCGAAGACGGCGTTCGTGATCCCGCCCGCTTCGGTGGCCTCGAACGCATCATGGCCGAAACTGGCGTGGCCATCGCCGCCGCCCGCGCCGAGACGGTCGCGGCGCTGGCGGCCACCATTGCCGAGCGGCGGGCGCGCGATCCCGACAGCCCGTTTCCGTGGGCCGACATCGCTATCGACGGCGAGATCGAGCGCGACCTCGCCGCGATGCCGGCCGTCGACGTCGAGGACGTCTACCTCGCCCGGCTCGCCCAAGGCCGTGAACGCGACCGCGCGGCCGGCAGGACACTGGCCGGCCCCCACCTCGCCGATCTGGTCGTCGCGCACGGTCCGAAGCAGATGGCGGCCAGACTCTGCTCGACCGGCGAGCAGAAAGCGCTGCTGGTCGGCCTCGTGCTCGCCCATGCGGAACTGCTGGCCCGTCGCCGTGGCGGCGCGGCGCCTATCTTGCTGCTCGATGAGATCGCAGCCCACCTCGACGTGCAGCGCCGAGCTGCGCTGTTCGCCGAGATCCTGCATCTCGGCGCGCAAGCGTGGATGACCGGCACCGATCGCGAGCCGTTTTCGGCGCTCGAAGGGCGGGCGTATTTCGCCACCGTGCTCGACGGTCGGGTGACAGCTGCGTGACGGCGTGATGTTCATTCTGCCGCGCTATTCCGACGCACATCCAACCGGCTGTTTTTGAACAGAAAATGATGCGCCCTGCGACGCCTCGGCGCGGGTTGCACAAGCGTTGTCGGGCGCCTTGTGCTATGAGTCTCGTGCAGACAGAGACCTGATCCTGAAACGGCCCCCGGAACAATCGATATGAGCGCTGACGCCGACAAGAAGACGAGCGGCTCGAAAGACTACGGCGCCGACAACATCAAGGTGCTGAAGGGCCTCGACGCCGTCCGCAAGCGCCCCGGCATGTACATCGGCGATACCGATGACGGCTCAGGCCTGCATCACATGGTCTACGAGGTCGTCGACAACTCGATCGACGAGGTGATGGCCGGCTTCGGCACTAAAGTGCACGTCACGCTCAACGCCGACGGCTCCTGCACCGTGCTCGACGACGGCCGCGGCATCCCGGTCGACATGCACAAGGGCGAAGGCAAGTCGGCGGCGGAGGTCATCATGACCCAGCTGCACGCTGGCGGTAAGTTCAACGAGGCGGGCGAAGAGGGCAACCCCTACAAGGTCTCGGGCGGCTTGCACGGCGTCGGCGTCACGGTCGTCAATGCGCTCTCCAAGACCCTGCAGCTCACCGTCTGGCGCGACGGCCGCGAACACTTCGTCGAATTCCGTCACGGCGACGCTGTGGCGCCGCTCAAGGCCGTTGGTCCCGCGCCGGAGGGCAAGCGCGGCACGCAGGTGACGTTCCTGCCGTCGACCGACACGTTCACGATGGTCGAGTTCGACTATCAGACGCTCGAGCATCGCCTGCGCGAACTCGCGTTTCTCAACTCGGGCGCCGAGATCGTACTGACCGACCGGCGCCACGCCGACGAGAAGCGTGAGGTGATGTACTACGAGGGTGGCCTCGCGGAATACGTGCGCTATCTCGACCGCTCGAAGTCTGGCCTGATCGGAGCCCCGATCGCCGTGCGCGGCGAGCGCGACGGCATCACGGCCGAAATCGCCATGTGGTGGAACGACAGCTACCACGAGAACATGCTGTGCTTCACAAACAACATCCCGCAGCGCGACGGCGGCACGCACTTGGCCGGCTTCCGCGCGGCGCTGACGCGCGTCATGAACAAGTACGCCGAGGAGAGCGGCGTCGCCAAAAAGGAGAAGATCTCGTTCACCGGCGACGACGCGCGCGAAGGGCTCACCTGTGTGCTCTCGGTGAAGGTGCCGGACCCCAAATTTTCGAGCCAGACCAAGGACAAGCTCGTCTCGTCCGAGGTCAAGCCGGTGGTCGAGAACGTCGCCGGCGAGCAGCTGGCGCAGTGGTTCGAAGAGCATCCGAAAGAAGCCAAGATCATCATCGCCAAGATCGTAGAGGCGGCGGCGGCGCGCGAGGCGGCCCGCAAGGCACGCGAGTTGACGCGACGCAAGGGCGCCCTCGACATGGCGAACCTGCCGGGCAAGCTCGCCGAATGTCAGGATCGCAACGCTGCCAACACCGAGATGTTCATCGTCGAGGGTGACTCGGCCGGCGGCTCGGCCAAGCAGGGCCGCAACCGCGAGTTTCAGGCGGTGCTGCCGCTGCGCGGCAAGATCCTCAACGTCGAGCGCGCGCGCATGGACAAGATGCTGTCCAGCCAGGAGATCGGCACGCTGATCACCGCGCTCGGCACCGGCATCGGGCGCGGCGACGACGGCGGCTTCAATCTCGACAAGCTGCGCTATCACAAGATCATCATCATGACGGACGCCGACGTCGACGGCGCCCACATCCGCACGCTGCTGCTGACGTTCTTCTATCGCCAGATGCCGGAACTCGTGGAGAAGGGGCACCTCTATATCGCGCAGCCGCCGCTCTACAAGGTCACCAAGGGTAAGTCGGAGGCCTATCTCAAGGATCAGCGGGCGCTGGAGGATTACCTGATCGCCGGCGGCCTCGAGGACGGCCTGCTGACGCTCGCGTCGGGCGAAGCGCGCGCGGGCCAGGACCTGCGCGACATCGTCGAGCAGGCGCGCGCCACGGCGAAGCTGATCGACGACATGCACACCCGCTACGATCGCGCCGTGGTCGAACAGGCGGCGATCGGTGGTGCCTTCGATCCCGAGTTGCTGCTGTCGGCCGAGCGCGCCAACGCCCGCGCCGAGCACATCGCCAAGCGGCTCGACGGCATCTCGGAGGAAACCGAACGCGGCTGGACCGGCCGCTTCGGCAACGACGGCTTCGCCTTCAAGCGCGAGGTGCGCGGCGTCGGCGAGGTGGCGGTGCTCGACCGGGCGCTGCTCGGCTCGCTGGATGCCCGCCGCCTCAACGAACGCCACAGCCACCTCGCCGAGATCTACGACGGCACGGCGACGCTGAAGCGCAAGGATATCGAGCGCGCCATCACCGGCCCGCGCGGCCTGCTCGAAGCCGTCTACGAGACCGGCCGTAAGGGCCTGTCGCTGCAGCGCTACAAGGGTCTCGGCGAGATGAACCCCGACCAGCTGTGGGAGACGACGCTCGACCGCAATCAGCGCACGCTGCTGCAGGTCAAGCTCGGCGACCTCGGCGAAGCCGACGAGATCTTCTCCAAGCTGATGGGCGACGTGGTCGAACCGCGCCGCGAGTTCATCCAGGCGAACGCGCTGTCGGCGAGCGTGGATGCGTGATGGGGGGGGGCGGGACGTCGGATAGGCGGCGGGCGACATGACCACCATCTACATCGATGCCGACGCCTGCCCGGTCAAAGATGAGGCCGCCAAGGTGGCGGCGCGGCACGGGCTCGCCATCCATTACGTGTCGAACGCCTTCATGCGGCTGCCCGAGGGCGAGAATGTTTTTCGCGTGATGGTGGCGGAGGGCGCGGATGCCGCCGATGACTGGATCGCCGAACGCATCACGGCGGCCGACATCGCAGTGACCGCCGACATCCCGCTCGCCTCGCGTTGCCTGAAGGCCGGTGCCAAGGTGATCGGCCCGACCGGCAAGCCGTTCACCGAAGCCAACATCGGCGCGGCGCTGGCGATGCGCGAGTTGATGCAACACCTGCGCGAGACGGGCGAGAGCAAGGGCTACAACGCGAGCTTCGCGAAGGCCGATCGCTCGCGGTTTCTAGAGGCGTTGGAGCAGGCGGTGCAGGATGTGAAGCGGGGGCGTTAGGCAAGGCGCTGTAGGTCGGGTCAAGGCCCGCTACTTCTGCGGGCCGCGACCCGACAGCGAGAAGTGCGAAGCTCCGCTTTGCCAAGAGCGGTGCGAACGTGAGTTGATGAAAGAATATCGTGCGCTTCGCGCGCGTTTTGCTGTCGGGTCGCGTCGCGCTTTGTGCTCCTTTGACCCGGCCTACCCGTGCGGTTCGGGGGGAGTTGTCCCCGAATCCTTTGCCTATGCCACCATCATCGCACGACCACCGACGACGGGCCCGGAACTCGAGCTGGGAGCATTCGGGGTGGATCGGCGCTACCTAAGGAAAGCCGTCTGCCTTCAGTGGGGCGGCGGTGCGGCGGCCTTGCTGTTGGAAACGGCAGTTGAGGCAACGGCGAGGCTCATGGAAGACGCCTCCGCCGGCCGCATTCAAACCTCGAAACGAGGGCCCACTCTCGATGTGCGTGGTGCGGCGGCTTTGCCGTCTTCCATTACCTTTTACCGAGGCGAGGCCGCCGTGCCGCCCGTTTTGCGGTGAGACGCGCGCGCGTCAGTGTATCTACAGGTCATGTATCCACCCAACGATCGAGGGCGAAGCCCGTCGCAGCGCGGCCGATGCCTCGGGCGTTGCTGACAACCGTGGTGGTGCCGATCCGATAGCTGGTGCGGACGTGGGTGTGGCCATGGATCCAGAGGGGCACATCTGTGAGGCCCTCGATCAGGGCATCGAGATCGCTGGCGTAGCCGCCGTCGAGGCCGCTCGCAGCGCGGCGTGGCGCGAGGCCTTTTCGGCTCGGGGCGTGGTGCGAGACAACGATGGTGCGCCGGCCGGGATGCGCGGCGATGTGAGCCTGGAACGCGGCGAGCGCCTGGTCGTGGGCCGCGAGCACGTCCTCGGGCTGCAGGCGAAATCGGCGGCGGGCGCGGGGATCAGCGCCATAAGCCGTGCTTGAGGGCTCGCCGCAAAGCTCGCCGAGGCGCGGCCGGCGGCGCACGAAGAAATAGTCGCCGACGCCTTTGCGCAGGCGGTTCATCGAGGCCGGGTCGCGGCCCTCGAAGTCGGACCACAGCGTGGTGCCGAAGACGTGAACGCCGCCGATCTCGACAGCCTCGTCGTCGAGCACCGTCACGCCTTCGAGGCCGGCCTTCAACAAGCTGGCGGTCTCTTCGAAGCAACCGTCGCGGTGCTCGTGGTTGCCGGGGATCATGACGATGTGCGCGAACAGGCGGCGGAGCCGCGCCATCAATCGCAGCAGGCGGTCTCGCTGCTCGCTGGCGTAGCGGTCGTGCGGGAGGGGCACGAGACAGCGCGCATGGCAGAGATCGCCGGCAAGGACGAGCACGTCGCCGCCCCGGATCGGTCCGTCGAAATCGTCCTTCTCGAGATGCAGGTCGCTCGCGTAGGTGATGCGCATGGCACTGGTCCGATCCGCAGTCGGGCCGAATCGCCCGTGCGACGCCAGTCTGCGCCACGTCGTGCGGCCTGTCGGTTAAGCGGCGTTAACGAATGGCGGCGCGCGCGGCGATCAGCGAATGAGGCCGGCCTCGGCGAGCCGACCGAGGGCTTCGCGCACACGCAACTCGGCCGCCACGCCGAGCCGCGCGCCAACCAGCGGTTCGCCGGTCGCGTCGTCGAGCAGGCGAAGGCGGCCATCGTCGACGGCGTCGATGAGCAGGCGCTGCAACTGGGGCAGGCCGTTGCTGCCGTCGAGGTGCGGCAGCAACGCGGCGGCGACCACGTCGAGCGCGACCACGGAATGATCGAGGCCGGTGGTCCAGCTGGCGTTCTCGGCTCCGTCGAGGCGGGCGAGTGGCGTCGCGGTCGGGCGCCCCGACCCGGCTGGCGCGGCAACGCGTGGTACGCTCGATAGATCGACCAGCGCGGTGATCGCCGCCTTGAATACCGCATCGAGGATCGCCGCAGCCAGGTCGGGCCAGTCGCGGCCGGCAGCGGCGCGGGCGTCGTCGGCGAGTTGAGCCAGTGACCGCGTCGCGGGGTAAGCTTGCGCCAGTCGCTCGAAGGCGTGCCGCACGCCGGGATGGCGCGTGGTCAACGTGCCGCCGGCGGGCGTCGTGAACACGTGCTCGCTGGCCTTGTCGGCGCCCTGCCCGGCACCTTGATCGCCGAACGTGCCGCGACCGGCGACGTGCAGGCCGCCGAGGCGCGCCGGCACCAGCCGGCGGTCGATGCGCGCCGCCTGCGCGCTTGAGACCAGCAGCGATTGCCGGAAGGTGCGACCCTTGACCCAATCCATGTACTGCTCGAGCGGGATCAGCTTGTCGCCCGACATGGTGCGGATCAGGCCGGCGGCGTCGGCGCCGAGGTTCTCGGGCAGCGCCTGGTCGAGCTCAGATTCGCAGAGATAAGTGAGACCGTGCGCCTCGGCGCGGGCGGCGAACTCGGTGAAGTAGCAGGGCGCGTTCTCCTCCGCGAGGAACTCGCCGAGGATGTAGCTGTCCTCGAGTTCCGACAGCGTCTGCGCTTCGTGGCGCAGCATGGCGCCGAACGAGGTCGTCTCCCGCGAGGCGCCGGCGATCGCATCGAGCGCGAAGCGGGCCTTGGCGACGCGCGCGGCCGGGTCGCCGGAACTGCCGGCATGGAACAGCATCATGTCGCGGATCACCCGGCGCATGTGCCAGCCGGGCAGCACGTTGTAGCTGATGTAGGCAACGCCAGCAGGCGAGAGATGGCGGGCGGTGAGCGCCAGTACCGCGTCGCGCACGTGCAGCGGAACCCAGCTGTAGACGCCGTGGCAGATGATGTAATCGAAGCGCTCGTCACCGAGGTCGATCGTGGCGATGTCGCCCTGCTCGACGACAACGTTCGCAAGCCCTAGCGCCGCGATGCGGGCGCGGCCGTCCTCCACATGCCGTTCGGCGAGGTCGATGCCGCGGAAGCGCGCTCCGGGGAAGCGCAGCGCGAGCGGGATCAGATTGCCGCCCGAGGCCGAGCCGAGTTCGAGCACGCGTGCCGTTGAGACATCGGGTGGCGACAGGGCGAACATGGTGGCCAGCGCCGCGAGGCGCGCCGGCTGCGTCTGCGGGAAGGGCTTGGAGACATAGGGCACGACATTGTAGTCGCCGCCCGGCACCTCGATGGTCGACTGGCCCGTCATCGCTGTGCTCCCGCGTTCCGCGTGCCCCGCGCCGCCCAGGCCGTGCGCCCGGTCGCGAGTGCGGACCGAATAGCATGGCCGTCCAACTCTGCGCACTTCGAGCGGGTCGGTGTCGGTCTCGTGATGCGGATCCGCACTCGGCGCAGCGCGGGCGAGCTTGCCTCAGCGCGCTTCGAGCATCGCCCGGTAGCGGGCAGCTTCCGCCGGCGGCATCGTCTCGACCAGCACGCGCAGCGATTCCGCGCCGACGATCCGGCCGTTGCGGCGGAACATCCAGTCCGAGATCTGCGCCTCGCGAACGGTCAGCACCGAGCCGAGCCGCACGTTGGCGATGTCGACGGGATCATTCGAGATGCGCACCACGATCGCGTCGCCGTTGCGGCTTTCAACCGCCGACCAGATGTGCTCGAGCGAGCCTGCTCGGGTCGTCAGTGCGACCTTCAACGCGAAGTCGCCTTCGCCTGCGCGCGGCGCTTCGGCATGTTGCCAGAACGTGGCGAGGCCTGCGAGGGCTCGGTCGCGTGCGGCGGTCATGCGGGCGTCGCCGCTCGCGACATCGATCACGGTGTCTGAGCGCCGCCGCGTGCGTGGAGTTTCGGCGTGCGCAGGTGCCGCAGCGGATGGACCAGCCGTCGTCGAGCGCTCTGAGGCGACCGAAGCTGCCGCGACAGGCGCGGCGACCAGCGACGCTGCGGTCGCACGATCGGCCAGCGGTTCGCTTGCGGCGAACAGGTCGAGCTTGCGGGCGAGGGGAACCGCGAGGAGCAGCGCGACTGCCGCCATGATGGCGTAGCGTCGTGCGGACGGGGTCGCGAACGAGGGGCGCCTACTGGCCGAAGGCTTCCGGGAAGCCGGATGCTCCGATGTCTCGGCCATCGTGGCCGCGACCGGGAACGGCGCTTGAACAGGCTGCACCCGGTGGCGCGATGCCGCTTGCCGCGCATCGGGCTGTTCGCCGATTGGCGCCATCACTGGC
>Ga0247831_1007975_pt1 | contig 11472 bp, 9 predicted proteins | sample LaCruzMarch2015__9_FD_192406 | JGI IMG/M metagenome (GOLD analysis project Ga0247831, IMG submission 192406) | Freshwater microbial communities from meromictic Lake La Cruz, Castile-La Mancha, Spain - LaCruzMarch2015_1m | ecosystem: Environmental > Aquatic > Freshwater > Lake | place: Spain...
TGTTCCAATAATCAATTAGCAAGTTTGCCTCAGTACCCCCAAATGATGCAGCGCTTTCAAATTGAGTTTAATAATATTTCTTGCCTAAGTTACCTGCCACAAGTACCTGCATCATATGCAAATATCTCCTTTAACCCACTCACCTGTGTTCCCAACCAAACTTGGTATAGTTTGGGTTTGCCTTTATGTATTGATAATGACCCCATCAATAACCCCAACAGTTGTGTTGGTGTAAACATTGCAGGTAATATTTATACCGACCTTAATAACAATTGCAGCTATGAAAATACTGATTTAGGAACTCATAATATTCCTGTTAAACTATTAGATAGTTTAAACAATGTGGTTGCTCAAACATACACCTACAATGGAGTTTATGGATTTAATGCACTGCAATCTGGAGCCTATCAGGTTAAAATTGAATCAGGCCAATTGCCTATTTTATTTGGGTGCGGGCAAACAAATATGCAAAGTGTAACCTTAGATTCTGTAAACCAAACTATCAGTAATATTAATTTTGCGTTAATGTGCGAAGCAGGCTACGATATTAATTTGCAATCGGTGCATGCACAAGGTTTAGTTTTTCCGGGTCAAATACATTATTTGTATACCAATATTTCGAATAACGAAAGCTGGTATAATTTAGATTGCGATTCCAGTATATCAACAGGCACAGTCACTATCGAATTGAGTGGACCAGTTACCTATGTATCGCCTTTGCCAGGAGCTTTAACACCGCAGGTAAATGGCAATATTTTTACCTACAACATTAGTAATTTCAACAACTTAACTAGCCAATCATTTGGATTGGAGTTATTGACAGACACTACCGCCCAAGTGGGCAATCAAGTATGTGCACATGTAGTAGTATCACCAACACCATTAGATAGCGATACCACTAACAATGTTTATGATTATTGCTACAATGTGGTTAACTCCTACGATCCCAACATGAAAGAAGTATATCCAGTTAACGTGTTGCCGGGTTATAACGATTGGTTTACCTACACCATACATTTTCAAAACACTGGCAATGCACCTGCTTTTAATATTCGTTTAAGAGATACTTTAGATGCTAATTTAGATGTAAATACATTTGAAATTTTAGGTTATTCGCATGCTGCAAATACCAGCATTAGCGGTAGTGTTTTAACTATAAGATTCAATAACATTATGTTACCCGACAGCACCACAGATTATGAAGGAAGTATGGGTTATTTTCAATATCGTATAAAACCATTGCCAAACTTACCCAACGGCACACAAATAGAAAATACGGCTTATATTTATTTTGATTATAATGCGCCCATTATTACCAACACTACACAAAATAATTTTGATATAACTGTGGGAAAACTTGAGGAAGTAGTCGGTAAAAATGAGTTTGTTTTATATCCCAATCCAAGCAATGATGTATTTAACTTTAAAGATACAAAAAACCTAAAACAGGTTGAGGTTTATAACCTTTTAGGTGAGCAAATTGTAACACAAGGCAATCAAAAACAAATTAATTTAAGTGGCTTCGCAAAAGGCATTTATTCTGCAAGAATTAACGGAGAGGTGGTGCTGAAGTTGGTGAAGGAGTAGTAATGCAGTTGAGACCTCCTCAAATCATTTTTCTTCTCACGTTGCATCGGGATAAGCACTAACTCCCATTTCGTTTTTCATAATAGTTCACTATTACTTCAATCCAAAATAGTCTGTTAGCACTTGATATTATTGAAAAATTTTGTTTGCCAGGGATTCCAACTGCATAATTTGGGTTTAATTTGTAAACCTGATTGAGTTAACACAATTTCAACGTTAAGAAATTGTTAAGTTGCCTTTTTAATGCTTGAAACATCTACTTTTACGACATATCCTAGAAATTTACATTATGAAATTTGATTACATTTTACAATTGTTTTCGCCCAAAGACAAAAAGTTTTTCCCTCTGTTCGAAAAAGCATCGGCTAATTTGTTGGATGTTTCTAAGATTTTAATTAAAGCGCTCAAAACAAAAGATATTGGAGAAAGAGATGCCTACATTAAAGAAATAGAGCAATTAGAGCATAAAGGTGATCAAATTACACATGATATTTTTCACGAATTGAGTTCATCTTTTATTACGCCATTCGATAGAGAAGATATTCATAATTTAGCTGCTGTTGTGGATGATATTTTAGACTTTATTCATGGTTCAGCAAAAAGAATTCAGTTGTATAATTTGAAGCAGCCATCAAAGGCAATGGTTGATTTAGCTGAGTTAATCTTGCAAGGAAACGAGCAGTTGCATCATGGTATTATGGCACTTAAGGATTTAAAAAATATTGAAAAGGTAAAAGAAATTTGTGTGAAAATTAACAGCATAGAAAATTTAGCCGATGATGTTTTTGACACTGCCGTAGCTAAATTGTTTGATGAAGAAAAAGATGCTATAGAATTAATTAGAGTAAAAGAAATTTTACAAAATTTAGAAACGGCAACTGACAAGTGTGAGGATGCAGCAAATGTATTAGAGTCAATCATAGTTAAATATTCATAGAATTTCATGCAGTTACTTTTAGTAATTATCGCCTTAGCATTGATATTTGATTTTATCAATGGTTTTCATGATGCTGCCAATTCAATTGCTACGGTAGTTTCTACAAAGGTACTTTCTCCTTTTCAAGCCGTGCTATGGGCTGCAGTATTTAATTTTGCAGCCTTTGGCGTTTTTGACATGAGTGTTGGCAATACAGTAGCTAAGACTGTTGACAATAACTTTATTGATTTGTATGTAATTTTGGCTGGTTTAATTGCCGCCACAGTTTGGAATTTACTTACTTGGTGGTTTGGTATTCCATCGTCATCTTCTCATACATTAATTGGTGGATTTGCTGGCGCAGCAATTGCACATGCTGGTTTTTCAGTTATTGAATCTGGTGAAATATTAAAGGTAATTTTATTTATTTTTCTTGCCCCAATTATTGGAGGCCTTATTGCTATTATCATTGCATTAGTTACTATTTCTAGAAATGCAGTGCTAAAAATGGCAATCATCATGGGTTTATCGGGTATTACCTATTTGCTAATGGATTACATGATTCAATACCAAGATATGAAGCCTATCATGCTTTATATACTCTCTGCTACTTTGGGAATATTTGTACTTACTTATATCTGGTACTATTTTATTCAGGCTAAAAAACAATCGGCCTCGCGCGAGACTAATATGTACAAGAAATTGCAATTGGTTTCTTCGGCAGCCTTCTCACTTGGCCATGGTGGTGCCGATTCGCAAAAAGTGATGGGTATTATTTGTGCTGCGTGTATGGTTTTTGGCAATTTATATAGGGAGGGTAAAATAGAGGGAGATTATCCATCATTTTTGAAGGTATCTGAAATTATACAAATTGAATATCATGACAAAGAAGGCAAATTAAAAAAATTTAAACCTCATGACCCTCGTAAAAAGAACTTATTAGTTTACACCAAGGGCGATAAAATTTTTGATACTAGTACCGATGAACTTATTTTTGAAAAGAAAAAGTTAAACACTGAATACGCTAATGCAGCTATTTTTAGTGACTTTTTAGAGAATGATAAATTAAAAGAAGGATACCAAATAAAAACTAAAGTACATTCAGACTCTATGCCTTTTTGGATCGCTATATCATGTTATATAGCTATAGGTTTAGGAACACTTTTAGGTGGTTGGCGTATTGTAAAAACAATGGGTACAAAAATCACAAAAGTTACCCCATTAGAAGGTGTTTGTGCCGAAACAGCAGGTGCTTTAACGCTATTTACAGTATCCCAATTAGGCATTCCTGTTTCAACAACACATACCATAACAGGTGCAATTATCGGTGTTGGCATCACTAAACGAGCTTCTGCTGTGCGCTGGGGAATTACTGTAAACTTACTTTGGGCTTGGATTTTAACGATACCAGTTTCTGGTTTAATGGGCGGAATTATTTATTATGTAGTATCTGCATTTAACTAAAAGTTAATTGCCTAATACCCTCAATAAAAAGTCTTGTTTTTTTTGTCCTTTTCTAAAGAAAACAAGCCCCATATCAAACAAGTCAATGGTAACAGAAACTTGTGAATTTCCTTTAATTTGTTGCCAAGCTTGTTTCATTTCGCTAGACCAATAAATATCATCAAAAATAAATACCGTATTTTCATTGATAAAGGGCAATGATTGTTCAAAATATTGCATGGTGGGCCCTAATCGATGATTGCCATCAAATAAAATAAAATCTACTTGTTTTAATTCGTTTAAAGAAGGTAAAAAATGTGTGTCAAAACTGCCCGATTTAAAAGTAATGTTTTGAATCGCTAATTTTTGAAATCCTTGTGTTGCGATTGACGCCAAAGCTGGATTTCCTTCAATACTAACGATATTGCTTTTTTTTGCTGCCTTGGCTAAATAGCAAGTAGTAATGCCTAATGAAGTGCCTAACTCTATAATATTCTTGGGTTGAAAATAATCTACTAATCGAAATAATAAAGCCGCATTTTTTGATGATTGCAATGAAGTTGCTGCTATCTTGGAGATTTTTGTCTTAGAGGCCGGGCCTAAAGCAGAACCTGCACCCAAATCAACCATATCTATTTCTTCATGGTTATTAAGATAGGAAGCTCTTAATGATTCAATTGGGCCAAAAAAATAATACTCTTTTTTTACACTGAGTACTTCGTTATACAGATTAAAAACAAATGGTGAATGAATACCATGACTGTTATTGGAACGTCCAATAAAATGAATATAATCGATTATTTGTTGCCATTTGCCCATGCGGATGCGAAAGTAATACTATTCAATAATCTTCCACCTTTTTTATTTCATAAAAAAGGGAACCGTGTATGATTCCCTTTTGTTTGAAAGCAACAAAGATTTTACTCTTTAATCAATTTAATATTTCCCGAATAGTTTTTAGATGCAATGTGACAGAAATAAATACCAGCACTTAAATCGGCTATATTGATATTATCTTTTGAAGTGATATTACTTTTATTAAAAACAATTTTTCCATCCAAAGTTGATATTGTTAAATTGGCTGTTTCATTCACATCATTTGAAAATGCAAATACAACGTTGTTATCGCTTGGGTTAGGTTTGGCTAAGATTATTTTTTAAGTCGGCGCTAAAGGGTGAAATCACATTATTGTAATTTGTATTAAGTGCATAAAAAATAAAGTTATTTAAAACAATATTGTCAAAACTTATAAAACCATTTGTAGAAACCACCATGGTATCGAAACTGTTTCCGGCATAATTAAAATCAAATCCAATGGGGATGTTTTGATAATTAAAATCGTCTGCAAATGGAGCGTCTATTACAGTTCCTGTAACAGGATTAAAAACATCTAAGCCGGGGCTAAAAGGCATAGCTGCAACTTGAGCTTTTGCGTTGCAAAAACAAACTATTTGCAATAAAATAATTAAGTAAACTTTTTTCATATTTGGTGAAATTAAATGGTGGTTTTAAAACTATGTATGAAACGAATATATTGAATTAAAGCCTAAAAGCAAAAATATTTTAACCCGCAATTTTCACAGTCAAACAAGTATTAAATAGTTGTTTTTGTTGATGGCATGAGCTAATTTACTACTTTTGCACCGTTAATGAAAAAATAAAGATGGATTTAGTAGATAAATTAGCTTCCATAAAAAAAAGATACGAAGAGATAGAATTAAGATTGGGTGATCCAAAAATAATTGGCGACATGCGTTTGTTCAAACAAATGAACAAAGAGTACAAAGACCTCAGGCAATTAGTTGAGGCATATCATGAATACAAATCAGTTATCTTAAACATTGAAACGGCAAAGGACATGCTGATGAATGAATCTGATGATGAAATGAAACAATTTGCACGTGCTGAACTTGAGCAAAGCAATGCGCGCAAAGAAGCTATGGAAGAAGAGGTGCGTATGATGTTGGTGCCTAAAGATCCTGAAGATGATAGAAATGCCATTATTGAATTACGTGCAGGAACGGGTGGTGATGAAGCAAGTATTTTTGCAGGCGATTTGTTTAGAATGTATACACGCTATTGCGAAAGCAAAGGATTTAAAATAGAGATTGACGATTTTAGCGAAGGTACTACTGGCGGTTACAAAGAAGTAATTTTTAATGTAATTGGCGAGGGCGCTTATGGTATTTTGAAATATGAATCAGGAGTACATCGTGTGCAACGTGTACCCCTTACCGAAGCACAAGGCCGTGTGCATACCTCTGCAGCCAGTGTGGCTGTTTTACCCGAAGCAGATGAAGTGGATGTTGAAATAAATCCTGCCGATTTAGAATTTCAAACATCGCGCAGTAGCGGGGCTGGCGGACAAAATGTAAATAAAGTAGAAACAAAAGTACAGTTAACACATAAACCCTCTGGCATTGTAATTACTTGCCAGGTCGATCGTTCGCAATTAAAAAATAAGGAACGTGCCTTAACCATGTTAAGAGCTAAGTTGTATGAAATTGAACTTAACAAACATTTAGAAGCCATCTCTAAAAAGAGAAAAACAATGGTAAGTACTGGCGATAGAAGTGCAAAAATTAGAACCTATAACTACCCACAAAGTAGAATTACAGATCATAGAATTGGCTTAACTAATTACAACTTGCCCACCTTTATGGATGGCAACATTGAAGAAATGATACATGCGCTGCAAATGGCAGAAAATATGGAGAAATTGAAAGAAAGTTCGTTAATCGACAGCTAAAAATTACGCATGACATATACCGAACTCAGCCACTTTATTCGTCAGCAACAATCATTTTTATGTGTTGGTTTAGATACTGATATTAAAAAAATACCACCGCATTTATTAAAAGAACAAAATCCTTGCCTAGCCTTTAATAAAGCCATTATTGATGCAACTGCTGCTTATTGCGTATCATTTAAACCCAATACCGCTTTTTATGAAGCCATGGGAGTGCAAGGATGGCAAACATTGCATGATACCATTGATTATATCAAAATAAATTATCCAAAACATTTTATTATTGCCGATGCCAAAAGGGGCGATATTGGCAACACTTCGAGCATGTATGCCGAAGCTTTTTTTAATCAGCTTGGCGCAGATGCAGTAACTGTAGCACCTTACATGGGCAGCGATTCGGTAAAACCTTTTTTATCATTCGAAAACAAATGGGCTATTGTGTTAGGTTTAACCTCTAACCAGGGCGCATTCGATTTTCAAATGAAAGGCCATCCTGAACTTTACAAAGAGGTTTTAAAAGAAGTAAGCAGTTGGGGAACAAAAGAAAACACCATGTTTGTAATTGGAGCTACTAAAACAGACATGCTAGCTGAAGTGCGCAAAATTATTCCTGATCATTTTTTATTGGTTCCAGGCGTTGGTGCGCAAGGTGGTAGTTTGCAAGAAGTAGCTAAATATGGAATGAACAGCCATTGTGGTTTATTGGTAAATGCTTCACGAAGTATAATATATGCAGCAAGTGGTGAAGACTTTGCTTTACATGCTGCTGCTGAAGCTTTGGCGATGCAACAGGAAATGGCTGTTTTGATTAGCTAATCAGCTAATGATTATAAATAGCTAATTGTTTTTCTTATTTTAAAAAGGTCCAGGTTGTATCTAAATGATTTCTGAAAGCACTTTAAATTTTGATTTAAAGTTTACAAATCATTCAGATTAGATAAACCTTGTTTTACAATTATATTTCCTGAAAAAACTTCTTCTTTTCCCATTTTTTATTCACATAGTTTTATTGGCAAATTGGCAAATTGTATTCATCTGCTCATCGACTCATTCGCTAATTAGTTAATTAAAAAGTCACATTAATTAACAATCCTTATTCGGCAGGCTTGTGATTAAATATATTTTATAACGATATTCGCAAGCTATTTGCTTTTGATGCCCGAAACAGAAAAAAAACAAAGATTTGATTTTTTAAAGCAGCTTAAAAATAAATACAGGCTGGTAATTATGAACGATGACACCTTTGAAGAAAAGGCATCGTTTGTGTTTTCGCCCCGTAGTGTGTTTGTTTTTGTGGTGAGCTCTACCTTGTTTTTAATTATTGCTGTTACCTATTTAATTGCCTTTACATCTTTACGGGAATACATACCTGGTTATGCCGATGTAAACATGCGTAGAAATGTGGTAAAACTTACCTACAAAACGGATAGTATGAGCAATGAATTAGCTGCAAGGGATTTATACCTCGAAAATTTAAAAGCTGTTTTGAGTGGCAATATTAAAGACAGCATCAATGCAAATGCCTTAAAAGACACCACCAAAAAGTTTGAACGTATTGATATTAAGCCATCTGAAGACGATCTGGCTTTACGCAAACAGATTGAAGAAGAAGAAAAAAATTCTTTGCGCTTTACCGAAAAAAAAGCAGAAAAAACGGGCATCAATTCATTTTTCTTTTTTGTGCCGCTAAAAGGAATTATAACCAATAAATTTAAAGTAACTCCCGACCATTACGGAGTTGATGTAGTAGCACAGCGCAATGAAGCGATAAAAGCGGCTCTAGACGGCACTGTAACTATGTCGAACTGGACACCCGAAACAGGCCATGTGATTCAGTTACAACACGATGAGAATATAATTTCAATTTATAAACACAACTCGGTTTTACTTAAAAAAGTGGGAGAGCGTGTAAAAGCTGGTGAACCGATTGCTATTATTGGCGAATCAGGCGAACAAAGTACAGGTCCGCATTTACATTTTGAACTTTGGTACAAAGGAAAAGCCGTGGATCCCCAAGAATATATGAGTTTTTAATTTCCAAAAATTTGAAAAGAAAAGTAGCAATATTAGGTTCAACAGGTTCTATTGGAACCCAAGCCATAGAGGTTATTCAGGAACAAAAACAACATTTTGAAGTGGAGCTTTTGGCTGCGCATAACAATGCCGAATTATTAATAAAACAGGCTATTGCTGTGCAGCCCAATGCTGTTGTTATTGGCAATGAAGATAAATACCTAATGGTAAAAGAAGCATTGCAGCCGCATGATATCAAAGTGTTTGCTGGTGCCGAGGCGCTTGAACAGGCTGTTACCATGGAAGGTATTGATGTGGTACTTACCGCTATGGTAGGCTATGCTGGCCTTAAACCAACTTTAGCTGCTATTGGTGCCGGTAAACAAATTGCTTTAGCCAATAAAGAAACATTGGTTGTTGCTGGTGAGCTAGTAACTGCTCTAGCGCGCGAAAAAGGAGTAAATATTTATCCTGTAGATTCAGAACATTCGGCCATTTTTCAATGCCTGGCTGGTGAGTTTGATTATACCATTAAAAATGGAACTGCTGTTGAAAAAATATATTTAACCGCTTCTGGTGGTCCGTTCAGAGGAAAAGACAATGCTTTTTTAAGCACCGTAAAAAAAGAACAAGCTTTAAAACATCCCAATTGGGAAATGGGTGCCAAAATCACCATTGATTCTGCATCGCTTATGAATAAAGGCTTAGAAGTAATTGAAGCAAAATGGTTGTTTGGGTTAAAGGCCGAGCAAATTGATGTAATTGTGCACCCTCAATCGATAGTGCACAGTATTGTTCAGTTTGTTGATGGCAGCATGAAAGCGCAAATGGGTTTGCCCGACATGAAGTTGCCTATACAATATGCTTTGGCTTATCCCTATCGCTTGCCCGCCAGTTTTCCGCGATTTGACTTTATAAATTACCCATCGCTCACATTTGAAAAGCCTGATACGAAAACTTTTCGTAATCTTGCCATTGCTTTTGAAGCTATGCGAGTTGGTGGCAACATGCCATGTATTATTAACGCAGCCAACGAAGTGGTGGTAGAAAGTTTTTTAAAGGATAAAATTGGTTTTTTAGAAATGAGCGATGTAATTGAAGCATGCATGCAAAAAGCATCGTTTGTAAAAACGCCAACAATAGATGATTATGTGGCTTCTGATAAAGAAGTACGCGCATTAGCTTACGAAATGATTAAATAAAAAATAAAAATTACGCAATAACCGAATGGAAATTTTAATAAAAGCATCGCAATTAATTTTAAGTTTATCCATCCTAATCATTTTACACGAATTAGGACATTTTATTCCTGCTAAACTTTTCAAAACTAAAGTAGAAAAATTTTACTTGTTTTTCGATTGGAAGTTTTCCTTATGGAAGTATAAACGTGGCGAAACCGAATACGGTATTGGTTGGATTCCACTAGGTGGCTATGTAAAAATTGCAGGTATGATTGACGAAAGTATGGATAAAGAGCAAATGAAACTACCACCTCAACCTTGGGAGTTTAGAAGTAAACCAGCTTGGCAGCGTTTAATCATCATGATAGGCGGTGTAACTGTAAACGTATTATTAGCTATTGCCATTTACATAGGTATTTTATTTTACTATGGCGAAGAAGTATTGCCAAACGCTAACCTAACCTATGGCATTAGTTGCGATAGCTTAGCCTTGGAAATGGGTTTAAGAAATGGCGATAAAATTGTATCCGTTGAAGGTAAAGAAGTAGAGAGTTTTAAAAAGGTTTCTTTAGAAATTATTATGAACGAAGCCCGCACTGTGCAGGTAATGCGCGATGGGAATATAGAAAACATTAATATTCCTTCTGGCTTTATTGGTAAATTAATAAAGCAACCTAACGATTTTATTATGCCACGCTTTCCTTTTGTAATTGAAGATTTTGGAGAGGCTTCTCCTGCAAAGGCTGCCGGCATTTTAAAAAACGATAAAATAATAGGAATTAATGAGCAAAAAATGAACTATTTTGATGAGTTCAGGGCCGAAATTCAAAAACATAAAAATCAAACAGTAATTGTAAAAGTACTTCGCAATGGCGAAAAACTGAGCCTTCCTGTAAAAGTAAATAAACAAGGTTTTATTGGAGTGGTGCCAAAATCATTAGATAAATTTTTAAAAATCGAAGAAAAGCAATATTCCTTCTTTGAGGCTATTCCAGCAGGAACCAAAAAAGCCTTCACTACAGTGAGCGATTATGTAGGCCAATTTAAATTAATTTTTAACTCAGAAGTACAAGGCTATAAACAATTAGGTGGATTTATTACCTTTGGAAAAGTGTTTGCGCCCGAGTGGGATTGGATGCGCTTTTGGAATCTTACTGCATTTTTCTCAGTGGCCTTAGCTGTAATGAATTTATTGCCTATTCCGGCCTTAGATGGTGGTCATGTATTGTTTCTTTTGATAGAAATGATTACAGGTCGTAAATTACCCGAAAAGTTCTTAGAATATGCACAAACGGTAGGTATGATTTTATTGTTGGCCTTATTGTTGTTTGCCAATGGAAATGATATTTTTAGATTGTTCCAATAGTCGCTTTATAATTCTTAATTTATTGATTTTAAAGTTTTTATTGCACTATGCTTAATTTATAAAGCAAAGTATGTTCATTAGTTATTAACAGTGTGTTAACGTTATAAGGGGCTGATATCTAAAACACTAAAAGTTAGCTAAAAATAAAAGTAAATTATTTGTGCTAATGGTGGTAATTTTGCAATCCCAATTTAAATAAATACAATCACATTAAAC
>Ga0247831_1007977_pt1 | contig 11470 bp, 6 predicted proteins | sample LaCruzMarch2015__9_FD_192406 | JGI IMG/M metagenome (GOLD analysis project Ga0247831, IMG submission 192406) | Freshwater microbial communities from meromictic Lake La Cruz, Castile-La Mancha, Spain - LaCruzMarch2015_1m | ecosystem: Environmental > Aquatic > Freshwater > Lake | place: Spain...
GGGGACGGGCTGAACAACGCGCAGGAATATGCTCTGGGGACGCCTCCGCTGACCCCGGAAACCGGTCCCGCGCTCAGTTTGTCCACGTTGGGCACCACCCTGAGCGCTGGTTTTGTCGCCCGCGCTTACACCGGAATCGGTTACGCGGGTTATGTCCGGCGGCATACCTTGGAGACCGCCGCCGAAGTCTCCGGCCCATGGACGGAGGTTCCGACCTGCATCGGCGTGATCGGCGCCGGACAAACCGTCACCACCGTTTTGCCGATACCGGCCTCCAAAGCCTTCTACCGCCTGCGCGTCTGGCTGGAGTGAGGAACCGAACGAACAAAACCAGTTTCCGCTTTACTCCGCCTGTCTTTGATAATTATTAAATATTAACCCCGATGTCTGCGTTTACCCCTATCGCTGCGATACGTCTTCCCTTGGTTTTCTTGGTTTTAGTCGTGCTTGGCTTGGGCGATGCGGCGGCCGCCCCGGTTTCGAACTATTGGAAAACCTTCGCCGCGGAGGGTGATCGCTCGGCTACAGACGTCTTAATCGATTATTCGTATGCAGGTTATGGCAACGGAGAGGTTGCCATACCCGACGTGTCGGGGCCGGTTTTCAAGGTCGTCGATTTTGGCGCCATCCCCGACGACGCCTTGTCGGACGAAGAGGCGATCCGCCGGACCATCGCGGCGGCGGAGCGGGCCGAGGGCGGTGTGGTCTTGTTTCCGCCCGGTAAATTTCTGGTCTGGACCGAGCGCACCCAAGCGGCGTCGATCTCCATCCAAAGCTCCAACCTTGTCATCCGGGGGGCCGGCTCGAGTCGCGGCGGCACGGTTATTCGAGCCGTCCACTCCGGCTACGGAATCGGCCCCTATGTCGTGCCCAAAAAGGCCCAGGACTTTGAGGTCATCCCCTATGTCTTTAAGTTTCAGGTGCCCGCATCAGAAACCAAACCCGTTACTACGGAGCTAAACGGGGCGGTGAAGCGCGGCGATTTCCGCCTACCGGTCAAGACGACCGCCGGTTTCCGCGTCGGGGATTGGATCAATCTGGGTGCGAAGACCCTAAAGTTGAACGCGCAACTCCTCGCCGGCCTGACGCCTGACGTCACCTGGACCCGGCTGAACGAGGGGATGCAGATAAACGAAAAACATCGCATCGCCGCCATAACCGAAGGCGCGCTCATTTTACGCGAACCGTTGTTGGTTAATCTGGGCGCCGATTACGAAGTCTTGGTGTCCGTCACGCCGATGATCGAAGGGGTGGGGGTGGAGGATATCGCGTTCGCCGGCGGCTGGCGGGCGGACTTTCTGCATCATCGCAACGCCCTAGATGACGAGGGTTGGGACGCCTTGGTTTTCGACGGCGTCGCCGACGGCTGGGTGCGCCGCTGCGCATTTTTAAATCTCAACTCGGGTATCTATCTGAAAAAATCCGCCGCCTGCTCGCTTCTACAAAACCGCTACGCGGGGGCGAAGGGTCATTACAACTCGGCCGTGCGAGCTGACAGCAGCTTTAACCTCATGGGCTTATCCACCGACCAAAGCGGACATCTCCACGGGGTTTCCACCGGCAACCGCTCCGCCGGCACCGTGGTCTGGCGTTGGAAGCTAGCATACAACCAATCCGTCGATTCGCATGGCAACGGCCCCTACGCCACCTTGATCGACCGAGTCGATGGCGGCTCCTTCACCAAGAGTGGCGGCCCCGCGCCCTCCTTTCCCAATCACCTCGACGGGTTGGTCTTTTGGAATTTTAGCTACGCCGGTAAGGACGAGGAGCCGATCAATTTATACGAGGCGAAGCGCGGCACGGCCAAGTTTGTGAAACCGCTCTTCGTCGGTCTCCACGGTGCACCCGTCTTTTTGACACCCGAGGCGCTGGGCGGCGACGAAAGCCGCGGGCAGCCCGTGGCGCCAGAGTCCTTGTATGAAGCACAGCTGGAACGGCGCCTCGGAAAGACACCGGCTTGGGTGGACCACGCCCGCCGCGAGTGGGAATCCCTGCAAAGCGCCGAACTCCCGCCCGAGGCGGCGGACCGGCCTCCGCTAGCGGACCTTTACCCCGAAGAATTCGCGTTGATGGATTTGCTGCAGGACTGGGCCGGATTGATGAGCAACCAAGAGCTGGGATGGTCGACTCCAATCGACCTGAAAACCGACGCCAAAGCCGAAACAATTCAGCTCGGGCGTGACTACGGTTTGCTCCGCACCGTGCTGCACCAGCTCGCCACCTACGCCAGCCCCCGCCCGGTGAAGGATGAAAAGACCGGCGCCTGGGTGACGCCTCCGCCCTTGACCGTGCGGGTGCAGGTCAACGCCAAGGATATCAACCTCACTCTTGCCGTCGCGGCCCCGGCGTCCGACCGAGAGAAAAATCAAGGCGCCATGGACGTCGCCTCGCGTCTCGCCGCCTCCTGCCAGGCCACGCTGAGGGTCGATGAGCGGGAGCTGCGTTTGACCGTGAAACGCTGACCCGCCGACGCCATCCCTCCACTCCCCATGCAAACGTCTCTTTTCCGATTCGCCCTGGTATTCATCGTCTTGTTGGCCGGTCCTCTGGACGCACAGTCTGCCGCTCCGGATAAAAAGACCGATGTCACGCCGCTGGAGTTGCCCGGCAGCGAACCCCGGGTCTTCCGCACCGTCGGCGACGCCGAACTGCGCCTGCACATCGTCAAGCCCGCCGACTGGTCTGCCACGGACAAGCGCGCCTGCTTGGTGAGTTTCTTCGGCGGCGGCTGGGTCTCTGGGACGCCCGAGAGCAGCATCCGCTGGTCAAAATGGGCCGCGTCGAAGGGACTCGTTGGCATCGCGCCCGATTACCGCACCCGCAACCGCTTCCAAGGCACGCCGGAAAACTGCGTGTCGGATGGCCGCGCCGCCGTCCGTTGGGTCCAGGCCCACGCCGCCGAGCTGGGCATCGATCCGGCCAAGGTGATCGTCTCCGGCGGCTCGGCCGGCGGCCATGTCGCCGCTTGGACCGCCATCGCCGGTCCCGGCCCCGACGACGGCGATTCGTCGCCGGAGATCGCGCCGGCTGCCCTGATCCTGCTCAACCCGGTGACCGACACTAAAGAAGGCGGCTATGGCGGCCCCAAGCGTTTCGGCAACAAACCCGAGCGCGCCCTCGCTTGTTCCGTGCCCGACCGTATGCCGACCAAGATGCCGCCCGCGCTCGTGTTTCACGGCAACGCCGACGCCACCGTGCCCTACGCCAACTCCGTCGCCTTTCGCAACCAGCTCGCCGCCACCGGCAACCGCTGCGAATTGGTGACCTTCGAGGGCCTCGGGCACTCCTACTACTCCTCCAAATTCGGCGAGGAGGGAAAAGCCGCCCTGAAGAAAACCGAGGCCGAGGCCGCCGCGTTCCTATCCAGTCTCGGTCTGCTCTGAACCTACCTTTCTATCCATGAAACTTCCCCTGTTGGCGCGATCATTCCTTTTGCTTTGGATCCCCGCCTTGCTGTCCGCCGCGCCCGAATCGGTCCCGGCCCGACCCAACATCATCTTCATCCTCGCAGACGACCTTGGCGTCGCGAACGTCAGCGCCTACGGCGCGGACAGCTTCAAAACCCCCAACGTCGACGCCTTGGCCCGTTCCGGCGTCCGCCTCGACCGGACCTTCAGTTGCCCCAACTGCGGCCCGTCCCGCGCCGCGATCCTGACCGGTCGCTACGGGTTTCACACCGGCATGACAGGCAACGACAAGGAGAGTCAAAAGGTCCTCGAGACCGGCGGAGAAACGATGATTCCGAAGGTCCTCAAGGCCGGCGGCTACGTCACCGCCTCCGTTGGCAAGTGGAGCCAAGTCCCGCTCCTGCCGAGCGACTGGGGCTTTGACGAATACCTCTCCATCCAAGGCAGCGGTAAGTATTGGAGATCCCAGGACAACGGCGACAGCTACACCGTAAACGGGAAAAAAGTTCCGCTCCTCGATGGCGAATACCTGCCCGACCAGATGCACGCGTTCGCGGTGGATTTCATCACCCGTCACCAGAACCGGCCCTTCTTTCTCTATTACCCGATGTCGCATGTGCATAACGAAATCCTGCGCACCCCGGACAGCGCGCCCGACAGCAAGGATTTCTACTCCGACAATATCGCCTACATGGACAAGCTGGTCGGCAAGCTCCTGGCCGAGCTCGACCGCTTGAAGCTCCGGGATAACACGCTCGTTTTCTTTGTCGGCGACAACGGCGTCTCCCCCGGCGAAGCCGGTCGCTCCACCATTGGCGGCAAGCGTCTCTCCGGCCATAAGGGGACGCTGCTCGAGGGCGGCAGTCTCGTGCCGGGCGTCCTCTCCTGGCCAGGCCGGATCCCGGCCGGCGGGACCACCGCCGGGCTCGTGGATTTCACCGATTTTTTCCCTACCATCGCCGAGGCGGCCGGAGCCGGAATCCCCGAAGGACTCGCCCTCGACGGCAAAAGCATCCTAGGCCACGTCCTCGGTCCGGCCCCGGCTCCGCGCGAGTGGATTTTCGTCGGGCTCGGGCGCAGTTGGTATGTCCGCGACAGCCGTTGGAAACTTACCGAAAAGGGCGAGTTCTTCGACATGAAGGGCGCCCCCTTCATCGAAGCCCCGATCGCCGCCGACACCACCGACGCGGCCGCCATCGCCGGCCGCGAGCGTCTCGCCGCCGTGCTCGCCCAATTGAATCCGTCCGCCGGCAAGGTTAACCACGGCGACGGCACCGGCAAGTTCCCCGCCGCCCAGAAGCAGGCCAAGAAAGACAAAGCCAAAAAGAAAAAAGCCGACGCGGCCGCGAAACCATCGACTAAGCAAGGAGAGTAAACTCGCGCTACTATTTCCCATGAAGTCCCCGCTAATCCCCTTCCTTGCGCTTTGCACGGCCGCGCTGGCACCTGCCGTTACAAAACCCAATATCCTCTTTATCGCCGTCGATGACCTGCGCCCCGAGTTGGGCTGCTACGGTAAGGACTACATCAAGTCGCCACACATCGACGCCCTCGCCAGTTCCGGCCTCGTTTTTGAGCGCGCCTACGTGCAACAGGCGGTCTGCTCCCCTTCGCGCACTGCCGTGATGACCGGCCTCCGCCCCGACACCACCAAGGTCTGGGATCTGGTCACGAGTTTCCGCACCGCCCAGCCGAACACCCTAACGCTTGGGCAGGCCTTCAAAAACCACGGCTACTTCGTCCAGGGCATGGGCAAGATTTACCACGGGAAACTCAATGACGAGGCCTCGTGGTCCGTGCCTTGGGGAACGCCCAAGGCCGACACTTACGCCCTCGCGGAAAACACCGCCGCCGGCGCACCCAAAGCCGCGGGCGAGCCCGATGACGCCGCGCCCGCCGCTGCGACCAAGAAGAAAAAAAAGGCCTCCGCTGCCGAGGGCGTGGATAGCGAAGGTCTGCCCAAAGGCAAAGGCGCCGCCTACGAGTGGGCCGACGTGCCCGACAACACCTACACCGACGGCAAGACCGCCGAACTCGCCGTCGCCACTCTCGGCGAACTCGCGAAAAAAGATCAGCCCTTCTTTCTCGCGGTTGGCTTCGCCAAGCCGCACCTGCCCTTCGTTTCCCCCAAGAAATATTGGGATCTCTACGACCCCGCCACCATCGCCCCGCCCGCCAATCCGTTTTACCCGAAGAACGCCCCTGACTACGCCATTCGCAAGACCAACGGCGAGATCTACGCCTACAAGGGCATCCCCGCCAAGAGCGAGCCGTTCCCGCCCGAACTCGTGCGTAATCTTCGCCACGGTTACTACGCCGCCCTTAGCTACACTGACGCCCAGGTCGGAAAGATTCTAGCCGAGCTGGACCGCCTCGATCTGCGGAAAAACACCATCGTGATCCTCTGGGGCGACCACGGCTGGAAACTCGGCGAGCACAACGCCTGGTGCAAACACTCCAACGCCGAGAACGACACCAACACCCCGCTCATCCTCTCCGTCCCCGGCATGAAAAATCCCGGCGCCCGCACCAAGGCCCTCGTGGAGTTTGTGGACATCTATCCCACCCTCGCCGACCTCGCCGGCGTGCCCGCCCCCGCCTACCTCGAGGGCACCAGCGCCAAGCCCCTGGTGGAGAATCCCGACCGCCCCTGGAAGGCCGCCGCGTTCAGCCAGTATCCGCGCAACGAAAAAGGCGGCCTAATGGGCTACTCCATGCGCACCGACCGCTACCGGTTCACCGTCTGGGTGAAGATCTCCGACCACACCCAGATCGACGCCCGCGAGCTCTACGATCACCAACTCGACTCACAGGAAAACGTTAACCTCGCCAACGATCCCGCCCACGCCGCCGTGGTCGAGAAGCTGATGGTCCAGTGGCGCGCCGGCTGGCAGGGCGCCCGCGCGGCGCTCTGAGCCACCGAACCTGGCTTGTTCGGGTCTAAACGTCATGAAAATCCACCACGCTGTTTGGTTCGCCGCCGTTTTCTTCATGTCCGCCATCGGGCGGGCAGCTGCTCCTTCCGCTTCGGCCCGTCCCAACATCATTTTCATCCTCGCCGATGATTACGGGGTGGGGGAGGTGGGCTGCTACGGGGCCGACCACTACCAGACCCCGCAGATCGACGCGCTCGCCGCCGGCGGCATCCGTTTCACCCACGGCTACACCGTGTCTCTCTGTGGCCCGTCGCGCGCCCAACTTCTCACCGGACGCTACGGCTTCCGCACCGGCGGCACCAATCAGGATGCCGTCGGCCGCTTCACGCCCGCCGAACAGAAACTTATCCCCTCCACTCTCAAGGCCGCCGGCTACGCCAGTTCGATGATCGGCAAGTGGAGCCAGTTCCTCCTCACCCCCGCCGCCTTCGGCTTCGATGATTATCTCCAATACAAGGGCAGCGGAATCTATTGGAACACCCAGGCCAAGGCGAAGACCTACGTCGTCAATGGAGAGACGAAAGATCTGCGCGACGGCGAATACATGCCCGACCTGATGCACCGCCATCTGGTCGACTACATCACCGCGCACCGGGACTCCCCCTTCTACGTGCACTACTCGCTTTCACACACCCACAACGAGATTCTGCCCACCCCGGACAGCGCGCCCGACAGCCAGACGCTTTACGCCGACAACGTCGCCTACCTCGACAAACTCGTCGGGCGGCTCATGGCCGAACTCGACCGTCTGCGGCTGCGCGAAAAAACCCTCGTGATTTTCATGGGCGACAACGGCACCGCCAGCATCCAGGCCGCCCGCGCCACCATCGGCGGACGCCGTCTCGACGGGGCCAAGGGCTCCATGCGCGAAGGCGGCGGACGCGTCCCGCTCATCGCAAGCTGGCCCGGCACCGTCGCCCCCGGCCAGGTCAGCGAGGAACTCGTCGATTCCACCGATTTTTTCCCCACCTTCGCCGAGCTGGCCGGCGTCGATCTGCCCTCGGATCGCGTTCTCGACGGACGCAGCCTGGCTTCCCGTCTGAAAGGAAATGCACCCGCGCCCCGCACTTGGATTTTTCATCAACTAGCCCGCAACTGGTATGTCCGCGACGCCGCGTGGAAACTCAACCAGGCCGGCGAACTGTTCGACATGAGTGACGCGCCTTTCAGCGAAAAACTCGTCGCCTCCGACAGCGCCGATCCCGTGGCCCAAGCCGCGCGCAAACGCCTGCAAGCCGTGCTCGATGAGTTGAATCCCGCCGGCGGAATCCCGGACACCGGCGACCCCTCCGGCCGTCATGCCAGCAACATAGAGAAGAAGAAAAAGGCCAAGAAAGACGTCGGCCCAACGAAGACCGAAAGCGAAGAGTGACCCGTTCATTTCTTTTTTTTCCGCCCCATGAAATCGCCCCTTTCTTGTCTCGCTGTGCTGCTGTGCTTCGTCGTCGCGCCGTCATTTGCCGCCACTGCCGCACCCGCCCGCCCCAACATCCTGTTCGTCGCCGTGGACGACCTCCGTCCCGAGCTCGGCTGCTACGGCAAGGACTACATCAAGTCCCCCCATATCGACGCCCTCGCCCGCTCCGGCCTGCGCTTTGATCGTGCTTATGTGCAGCAGGCCGTCTGCTCGCCTTCGCGCACCAGCATCATGACCGGTGTGCGGCCCGACACCTCCAAGGTCTGGGACCTCGTCACCTCCTTCCGTGTCGCCATTCCCGACGTCGTCACCCTCGGGCAACATTTTAAACAACACGGCTACTTCGTGCAGGGCATGGGCAAAATCTACCACGGCAGTCTCAACGACGCCGCCACCTGGTCGACTCCCTGGCAAAACCCCAAGGCCGCCAAATACGCGCTCCCCGAAAATCTGAAACTCGACGAGCGCCAATACGCCGCCAACGCCAAGAAAAAAGCCAAGGCCGCCGGCGAACCCGATAACACGCCCTCCACCGGTCAAAATTCCCGCGGCCCCGCCTTCGAGGCGGCGGACGTGCCCGACAACGCGCTCATGGACGGCAAGGTCGCCGACCTTGCCGTCGCCACGTTGCGCGAATTGAGCGCGAAGCCGGAACCCTTCTTTCTCGCGGTCGGCCTGGTCAAACCGCATCTGCCTTTCGTCGCCCCGAAAAAATACTGGGACCTCTACGACCCCGCCACCATCGAGCTCGCGCCGAATAAATTCCGCGCCAAGGACACCCCCGATTACGCCGTGCTGCCCGGGGCCGAGCTGCGCAATTACGACGGAATCCCCGCCGGCCCCATACCCGACGATCTCGCCCGCCAGCTCAAACACGGCTACTACGCGTCGATAAGCTACATGGACGCCCAACTCGGCCGCGTGCTCGCCGAGCTCGACCGCCTCGATCTGCGGAAAAACACCATCGTCGTCCTCTGGGGCGACCACGGTTGGAAGCTCGGTGAACACGACGCCTGGTGCAAACACAGCACGACCGAGAACGACACCAACGCCCCGCTGCTCCTTTCCGTTCCGGGCATGAAAACCCCCGGCTCCAAATCGTCCGCGCTTGTCGAGATGGTGGACATCTATCCGACCCTCTCCGAACTCGCCGGCCTGCCCCTTCCCGCCCACCTTGAAGGTGTGAGCCTGAAGCCTCTGCTCGATGCTCCGGACCTTCCTTGGAAGTCGGCTGTCTTCAGCCAGTATCCACGAACCCAGAACGGCGGGCTGATGGGCTACTCCATGCGCACCAAGCGCCACCGCCTCACCGTTTGGGTCAACCGTAAGGACCACACCCGGATCGTCGCGACCGAACTCTACGACCACGAGGTCGACCCGCAGGAAAACACCAACGTTGCCGGCGATCCCGCTCAGGCCGCCACTCTCGAGCGTCTGATGGTCCGGTGGCGCGCGGGCTGGCAAGGCGCCAAGCCCGCCGCGATCCCGCTCTGATTTTCGCATGATGCCGTCTCCATCCCCCGCGTCCTTCGCCCTGGCCCAAGCCTGCGTCGAGCCCTCCGGCCGCCGCCTCGACCGCGGCTGGGAGTTTTACCAAGGTTCGCTCGGCAGTCTGTGGGAGGTTTGGCGCGGTGCCGCCGCGACCGACAACGTCCCCTGGACCCCGGTCGAGCTACCGCACTGCTTCAACGCCCGCGACGCGGTCGATCCCGACCTGCGTTATTACCAGGGTCCCGGCTGGTATCGCCTGCGGCTGAAGTTGGATGACGCGTTCCCCATGGGCCGCGTGCTGCTCCATTTCAACGGCACCGGCCAGCGCGCGCGGGTTTACGTCGGCCTCGAACTCGTGGGCGAGCACGTGGGCGGATACGACGAGTGGACGGTAGATCTCACCGCCGCCGCCCGCGTCGCCGTGACGCGGCCGGAAAACCTCGAGGGCATCCCGCTAGCGGTGTGGTGCGACAACTCGCGCGACGCCGAGACCATTCCCTCCGACCTCAGCGACTTCAATCGCTACGGCGGCCTGTATCGCCACGTGACGCTCGTGCAGGTTCCGGCGGTGGCGCTCGCCCGGGTCCATGTCGTCACGCGGATCACGCCTTCCGGCGCCGCCGCGGTTCAAGTGCGAGCCCGTCTGCACAACCCCGAGGAACACGCCGGGTCTTTGTCTTGGCGGGTCGAGTTGCGAAATCCCGACGGCGTTTTGATTCACCACTCCGCGGGTGCCGATCCGATCTGGGACGGGTGGCGGACTTTGGTGGAGACCGAGCTGGCTGACCCCGAGCTCTGGTCGCCCGCAAATCCTGCGCGTTACCGTTGCGACGTCCGGATCGACTCGCCGCACGGCGCGCACGCCTGCGCCGAGCGTTTCGGCCTGCGCGCGGTCGAGTGGGTCCCGCACGGGCCGTTCAAGCTCAACGGCGAACGCCTGCTCCTGCGCGGCACCCACTACCACGAGGACCACGCCGGCTGCGCCGCCGCCTTGCCCGACGACGTGGTGCGCGCCACCATGCGCGCGATGAAGGACATGGGCGCGAACTTCGTGCGCCTCGGCCACTATCAACAGGCCCCGCTCGTGCTGGAGTTGTGTGATGAACTGGGACTGCTCGTCTGGGAGGAGATCCCGTGGTGCCGGGGCGGCCTCGGCGGCGAGGGCTTCAAGACCCAGTGCCGCGCCATGCTCCGCGCGATGATCGAGCAACACCACAATCACCCCGCGGTTATCCTGTGGGGCCTGGGCAACGAGAACGACTGGCCGGGCGATTTTCCGACCTTCGACCAGGAGGCCATCCGGGTGTTCATGCGCGAGCTCCATGAGCTGTCCCACGCGCTCGACTCCGAGCGGAAAACCGCGATCCGGCGCTGCGCGTTTTGCCGCGACATCGTGGATGTCTATTCGCCGAGCATCTGGGCCGGCTGGTATGGCGGCCGTTACATCGAGTATCGCGAGGCGACCGAGCAGGCCATCGCCGACACGCCGCATTTTTTCCACGCCGAGTATGGCGGGGATAGCCATGCCGGGCGTTTTTCCGAGGAGCCCGAACGCTTCCTCGCCGACGTCGCGCTGGGGCAGGGCACGGCCGAGGTGGGTTCCGCCTACAAGGCCTCCGGCGGCCGCGGCCGCGGCTCGCGCGACAGCGACTGGTCGGAGAGCTACATGGCCAACCTCTTCGACTGGCACCTGAAGGAACAGGAGCAAATGCCCACGCTCACCGGCGCGGCCCAGTGGGTTTTTAAGGACTTCTCCACTCCCTTGCGCCCCGAGAATCCGGTGCCGCGTGTGAATCAAAAGGGGCTGCTAGAGCGCGACGGCACGCCGAAGGAGAGCTACTTTATTTTCCAAAGCTACTGGGCGACGCGTCCGATGATCCGGCTCTTCGGCCACCGCTGGGCGGTGCGTTGGGGCCGGCCCGACGAAGCGAAGGAAGTGAAGGTGTTTTCCAACTGCCCCGAGGCCGAGCTTTTCGTCAACGGCTTCTCCGCCGGCCGTCGTCGTCGGAACTCAGCCGACTTCCCCGCCGCCGGCTTGCGCTGGTCGGTCCGCCTGCGCGAAGGCGCGAACACCCTCCGCGCCGTCGGCTGGCGCGACGGGGTCGAGGTCGCGGACGAGATCCGGTGCGACTACCAATCCACCCCCTGGGGCCTGCCCGCCCGGCTCGAATTCGCCGTCGTCGAACGCCGCGGGGACACGTTCCTCCTCGAAACACGCG
>Ga0247831_1007985_pt1 | contig 11457 bp, 8 predicted proteins | sample LaCruzMarch2015__9_FD_192406 | JGI IMG/M metagenome (GOLD analysis project Ga0247831, IMG submission 192406) | Freshwater microbial communities from meromictic Lake La Cruz, Castile-La Mancha, Spain - LaCruzMarch2015_1m | ecosystem: Environmental > Aquatic > Freshwater > Lake | place: Spain...
CATTCCGGGCAATGGCGGTAATGACGACGACGCCAATAGCAGTAGCAGCGGCGAAGCCACGAGTACCTTTCCATCGTACTATTATCGATATGATGATTTTGTTGCCGCATTACGACTGGTATCGAATAATGGCACGAACGACAAACTCACCGGACTCGATAAACACGTCTTTTATATCGGTCGGCATGATATCACGGACGATGAATTCCAAGTGAATGAGTATCTACTCGCTCCTCCCGGCAAAAATGATGATGATGATGATGATGAAATTATTGGTCGAGGCAGGAGGAATAGGATTCTTCAAACAACAACGGACAATCCACAACAACAACAACAACAACAATCTAGCAATAGCAATAGCAATAATGATACACTCGAATATGGATTAGTTAATATAGCCGCATTCTTGGGACATGCCATGACGACGAGTATAATATATGATGTATGCGATGAATTTCATTGGGAAACTAGTAATGATTATAATCGTAATACTACTACTACTACTACTAGCTCGACGGCAACGAATGATGATTCATCCATGACTACTACATCGACTACAAATAATGCAATGGGCGTTCGATATGCCATTAGCAATAGCTGCGGACAGAATTATCAAAATTATCAAGACTTTCACTGTAGTGGCAGCGGCAGTGGCAGCGGCAGTACTACTTCGACTGCTGCTGCCGATGATGAATCATACATGGAATGTAAAGTAAATCCCAACATGATAATACAGGCCAGTACATCGTTGACATATATTAATGCCCCGCCCCCATTGACTTGTATGCCACGTTCGACTATGGATGTGCCATATACGGGATATTACGACGTCGACGAAGGGAAAGTGATGACCGATTATCCATATAAGAATACATATGGTCGGACCGATATCGAAGGATGTTGCTACTGGGGACGGGGGGCACTCATGGTACGTGGGATATGTACTTTGGGCAAACTGAATTATTACCTTGGCGTGGGTGGTCTCGCAGGAGGAGGAGGAGGAGGAGGGAATACTACAACAACAACAACAACTACTACTGCAAATACACCACGATATCCCACGACAGATTTTTGTGCCAATCCTGAATCGATATGCACTGGTCCACAAAGTCGTGAAATGCGATGGGTAACTAGTTTCTTCGATTGGACGGACCGCGTCCAAAGTTACGACGACTCGGACGGGTCCGGTTGGAATTATATGAATGAATTGAAAAAGTTCGTTTTGGGGGGCATGATCGACGATTCGTTTATACATGCCACTAGTGCTATATTAACAAAGGGATGTCATTCGCCACCCTGTAGTAGTAGTAATAGTGCCAGTGCGAACGATGTAGAAGGAGGTAATAATGGTGGTTTTGGGACAGGTTCCACGATACACCTGGCCGAGGAACGTGTGACGAATTTTAATATTGCATTAGTCGCACTCGAGGCAGGACGGGGTGAATTGGCATTATTGCGTGGATTGATACAATACTTTACGGATAGAGAAGATATTATGGCCACACAAATATTACTGTCACAAACGCCTCAGGGTAAGCTATATCCATCGTACAGATATCAACTATCCGACTTTCTATCCGCATTAACATATATATCAGAACGGGGTGTGGGTGGACGTAAGTTCTACATGGGCGAATCAAATATACATCAGGGTGTGCGGTATGGTGTTGTAAATGCTGTACTATTCTTAGCCCAGGCATACAAGGAATCGATACAATATGATGCATGTGATGAGAATAATTGGGAACTTGTGAATGATTTATATCCATTGTCGAATGCATGTGGACAGCTGGGAATGAGTTATCAAGATATGGTTTGTCGTGAGGATGAGGCATATATGGAGTGCTCGGTCCAGGCTGATATGGAACAAGTTGCAATAACGAACGCTGGTTGGTTCCAGGCTCCGGCACCATTCAAGTGTGGACCGAAGTCGAAGGTGAGCTTTTATCATACATTCTCCTCTTTGTAATGGTCCAACTTCATTCTTAAATACGATAAATTATCTTTCTCCCTCTATTTGTTACCATGAAGTACCCGATCACGGGATATTGGGATTATGATATGGGCAGGGAGAATAATGCCGACGCGTATGCAAATGCTCGTGGTCGAGTCGATATTGAGGGTTGTTGCTTCTGGGGCAGGGGCGTTCTGCAAACTCGAGGGACATGTATGTATGGCAAGCTCAATTATTGGCTTGGGAAACGAGCCGCCGATGAAGGTCGAGATGCCTTGTATCCTAAGATAGATTTTTGTTCCTTCCCACAGGGTGTTTGCTCTAGCTCGGAAACATACGGAGGTCAATTGCAGTGGATGGTTGGGTTTTTTGAATGGTCAGACAGAATCCAGACCTACGATGTTGATGGTTGGAACTACATAGAGAAGCTTAAAGAATTCACTGATGGGGGATACAAAGACTTTTCATTCGTCGATTCAGTCAGTGGTATACTAAACATTGGTTGTCACAATCCACCATGTCGGGGGTTTAATGATGTTGCCACCGACCCTCACAACATGCGTGATCGGAATGATATCTTTCAACGATTTTTGAATCAACTTCAAGTAGAACGGACCTTTCGACCACCACCAAAGCCAACTCCAATGCCATCACCGGCTCCAACTGAGGGAGAGGAACCCACTACTAATGTACCGACCGAGCTTGAACCTCCTACGGAATCCCCAACTTCATCTGCAATGCCAACAGGACTGATGGGACGACCTCCCGCCGATGCAATCGATGCCATTTTTTCTAAGATTGAGGAGGTAATGCAGTCAATTTCAATTTCTTATGGGAATGTAACGAATCGATTTGCAGAGACTGTGTTTCAGAGTGAGCATCCATCTGGTGATATTTGGCCTTCATATCTTTACACGTGGCAAGGATTTTATTCGTCGTTGAAAAAAATGACGTCTGGTGAAGGACCGGGGGAAAAGAATTTCTTTTACATTGGTGATGGAATATCAGAGAATAGTCTGGAATATGGCATAGTCAACGTCGCAGCCTTCTTGGCTCAAGGTGTTGTTCGATCTATTTACACCGATACATGTGACGAAAATTCATATGACATGGTTGACTTTCGATATCCACTATCGAACTCTTGCGGCCAACAGGGTCTGTCATACCAAGATGAGATATGCGAAAAAGATGAGGACATCGGTCTAGAGTGTGAGGTGGATGAAGATATGGAAATTAATGGAGTAACAAACGCCCGTTGGCTTGGTGCCCCCCCTCCCATGTCTTGTGGAAATCGGCAGGTGGGTTACTGGGATCATACAACTGGTTTAGAAGAGAACGATATTCCATTTATGAACAAGGGAGGTAGAAATGATACGCAAGGCTGCTGCTGGTGGGGCCGGGGCGTCCTGCAAGTGAGAGGCGTCTGCTCCTACGGCAAATTGAATTATTGGCTCGGGGCAAAGGCGACCACTGAGAAGAGAAAAAGCCTTTATCCTGATATTGATTTCTGTAAGAACCCGGGAGCAATATGCTCCGACAAGCGATCTCCCGAACTTCGATGGATTACGGGTATGTTTCATTGGGTTCAAACTGTTCAGCGTAATAGTGGTGATTTTCAGTACTTCCAGACGTTGAAGGAGTTCGTTGATGGCGGCAATTACTCCGACGAAATCTTCATAAACATGGTCAACACAATGCTAGGAGGGTCAGTAGAGGACAGATCTAGAAGAAGTGACACGTTTTACAATATCCTGAGAGCATTTAACTTGATCAAAGTTGAAGGGCATTTCACAGGAACACCGACTTTCTGTGGTGTAGATTTGAATGACGCGGGGATTAAATGTCGGCCTTGTGATACAAATCTGAACTGCAGTGGAGCAGAATTCTGCTACGCCAATGTGACGACATGTATTGCCACCATCAATGATGATACCAGTGCTGAATCAACAAATATTATTGCCGTTCCGGTCGATGTTGACATTAATTCCGCAATAGAAGATGATTCAACGAATGTAACTGATGTTCCTATCGATGACGACAATTCCACATTATCTGGCGATGCTCCTACTGTTGATGACAAGATGACTAATAACTCAACAGCGAATATCACAACTGCAGTTACAACTAACAATTCGAGCACTAATGCAGCAGGAGCCGAATCTCCTATTGTACCAATGTCCCTTCTAATTTCCTCATCCACGAGTTTTTGTGGCGTAACATGGGGAGATGCATTAACAAAATGTGCTAAAAGATGTAAGTTATGTGTTGCAATTTGACAACTATTTCGTGGCGAATCTAATAATTTCCATTGTATCATTTTTATCTTGTGACTTGAGCAGGTCCTTCAGGCACAGACACGGAGTGTGATTCTACCGAATACTGTTTTATTGACATAACCATCTGCTCTAGCAAAGAAATTGGTCTTGACCAAAATCAGAAGGAGGTAAATGAACATAACAATTAGACCTCAGAATAGGGTTAAGACATACATTATATATATTGTTATAAAGGAATGGGCTTGGACGTACGATGTTGGTAAAACTTAAGCCAGAGCCAGTGTTATAATCGTAGTACAACTCTTTGCTGCCTCCTGTGTCCACTACCGCCACTGACCCCACCACACTGTTACTGGTATAATTCGCGATCAACGGACTTCTCGACCTTTTACTTCAGTCAGACAGTTCACTTTCCTTTACTCATCTTCGCAGGACGCCCTAAGGTATCCAACCAGAATTGTTCTAAGACTTAATCAACATTATTCGTTTATTATTTACGTCTACAAAAAGTCAATATCACCGCCTGTTATTGACTAGTTTCCTCAATCAGAATCAACCAGAATATTTCACGAGTTTTTGCCTTCACCTGACGAGAAGACACTCGCTATTATACTTCGTCAATACCTTTATCCATGACAACTGACTCTTCCCTGGTTCGGTGATGTATTACTGGCACCGGATTTGTGCCATTGCACTTGTATTTCGGAGTTAGGAAAATCTCCTCCCCATCTACAACTGCCATCCAGCCCTTCATTGGGGGGGCACCAGAGCAAGGATTAGTTTCATATGCGACATAAAAAACAAAGTGTCGCTCCTGATGTCCGTCAATAATTGTAGCGGTTATGTACCATTTCCTTGTTCCGTTGACACATTGCCATCTACTCAAGTGGAACATTGCTTCTCTGCCATGATATTCACCAATTTTGACATACTGAGGGACATCGTCGCGCAATCCAAGAGCTTGGTGATACCTTCCGTTTATATATTGTATTCCACACTCAGTCACATGTAAGTTGTATACATCAAATTTGTTGCCAATTTCAATTGAAGTACCTTGAAGCAAATTTGAACGGATGGCATTAGTTGATTCCAAACAATCGTCAGGATAATTTGCGGCAGCTGCTTGAAGTAGTTGTTCTGTCTGTTCATGAAGTTCGTATTTATCATAAAAGCTGGTCAACAATTCGAGAGCCAAACAAGCTTCGATTTGGACAAACGCGTCATGTGGATGAGCCGCAAGGGCGTAGACAAGGGATGTGAAGCCTCCTACGCATGCCACAACTGTAGCACTTTCTGAACCACCAGCTACAATGACGGATTGCAATGCTTTGCAGGCTTCTTCCTGGATAGTTGCATCATCAACGTGGGTTTTCATCGCAGTTACAATAGAAGCAATGGCGCCCGATGCAGCAAACGAAACCTCCCGTAATCCTTCTGCTGGTGACAGTGCACTGAGAGCAGAGCATGCCTTTCCTTGGACCGTGGGTTCATTTGGATGATTCCTCATTGCATTCACAACCGCGGTCAAACCTAGTAATGCAATTGATGCAATCTCTTTCGTCGACAACCCTGTGGCAGTCACTGCTAGTTCTAGTGCTGAACAACCCAGAATCTGAACAGCTTCATCTTCCTCATTAGCCCACATAGTAAAAACAATATCACGAACTGTTGCGTCAGGATTTTGAACAGCCTGCATCGATTGATGATATTCGTCCTTGCTAATCATTTTTCTCTGTTTTCTCTTGCGATATCTACCTCCACCGCCGTCAACTCCCATCGAATTGCATCCTTCTTGGTCGACTTGACTATCTAGTTCTTCAGGTATAACATGATCCTCAATTTGCTCTCTCATCGCGTACAAAAAAGCTTCATTAACATTTCGCTCTAGACCGTGAGGATGAGCCTCATAAAGACTAAGCATTCCAGTGCCAATCCAATCTTTCCTGCTTTCAATTGCTAAGTTGATTGGCAGGTCACCAGCCGCATTTGTCATGCCAGCTCCTGCGGGGAACGCATAAAGCAGTTCTGTAATGAAAAATTTTGACAACGATTCTGATGATTTTGTTGCCACGAGAGCGGCGTAGTGAAGCGGCAGATTGCCATTTGAGTCTGACTGTGCCACCATTTCCATGTTAGTTTCAATGATGAACCTCAATAAGTCGGGCGGACAGGACATATTTTTTACAGCATTGTGCAACAGATTACCTCCAGATTCATCATCACCTTTCTCAAGAATCATCTCAATAATGTTGAATGTATTCCTGGCGGCATACTTAAATCCTTGTCTATATTTTATGATTTCAGCTTGGGAATTGTCCCCGTTAAAACTTCTTTCACTCTGTTCAAACTGCCTGACGAATCGACGGTACAATAATGTTAATACATCATCGTCCATCGTTTCAGAAAATGAATCAGAATTGGTTCCTTCGCTCAAAACTTGTTTGACGGCTTCAACAGTGGGTCCTGATGGCGTATCAAAGTCATCGGGTAAGGATTCAACGATTTGATAAAGCAGACTTTTGTTACCATCTTCATTGGACATTAAAGAGTTGGAACGCGATAGTGTTGTGTGTGAGGTATCGGTCATCGCAGCAGTTGTGTCAGTTTCTGACAACTCTCGAAAATTTACATCCCCTCCACTACTAACGAGAAGCTTGACAAAGTCGTCCGATTCGACTATTTGACGAAGAACCTTGTCTATCTCTTCGTTGGGTATAATACCTTTGTTTACAGTGACCGCAGATCCATTTCCCTCTTTTTGCATAAGGTGCTGAATTAGCTCTTCGGGCAGTGATTGCACAATGTGATGAAGAGTTCTGTCGACCACTTCAGTCGAATTTACACTGTGCGATATGTCATCCACTATTGCGTGTTCCACAGTCTCCACAGGCAAGCCTGGCACGGCTGTCCTTGATCCTTCAGTACTTGTACTAGCGTACAATGTACTCTTAATCGTCATTCGCAACGCTTCTAGATTCTCCTTAGCCTCGTACAATTCTTTCTTGGCCGAATATATTACTTGTTTTGGGGAACATTCTGAGACATCGTCCGCCCTCTTCATTGCCTTCATTAACCTCAATTCCGCAAATTCGATGGTGCTCGCAAATATCGGCGCCTCATCCTCCGACGAAATTGTCAGTTCGGAAATACGGCGGGTTGACGATCCGGACGATGTTTGTAATGGGCTCACAGCGTCAGCAAGTTCTGATCCATACGACGAGGAAGTGCATGTGGAATTGTCGTCATCGAGTAAAGGTGGTCGTCCGAAGTCGGATCCAAGAGACTCATCTTCGGACTCATAGTTATTTTCAGTATCTGATCCACTCGAATAGCTCGCATCATATCTTTCAATGGCTACAACACCAACGGCGGTTCTATTGCCAATGTCCTTTCTAGAATAGAAAGCCTCACTTCCTTCCTTTCTAGAAGAGAAAACCTTACTTCCTTCGCCATCATCATTCCCTCTCTCCAAATCTTCGACTGGTTGCAAGTCGTATTGAACGGATCTGGGCGTAATTTGACTGTCGTGACCGTCCTTCAATGTGGTGTTGTCTTCAACGATAGATTTGTCTGAACTCGCATTATACCGCTGTTTACGATGGTAAACAAAGAGACCAATAATCCCAACCATCAGAGCTAACGCACCTATCCCCGCTGTGATATAGACTTTGTTGGGTCTTCCATATTCATTTTCTACCATTAAATCATCGTCGTCCATCTCCCCGGCGTAATCAAATACGTGTAAGCTACTTAGTGGTGTTTCCAATCCGATGTCGCCAAAAGGCTGAAGATATTTAACTTTAGCAGGAGGAATTGTGGATTCAATCAAGTGAGGCGAGTAAATAGACCTAATCTCTCGCTTAATAAAGAGCGGAACAACGCTGTGGAATTCTGGATCCTCAAGTTCGAGCATGAATTTGTCCTCAACGAAGTTGATTATATCCGTTTTATTTGTGTTGGGAGGCTTGTCTTTTAAGGAAATAGTGACATTTGTCGCCACTTCTACGCAGTGATCGGAGTTGTGGAGCGCTAGCTTTTTGGTTTCTCCCTCGATATAACAACCACACTCAATTCTGGCCTTGATGCTGTCGCTGCATTCTGCGTGCGTATTATGCAAGATAGGCGTAAACATCATGAGTATCGAAGAATAAAGAAAGTAATTGATGCCATCGAATCTAATGCTCGCTCGTACTCACCAACGTCAATTACCTTTATCGAAGAAATTCCATCCTCCTCTATTAATCGTCGATGATAGATCGGCAAGTCCCAATCCATAGCATCTGTCGGTGTTTGCTTTCTCAATCTTCTCAAAGTGAACATGGGGTTCTTCTTACTCTTCATGCGTTTGAAATCACTCACCGTCTCCGTTGCCCACATTGATATCGACTCAAGCAGCTCCACTTGGTATATGGAATCCGGATCATTCAATATCGCCGAGGTGATGTTGTCAGAAACCACTGCACGGTACGTGAGCACAATCTCTGCTGTACCATCTACCGTGGGAGCAGTGCTGGGTGTTGCCGTGGGGGCAGTGCTGGGTTTTGCCGTGGGGGCAGTACTGGGGGTGGCCGTAGGAGTAGTGCTGGGCGTTGTAGAGGGAGATTTTGTTGGAGCATTCGTTTTTGGGCCATCGATTAGACTTCCGTTTGGACTTTTTTGTAACATGAACATCGACATGCTCAGAGACATGGACATAGACATCGACGTGCTCATAGACATGGACATAGACATCGACGTGCTCATAGACATCGACGTGCTCGTAAACATGCTCGTCATGAAGTATTCAAAATCGGGAGGTTCCATCATTATTGACATTGAAAGTGGAATCTCGACGCGTGACTCGACAATCGACATGGACGTATCAGTCTTCCAAACGTTACCAAAAATTATATTCCTGCCACCGATATTTCTGCGTACTACTGATGGGCCAGCGGCAAGATCATCGGACTTGTCGTCGTCAAAGGCACCTCTGAATGAGTTACTAGCATCGGCGCAGAATCTGACGGCGCGGGACGCGAGTAGGAGGAAGCAGAGGGTCCTCATCTCGTTGCTCTCCTTTAAGATATCGATTATCGATTATCGAATGGTTCTTGGGCGGGAGATGAAAGAATCTTCGTGTGTAGAAGCTTCCGAGAAAATCTTTCTCACTTCGATAACCCCACTAAGCCCTAATCGGTTGTGTGTTGTACCATACCTTGCAATTCAATAGAGAACGTCGAGCCAGACGTGACCCCAATGCGGACGGTAGAGCCTACTAAATTTGCCGGACGATTAGCCACCACCACACAGCTGAACCACCAAAAAATGCCATATCGCCGACGCAGTAGTATTAGATGAGAAAATAAGGAGGAGGAGCATCAGGCCATCACCACCGTCGAATTGAAGACTTCGTTGAAATTTTTACCAGAGAGAGGGAGTATGCACACTAAATTTAGCCAATCATGCCGCCAACGCTGCCATGAATACTGCTAGAATACAGAATACAGCTTGTACATTACAAACAAGGTGTAGTCGATGCATGTGGTCTTAGTGAATAGACTACAACATAGGCAAAAGCAGTGAACAAAACCAATATCCCTGAATATAATTCTGATGTGAACTGGGGTCAATGTGGAGCATGTTGCACGCCACAAAGTAAAGGGTTGGGGATGTCAACCAACATCCATATAACAATCGTTACATCATCATACTTATCATTATCAATGTTTGAATTACACGAGAAGAGAAGAATAAAACATTGTTTATCGATTTTTTTAGATTAACTTCATAACAATGATGATAAAATAAAGCCATATCATACATAGAAAGTAGATTGGTGAGATGATAATGCTGACTTTCCGTTTCTCTTTCACAAGAGTTGTAATATAATCTCCAAACAGACATTAGGCTACTCACGGTGATGCTACTGCTGCTGCTGCTGCTCTACCCGAGGAAAGCAGAGGACCAATGATGATTTAATGAAGAAGATGATATTATAAAGAGACCACAAAGCAGCCTAAGTATTAAAAGGGGCGGCGCAAAAGTCTGGCGTCGGTCCGTGTGAGATTGATTTGAGGACGAATGGTGGTGGAAAGTTGGCACTACCTAGGTAGTCTGAAATGATGTGAGGTGTGGGAAAAGATGAAAGATGCGAGGGTGTATACGTAATGTACATTTTTAACTTTAAAGTGACGAGTGCACTCTCTCTAATGTTAAATGTGTGTGTTCTGTCTATAGTAACACACACAAGGAGCAACACCATATTATTCAAACAAACTTGGCCATCTCTTGAAATCGACCGCGTTTCTGTGCACCTAAAAATGAATCCACCGTTATGGAATGTGATAGCGTTGCAATCTTATCGGGGTCATAATGCCCAATAGTACGTTGACGGTGTTGTTCGACTAGTACAGTTTGTATAACAAATTTTCGTCGAAAGAGTGCCTCTTTGGAACTGCCCTTGGATAGTAACTGCTCAAGACCCACGGGACAGTCCTCGGAGGAGGAGGATGTCGCCGATGATGATGATGATGAGAAGGTTGATGGTGAGCTGATAGTCGTGTTGATGGAAGAAGAAGCAGCAGCAGCAGCAGGTCTAGTAACGGCACTACGCCGAATAGATAGGACATCCGATATCCGCTCTTTCTTGAATTGTTGATGCTCTTGACTGTTATACCAATTAGAGGTAGGAGCAACATCATCAGAATGAGGCGGTGGCTTAATAAGACAAACCGTGGCCATGGATGAGAATTGGACCGACTTTTCAATTGGCATTGAATGTCTTTGTGCATTTTTCACCGACGGTGTCGAGGAAAGACTTGCTATCAAATGTTGCACGACGGACTGGTGTCGGGTAAGACAACCGTCGGACCTTGGCCTTGCGCTTGACCTTGTAATCTATGATGAAGGAACGTGTCATGTTTGGGAGGGAAGTACTACAGTGGTAGCAGTGAAGATGAGAATTATGAGTGTGTCCGCTGCGCTGGAGGCGGTTACAATTCGTGAAGGAATCTTCATGTTCCTTTTTACAAGTCACGGTTCTCAGAAAGAATGTGGTCAAAAAATGACCACTTTTAACCTTAAGTTTAACCTTAAGTTGGCTGATCAGGCAACTGGGAATATTCGACTGTGGTGAACTTTGTAAATAGGATACAAGTATGATAGTGTCGTTGGTTCGTTTGGAGGCTACAAGGAGAACTACAGAATTTCTGGATTGAAGATTTACAGTGAACCTCATCAGTATTGAGT
>Ga0247831_1007987_pt1 | contig 11457 bp, 9 predicted proteins | sample LaCruzMarch2015__9_FD_192406 | JGI IMG/M metagenome (GOLD analysis project Ga0247831, IMG submission 192406) | Freshwater microbial communities from meromictic Lake La Cruz, Castile-La Mancha, Spain - LaCruzMarch2015_1m | ecosystem: Environmental > Aquatic > Freshwater > Lake | place: Spain...
CTCCGTTAATTCCATTTGTGCCTGCTGCACCTGTAGCACCAGTTAAGCCTATTGGACCTTGCGGGCCAGTAGCACCAGTGGGACCTTGGAGACCTTGTGACCCTGGTACTCCTGCCGAACCTGTCAATCCTATAGGTCCTTGTGGTCCTGCAGGACCACTTGCTCCTGCCGGACCTTGAATGTTACCGACATTTGACCAACTTGAAGTGTTGGTACTCCAAACATATAAATCTCCGTTTACCAAATAGCTATCTCCAGCTGAACCATTTGCAGGCAATTGCCCCACGTTAGTAAAACTTCCTAAAATGGTAACTCCTGTACCCTGCTGTCCTGTTGCGCCTTGTACACCTTGAAGGCCTTGTGGTCCTGCAGCTCCAGTTAATCCTTGAGGCCCCGTAGCACCTGTTAAGCCTTGTGGGCCCTGTGCACCTGTTGCACCTTGTAAACCTTGAGGCCCGGCTGGGCCTGTTAAGCCTTGTGAACCTTGCGGACCAGATGCACCATCATTACCCGCTGGACCCTGCAAACCTTGTGGTCCAGGAGCTCCGTCATTACCAGCTGCTCCTTGTGGCCCTTGAGGGCCGGGAATACTACTACCACTGCTGGCCGCATATATAGCATAAGGAACACTCAATAACTGTGTGATGCCTGTAATGGTATAATTTGTTCCGCCTGCTGGGTCGGTTTCTGTTTTGATAAAGTAAGGTCCGTTTGCCCAGTCAATACCAGCAAAGCTACCCACTGTAACTGTACCACCACCTATTTCAATACTCACCAAACCATTGGTATTGGTAGCTGCGTTTTGTGTTTCTACATACACAGCCGTACCGCTTGCACTGCCTTGCAAAATACTCACTTGCATGCCTACTGTTTGGTTTGCCACCAACGCATTGGTAGCATCTCGTATCACCGCTTGATAGCTCATTTTTTGGGGTGCTTGCGCAAAGTTGGTGTCGATCATAAGCAATTGGCAAATGATCACAAAAAGAAATAACCTATTAACGTTTTTATATATTTTCATCTCTATTGTGTTTTGATAATTTTAAATGATTGTATCTGTTGATTGCGTTGATCATAAATATTCAAGAAATAAGCAGCTATAGCCAATTGTTGTGTATTTATATTGGTTTGCGCAGCATTGATAGTGCCGTTCAATACGGCCTTTCCTTGCGCATCACACATCACATAAGTATATGATGCTTGTTTGTAATTAACAATGTTCAATACCAGCATATCGGCAGTTGGATTGGGCCAAGCAGCTATGCTTACGTTTTGTAAATTTGAGTTGCCCACAGGAAAAATTTCATAGGCATGCTGCACGCCCTGCGCAACACTACCCGTAGCACCTGTGTTAGTTGTATATACAACCTGACCAATGCTGTATGAGGCACTACCTCCGCTACCTGCGGCATTTCCTCCAGCTGAATTAACCGACTCCTGGGCATGTAAAGCACTGCCGCAAGTAATGATGATGGCTGTAAGCAAATACGGTAAACGCATGTGCACAAAAGCCTTGCTTTGTTTTAACGAGAACATGATGTGAATTTTAAATTTGTGTAAACATACAAAACTTTTAACGAAACAGCCAAACATTATTAATTAACCTATTAATTCATAGTTAGATTTATTGTGTTTAACCCAATAAATCTAACTTGGGATAGGATTCCCTTGTACCAAGTACCAATCAACCCAAGCATCCATTTGTTTCACCGAGTTAGGTCTTAAGAGTATCTTTCTTTTTTCATCCAATAAAAACATAGTGGGCGTGCCAAAAACATAATAATCTTTAACGATTTGATCTCCCCATTTTTTAAAATCGCAGGTTGAAATAAAGGCGAATTCTTTTGTAACAAAATTACATGCCGAAATACGTTCATTCAATAATATTAGCAACGGCTTTAACTTTATCATTTGCAAATCTGATATTTTGCATAAACATTCTTAACTTTTATGAAAAAAACAAACAAGCTATAATTTTAAGCCAACGAAGCGTTAATCAACTAATTTTTCAAATCTGTTAAGAATTATCAAATTAAAATCAAATAAAATGGCATTTTGGTGTAGTAAACATCTCCAAAGTATTGCTATTACTGAGACAGCAAAGACGCACTCATATTTAAGCGCTACCGATCTTTCTAAAACTTTTTGGGCTGCAGCTCCAAAACAAGGGTTGCGCTTTTTAAATCGATTAAAAATAGCCTATTTATGCTTAATAATATAAATTTGGCTACTGTAAGTGCCAAAATTATAGGCTGCATGCAAATTTGATAACAATCCTTGCCAAAATCCAACAAGCATGTTACCACCTTTATATTTTTCACTGAGGATGGAAACGTAAAACGAATCAAGTTTCATAGGCAGGATTTTTTCTACTTCAAAAAGATTTTTTTCGAAAAGTGTTTTAATATCTTGCGGTTTAAAGTGGTATAAATGTCGAGGTACATCATAAGCGCCCCAATAAGCTCCGTAGTGTTTTGCATCTTTTGAAGCACAATTGGGTACCGCCACAATTAAACGTCCGTCTGGTTGCAATAAGTTTTTAAGTTGTATAATGCGTTGGTCTAATTCGTGAACATGCTCTAACACATGCCACATGGTAATGATATCGAATTTGGTTGAATGCTCTTTTAACAAAAACGATTCTTCATGTATAGTTTCACCGCAAGTTTCAATGGCTAGTTTTTTGGCCGAAGGATCGGGTTCTACCCCAGTAACTCGCCAGCCATTGCTTTTTACTACTTGTAAAAAGTTGCCTGTACCACAACCAATATCCAACAAAGCTCCCTTTTCAACCAAACTGTTTACTAAGTTCAATTTCTGTTTTAAGGTAAACTTTCTTGCAAAGTGATATAGTTTATTAACCAAACCTGTTTGGGTTCCTGTGTGTGAAATATAATTTTCGACTTGGTAATACCGGCCTATTTCATCTTGCTTTGGACGAGGATTGGTAAATACAAAATCACAAGCAGTACACCTCACAATACTAAAGTTTTCTTTACTTGCTGTGTAATCCTTACAGGTTAAAAAGTCTGAAAATCCGTTGCTTTTACAAATCGGACAAGTCGTTAATTTTTCCATAATTTTAAAATGTTCCACGTGGAACTATGCTTAATTTGAATAAATACTTCAACAAAAATTACAATGTAAAAAATAGTATAAAAGGTCAATCAAGAGATAAAGAAATAGCATTAAGCTTAATTCTAATTAATCAGCAGCATAAAAATCAATAAACTATAAGGCAAAGTCAAAAATGTTTCACGTGGAACAATCACAATTATCTTCCCAAATAAACCATCAAAATAGAAATATCAGAAGGTTTAATGCCACTAATCCTTGCTGCCTGTCCAATCGTTTTTGGTCTCACTTTATTTAATTTTTCTCTTGCCTCAGCACCCAATGATGTTAATCGGTTATAGTCGAAATCATCATGCAAAACTAAAGACTCTAACCTGAATTGCTTATCAACCAATTCCTTTTCTTTTAGAATATAGCCTTCGTACTTTACCAATATTTCTGCCTGTTCTAATTCTTCCTCATTATATACATCTAATGAACTTTCTATACGCTCTATATTATTTTTAAAGAGTGCTAAATCAATATTCGGCCTCGATAAAATACCAAACATTTTTACCTTTTGATTAATATTTGAACTTTCTCTTTCGGCAAGCATCGGATTAATTTCCTCGGGAGCAATGCTTTCGTTTTTAATAAAGGCCACAATCTCATCAACATGCTTTACCTTTTCTTCAACACGCATCATTCTTTCTTTACTTGCTAATCCTATCTTGTATCCCAAAGGAGTAAGCCTGGTATCAGCATTGTCTTGTCGTAATAAAATTCTATACTCTGCACGCGATGTAAACATGCGGTATGGCTCGTCGGTTCCTTTAGTTACCAAATCGTCTATTAAAACACCAATATAAGCCTCAGAACGATCTAAAATAAGAGGTTCTTGTTCTCTAATTTTTAAATGCGCATTAATTCCCGCCATCAAACCTTGACAGGCAGCTTCTTCATAACCGGTGGTGCCATTTATTTGTCCGGCAAAATATAAACCTTCAATATGCTTAGTTTCTAAGCTAAGCTTCAACTGCGTAGGTGGAAAATAATCATATTCAATAGCATAACCAGGTCTAAACATTTTAGCATGCTCAAAACCAGGAATGTTTACTAAGGCCTTTTGCTGGACTTCTTCGGGCAAAGAACTACTAAAACCATTTACATAAATTTCTACCGTTTTCCAACCTTCTGGCTCCACAAATAACTGATGTCTATCGCGCTCAGCAAATCGGGTTACTTTATCCTCAATAGAGGGGCAATACCTTGGTCCACTACCCGAAATCCTGCCTTGATACATAGGAGACTTATCAAAACCCGTTCTTAAAATATCGTGTACTATTGGGTTGGTATAGGTTACATGACAAGGCAATTGATGTGTTAATGATTTAGTATCACTAAACGAAAATTTAGAAGGATTTTCATCGCCCCCTTGCACTTCCATTTTTGAATAATCTAAACTTCTTCCGTCTAACCTGGGCGGCGTACCTGTTTTCATACGACCAGCCTCAAAGCCCAAAGCAACTAGTTGTTCGGTAATGCCATGAGAGGCCTTTTCGCCAGTTCTTCCACCACCAAATTGTTTTTCGCCAATGTGTATTACGCCATTTAAAAAGGTACCACTTGTTATAATAACAGCCTTAGCATTTATAGCTATTCCCATACCCGTTACTACCCCAACTACTTTATTATTTTCGATAAGCAAGGAACTCACATTATCTTGCCAAAAATCTACATTAGGTGTTTGTTCTAACATTAAGCGCCATTCTTCAGCAAAACGAGCCCTGTCGTTTTGTGTTCTTGGGCTCCACATGGCTGCACCTTTAGAACGATTTAACATTCTAAACTGCAAAGCTGAGTTATCAGAAACAATTCCACTATAGCCACCAAGTGCGTCTATTTCTCTCACAATTTGACCCTTGGCAATGCCACCCATAGCGGGGTTACAACTCATTTGAGCAATGGTTTGCATGTTCATAGTTACCAGCAAAACCTTGGAACCCATATTGGCGGCAGCAGCAGCAGCTTCACAACCAGCGTGTCCTGCCCCTACAACAATTACATCATATTTATTAAACATGGTGCAAAGGTAAAAGAAATAGTAATTGTAGTAATATCCTTATAAAAAGAGATAGATATATGTGCTTATGGCTCTAAAGAAATAGACTCATCGCCAAGCTCATAATCCATTAAGGTAATAATAAACTGGAACATTTCATCAGAGGCGCGCATACTTCCGGCTCGTTCGGCAACTTCTTGCGGTGGGTGAAACGGGTTGTTTTTATTATGTATGGTGTTATCAAAAACACCCTCCACCATGATGGTGCTGCCAGCTGGAATCTTAACCATTTTTTTAAACGTATAAAAATACTGCCAATTAAAATCCCATTTTTTTATTTTTATTAAAGGAATTGTATCGCCCTTATTAGTGATGGCGTAAGCCCAAAAAGATTTACCCAATTTATGCATGTGCGGGTTAATAGTTAAAATACTAATATCCTTATTGATCTTTGCCTTTGTTATAAAGCGTTTAATTTCATTCGGAGGTATTACCAAAGGGGGTTCAATATCTGTTACACCAAGCGTACCCATTTGCAACTCTCTGGTAACTCTTTTAGGCATTTTCTTAGCAAAAAACACATTAATCCTGCTTACATCAAAAGTATCGCGCGAGGAGGGCCCGTAATGAATATCTTTAAATAAAAAAGCCCCTTGTTTATGTAATCTAAATCCAAACAACCCTTCGGGATACACCGTAGGTAATACACCCGGTAAATAGTTTACTGCGCTTTGCGTAAGAATAGGGTAAGTGCCATCATCATTTGCAACTTCAAGCATGTTATATACTTCGCTGGCCTCGATGCTTTCGGAATTAATAATATTTTTACCAGCATAAATATTACTCTTTTTTCCTTTATCATATTGAATAATATGACCATTAACATGATGCACAACTTTGGTATTACCTGGCACAAACTCAATGGCGCTAACAATGGTATCTTTTTGTAATTCGAAGGGAAATTTCATCAAATAAAACTGGTCGAGGTTATTGCCTTTAATGAAGAGGGTATCTTTATATTCGAGCACCAAATCGGGTTTACCTAATGATGATTTATACTTGTAAACTGGTGCTTGGGGAGCTTTTGATAAATCACCTATAGGGCAACCTGCACTTACCCAATCTTGTAACAGTTGAATTTGACTTTCTGTCAATAATTTTTCGCCAACAAAATGGGTGTAACTGGGATCTGCAGGCCAAGGAGGCATCATTCTATTTTTTGTTACATAAGCAATTGTTTTTGCCCTTTTCTTTATATTTTCGTAATTGGTTAATGAAAATGGTGCCACCCCATTAGGATTATGACATTTAGTACAATTGTTAAATATAATTGAAGCAATATCTTTTTCAAAAGTAGGTGCTGGCTTTTTGATACAAGCGCTCACAAGTATACTAGATATACTTAAAACCAAATAGCTTATGATTGAAGAGTGTTTCATTGGCTTCAAAAGTATTTAAAGTAAACGAATCGATAACATAAAAAGTAAAAAAAATTCCCTGTTACTCTTTCGAATAACAGGGAATTTTAGAATTAGTTTTTAAATGCTTAATCAACCAACAATTTAGTTGTTTGAATTGCATCTTCGGTTTGCACTTTAATGATGTACATTCCTTTGTTGTAAGCGCTCGTGTTAACAGTGCATTTGTTATTGTAATTATTGCTTGTAAAAATTACTTTTCCAGCAAGGTCAAATACCTCAACTTGCTTTATTGAGCTAGTTGCAGAAATAGTAACTAAGCCATTAGATGGATTTGGGTAAACAGAAAGTTGATTAACAACCTCATTGTTTTTAACACCTAAAGCCTCCCATTCACCAACTTGCAATTGACGCATAATGCGGGGACAGAAATAGTTAATAACTGTATCAACATAAGTTTTACCTTTTGTAGCCGACATACCTGGGCTGCTTAATACATTTGCAGCATTGATAGCAGCTGCGTCATAAGTGCCACCTGTAGCAGCATTTGTTGCAGCAACAGTAGCTGTTAAAACATTTAAATCCCACCAATCCCAAGGAGAACCTTCATTAGCGAAACGATTAATAGCAGTGCGATCGGCAATATTAATAGGAAATAAACCATCGGGATTATTAATAGTAACTGTTGATCCTGTGTTTATTAAGTTGTAAGGATAAGTTTGGTTGTACATACTTCTTGCTCTTGCAGTGTAAGTATCGCCAAAAAACAACACATTTTTATACGCGTTATTAATACCTTTAGCATTTGCATTTTCGATAAATACATTAGCCCCTTGCACATCCACCACATCTCCTTGCGTTGTTGGAACAACCACAATACCTGAATTAAATGGAGCAAATGGATCGCGAATGCAATGCACAGAGGCAACAGCAGGCTCTCCAACATTTATCCATGAAGTATCGGCTAAAGCACCACCAACATTCATTACCATATTTACAGCATTTGAGTATCCGCTGTGCTCATAAGTATTGAATGTAGCAATTCCACCTGTGCCGTCAATGTTTCCTAGCAAAGCTGTATTGATGTATGATTGACCTTGTGTAAATAAAGGTGGCGCATCAATTTGACTTACAAACTTAGGTAATTCCATTTCAGCTTGTTTATCTAAGTAAGCCATTCCTAAAGCGATATAACCGCCTGTGCCATGTCCGTAAACTGCAATTTTAGTATCATCAATTTTATAAGGATTATTATTAGTTGCCTTTTCTTTACGCATAAAACGCACACATGTTTTTACATCTAAAACAGCACGATAAACAGCTTGCAGTAAAGTTCCTCTTCTTACTTCTTCGTCTGTTGATGCAGGATTCCAACCTAAACGATAAGTCATTGCAGCAACAACATAACCTCTTTTAGCAAATTCCATACATGCCTGAACAATAGATGAATCTTTACGAGAACCCGTAGGAGAACCATTGATAATTGGAGGTAAGAAATTTCCAGAATGCAACACTAAAATCAAAGGTCTGTTTGCTGTTAAATCAACAGATTGACTAGGTTGATACACATCCATTTTTAATGCTTGAGGACCAGGTGCACCACCAGAAAGAGAAAGGGCTTGATTTGTACCATAAGTTACATCTGGCGTAATTGTAATTTGTGCATTGGTATAAATTGGGTCGTCATAACGACTTTGTGCGGTAGCGGTTAGGCTGGCACCAATGGTTAATAAAGCAAAAATATTGCGTAATTGTTTTTTCATTTTGTTTCTATTTATTAGTTATTGCGTAAAGTTAATTTATTATTTTTTATCCCATTCAAATAATATAGAAAAATAGGCCAAACGACCTATGGCAGGCCCACCAAAAACTTGGTAAGGTTTGTTTTCGAAAGCATCATAAATTCTATTCACAAAATTAGGTTCATTCTCATTAAACAATTGCGACAGTCCCATTAAATTAGAAGCACCAAGTTTAAAAGTTGTTTTTATTTTAGGAATTCTAATATTGATTTGCGCATCAACCATATCATAAGTTGGTAAGTCGCCAGTAAATTGCGGAGAGCCAGTAAATGTATAGCCTTGTACCCATTTGTAATTAACATTAAAACCCCAATTTTTAATAGAAAAGTTGGGAAAACCTTTAAACAATTTTCCAATATTGAAATTTGAAATTAAATCTCTTGCGCTTAAACCAATATTAAATTTATTAGCAGGCGTATTAAAGGCGGGAATAATTTGATCATCATCTCCGGAAAGGTTGAGTACATTCCACGAATAATTGGCATTTAAAGCCATTTTAGTGGTAAAATAATAATTAGCGCCCACACTTAAACCTTGGGATGTAATTAAGCCTTGTGCATTTGCCGCTACACGATAAACCCGGGTGCCAGGGCCTACCCTAACAAAAGGAGCTGTTTTTAAATCTACGCCTACTTTATAGCCAATAAAATCTCTGTAAAAACTGTAATAGTAGCCAGCATCGATGTATATTTTATTCCATAATGTGGCCCTGTAACCAAGCTCAATGGTTTTTACTTTTTCTGGTCTAATGGCATCAACATTAAACCTTTTTAAAAGGGTTGAATCTTGTTGTGGCTTGTCGATATATTCGCGCAGAGACTCAACGGTAACTAAATTATTTACACCATTTAGGTTGCCTAATAAAATAGCTCTTCCCACATTGTAATATAAATATTGATCTGCAAGCGTTGGATTTCTTAAAGCCGAAGAAAAAGAAACTCTGGCCGTATGATTTTTGAAGGGGTTATAAACCAATGATAGTGCGGGAGAAATTATGTAATTAAAGTTTTGATTTTTATCTACCCTAGTTGTTGCTGTTGCTCTTAATTTTTCATTAAGAAACTTTCTTTCTAATCCCAGATAAGCGCCAAATTCAAAATTGGTAATTTTTCTAAAAGGTGCGCTATCATTAATTAATTTGCCTGCAAGGGTATCGTTTCTGTTAATCAATGTATCACTAAAAATAGTGCCTTTTGATTCGGGTAAAAACCATCGTGCATTTCCTCCAATAGTAATATCTAACCATTTAGGATTAAATTTATATTCGGCTGCAGTATGATATAATTTTGAACGGTCGTAGAATTTCGAACCACCTTCATTAAATCTTCGGCTTGTAATATTATTGTATAAAGAATCGTATTGTTTAGAGCCTACCACATACTCGGCATTTGGATAAGTAGTTGTGGATTGATTTGCATACGCGCGTGCTGCATCATGAAAAGCACCCATCAATTCGGGATATTGACTTATTAATAAATTTGCTCTTGCGGTGTCATACACCTGTCCTACACCGGGAGGCTGCGGAAAATTTGGAATTGCTCTTATATTTTTACGCACATTTGTGGCCCAATATTGTTGATATCGTTTAAACCAATCTATATCTGGCTTACTGAGTGTGCTCATTTTAAATGCTGTTTGAACAATATCATAAGAATCGCCTGCATCTTCGCCAGTTGTATAAGCTCTTACAAAAAATTTATTTTCTTGTTTTATCTCAAATCGAGCCTGATAAAATTGAATGTTTCTTAATGCATATCGATTATCGCCCTGATAAATTGTGCTGCCTTTGCTATAATTACCCGCTGCAATCACCTCTATTTTATCGGTAATTTTATAATGTAATGAGGCCAGGGTTTTAATGTTTTCGGTATTATAATCTACCATGTCTTCTTCTTTGTAACCATTGCGGTAAATAACACCCATTCCAGGATAGTTTATTTGACTTGAATAAGATGTGTAGTTGTTACCACCACTTAATGCTTCATCACCATAAACATTTACAGCATCATAACCACCTGGGTTATTTATTCCTCTTTTTGAATCAATGGTTGGGTTGTAGTTTTGCGCTTCCCAATCATTGGCTTTCATGGTAAAAAAGTTAAATTTATAGGCAAATTTCTCTTTGCCAGCTTTGTTTTTTATTACATCGGCCCAACGAACCGCATATTCATTTAAATTTCTTTCTCCCACTTTGGCAGACACACTTAAACCCTGAAATTGCCATGGATTTTTGGTGGTCATATTAATAACACCATTAAAAGCATTTGGACCGTAGAATGCAGAACTTGCACCCGCAACAATATCAACTTTCATTACATCAAGATCTGAACTTCCTAAAAAATTACCAAGCGAAAAGTTAAGCCCCGGAGATTGATTATCTACACCGTCGATTAATTGTAAAGATCTTACAGGAGATGTACTGTTAAATCCTCTTGTATTAATTACTTTAAATCCAAGACTTGCTGCAGTAATATCAACCCCTTTTAAATTAGCCAAACCATCATAAAAGTTTCCACCTGCTACTTCTTTAATTGCAATCAAATCCATTGCTTCCACAGTAAGCGCTGATTGCTTTTGTTTTTCGCTTATTCTAATATCCGAAACTTCAATGGCTTTAAGTGCCACTTCGTTTGATGATAATTTAATTTTAATTTTTTCAGATGGTTCATTTACAACAATCTCTTTGGTATTGTATCCTAAAAAAGTAATGATAATTGTTAGAGGAAATTTTTGTTTGGTTTCTATTTTAAAATTGCCATTAATATCAATAACACTGGCTTCGTTACTTCCTTTAATTACCACCGTTGCGCCAATAAGCGGTTCAGCATTAGATTCATCGGCAACACTACCACTAATAACACTTTGTGCCTTGCTAGCAAAGTTTGAGATTATAATAAGAAAAACTGTAAACAGTAAATGCCTCATTTAAAGGATGATTTAACGATACTTTATTGAAAACTACTTTAACTAAACCAAATAAACCCTATTTGACTATCCTCCAAAATCCTTTCTTTCGCGCCATAGTTGATTAAACGACTTTGGAGCCATAGCAGGCATTTCGCGCTTATTTCCCCAGGCTTTTCTAAGTACTTGCTTAAACATAAATCCTTTTACTTTAGCC
>Ga0247831_1007990_pt1 | contig 11455 bp, 8 predicted proteins | sample LaCruzMarch2015__9_FD_192406 | JGI IMG/M metagenome (GOLD analysis project Ga0247831, IMG submission 192406) | Freshwater microbial communities from meromictic Lake La Cruz, Castile-La Mancha, Spain - LaCruzMarch2015_1m | ecosystem: Environmental > Aquatic > Freshwater > Lake | place: Spain...
TACAGTAATATGGAACTGATCCAAAGCCCTCAGTATCAAAAATATTTGAATGCTGGGTTTACTCCAAAAGAAGCCCTTAGTATGGCATCTTCTGACTTAAATCCAGGAATGTTTCGTACATATGCACCCGCCGCAGGTGTCGCTCTAGGGGCTGCATACCTTGGCGGAGCATTTACTCCGGAAGAGCAGGGTAGTCCAAACCTTGCTCCAAAAGAAACCGGAACGGACCTTCTGCGTGCTCAGCCTGGTGTTTATGGCACCACTCCCGGTGGTGCTAACATAACATACGGTTCCCTGCCCTCTGGGTACAACTACAACCCAATGCAAATGCTGTATCGCCCACAGGTAACCATGGGCAACCCCTATGGCAACATATATGGGCAACGACGCATGTTTGCAGAAGGTGGCATCGCCTCTGTGGCTCCTCGCCGATATGCAACCGGAGGTTACGCCAAAGGCGGCATAGGTTCTATGGCAAATTTTCCGCGTAAAACAGGTCCAATCAACGGCCCCGGCACCGGCACTTCGGACGATATCCCAGCAATGCTGTCAGATGGTGAGTTTGTAATGACGGCAAAGGCAGTACGTGGAGCAGGCAAAGGTTCTCGTCGGGAAGGTGCAAGGCGCATGTATGCGATGATGCGCAAGCTTGAGAGGAACGCATAATGGCAGAAATTACCGAACAGATAGTCCGCGAAGCTCCGCAGATCGAGGCCTATAAACTAGGTCTCTTAGAATCCGCCAAAAAGCTTTCGGAGCAACCTTTGACTATGCCCGCCTACCAAGTGGCGGGTTTGACTGAGGCACAAAAGCAAGCAGGCTCTTTAGCCACCCAAGGTATTGGTGCTTATCAGCCCTTTTTACAGGCTGGCCAACGAGCATTGGAGACAGGCATTGGAACGTTGGGGCAGTCCTTTGGAGCACCGACCACGGCAGATTTACAACAGTATCAAAACCCCTATCAGGATCTTGTTACGCAACAGGCGCTTGCTCAAATGCAACGACAGGCAGATATTGCCCGTCAGGGCACTGCGGCACAAGCCGTACGTGCGGGCGCCTTTGGTGGAACCAGAGAAGGCGTACAACGAGCAGAGCTTGAGCGTGGTCTTCAAGACGTTATGAGTCAGCGTATTGCGCAAGACTTAGCACAAAATTATGCTCAAGCCCAAAATTTATTTGGCCAACAGCAAGGGCGTGCTATGCAAGCAGCACAACAGTATGGCCAGTTTGGAGTACAGCAGGCCGCTTTGGGCCAAGGTGCTCAACAAATGGGACAACAAGATATCTCTGCTTTACTTGGCATTGGCCAACAGCAACAGCAAACCGAACAAGCAATCTTGGATGCACAACGCGCCACAACGCTACAAGCAGCGCTTACCCCATATCAGCAAACATCCTTCTTGTCCGACATTTACAAAGGTGCGCCAGGAACTCAGGTTGCGTTGACAGCGCAAACTGCCCCACAAACGAGCCCCTTACTACAAGCAGCAGGCCTTGGAATCGCCGGGTTGTCCGCTGCAACGGGGGCCAAAAAAGCCGGGTTGTTCTAAGGAAGATTTATGAAAAAACCTGTAATGCAAAGATCTATGTTTGTTGCGGTGGCTCCTAAGTCGGAGTCCAAAGGCATTTTGTCGGGTTTTGACGAAGAAATGGATAATGAAAATTATGAAGATCGATCGCCTGAAAATCTTGAAATTATCGCTAACAACCTTCGTGGCGACATGCGTTCAATGGATGAAAGGTATTTGGAGCTCGCTCAAATGGTCGGTGAGTCAGCGTTCGAAACTCCAGAAGAAGTAGTTGCGCTAATGCAGTCCCAGATGGGGCAACAAGGAACACCGCCCACGGGCCAAGCGCCAGCCCCTTCTGCTGGTGGTGTTGCCGCTCTTGGCGCACCTCCCATGCCTTCTGCCCCACAAGGAATTATGCAAGGTGTAGCAGAACCCGGCATGGAGCAGCAAATGCCACAACCGGGCATGGAACAACCCATGCAAATGGCGCAGGGTGGAATGGTCTATCGTCAATTGGGTAGTCCTCCTACCGGAGAAGTAGCACCGGGAAGACGTGCGCTTGGATTTATGCGCTTTATGGAACCGGGCTCGATTCCCGATCCACGGACCATGGCCCCCCGTTCAGTTCCTATACCACAAGTACAAGTTGCGAAAACAATTCCAATGTATGGTCTGTTAACTGGTGAGGGTGCGCAATTCTTGCAAAGCGGTGCTGCGCGTCCCGGAACATTGCCCCAACAGATTCCTTTGGCTACTCGTTTAAGCACAAACATTTATGAAGCAATGCGTAGTGCCCCTGGGTTTGCAAGAGAAGTTGGTCGTACGATGATGAGCACTCCTCAAGGAAGAGCCGCTGCTGTTATCGGCACGGGCGTAACTGCTGCACTTCCTTTTATGGGTGGCAGAGAGCAAGCTCCTTCTGATCAACCTGCCGTTTCAGAAGTTCCTGGAGTAGATGCACAGGGTCGTTATACGCCTGTCCCACTTCCTACACCTGTTCGCGGCAAGACGGGAGACGTTGAAAGAGACATTGGTGAGCTTCCAATAGCTGGCAAAATCGGAGATCCAGAAAGAGATGTTGGCCCAGAAATTAAACCAAGTGGCCCAGTTCCTCCTAGCCCTGGCAAAACAAAAGAAGATTTAAAACCACCTTCTCCAAAAGACTTTAGAGAACGAGTCAGAGAAAAAATGGACATTTATTCCGAATTTCTTGGCGGAGATCCAGAAGCTCGTAAAGCACAAGCATTGTTCTTGTTGGCAGAAGCAGCATTAAATGTAGCAGGAGCCACAGGAAGATCTACAGCAGAACGTTTAGCTAAAGGCTTAAAAGGTTTGCCCGCGGGCATGGCAGCTATTGGAGCAGAAACGGAAAAAGATAAGAAATCAATTGCTGCTGCTGCAATTTCTTCTGTGGAACAAGAGTATGCAGACGCTCGCAAAGCTGCGGCTGCCGTGGCCAAAGCTGCGGCAGGAAAAGGTATCGTGAATGATAAAGTTCAATCTATCTTTTCTTCTATTAAAGCACGTAATCCTGAAATGGACGACAACGTAGCTCTTCAATATGCAATTGACAGAGAAAACGGAACAATTTATGAAGATCCAGTAACAAAAGAGGATTATGATAAAATCACTGGTGAAATCCGTCACTCTCCGTATAGGCCTCTTGGTCCAAACAGCGTAGGATATATAGATCCAAACAATCCTTTTGCTAAAGTATCTTCACAAACTTTAGACAAAGTGGTTGATCCAGGGCAACGCAAGGAACTGTTGGAAGAGCGAAGAAAGCTTCAAAGCAACCTACCTTTATATGACAGGTTTTTGGCCGATGTTTATGGAGATACTGTGGGTGTCTTGCCCACAATTCAAAGTGGAGCCTCTCAATTCACTTTAGCCTTGTTTGGTGATGTTGGTTTTGGACTAACAAATGTGCAAAAAAATGCTGCTCGTCAAAACAGTGCAATAGCAAACGAATTTGTAACTCGAGGAATGTTTAGAAACAATAGTCGCGTTTCAAATTTAGACATGACTAGAACAGAAAGTCTAGTTAAAGATCCCAATAAATTGGCTCAGTCTTCAGAGCTAGTGGTTACTAGCATTCAAAACTTTGCTAGGCAAGATATAAATCGATTAGCAGAAATTGATAATTTATTGGGCCTCAACCCACAACTTGTTCAACTCGACCGCATTCCCAGTGGAGCTTTTACAGATCCAATGCCTGCCATTAAAGGGGTAGAACCCTTAATACGAGAGGCTTTTTTAAAGCGACCAAACTTAGAGATGCACATTCAATTTAGCGATGGCAAAAAAGAACGGATTAATCAAAATCATCCGTACGTTAGATCATTGTTACAAGGGGCCACACAATGATTTTTACTCGTTCTGATGGGGTACAAGTAGATATGTCTACGGGTGAAATAGTGGGCCAAGCAGAACCCGCAACAGTATCCGCAGGCGCAGCTAAGTACCCAGAAACAGGATCTGAAATTTATCCTGAGAGCGCCGGTAAAACAGCCCTTGATGCACTTCAACAATTTACGTGGACTACAAACGCTGCACTTTTGGCTCTTCCTGATGCAGCAATTAAAGCAGCGGGGAGGGCGGCGGGTGTAAAAGAAGAAGACATTACTACCCTTTCTAAGTTTTTTAACAAAGGACAAACAGCCCCCAAAAATGCTGTTGAACGCTACGCCGCTGCAATTGGACAGGGGGTTGGAGCGGGTCTTCCGTTAACGGGTACGTTTGGCGCAATTGCAAGAACCAAAGCTTTAACTGGTCCGCTCTTGCCTAACGCACCAATCACTAAACAAATTGCAAAAGAAACATTAGATTTTTTTCGTACCAACCCTAAGGCAGCAGTTGCTTTAGATGCTGGTTTTGGCGCAGCGTATGGCGCAACAGAACAACTTGTACGAGAAAGCACTGAACCAGGGCAAACCCGAGATGTTCTTGAGGCCACTGTTCCATTTGCTGCAACGGTTGCTCTTCCCGTTGGCTTAGGCAAGGTTGCTGGATTAGCGCTTAAACTTAGCCCAACCGCTTATGCAATTCGCAAAGCTCGCGAACAACTAGAACAAATAGGGCCTTCAATAATACCAAAAGAAGACGTGGCAACCGCAGTTAGAGAAACAGTTCCAAGTATTCCCTTACTTTCCGGGCCATTAAACTATCTTGGAAAAGTCTATGGGTCTTTTGCTGCAAAAGATATTAGTAAAAAAATAGGCCAATCTTTAGATTTAATTGGCGAAAACGCTACTCAAGAACAACTTCGACTTACTAATGACATTTTAAAATTTGCTGCGGATAATGGTTTTGATGGCAAGTTTGTATTTAACTTGGCCGAGGCCACACTTAATCCGTACTTGCGTCAAGCCTACAATGATGCAATAAAGGGAGATCTTTCAACAACTCTTCGTAAAACCCTTGCAGTTAGAAATCAAGAGCGTGACGACGCCTTTGTTAGCCTAATAACAAAGTTGACCCCAGAGGCCCAGCTTGGACTACAAGACGCTTTAATTTTAAATGCAGCAGAAAGAACTAAAGCTCTTGATGATGTTTTAAACAAGATGAAAGGCTTAGATAGTGCTGAAAGAGATCGAATAGCAGATCAATTTAATAAAGCTGATTCATTGGCGGACATAGGCGCATCTCTTCGAGCAAGTATTTTAATGGGTCGAAATGCTTTAATTAGTCAATGGAAAACTAAGGCCGACGAATTGACCGCCCGTCCTTTTGGTGCTCGTAGACCCCTAAGAGAAGAAGGCCAGTTAGAAGAAGATATTCCGTCGCTGCCTTTTTATTCTTTTGCAACTGGATTTTTAAAGAAATATAATTTAAACGCCTCTAATCGTTTTTTTGCTGGACAAGTTCCTGAGCCAGCAAAAGCTATTGCAAACGTTATGCGGCAAGTTCAAGAGGTTGACTCTGGCCAAACTCTTGAACGGGTGCTTACAAATCTTATTATAGAAAAGAACCACCCCTATCTTCAAACAAAAATTGACGAACGAGAAGCAATAATAAAACGCGGCATGACGCCCAATACGCTTGAGCAAGATGCCACTGTCTATGCTAGCAAATTGCTTGGCGTAGCTAAAGAAGGCTTGTCGCCACCGGGAATCATTAGAACCGCTGACGGAAAAGAAATTCAAACTAAAGAATTAGATGTACAAATTATTGCTGAAGCCAAAAAAAGAATTGAAGGGTCAGCCAAAGAAGATATTCGTATTTCGTTACCAGAATCAATTGATCTTTTAGCCAACGCGCAACGTTTTCGCGGAGCTATGTTTGAGAAAGCGGAGCGAGAGTTACAATACGGAACAATCTCTTCTGTTGAAGCAGACCAAACAAAACGTTTTGGAGAAAAAGTTTTAGGGGACGTAGAAAATTTTGTTTTTGGAGACAAAAAATTTGAGGGTTTTTCTAAGGCCCCTGGTATTGAAGACGTAAAGAGGGTTTACCGAGATAGCCTTGAAAATGGGTTTGACAAATTTTTCCCCTTATTAGCGACACGACGCACCTTACGGGGAGAATACGCAACAAGCGACACAGAGCTAATTAAAAAAGCGTTAAGCGATAGAGAAAATTTACGTTCTTTAAATGTTCTCTTTGGAGATAATCCCACTTATGCAAAAGCGTTAGAAAACGCAATTTTGCTTCGCGCCAGGGACGCTAACGTAATTAGCAACGATGGTATTTTAAACGAGGCTGCATACACTCGTTTCTTAAACAGAAATCAAAGTTTGATTAATGATTTGCCTGATTCAGTTCAACGAACTTTAAGGGACGAACTTTCTTTAAGCCAAGCTTTTGCCAATGAAAAAGCAACTTTATTGGCACAAAAAGAAGCTTTGCAAGACGTTGAGTTAGACAAAATAATTAAAGAAGTTATCCGTCCAGGAGCAGAAGTAAAGGACTTTGTTTTAGGCGCTCTTAGTCGTCCCGCAGATATGCGTAAACTAGTGGACACTGTTGGCAAAGACCCAGAGAAGTTGCAAGCTTTGCGTAGAAATGTTTGGGAAACAATGGTGTCTAAGATGTTAGATCCAAACGATCCTATACTTTTAAGTAGGTTTAAGACTACTTACGGTAAAGCACTAAACATGCTTTATCCTACTCCTGCTGATCAAAATAATTTGAACATGATTGCGGCCTTACAAGAACGAATTTTGGGTGTCGCTCGTCCTTCGGGAGACCAAAGTCCATTTAGGACATTTGAAGAAACTCTTCGTAAATATGTGGGGGCTGGAGTTGGAACGTTAGAATCAACCGTTCGTGCAGCGGCCATTCGGATTATCAGCCCCATACACGCTGGAGTGTCTATTATGACCCGGTTTTTGGCTCGTCAACAGCAGGGTGTGGCAGAGCGTATTTTATTAAATGCTTTAATTGATGATAAGTATGCTAAAGAATTCATTAATGCCTCTGCCTCAATCAACACAGAAAAGGGTTTAAAGCAGGCCAGCAAATTGGCTTATAATGCTGGCGCCTCGTTACCTTTCCTTCTTCGCATAGCGCCATCTGCACTTAAGACGGCCAACATTGAGTTATCTCAAGCTCTTCAAGACGAAGAAGAAATGCAACCAAGAGACGTGGCCCCCGGACCAATTGCACCTTTCCAAGAGCAACTTGCCCCTCCTCGAGCACTTCCTGCAATGCCTCAAATTGAGCCAAGACTAACGCGGGGGCAAGAGTACCAAAAGTTTATCCTTGAAAGAAATGCGCCCAGGCCACCTGCTCCCGCTAAGAATTTGGGTCAAAGTCCTGCCGTGGGGGTTGTTCCGCCAATGCCGCAGGCTGGTCCTGCAAACTACGGTTCTTATCAAGCTCTGTTTCCAAACGATCCCTTGGCTCCGTTAATACAGTCTCGTCAGCCCGCGCGATAGCATAAAACTCCTTGACCTTGGCATTCCAATGGTCAAGGTATGAATCAAACTCCCGCCCGCAGACCACGAAGTCTTTTAAAAGACCATCTTGAGAAGCCATCAAGACCACGCCCTGGCGAATTTCCGTGCCATACATTTCGTTATGCGCCGCAGCATATGCTGTCAGTTGCACGAAATAGTCGTCAATCCACTCCCGTTTTTTCATCTTGTTGGCCTGCTTGAAGTCTACGATGGATGGCTCACCTCGAAAGACCCCAACCAAGTCGGTGGTCCCAGCATAAACTTCACGCTTGTAGACCATCACTTCGTTGCCCCAGACCTCGTCTAACTCTGGAAAGTAAGCCTCCATAAGGCTTGCCGCCATGCGATAGGCTTTGTATTGATAGGCATATTTTGCCGGTTGCAAAGGTCGTATCTTAATGTGTGACTCAATATACGCATGCATGCATGTTCCTACCGCTGCTGCGTCGTTCTTTATTTTTTCAGCCTGTTCTTCCCCAACACGATTGGCCCACTCTATTAGTTTTGTTTTATCTTTAGTTTTGTCCAATATTGTAGTCACGCTGGGCAGTTTTTCTCCGTGCCGATTGACGTACCGACGGCCACCCGGCAAATCTTGCCGTGTCAATGTTTCGTATTTGTATCGGTTTATTTGATTAATAACTAAATCAGCCATTCTTTTAGTTCCTCTCCCAACACTTGGGTGGCAATGTTGATCTTGTTTTTTAGGGCCGTGACTATCTTTTCGTCCACGGATTTGGGTGTAATTAGGTCAATATACGTTACTGATTTGGTTTGCCCGATACGATGGGCACGGTCCTCAGACTGAAGCCGGACCTCCAGGTCGTAACTGTTGGAGTAATAAATCATTGTGCTGGCTGCAGTTAGCGTTAACCCGTAGCCCCCAGTCTTGGGCTGCCCAATAAAGAATCGTAGGTCGCTGTCCGGGTCTTGAAACCGGGTCACAATTTTTTGTCGTTCTTCACCTTCGGTAGCTCCATAGTAGGTAGCCGCACATCCCCCGCCATACGCCTTTGAGAGCGCCCGCTCGATCGCCAAGATGTCATGGGTGTAGGACGCCCATATAATGACTTTCCCTGAGACCTCTTCAATACAGTCAAGGAGGGCGTCAAGCCGGTTATTCTTGATCTCGCGAATCTGACCATCGTCCATCTTTAAATGCCCACAGCATATTTGATGCAGCCGTAGAAGTTGAGTTAACGCAGTAGCCGTGGTGGTCATCTGCCCGTCTTCAAACATGGCCAAGGCCATGCGTTTCATTTGATTGTAAAGCTCGGCCTGCTCGTCCGTAAGAGACACTTCCCGCCTGGTGTAGACCTTTGGCGGCAAATCTATGCATTCTTCTTTAGTCACCCGGAAGGCAAAGGGTTGAAGCTTCTCGCTTAACTCATCTAGGCGCCTGTAACCGACTACTTGGTTAAAGGACCTCGGACCCATGCTTTTCTTGACCAAAACGGCATAACGGGTCTGAAAGGCAAAAAAGCTCGAAAATCCTAAAAGTTCTAAAGACAGGAAAGCGCACTGTGTATACAAGTCTAGCGGGCTCTTGGTAACCGGAGATCCGGTTAGGATCCGCCTATATTTGGCAAAACGGCCAAGCTTGTAAATGTTCTTGGTCCTTTGGGCTGATCCTGTTTTAATCGTAGTGCTCTCGTCCACAGACATTATGGCGTTGTGGGAAAGTAAGAATTTCTCTGCAAATTTCACACCTTTTGGGGTGGAGAACGCTTCCACGTTCATGATCAAAATATGCAGGACATCGTCCGGCTCAAACATGGACCCTAATGAAGCTTCCTGGGCTTTATTGGGGTTCGGTGACCATAGTGCAGTGCGGTACATGACGTGGTCAGGAGTGTGCTTGGGAATCTCAAGCTCGGCCCAGTTTCTGTAAACGCCCTTGGGGGCTATGATCAAAGCCCCGTTGATTCGTCCATTGTCGTACAGCATGCACAGGTTGTTGATGAGCATAAAGCTTTTGCCCGTGCCCATGTCGGCAAACAATGCCGCTTCGGGCTTATCCCAGAAACGGGCTAGATAAGCCGATTGATGAGCATAGGGCTCGTTCTTGAATCGATAGTCCAACATACTTTCTCTCTTTCTTGACAAGCTAAAATCTTTGCGCTAGCATACACGAACTTATAGAAAGGAGAAAGAGGTAATGGCAAAAGTTTTTGTTGTACAAGAGACCATGCGCCACAACGTGTTGCCCGCGCAACAGTTTGGGGACCTGGTGTTCTTACTGCCCCCTCAAGTTCAAATCGGCTTTTCACCGGGACCAATGGTGACTCGCATGAAACGTGTGCTTAGGGATTTCACTGATCAAGATTACTTGCTTTTGATCGGAGATCCTGCTGCAATGAGTATTGCCGCTGCAATTGCATCGCAATACAATAACGGCAAGTTCCGCTTTTTGAAGTGGGACAAACGGGAAATGAAGTATTATCCCATAGTAGTTGATCTAAACCAGAAAGGAGAAAGTTATGAGTAGCATTGATTTTGAAACAGACGCACGGGCAATAACTATTGAAGACAATTCTTTAACGGCTATTGCTGCTTTAGCAAAACAGGCTCTTTTGCTTGAGAAAGACATTGAGGAACTCGAAACCACGTTAGCAGAAAAGAAAGAGTCTCTGCGCAACTTGACTGACGAGCGTATCCCCGATGCCCTCAAAGAAATCGGTATGTCAAAGTTTCAAATGACCGATGGATCTGAGATAGAAGTAAAACCGTTTTACTCGGCAAGCATTCCGGTTGACCGCCGAGGTGAAGCATATGAATGGCTTCGTTCCCACGGGTTCGATGACATCATTAAAAACACCGTCTCCGTGCAGTTTGGTCGTGGCGAGGACGATGCAGCGGGCGATTTGATTAATTCAATTCGCAAGCAAGGGCTCTTGCCGGAACAGGCGGAGAAGATCGAATCCCAAACCCTTAAAGCTTGGGTTCGCGAAATGGTGGAAAAAGGCACGGATTTCCCCACGGAGCTTTTTGGCGCTTACACAGGCTTCAAAGCAAAGATCAAACGTGCTAAATCTTGATAAAGGAAACTTAAAAATGAATCAATTAGCAAAGAAAAAAGAAACCGCTTTAGCAGTAGTTGACAACTCTGTGTTTGAGCAAGATGCTCATGATGGTATGGGCAATATTTCTTCGGAAGATGTGGCGTTACCGTTCCTTAAATTGCTTTCCCAACTGTCTCCGGAAATTGAGTCAGTAAAGGGCGCAAAAGCTGGGATGATTTACAACACAGTTTCTGGTGAAGTCTATGATGGCGTTCAAGGCATCAAGGTTATTCCGTGTCATTACGAGCGTAAGTACATCGAGTGGCAACCACGAGGCCAGGGTTCCGGAGCACCGATCGCGGTCCACCCGGCAACCAGCGACATCATGACAAAGACTTTTCGCAAGCCTGGGGAAAGCAAGGACTATCTTGATAACGGCAACTACATTGAAAACAGTGCTCAGCACTACGTGATGATTGTCGGTGACGATGGTACATGCTCACCAGCTTTGCTCGTGTTGAAGTCTACGCAATTGAAGAAGTCGCGTAAGTGGAACAGCATGATGATGACGTTAAAGATGAATGGCAAGAACGGGCCGTTCACTCCACCGTCTTATAGCCATGTCTATCGGCTCACAAGTAGCAAAGAGTCGAATGACAAAGGTACGTGGTACGGTTGGGAAGTAGAACGTGTTGGTCCTGTAGAGGACGCTACAGTTTATCATTCGGCAAAAACGTTTGCATTGTCCGTAAAGCAAGGCGAAGTAAACGTGAAGCATGATCAAGAGGAAGGTGCCAAAGCAACTTCTGATACGCCGTTTTAAATTGAGCCCTGCGAAGCCGCCCCTTGGGGGCGGCTTTGTTGCCTTCATACAGAACCGAGAAAGCCAATGTCGGAAGTAGATATCACACGTTTCAAACAAATTTTTGCAGGCCTAGACATTGCGTACGGCACGTACAAGATTGAGAAGGAGCGGCAAGATGGAAAGCAAAATGGGAAGGCTACCATTGTTCGGCAGCCCCCTACGGATGACCTTTGGATC
>Ga0247831_1007991_pt1 | contig 11454 bp, 15 predicted proteins | sample LaCruzMarch2015__9_FD_192406 | JGI IMG/M metagenome (GOLD analysis project Ga0247831, IMG submission 192406) | Freshwater microbial communities from meromictic Lake La Cruz, Castile-La Mancha, Spain - LaCruzMarch2015_1m | ecosystem: Environmental > Aquatic > Freshwater > Lake | place: Spain...
CCGCAGAGGCGGAAGCGAACTACTATGCAGCCCTTGAGCAAACCGCTATCGCGGCGTGACTCAAATAAAATAGCCTCCGAGATTCTCGGGGCGGTTCATTACCTCGACAAGCGAAGCTGCTCTTAAAGTGCTCCACCGGATGGGATTGAACTGGAAGCAAGTCCAAGGTCCTGCTTATTGGGTCTATGAAGGTGAGACCTTAGCTGAACGGAGAATGCGGTTGGAGAATAGCGAAGATGACGGTTAAGTCGCTATGTGCTTCCTCGCTTCGCTCAGAAGGTTCGCTCCGCTCACCTGAACAATGGGTCTTGAGGTTGTTGTTCTAGAATTTAGACAAAGCTTTCCTGTCAAGGAGGTCAAATACCTCCATGTATTTTATCTAGATGCTGTCACTAATCAGCGTGGACACTTAAACGGTCAGCGCGCTGTGACTCCTAACGACAACGTCTTGGTGCATACGGAATCTGCACCAGTCTTTAGCATGTAGCGCGACACAGCTTCACCGCTTCGCGCACGTTCTATATGAACTTGATCCATCGACCAACGACATCCCGACCAAACATCACGGATCAAGCTCTCAAATTCCGCGTCGGTGAGAAATGACGGTTTCTCTATTCGAATGTGTCGATGAATTCGCTTATCCAGGCGCCCGTCACCTTCGCTTACATCAATCCATCGTAGAGATTTTCCGGAGCGCTTTGCTGCGTTTCCAAAGACTTTTTGGTTCAAGCATCTCTGCAAGAATCGCATCTCATTCTCTGCCGTTTCCGCGGTCAACGCTTCGAAAGTTCCATCAGTCCTTCGAATAGATTGCTTCAGCGAAAGCGTCACGAAAAACGAATCAAGGTCCTCAGGAAACGCACTTAAAATCCAATCAGACCACGCGCGCTTAATCATATTTTTCTCCAAATATTCTTTCCTTTCTTCATGTATTTATACATCTCGCGTCACACATTTGATCTCCCGAACGATTTTGCTCGTGATTACTTTTGTACAATAGCATTTGGCGACCCTGTTAACAATTGACCGACCAAATGATACTATTTGATAGGTCAAATATTGGATGCATCCATGACTACTGCGCGAACTAGGTCGTCTCAGAGGTTCTCGGGAGCGCACCCCGTGTTTGGAAGAACGTACCGGACAAAGCTCGCGTCTGGTGGAGTCCGCGAGACAGAACGCGGTGTCCCATACACGCAGAGTCCCTATTACTTGTGGTGGTGCGCATTGCGATTGAGCGACAGATACAAAATCGTCTGCAACAATGCGGGAAGTGTTCGAAGCAAGGTTCTCAAAAGGCTATTCGACGACTTCGGCGACATTCATGCACAAGATTTCGAACCCTGGTGGCGCCTTAAGGGTACAGAACTTTTTGCTGAACCTCCGTCGCTGGAGTCAGTACAGACCGTCACGGCAAACGAAATAGATCATTACAGAGATTTGATCACCGAAGGAGAAGCTATCCTGGTCGCGATTCCCTTGAACTGGGATAAGCGCAGCATACTGAAAGGAGTTCGGTCGCAACTGAAGCGTATACCAGCGCGAAAAAGAGGTCGAATTACACGCGAGGATACGCTTTCAAAAAGCAAAGCGAAATACAAACTCCAACCATTCAAAAGTTTGAAGTCGATAGCGGCAGCGCTAAAAGTCGTCGAACAGCGACGTGACAATATTCCATTGAAACGGATAGCGCTTCAGAACGAAGCAACGAGTTCAGTTAGTCGCCGACATCGAATGGGACTCAACATCATCGAAGGTGTCGAGAGAGGTGAGTTTCCCGTAACGCGAAGAAACCGCACGACCTGAGCTTTAGTTCAGCATTCGAATGAGCGGGTGAAGGGAATCGAACCCTCGTCACTTGCTTGGGAAGCAAAAGCTCTACCATTGAGCTACACCCGCGTACGATCCTTTTAGCACCGGATCGTCTGAGATGGGAGATGCTCGCACCATTGTCAGGTGAAATTCTTGTATATCATTGTATACCACAAAGGCGATGATGTAATATTCTGTTTTATAAATGTTTTTTATGGATTCTTAAGCTTGGGAAGCTTCTAGATAGCGCGCCGATCCAATAAGGCTTTCCCGGCCATGGGCGCATATAGGCCCAGACGGCGCGCGGGAGGTCCATATGGCGCGCTCAAATCCAAATCATCTTCAAGATGGCTTTCACCGCATCACGCATGCGTTCCTAAACAACGATCTATTACGTCATGTGTTCACGATATTGATGGCTGTTGTTCTTGTGGGCGTGATCGGCGGCGCGATGATGCTCGGCGCGAATGAAGGCGCTTCGAGCTTAAACTGACCGTCCGTCACCATGATCCCCAGCGCAAGCCAATCTGACCGCGCACTCGGTCGAGATCGTTCTCGCGCCAATAAAGATCGTCTTCCTTACCGCGCAGATCGCGTTCGGCGCTTTTGCGGTCGTCCCGCAATTCGTCGATGCGTTTGCGCGCTTTTTCTTTTTCTTCTTGCGTCGCCTTAGAATTATCAAGTGTACGGCGATTATCGCGGATTTGCCGATCGTAATCGTCAAGCCGATACTTCACAGAATCAATGTCGCTCCGAAGACCGGAGACGGCGCTCGTCGCCTGATAAGCCATACGCCCATCATCATAGCCCAACAGAAAGTCCGGCTCGGCGGACGCTGGACACACACCTTTATAAACATATCCGTTCAAAGCCGCTCGAAACCCACGCTCCGGCCGGCAGAAGCTCGAAAGGCCCTCGGCCCGGCCACCTGAATAAGGATCGAACTGCGCAGCGATCCCCGCTTTGGCGCAGGACTTCTCGCGAGCGGAATATTTGTCGAGGCTGAGGCCATTGGACCCGTCTTGATACCCAAGCGCACGCCAATCCGCGACCCGGCATTCGTCAACGCTCATGGTTTCGCACGCCCCGGCCAAAGCCAAGAGCCCCAATGCTGCGAATAGTCGAACCCCTAAAACCCGCCGCACACTACACCCCCTCGCCTTCGCCCCAGATGTAGATTAGCTGAGATGAAGGCGGCTTGAACGCCTAATTCGACAAAAAAGGCTGCAAGTCTCCGTGAGCGATCCGTCCCAGTGCCAGCTTTACGCTATTACGCCGCCCGCCATTCCAAATCTGCCGGAATTCGAAAAGGCGCTGATCAGCGCTCTGGACGTCGGCGCGGTCGCGTGCCTTCAATTGCGCTTGAAGGACCAGCCGGACGAGACAGTGCTGAACATTGGCCGGCGCATTGGGCCAATTGCGCAGGATCGCGGCGTCGCCTTTATCGTGAACGACCGGCCGGACCTCGCGCTCGCTTTAAACGCCGACGGCGTCCATATCGGCCAGGAAGACGCGTCCTACAAAGACGCGCGCCGCATTCTCGGCCTCGACAAGATCATCGGCGTCACCTGCCATGATTCCCGCCACCTCGCGATGGTCGCAGGCGAAGAGGGCGCAGACTATGTCGCATTCGGCGCCTTCTTCACGACCGCCACAAAAGCGCCTAAGGCACAAGCCAATCCAGAAATACTGGAATGGTGGCAGGAAATATTCGAAATACCATGCGTGGCGATCGGCGGAATCACAACTCAGAACGCGACGACTTTGGTGAAAGCGGGCGCGGACTTTCTAGCGGTCTCAGCTGGGATCTGGCTGCACCCGCAGGGCCCGGCGACAGCCGTCCGGGAATTCAAGGCGATATTCTCAGCATCTCAGGCCAATTAGAGCCTGCACGCACCGCGAGCGCGGATTCAACACGCAATAAGAGGCCGCTCTCGGCATTGGGCTTTAGCGCCCTTGGCGCCGTCTTGCTCGGCGCCGCAGCGCCCGCGCCGCTCGAGGGCGCCCTCGCCGCCTATCGCGCCGGGCGCATGGAAGAAGCGCGCGCGCTTTCAGAACCCTTAGCCAATTCTGGCGATTCCAAAGCCGCAACCATGCTGGGTTTCATGTTCGAACAGGGGCTCGGCGGCAAAAAAGATGAAGCGCGCGCCGTCGCATATTACCGCCAAGCGGCCGAGAAAAATGACGTCGACGCATTGATTGCGCTTGGCCGGCTCGGCCTCGACCATAAAGGTCAGATCAGCCCGGAGGAAACGCAAGCCTTCCTCTCCCGCGCCGCGGAGCTGGGCCGCACGGATGCAGCCAGCCTCTTAGGCCGCGCTTTGCTCAACGCCCGCCTCGGTAAGCGCGATACGGCAGGAGCCGTAAAATGGCTCAAGCGCGGGGCTGACGGCGGCGACGCAGACGCCGCTTATACTTTGGGTATTCTAGAAATTGACGGCGACGGCGTTCCGCAAGACCTCCCCACGGGGCTCCGGCGTCTGAAACAAGCGGCGGACAAAAACCACGCCGCCGCGATGGCTGATTACGGCCTCATGCTCTACCAAGGCAAAACGGGTGAAGCGCCATCCAAGGGCGGGGCGGCGAATTGGTTCGCGAAGGCCGCCAAAGCCGGCGATGCGGAAGGCCAATTTCTGTACGCTTACGCTCTCGCCACCGGCGAAGGGATCGCGCGCGATCCGATACAGGCCTATGTCTGGGTGCTGCGCTCAAATGCGCAAGGCGCATCTGGCGCGCCGGAATACGATCAAGATCGCGCCAAACTCAAAGGCGGCCTTGAAAAGATTTTGCGCCCCGACGAAGTGGCCAAGGCCGCCGTCGAGGCGCAAAAACCGCTGCTCTAATTATACCTTTAGGCTGCGAGCGCCTTGTCGATCGCAGCGAGAAGCTCAGGCGAATCTGGCGCAACGTCCGGGTGGAAGCGCGCGGCCACTTTGCCGTCTTTGCCAATGATGAACTTTTCAAAGTTCCAGGCGACTTCAGTTTCAGTCGCCGGCGCCAAGCCATAGCCCTTCAGCTTTTCGAGCAATTGACCGCCCGGTTGCGGGGTCGCTTTCGGCTTTTGAGAAACCAATTCGGCGTAAAGCGGGTGCTGATCGTCGCCGCGCACGGAGATCTTCGAGAACATCGGGAATTTCACATCGAACTTCGATGTGCAAAATTCCTTGATCTCTTCATCAGTGCCTGGCTCTTGTGCGCCAAAATTGTTGGCCGGAAAGCCCAAGACTTCCACGCCCTTGGCCTTGTAGCCCGCATAGAGCTTTTCCAGGCCTTCATATTGTGGGGTGAGGCCACAAGCCGAAGCGACGTTCACCACCAAAAGAACCTTGCCCTTATAATCGCCCAAGGACGCCGGTTTGCCGTCGATCGCTTTGACGGGAATATCGTATAAATTCGCCATGCTTTTTCTCCTCCCACCTGAATTGGGGTTAAGGCCTTATATCGCCGCTGATCTTCGCCGGAAAAGGGGGACCTTTCGGTTTTCGCGCGCCAAAGGCGCGTCCTACCCTCAAAGCCACCCCTTAACTTGCCCTTAGGGGACCTCGCCGCTATGGTCCGGCCGCTTTTTCACATTGAGATGATTTTATGAAGATCGACGGCAATTCCGTGCGTCCAGGCATGGTTCTTGAGCACCTGGGCCAACTCTGGACAGTGGTGAAGACCCAGCACGTGAAGCCCGGCAAGGGCGGCGCCTTTCAAACCTGCGAGATGAAAAATCTGGCGGACGGACGTAAGCTGAATGAGCGCTTCCGTTCCTCGGATAAAGTGGAACGCGTGCGTCTTGATACGAAGGACTTCACCTATTTGTTCGAGTCCGGCGACATGCTGACCTTCATGGATCAAGACACCTACGAACAGATCGAAATCGCGCGCGATTGGGTCGGCGATCAAGCCGTTTATCTGGTCGAAAACATGAAGGTGACGATGGAGCTTTATGAAGAGAAGCCCGTCGCCATCACATTGCCGGACACTGTCATCCTCGAAGTGACCGACACCGAACCTGGCGTGAAAGGCCAAACGGCCGCGAATTCCTACAAGCCCGCCGTTTTAAGCAACGGCGTGCGTTCGTCCATTCCACCCTTTGTCGGCATCGGCGAAAAGATTATCGTCAACACCGAAGACGGGTCTTACGTGAAGCGCGCCGACTAATCGCGCCGATTAATCGCGTTCGACTTACCGCGACGGATTTTTGAACCGCCGCCCGAAAACGGCGCGCGAAAGCCGCTATTGGATTGATTGAATGCCGCCCGTATCACCGCTTCTCACCGTCATGGTCGGCGCCGCCCGAAAGGCCGGCCGTTCGCTGGCGCGCGATTTCGGCGAAGTTGAAAATCTTCAGGTGTCGCGCAAGGGACCGTCGGACTTCGTGTCGGCAGCCGACAAGCGCGCCGAAGAAGTTATCTTCACAGAACTCTCACGCGTGCGCCCCGGCTATGGCTTCTTGATGGAAGAACGCGGCGTCATCGAAGGCAGCGATAGAACACACCGTTGGATCGTCGACCCCTTGGATGGAACATTGAACTTCCTCCACGGCATGCCGCATTATGCGATTTCAATTGGCCTGGAGCGTGACGGTGATCTGGTCGCCGGCGTTGTTTATGATCTTTCGCGCGCCGAAATTTTCAGCGCCGAGAGAGGGCGCGGCGCGTTTTTGAACGACCGCCGCATTCGCGTTGCAGGCCGCATGCGCATGGATGAGTCCGTCATCGCAACAGGCATCCCGTATCACGGTAAGACCGGTCACGACGTGTTCGCACGCGAGATCGCGGCGATCAGCGATAAGGTGGCGGGCGTCCGCCGTTTCGGCTCGGCCGCCTTGGATTTGGCCTGGGTGGCGGCTGGACGCTTCGACGCTTTTTGGGAACGCGGATTGCAGCCCTGGGACATCGCAGCCGGCATTGTGCTGGTGCGAGAAGCCGGCGGCTTTGTGCGCGGACTGGACGGCGCTGAACCGACGCATGGCGACATCCTGGCGGGAAACGCCAGCCTGACGCCGCAATTCGCCGATGTGCTGGCGTCCGTCAAGAAATAGCGATCGATCCGTCGGCCTCATCTTGTTTGATTGACCCAAACCGATGCGTCAGTCTTTCGACATGAAACGATAGGAGACGGTGCGCCTGGATTCCTGCGGCGCGACGCAGACCAGCGCATGATCGTCAAACGCGCCGCTCAGAATAAGGCGATCGCCATCCGATAGGGCGATCGTCGCCGCGGACAGATCCTGGCCGTTCGACAGCAAAATTTGATGCACATCGCCGCCCTGCCCGGACGGATCACGCGCAACGATCAAGACCTGTGAAGGCGCGCGCGCCTTTGCATTCGACATATGCGCCAGCAGATCCGAGAGCTTTGGGTGCGCCGCGATCCAGATATCGCCGTTCGCCGCGATATCGATATTGTCCGGCGCGCTCCCCAAATAGACGACTTCCCGTAGCTTCAATGCGCTCGTGTCCGGATCACGATTATAGATGCGCAGATCCTTGCCGAATGTGCCCGTTGCATAAAGCGTGGCGCCGTCCGGCGTGAGCGCGACGCTGTTCGCAAAATTGAGTCCCGTCGCCACACGCCAGTATTTCCCAGCACTCCAAAACACGATGGAGCCGGATTCTTCGCGCGTCAGCAGCAAGACCCGCTCCCGCCACGATCCCAGTTTGTGAACGCTCTCGACGGTTGCGTAGAAAGCGTCGGGGCCGGCGCCTGCCACGTCATTCAGACGCGGATACGCCGCCGCCGGTATGCTGGAGCGATGCTTCAGAAGACCGCTGGCGTCGACGTCGAAAATCTCAATGCGGGAGCCTCCGCCGCGCGGATGGTTCACAGCGAACAGAGTCTGTTCACCGAAAGGCCCAGTCCAAAGCGAAATGCCGTGCGGATGAAAGTCCTTCGGCTGGCCCAGCGTCACGTCGATGCGCATGGGTGCGGATTGAAAGCCGTCCAAAGGCATCAGATAGATGGCGCCGCGCCCGCCAGGCTTTCTCCGATCGTCAGAGGACACCCAGACCCGCCGGGCCTTCCGGTCAATGGCCATATCCTCCGCGCCCGGTAGATTGAGCGCCCGGACGCAGGCCCCCTCAAAGTGCGGCTTTAAGGTTGTGAAATCGCCCATACGGGCTTTCACGCGGACCAAGATAAAGCCGCTGATCAATGCCGCCGCCACGCAGCCAGCGACAAATACCCGCCAAAAAATGCCGAAATTCACGCCTCGCCCCTCGCCAGGCCTTAGAATGGACCTCCCCGCCCCTGGACGCTAGCATGCGACGCCGCAAGGGCCTGAGTGCGCCAGATTTTCCCAAGGAGGCGCGCGCGAAAAGCGGCCCCCGCTTGCCTTAATGTCCGGGGTCCGCTATAGGCCCGCCTTCCAATTTACAGGGGAGCGCCCATCGGGCCGCGCCCTTTAGCAGACGGACTTGCGCCATGAAGGCCGATACGCACCCAAATTATGATTTCATCACCGTCACGATGACGGACGGCTCCTCCTATCAGACACGCTCCACGATGGGCGGCAACGGCGCTACGCTGAACCTGGACATCGATCCGAAGTCTCACCCAGCCTGGACGGGCGGCTCTATGCAGATCGCCGAGCGCGGCCGCGTGTCGAAGTTCAACGACAAGTTCAAGGGCTTCTTGAAGAAGTAAGCGTCCAGCGATTGCTGAAACGAAAAACCGCCGCCCAATGGGCGGCGGTTTTGTTTTGCGCAATTGGACGCGTTGAGCTTCTAAAAATCGTCCACACGACGGCCGAACGCCGGCGCCGTGAACGCTTCCCGCAAACGATCTTGCTGTGTTTGCACGGCGTTTTCAGGGGCTTCTTGCTCGCTATAGATTTGATCGTCGAAGCGGCGGACGCGCTGATAGAGGCGCTGTGAGCGCAACAGCAAGTCCAGCAAACGCAGCGGTAAGTCATCGAGGCCTTCAAAGGGCTCGCCCTCACACAATGTCCGAGACGCAATGCGGTATTTCTCCTGCGCCGCTTCGGTGGGGTTCATCTCGCGTTCCCGCACAGCGCGGTGAACCAAAAGCCAAGAGGCGGCCTGCATCAAGCGCGTGGTCAGACGCATGCTCTCGCCGGCATAAGCAAGCGCGATGGCCTTCGGCAATAATTTGGACTCTTGGCGGCCCGGCCCATCCAGATAGGCGGCCGTTTCCTCAACCAATTGCATGCCCTCGGCAAACGCACGTTCGAATAATTCTGAATCGGCGAAGGCAATGATCCGCCCGCGCGAATCATCCCCGATCGAACCAGTAATCGCCTCTTCAGCCATATGACGCCTCAAACCACACGAATCGCGAGTATAACGCTGCAACGCCAAGGCCAAGACTCTTCCGGCGCCAATAAAAGCCCCGCGCTAACCCTTTTTCGAGAAAAACGCATCGGCGGCGGCCCGATCCGAACCTTTGCGCTGCAGCATGGCTTTGCAGGCCTCGATCTCACCTTCAAGCAACGCAATGCGCTCCTTGATTTCCTCGACGCCCATATCCTCCAGCTTCTTCACCGCCTTAGGCCTGGGGAGAAATTCGTCTTCGACGCTCACGTAACGCCCTCCTTTTCGCCTCAACATAAGTCTTAGCCGCTGCTAGCCTAGAATCGGTGGCGCACAGACGTAAAGCACGCAACACGCGCCGGTCGCCTGGTGCGCGCCGCCTGACAGAGGAATTTCATGCCGTCCGAAGCCACCATGCGCGCTATCGCCCCGCCGCAAAAAGGCGAAGCCCTAAGCCTTATCGAGATGCTGCGCCCTGTTCCGGGACCGGGACAGATCCTGATCCGCGTTCGCGCCGCAGGCGTGAATCGGCCCGATTTGATCCAACGCAGCGGCTTCTATCCGCCGCCGGCAGGCGCATCAGCCGTGTTGGGTCTTGAGGTCGCGGGGGAAGTCGCAGACCTTGGTGCGGGCGTTACGCGCTGGCGCACCGGCGACGCTGTCTGCGCACTCTTGCAAGGCGGCGGCTACGCCGAATACGCCGTCGCACAAGAAGGTTCGGTTTTGCCGAAGCCCGCCGCTCTCGATTTTGCGGAGGCGGCGTGTTTGCCGGAAACTATCTTCACCGTCTGGGCCAATGTCTTCGAAAGCGGTGCGCTGAAAGACGGTGAACGCTTGCTGATCCATGGCGGGGCCAGCGGCATCGGCACGACCGCAATTCAAATGGCGAAAGCTTGGGGAGCCGACGTGTTCGCCACAGCAGGCGCCCCGGAGAAGGTCGCGCTGTGCGAACAACTTGGCGCTAAGGGAATCAATTACCGCACCCAGGATTTCGCGCAGATCATAAAAGACGCCGGCGGCGTGGATGTGGTCCTCGACATGGTCGGTGCACCCTATTTCGCGAAAAACCTCGATGTGCTGCGCCAATTCGGGCGGCTGGTTTACATCGCCTTCCTAGAAGGCTCGACGATCGAGGGCGATTTGATGCGTGTGATGCTAAAGCGCCTCACCATCACTGGCTCAACCATGCGCTCACGCCCGGATTCCGAAAAAGCGCGGCTCGCGGGGGCAATCGAACGGAATGTCTGGCCCCTCATCGCAAAAGGCGCATTCACGCCCGTCATCGATACGCGATTCCCGCTTGCGGACGCTGAAGCCGCACTCACACGGATGCAGAACGGCGCGCATAGAGGAAAGATCGTGCTTCTGACCGAATGAAAAGGCCGCACGCCGCCGCATGATCAAGCCTTGCGCCGATTTCTCGGCGAGAGCCTGGGCGCTGCGCATTGTGCGCAACGCTCAGAATAGTGACGCTCAAGCTCGAATTTTCTGACGCAAAGCTTCAAGATGGAGCGCTCTCTACCGCCGCAAGCTCCAGATTCAGCAAGTCTCGCTTACGCTCAAGACCCCAGCGATAACCCGATAAATGCCCGTCGCGCCGCACAACGCGGTGGCACGGGATCGCAATGGCGAGCGGATTGGCGGCGCAAGCGCGGGCCACAGCCCGCGCAGCTTTAGGCGCACCAATCCGGCGCGCGATCTCGGCATAATCTGCAACGCCGCCGGCCGGGATTTGCCGCAAAGCCGCCCAAACGCGCATCTGAAACGCCGTGCCGCGAATATCGAGCGGCAAATCAAACGCCTTCGCCGGGTGTTCCACCAGCGCCGCCACGCGCGCCAAGATTTGCTCATAGGCGGCGTCCCCGCCAATCAATTCTGCGTGCGAAAAGCGGCGCTGAAGATCCTCCGCAAGACCCTCCGGATCGTCACCCAGAAGGATCGCGCAGACGCCGCGTTCAGTAGACGCCGCAAGCACGGCGCCCAACGCGCTTTGACCAATCGCAAAGGTGATCCGCTCTCCCTTGCCCCCTTGGCGATAAGCGGATGGAATCATCCCAAGCATTGCGCACGACGCCTCATAGAACCGTCCAGACGACTTGAAGCCGGACTCATAGATCGCCTCCGTCACACCGCCGCCGGCGAGCAAAGCAGCACGGGCTTTGTCTGCGCGCCGAGCCCGAAAATAGGCGGATGGCGAAACGCCCAAGGCCGCCTTGAACATTTTCTGAAAATGGGCGGGGCTAAAGCCTGCCTTATGCGCCAGGTCCGCCAAAGCGGGCGCGTCTTCCGCTATATCGAGACGGCGGCAAGCCGCGGCGATAATTGCGGACGCCTTATCGTCTTCGAGCGGCCGACAGCGTTTGCAGGCTCGAAAGCCCGC
>Ga0247831_1007998_pt1 | contig 11449 bp, 10 predicted proteins | sample LaCruzMarch2015__9_FD_192406 | JGI IMG/M metagenome (GOLD analysis project Ga0247831, IMG submission 192406) | Freshwater microbial communities from meromictic Lake La Cruz, Castile-La Mancha, Spain - LaCruzMarch2015_1m | ecosystem: Environmental > Aquatic > Freshwater > Lake | place: Spain...
CTTCCGCCTCATTTTCAGAGAATTCTACCGTTACATGTTCTTGAAGGGTTGTAGACAAGGATAGTCCAACAAAATCAGAGTGCACCGGGAAAAGGTTGTGGCCACGGTCAACTAACACACAGGTTTGAATGGATTGAACATCGAATTGCAGAAAGTACTTGATGGCATACATCATCGTTCTTCCTGAGTTTTGGACATCATCCACCAACACAACAACCGCATTTTTTAGCATTTCGGCTGTTAAGTCTGTTTGTGGTTCTGTGTGCAAAGGATTCGGTTTATTGATGGCAATTGCATGAAAAGCATTGGGTTGCCCACTGAAATCTTCGAGAAAGGAAGCCAGCATTCCTGCCATTTGAAAGCCTCCGCGCTGAATCCCAACCAAGATAATACGCTGATCATGATTGCGTTCATGAATCTGTAGTGCCATCCGCTGAAGCTTCTGCTTAACTTTGCGGGAATCTAAAATAAGTCTGCCTTTCATCAGGTCCCGAATTTACAAAGTCCTATGCCTCTTTCAACGTAATTTTACAAAACCTGATGAAGTCTATTTTAAGAGGTCTGCTTTTTTTAGTTGTATCAGTCCTTTTTGAAGGAAATCTCATGGCTCAAGACCATATTTTTCTTCGAGAAGATGATCAAGTGATAGACTGTATTATCATTTCAGCCTCCGACAGTGTAATTGTTTTTAGGGTTTTGGATTTGAACGACACCCACGAATACGAGATTTCAACGGCCGATATCTATGGTTTCTTATTGGATGATCCACAAAGAGAGCAATTGAAATCGGTTGATTACCAGATGGAGTTTTTTCATCCAACCATCAAGAGGAAGCCCATCTTCAGGATACGAAACACACTTTTATTTAGGCTTCAAGGCGACACTGCCGCAATGCCTTCCAAAGGAAAAATTACCGACATCAGTTGTGATTCGGTGCAGTTGGAACGAAAAATTAACCGAAAAACTGAAAGGATTTATTATGGATGGAATGAGTTTCAGAGCTTTGGCTACACAACTTTGTATACCGAGATTTTTACATTGATACTGGCGCCAATTGATGCCCTTCAAAGTGGTTCGTTTTTCTTTTACCGAAAGTTAGAACCCGTAAATGGTTGGAAAAGAAAGTGCTCTGAAGCGCCTGATGAAGTTTCGAAACTCATTCTCAAAAAATACCCAAAAAGAGGTAAGAAAATCCGATTGCCGCAATATGTGAAACGGAAATCGAAACGGAATCAGCCCGAATAACTGAGAATGCTAAGTAAATTCTTCAAATCGTCGACTTTGTTTGGATATCCAAGCTTTTCGTAAGAAACAATAAGGTTTCTGAGTTGTCTGCATACGATGTCGACATTAGAGCAACTTTCATAGAAAATCCTGTTTTGGTCTAATTTAAGTTGTTTCAAAAAGGTGTCTATTTCTCTGCGACTAAACACCGCACCTTTGCTAAACGGATTGATATAGAACAATATAGATTCCTCTTCACCCTCATTTTGAATAGTGAATTCATCCCGATAAGCTAAAATGAAGTGTTCAGGCAGATTAACACCGTAAATTGGGATATTCAAACCTTGAGCAATGATCGAATACAGGATACTCAACAACAAAGGATTCCCTCTTTTACTTTCGATTACGTTGTTGATGTAGGAATTCTGCGGAGCGTGGTAATTGGTGGTGTTGCCAGTGAAATTGTAAACATCGAAAAGGATGTGGTTGATCACTCTAACCTTTTCATAGGCAGTTAAATTCGAATTAAGCTCGAGCCAAACATCTCTTCTAATGAGTTCGATTTGTTTGCGAACATACTCTTCATCTAAATCGGGATATTGGTATTTTGAAACCAACATTGTTCCTGTAAGTAGATCAACTCCGCCGGTATCGGCCCAAAGTTTTAATTCCTCCAGTACATTAGTAAATTGAATGGTTTGGATGATATCTTCAATTCGGGTTTGCAAAATATTGTTGAAGGTGCTTTCCCAAACGTTTTCTAAGGCAGGAATCACTTCTTCGCCCATCGAAAGGATGCGTTCCCGAATCGTACTAAAGATTTCCTCATCTGGATCTTCCAGTAGATGAATCAGGGCGTTTAGTTCGTTGTCTTTGATGTTTTCCATTTATGCACTTAACCTATCGAGCACAGATTTAACAAGGTTCTCAATTACAGGCTTATAGTTTTTACTGTACTCTAAAGTAGCACGGTTTGCAATAATTGCACAAACGGTGCAGGCTCGATGTCCAAGCATACGCGACAAGCCATACAAAGCCGAAGTTTCCATTTCGAAATTGGTGATTCGGTTTCCCTGAAAGGCGAATTCCATCATGCGTTCGTTCAAGTCGGCCACTGCCGGAGTGAGTCGCAAAGTTCGGCCTTGTGGACCATAAAAACCAGAGGCTGTGGCAGTAATTCCTTCAAAGTAATCAGGCTTCAGAATGTTGAAAAGTGTCTCATCGGCTTCCACCAAATAAGGCTTATTTAATATTTCTGGCAAAGCAAGTTGCTGGTTGATAGCCTGAAGAATAACTTTTTCCTGCTCGTTTTCTTCAAAGCCATAAAAATGCATCAGGCCATCGAAGCCCAAACCATGTTTTGAAATTACCACAGAATCTACTGGAATATCTTTCATTAAAGTTCCAGAAGTTCCAATTCGAATAATATTTAGCGTATGGTGATTTTCCTTAAAAATGCGATTTTTAAGGTCGATATTCACAAGAGCGTCCAACTCATTCAAAACAATATCGATGTTATCGGTGCCAATTCCTGTCGACAAAGCAGTGAATCTCTTCCCTTTGTAAGTGCCTGTATGGGTTACGAATTCGCGGTTTTGCACCTTGTGCTCTATGTGATCAAAGTGTGCAGAAATGGTTTCAACTCTACCTTGATCTCCCACAACGATCACTGTATCAGCAATTTGTTCAGGGTGTAATTTCAGGTGATAAATACTTCCATCGGGGTTGAGAACTAGCTCAGAACTTGGAATAGCCTTCATGTGGATTGTGTACTTTTGCACCAACTCAAAGTAAACAAAGGGAATGAATACCACAAAAAAAATCATACTCGTTCCGATCGACTTTTCAGAACAAAGCTTGGTCGCACTTAGTCACGCTGAAGAAATCGCAAAAACCCTCAAGGGAACGCTTTTGCTTTTGCATGTTCATGTTGAACAAGGAATTATCACCAGCTTTTTCTCTGCCGAAGAGGATGATAAGGTGACGCAAGAAATTTGGAGCCGCATGAACGCGCTCTGCGATGATGTAGAGAAACGTTCAGGAATCCGCACCAGTCCGTTGGTAGCTACTGGAAAAGTGTATGAAGAAATTGTGCGCCTTGCAGAAATTACTGGTGCAACTTTTATCGTCATGGGAACGAATGGTTCTGAAACCATCAAGAAGCGTTTCATTGGGTCGAATGCCCTTCGTGTAGTAAAAGAAAGCCGTGTGCCCGTTATCTCTATCAAAGGAAAGCCAGAGCACGTGGGCTTTAATACCATTATTCTCCCATTGGATCTAACAAAAGAAACCCGCGAAAAAGTTAACAAAGCGATCGAACTTTCGCGCAATTTTAACGCTGAAGTTAAAGTGGTTTCTATTTTAATGACCGACGACGAAGATGTAGTAACGAAGCTAAAACTTCAAATGAATCAAGTGCATAATTTCCTAGAAAGAGCAGACGTTAAGTTCTCAACCGAAATGATTCAAGCACCTGTAGGAAGAGATAATCTTGGAGGAGAAGTGTTGCGTTATGCCAATGAAAATGGAGGAGACCTTATCATGATCATGACCCAACAAGAAACCAACTTCACGGAGTTATTCATTGGCTCTGCTGCTCAGGAAGTCATTAACAATGCTGCAATTCCTGTTTGTAGTATCGTGCCAAATGTGAAAAAGGACACAACAGTTTTTGTGCCTTATTAATAGATCTAATAATTTCAATAGCCTGTTATTCAATCGAGTGACAGGCTATTGTTGTTTCTAAGCAAGGAGTTTCTTAGCTTACCATGCCTAATTAAACTCCCTCTAATTATGAACAAGCTTGATGTAAATAGGATTCTTATCCCTACTGATTTTTCAGATACTGCTAATCTAGCCCTAGAACATGCCATTCGGATGGCACAATTGCTTGATTCTGAAATTGTTTTACTCCATGTTGTTTCTACGTTCGCCTTCCGGGTAAACTTGCCCGAGGTGGATATGGATGAGTCTCAAAACGCCAAACTTTCAGGTGCTATTGGAGCAAGGTTGGCACAAATTGCCGAAGAAATTAAAAGCAAACATGGGGTGAAAGTAAACACCATGATTACATACGGCAGAATTAGAGAGGAAGTCGTGAGAATTGCCGATGAAACTGATGCCGATATGATTATTCTCGGCACCCACGGAGTGAGCGGAATTCGTGAATTTTTTATGGGAAGCAATGCCTTCAGAATCGTTTCGGAAGCTTCATGTCCTGTACTTTCGGTTCAGCAATCTGCCCAGCAGTTTGGGTTTAAGAATATTGTTGTACCGATTGATAACTCATTTCATTCGCGCGAAAAACTCAATTTGGCCGTTAAAATGGCTGCAACTTACAATGCTAACATTCACATTTGTGGCCTTCGTTCACACGACCACGACGATGAAGAAATCAATGCAAAGTTTCGCATGAAAATGAAGCAGGTTGAAGACTTTCTCAAGGAACGTCAGGTTGAATTTACTGTGTCTACAGTTTTCTGCTCAAACATTGCCCGTTCAACGATGGATTATGCAGCAGAGAAAAATGCCGACCTCATCATTATCATGAATGAGCAGGAAATAAATACCACTGGATTTTTCTTGGGGCCATATGCCCAACAGATCGTAAACCATTCGACTATCCCCATTTTGAGCATTCGTCCAACTTCTGGATTTGTCAATTCTGTAACGCCCTATTAAACCATGCAACAAATAGGCAGCCTTTCGTTGCGGTCGATGTTTCTGCAGCATGTTGCCCAAACTTCACCTTTCCCGCCAATGCTTGAAATTGAGCAGGCTGAAGGTGTTTTTATTACGGATACAGCTGGGAAACAATACATAGACTTTATTTCTGGTATATCTGTTTGCAATATTGGTCATCGCCATCCTAAAGTAGTTCAAGCGATTCAAAATCAGCTTGATAAGTACTTGCATGTGATGGTTTATGGAGAATTTGTTCAAGGCCCACAAGTAAAACTTGCTTCAAGGTTGGCTGAAATTCTTCCTCAACCCATCGATTCTATTTACTTCGTGAATTCTGGAGCAGAAGCTACTGAAGGCGCATTGAAACTAGCGAAGCGCGCAACGGGCAGATCGGAAATTCTCGCCTTTCACAACGCATACCACGGAAGTACACACGGAGCATTGAGCGTGATGGGTTCCGATTTTTTCAAGAAAGGTTATGGTCCACTTTTACCCAATGTTGGTTTTTTAACCTATAATCACCTGCCCGATTTATCCAAGATAACTGAAAATACTGCCTGTGTAATTGCCGAATCAATACAAGGTGAGGCAGGGGCGAAAATACCAGATTACCTTTGGTTGAAAGCATTGAGAGATCGATGTACCGCTACAGGCACTTTACTCATACTCGACGAAATTCAAACGGGTTTTGGAAGAACAGGTGCGTGCTTTGCGTTTCGCCATTTTGGGATCGTTCCAGATATTCTATTGATGGCCAAAGGGATGGGAGGAGGAATTCCAATCGGTGCATTTGCCGCTTCAAACCACTTGATGAAGCAATTGAGCTACAATCCTTTGCTCGGACACATCACTACTTTCGGGGGAAACGCGTTGGCTTGTGCTGCTGCAGCTGCAAGTTTGGAAGTAATTCTTGAACCCGGGTTTATGCAGGCAATACCTGCGAAGGAGCAACTCATCAGGAAGTTACTGGTTCACCCAGAAATTGTTGCAATTCATGGAATGGGTTTACTTCTCGCTGCCGAAATGCGCGATAATGCCCTAGTGTTAAAAACAATGGAGAATTGCTATGCTGGAGGATTAATCACAGATTGGTTTTTGTTTGCCGACAACTGTTTAAGAATTGCTCCGCCACTCACAATTTCGGACCAAGAAATCACAAAAGCGTGCGAAATCATTTTGAAGGCAATCGACCAAGCTGTTGAGGCTTTGGCAGTTTAGCTTTATTCTACCAATCCGCGTCCAGCTTTCTGGATTTTATTGTCGCGTTTGTATTCAACTACGATTTTATCCAAAATTCCGTTGATGAAATTCTTGCTTTGCGGACTAGAATAATCCTTCGACAATTCGATGTATTCATCCAAAGTTACTTTCACAGGAATAGATGGAAACCTAGTAAGCTCACAAAGCGCCATCTTCATTAGAATTACATCCATTTTTGCAACCCGTTCAATTTCCCAGTTTTGGGTTTTGGCTGCAATTTCCTTTTCGAACAATTCGTTGTGAGCAACAGTTTGACGGAATAAATCGGTTGCAAATTTCCGATCTTCTTCCTCCTCTTTGTGGAGTGGCAGAAGCCTAAATTCAATAGGATTGTCGGCTTTAAGCGATTTGATGGTTTTTAACACACCTGCTTGCATCAATCCAATTTCATCGAGCCAGTAAATGCTACGTTCTTCTAGTAATTGCTCTAGGATTTCTGACGCGAAAATGTGCTCTTCATATATCCAATACAAGATTTTCTGATCATCTTCAAAGCTTGGCGCAGGATTTCTCAGGTAAGCCGTAAAAATCTCATCATTTCGAAATTGCATGTAGATTTTCCGAATCATTTCTTGATGACCCACCCAATTGATCTTTGACTTGCTCAATTTACCCGACAAATCGGCATGGCGCTCAAATGCATCGATTAAACGATTGCTCACGAAATTCATACTTGGATCCAAGTCGTCTTCTGTTGGTAATCGTTTTAATTTCCGCTCATTGATTTGATTCTGAGCAGCATCCTTTAGCTCTGCAGCCAAAGAAAGGTACATCAGGTAAATTTCGTAGACCTTGTCGATGCTATGAAACAATTCCTTTTCTCCTACTTTAATTTCGGTGTGATCCGATTGAAAGTAAGCGTAAAGTGTCTTTAGAACTTTTTCTCTGATGTGCCTTCTGGTGAGCATGTTTAGTATGATAAACGGATTCGTCCTACGCCATCAATTCTTTGTTCAGCGAGGTGCTTTGCCGCTTGGATCGTTGGAATATTCTGTGCTTTGGCGATGCTAAATACATTCATTGCAGCATCGTAAATATTTTCGGTTTTCAACAATGCACGTTGACGGTTGTAACCATCTAATTCTACCGAAACATTGATTAAACCTCCTGCATTAATCAAGAAATCTGGTGCATACAAGATACCCTTTTCTTTCACCATTTGACCATGAATGTCTTCATCAGCCAATTGATTGTTTGCCGCACCTGCTATGATTGAACAACGCAAACGGGATAAAGAATCTGAATTTACAGTTGCACCAAGTGCGCAAGGAGCATATATGTCAATGTCAAGGTCGAACATAGTCGCAGAATCAGCAACTTGAACACCTGAAACTTTTGTGGTAATAGCCTTTAAGTTATCTTGGTTGATATCGTTCACCCAAACTTGGGCACCTTCATTTGAAAGTTGCTCAACTAGACTCTGACCTACTTTCCCAACACCTTGAACAAGCACTTTCTTCCCTTTCAAGCTATCGCTTCCATAGGCTTCTTTTGCAGATGCTTTCATTCCTAAGAACACACCGTATGCTGTAACTGGAGAAGGATCTCCACCGCCACCTAAAATTTCAGGAAGGCCTGTTACATGCTTTGTTTCCATGGCAATATATTCGATGTCACGCGTGCTGATGTTTACATCTTCAGCGGTGATATATCTTCCAGCAAGTCCGTTTACGAATTTGCCAAAACGACGAAGCATGGCCTCTGACTTCTGGTTTTTTGCGTCTCCAATAATCACTGCTTTACCACCTCCAAGATTCAATCCAGTAATAGCGGCTTTGTAAGTCATCCCTCTTGAAAGACGCAAAACATCTGTAAGGGCTTCTGCTTCACTTTTATATGCCCACATTCGGGTTCCACCTAAAGCAGGACCTAAATGCGTATTGTGAATTGCCACAATGGCTTTCAGGCCTGTAGCCTGGTCGTAGAAATGAACCACTTGTTCATGTCCGCCAGTTTGCATTCCGCTGAGTGCAGAAGCCACTTCACTAGCGGTAGCTGTTGCGAGTTCAGTTGTGTTTGACATAATTCTTGAGATTGATTTTGGAAGAATACTTTTTGGAAAAGTGCAGAAGAAAATCGGTAATTTTGCGATGCCGTTTAAATACCGCGTTTCTTTAGCGGGGCACAAAAGTAGATGTTTTTCGAAACCCCGCAAAATTTGGCATTTCAGGCCGTTCATGAAATCGTTAAAATTTCTTAATCCTTATCTCTTCCGCTACCGTACCAGGCTCATTCTGGGTACTTTATTCATAACCATTTCCAATATCTTCGCTATTTACCCTGCCGAAGTTCTGCGAAAAGGAATCGATATGGTGCAGGACGGTGTGAATGTTTACGCACTTTTTAAAGGCCTTCCCTTAGAAACAGAACTTAAATCAGATTTCTTTAAAATCCTTTTGTTGTTTGGTGTAATCGTCATCATTACTGCCTTTCTAAAAGGGTTGTTCATGTTTTTTATGCGACAAACCATCATCGTTATGTCGCGACTCATTGAATACGACCTGAAAAACGACATTTACCAGCAATACCAAAAACTCGATCTGGCATTTTACAAGAAAAATAAAACAGGCGATCTCATGGCGCGCATCAGCGAAGATGTGAGTCAGGTTAGGATGTATGTTGGGCCAGCGATCATGTACGCAATCAGCACAGTCACACTTTTCCTTCTCGTGATGGTTAGAATGCTCACGATTAATGCAGAACTCACATTGTATGTTTTGGCTCCACTGCCCATTCTTGCCCTAACGATTTACTATGTAAACAGCAGAGTGATTAAAAAAAGCGAAGCTGTACAAAAACAATTGTCGGTAATTTCTTCTTGGGTGCAAGAGAGTTTTTCAGGCATTCGGGTTGTGAAAGCATACAACCGTGAAAAATTCAACCAAGATAAATTTGCTGTTGAAGCGGATCTATATAAAGACAAGAACATCGATCTAGTAAAGGTGAATGCACTTTTCTTTCCGATGATTATTCTGCTTATTGGTCTGAGTACACTCATCACCATTTATGCTGGAGGGATGAAAGTGTTTTCTGGAGAGATTACCACAGGAACAATTGCAGAGTTTATCATGTACGTCAATATGCTCACTTGGCCAGTTGCTTCCATAGGATGGGTAACCTCAATTGTGCAAAGAGCAGCTGCATCACAAACGCGAATCAATGAGTTCCTGAGCTACCAGCCAACGGTAGCAAATCAAACCGAAGAAGTAACTCCAATCGGAGGCAGTATTCGCTTCGAAAAAGTTAGTTTCGTGTATCCTGATTCTGGAATTGTAGCCATCAACAACATCAGTTTCTCGGTCGAAAAAGGGAAATCGTTAGCCATAATCGGCCGCACGGGCTCTGGGAAATCTACTCTCGCCGCGCTCATCACAAGGCAATACGACGTTACCTCAGGCCAGATCTATATTGATGGTAAAACACTTCAGCAACTCAATCTCAATAGTCTCAGAAGTGCAATCGGTTACGTTCCTCAAGAAGTTTTTCTTTTCTCTGAAACGATTTCAAACAACATTGCTTTTGGATTCAATCCAAATCATTTAGCGAGCACTGAAGACCAAACCAACATCGAGCAAGCTGCTAAGGATGCTGCTATTTACCAAAGTATAGTGCAATTTCCAGATGGTTTCGAAACCAAAGTAGGGGAGCGCGGTGTAACTTTATCGGGTGGTCAGAAGCAAAGAATTTCGATTGCTCGTGCAATTATCCGTAAGCCTGAAATTCTCATTTTCGACGATTGTCTTAGTGCCGTAGATACAGCCACAGAAGAAGAAGTGCTTAATAATTTACGCAGAATAATGATTGGCAGAACCTCGGTTATCATTGCTCACCGAATCTCTACAGTCAAACAATGTGATCAAATTATCGTGCTCGACCATGGTGCCATTATTGAACAAGGAACTCACCAAGATTTGATTGCCAAAGATGGAGTATATGCCGAGTTGAATAGGAAACAACTACTTGAAGCAGCAGCTGCCCAAGTGTAATTTTCACTTTCCGATTAATTCAAAATTTACTTTTCTGGTCGGAGACCTTTTTCCGGCTTTTTCCGATTGATCGGTTGTCCCTCATCTTCATTTCTGGCCTCATAATTCTTGATATATACCCATTTTCCTTTCTCGAACTTAAAGGCATCAGTAGTAAAATCGGGAGCATAGAATTCATATTGGCCTTCTAAACTGGGTTGAGAAGGTGCTAAATGGTCGAAAATGATCAATCCAGTTTTCTCTTGGTAACGCAACGACATCACAGCTCTCTCGGCATGTTCAAAAAACATCCTGAATCGTACTCTCTTCGTATCATCGAAAATGGGTGCCCCAAATTTTACTGCACCGTTGGGCTGAAATACCAAAACATCCAAAAGCTTTTTGTTGCTAAATGCTGTGTTCCCATCCCAACCAAGCAAAGTGTAGTAAACCGATTTCTTGTGCTTCGTTCTTACAATCTGATAATAAAGGGCTCCAAACCATTCTTCTGGTCCGATTTGTTTAGTGCCAGCCTTAGTAATCTTGGCTGATTCATCCTTTAGCAAGATGGTTTTTCCCGCATTCTTTCCATCGTTTTTCATGCGAATTCTCCCATAAAAAATGTAGGATCCATCCTCTTGTGGCACATTCCAAGTGATGATTCGAAAAGCTTCATCTGGAGCTCGAAGTGCAGATATATATCGGATCGTATCGAATGGATATTCCCAACCCAAAGGCAACGACAGCAAAGAATCGATGATCGATCCAACTCGAATTTGGGCATCATTGCGCACCAGTTCGGATGAGTCGTAAAGCATCAGTTTCGATTTCACCATCAACTCCGACTGCCCCAAAGCGCTCGATGCTGATAAAATCAATAAAACAACTATCGCTCTGAAATGGTGCATCCTGAATTGGTAGAAACGCCGTAAATCTTCCCTTTCAAGGTCTTCCCTATAAACGGGCTGTTTTTCGATTTAGATCGGAGTTGCTCCTTGCTGAACGTAAATTCTTCGTCGGGATTGTAAAAAAACAAATCTGCCGTTTGTTGATGTTCAACAACAGGAACTTGAACACCTAATAATTCTCGAGGTGAAATGGCCATGCACTGAATCAATGTTTCCAATTCAGTGTTATCGAACATAGCAGTTCTTGCTGCGCTAAACAGGGTTTCGATACCTGAAATGCCGTCGCTTGCAAAACCAAATTCCACTGCCTTGTTTTCTATGGTTTCAGGACGATGATCAGATGAAATTACATCAATTGTTCCGTCTTGAACTCCTTCAATGAGCGCTTGTCGATCTGATTCGCTGCGC
>Ga0247831_1008003_pt1 | contig 11442 bp, 6 predicted proteins | sample LaCruzMarch2015__9_FD_192406 | JGI IMG/M metagenome (GOLD analysis project Ga0247831, IMG submission 192406) | Freshwater microbial communities from meromictic Lake La Cruz, Castile-La Mancha, Spain - LaCruzMarch2015_1m | ecosystem: Environmental > Aquatic > Freshwater > Lake | place: Spain...
GAATCGTCCTACTATCGCGGTACATGAATATCTACGATACCATGGCGCCTATGTCATGACAACACCAACACCTATATGGCCACTGTGTCATGGTTAAGGTTGGGAATCACTGTAGAGTAGACTGCACTTCAACACTATATATGAATATATAAGAATTGTTTTAGCACCTGCTACAGTGGCTGGTGGTCATAAGGATGCAGCCCTACCCTGATATCTGTTCTATGAGAGGTAACCCAAGCTGCTGGCAAGGATCTTTGCTTGAGAGACGAGTAAGCTTGCTGCAGTGGTTGCAGCAGAAAATACTTCCAAAGACATTCTGTGGCAAATGTGTAATTCATTCTTATCTAGCACGTACAACCTACAAGAGGCCTCTCCTGGCAGCAATTACAAAAGCAGCGATTTGCTCTTGGTTAGTGGCTATGGCAACGACGCTACAGCTTTAGTAGATGCATATTTAGATCCTGACAGCGGTGGATTTGCTGCAATGACAGGCACTTTGATTCCTCATGAGATTTTATGCCCCCCTGTTGGCAACCAGCCCCCCTGGCTTTGCACAAGCTGGTCTTCTGTACTCTTTACATGGAAAAGCTGGCAGACAAGGTTCTAGGTTCTACGACAGTATCAAAGTATCTGTGTTAAATAAAGGCGCAAAACGTGTAGCTGCAAATATACCAGGCAATACCAATGCACCACGCCTTCAAGTGATCCTGGATCTCCTTGTAGCAACTGGTTCACCCGCAGGTGTGCGGGATCAGTTCGAGGCTTTGGTCACATCTTGGGTTGAAATTTTCAATGCACGTTTGGCTGACAAAGTGGCAGGCAACAAACACACATTGGTTGATTTTTACACTGCAATTGAGGATCAGATTGCCAACCCAGTGAAGGTACGGTTTGACCAATGTTGTTACACCTGCTTGTTGTCCTGTAGTTGGCGAAGACTCTGCTGGCCCTGCCTACTTACAACTTGGAAACTTGTACAGGATCAGATTGCCAACCCAGTGAAGGTATGGTTTGACCAATTTTGTTACACCTGCTTGTTGTCCTGTAGTTGGCGAAGACTCTGCTGGCCCTGCCTACTTACAACTTGGAAACTTGTACAGCCGATGCATTGTCTCTCAACTCTCAATCCACCTACAGGTGAAACCCGAAACCCGGCAACTGGTTGCAAACTTATTTTTGGGCAGAAGATATACATCCAACACCTCTTGGTCATAGTGATGAGTCAGTTTGTAGCTTGATCGTTGGACACTGCAGGCTGGTTATAAATATTTGGCAGGGAGAAAATATCAATTCACAAGTCATGTGCTGCTGCATGGAAAACGGTAGGGAGGAGAAAATCCCTGAGGCAGGGGTCATATATATCTTTTAATTTGAAAGTTAGTAGATGTTATGTTGTAGGAGGTGAATGTTTGTGTACAGAATGTAGAAGAAGGGAGTTAGTTATTAGAAATTATTAGTTTCGGGGAGTTAATTGTTGTTAGGACGTTGTTGTTTTAAATAATACAATCAATCAATTGGCTGGAAGATATATGCATATATCCTTTCATTCAACACCACTGTCTAGTACTATGATCACTCTTCTTTCCTCCTTCACCACCGCCTCCTCTTCCTTCTCCATGAGACGTCGTCCTTGCCTCCCTTCCTCCTCTATCGTCTACTCCAACCCCCCGTCCTCCTCCACGTTGCTTCCCTTTCACATAATCCATCCTATCACGATGTGGTTTACTATTTAAATGCTCTGTCATTTGTATTACACTTGTTAATTGCTTACGACATAATTTACAATATGTTGCCTTCTTTTCTTCCTTTGTGGCCACTAAATGAAATTCACTTGTACGGTGGTTATCAAATTCAATTTGTGTTTGTGATTGATATTGACATATACGACAATAGAATGGTGGACGTTGTATTTGTGATGGTGCTATATAGTTTTGGAGTAAGTCTTGTACGGCACTTTTTAATCCTTCACTGACAGCATGTTGTTGCTGCTGCTGTTGTTCGGATTGTTTATCTGTTGTTGTTGTTGAATTGTGTCGTTTACGTTGCTTGTGCTTGTCGGAGGAGGATCCTACATGATCATCCACAGTAGTGGAATCAACCCCCTTTAGCTTTCTTCGTTTATTCTGAGGCAGTGCACTTTTTGGCAATGGTTCAATTTTATCATGTGCTAATTTTGAAAGAGATATGACTCCTCCATCCCCACGATGGGGATGATCCTCGTTATCTCCAGAGTCATCATCGTCATCATCATCATCAGAATCGTCATCATCGCTAGTTGCAGTATCATCAGCCGCAAGGTCCTCCTCCAGTTGTCGAATTTCTTCATCTATATCCATCTTCTTGGATTCCTGTTCCTCATCGATACGTATTAATCGTTTCCTATGTTGTGATAGTTTGTTGATACGCTGAGCAATTGGCACATCGATGTGATGCGTGTCGATTGCATGCTCGTCAGTATCCGGTTCTTCGTCATCGTCGCCCTCTTGATTACGTTTGCTGCTCTTCATGATGGTACATATCGTAGACCACCCCGTGGCGCGCACGAGTATCCCTGCTGGCCCCGCCAAATCATCCGCTCTCCCATATTATTTCTCTTCGAGCATGGGGAATGGTTCATCATCTCAACGGCATCATTTATACTGGGGTGCTATACTCCTATTAATGCTCCCTTCGTCAAGTCAGGGTTGGAACATTCCCTTCTTCTTCGGTGGCGGCGATAATGCGGAGAATAACAAAGCAGCGCCGGGCACTACGTCATTGGATAAGGAATACATTCGCGTTGAATCTTCTCCTCCATCCTCCACCAGCAGCAGTAATAGTTTCAATGATGAAATTGGGATTGGTAGCGCAAGTATACCACGATTTGCCACAGTACTCGCACCCATGATCGGACCACAAGATGCGCCACATTTGCGATACCTCCCCTCCTCCTATACCAATCTATTACCTCAACGATTACGTGCGCTAGTACCCAAGTTACTAACTAAATTGCAGCAAGTACGAATTACATTATTCACGTGGCTATGGTACAAACCACCCGTGGGGATTGTTGGTGCATATAGTGTATTACGTATACTTGACAAATTGGTTAACGTGTTGTTTACTCCACAACAGTCATCGTTGGAAAATGTTAGGAGAGGGGATGAGGTATTGTTGGCCAATGTCGAAAACAAACTACTGTTTGGTAGTGGTAATAGTAATATAGAATCCTTACAATCCATGATGAGCAATAAGATGCGCAAACGTCGACGTAGTCGTCGTCGTAGTAAACTTGCTAATGCGTATGGTGGTGGACGTCGTAGCTTGGAATTAGATTTAGGTGACCGGTATTATAAAACACATGGTGGGATTGAGTCGGTACGTGTCCGGGCATGTCAAGAGGGATTAAAAGCAACATTATTGGCAGCTCAATCTACTCGTGATGCTGACAACAATGAGAATATTACAAGAGATGTAGAAATTGCAATAAGTGCACTACAACTATCATGTCTCTCAAGAGTATCAAGAGAGTACTTTGTGGAATGTTCCACGGAGGCATTATCTATCCTTGCCAAATACATTGGTAACAATAATAAGAAGAAGAATAATGCCGTCGTCTCTGACAATACTACATTATTACTACTACTACAGCACTCATCAAAATTGATTGAATTGCGTACACTAGATGCGTTACTGCGTACATTACGTGATAGACATTTAATCGTTGCTGCACGATTACGTCGATCATGTGATTTTTGGAATTTTCGTATTACTTTGGGAGGTGGACGTATAGGTCATATTATATATATGTTACGTTCACGTATACTACTGTCATTTCCGGCATTACGACCATTGCTATTGGTAATGATTGATGGTATTGATAGTAGCAGTAATAGTTCCTACACGACGAATAATAATGATGACTATCAACGACAGTTTGAGCTTGCATTGGCTGCATATGAACGTGAACTTGAACGATTGGGTATTGCAGAGGGATTGTTATTACAACGTCCAATGGAGTTGGATGTTGCAGATTTGTTAAACATACCGGGCTACTTTGGTGGTGGTAATTATGATAAATCGACTTCCACTACTACAGGTAATGCGCCACGTGAGGAGAGAGGAAACAGTGAACGACCAATGACACAAATAATGCAATTTTTTGTACAGTCGAAGAATAGGGTATGGCTCCAGCAGACCGAAAAATGGAGTCAAGAGGCACGAATAGCAATTAAGGACTCACTCGATCTTACAATTAGCTCTAGTTTTACTCCAATCAATAATGAATTGACAAGTATGGGCGATGTCTACAGTGGTAGTGGTGGTGGCATCCAAAAGTCCAACACCCAAGTAGAGGAGGTATATGCCGAATCAAAGTTTCTCAAAAAGTGGGCCAATTATGATGATGATACATCCGATGCAAAATCTTGGTTAACAGTCCTAAATCTTGTTGATCTTGCGGCATCACCGAAACGTGCAGGAGAAGAGAGACGGTGGTACTTCCAACTACGATCATTGCTACGACGGTATGATTTCTTAAGTATACCATCATCATGTCTACTCCTTGCCACTGCCAATTCACTCCATGACAATATACTCGCTCCACATAAGACCGAAATATTGGATTTCTTTAAGTCAATCTTCACGGCAATATGGGGGATAATTGAGTTCCGATTTTATACACCCATGAAGGATATACTATTGGATTTACTAAACCGACGTCCACGCATGGTCGATCCATTTGCATTACTAAATGAACAAACGAGTCTTGACAATATGCTTAAAGATCTTGGTGTTGGCGATGGTACACGACAAACACGTGCAATCGCACTTGGTTTAGCAAGTCGTATGTACGAAGATGAATTAAAGACGGGTACCATTCGTGGTATACTTCGGGGTAGAGTGGCACAATTAATGCTGATACAAATCCAACAACTGAAGTCGGATCTACTGCAGGCCATGGATTCAATTGACAACTTGATAGATGCAAACAGGTTGAATGTTCAACTAGTAGCTGCAATCCCGGCCGTGTTGATCATCTTTTTCGGAACAAGGGCCTTGTATACTCTTTGGTCGAACATAAGAATGAAAGACTTTCGTTTACCTCGCGATGTTCATGCCGAGATGGCAGACTATCTAAAAAAGATTGAAGAATGTTTGGTATTGTCAAACTATCAGTTAGATGGTTCGTCGTCTGCATCATTGGCTGGTGATGTACCAATCTCCCCCAAGGCTGTTGCATCATGTCTCAGACCAAAGGAATTGGGACATCTTTTGCTACTATTGCACTCGTACTTGAATCTACTGGACTACATGTCACCACCATTTCCAGGGAAGTCGTGCGATTCGATTCATCAATCTGTACAAAATCTATTGATGCAAGGGAATATGAGTACATCACGTCAATTGGGACTAGTGAAGGTGATACAGTCGAAACATGATGATTTGCTTAGGTCTTCTAAGTTAATATAATTTAGGATGATGTGTTTCATTGTGAGCCAGCTCTGCCCTGAATGGGGGTGATGAAACGCATGAGTTAATAGTCAATAGATCCATTCTTTTATTTTTGCAAACAACTGATGTATAACTAGGGAAGCATTCTACATTCTTCTCAGCATGATTCATAGAATACAGAATACCACCAAAGGTGACAACTTCGCGACTTTTTTTGGGCGGGACGGCGTCGCGTCAGTCGAACTCACTTCGCTTCACCTTGGTACTTTTATGGCAAGATGCGGCGTACACTTCTTCCCCTGCTGGCCTATAGCAGCATCATCGTCGTGACCATCTTCCCTTCTTCTTTTTCATCATGTCGTCATTGGCGGTGCCATGCATTAGTCCTCGTCAAAAATCCTTCCGTTGCTGTTCCATTCTCGCTATTGGGAGGGAGATCATCATCTTCATCATCGTACGCACAACAAAGATCAACATTCCATCGTCAGCATATGACGTCATCTGAATTGTCTACATCAGCAACAACAAAAGCAACTATAGCACCAGTGGCAACAACGTCGTCATCGGCGGCTACACGAGAGCGACGAAGCGCGTGGGGATAAACAGTCGTGGGGCGAAGATGAATGAGATTGACTTTACATTAGCACCCACGGATGTTAGTTTATCACGGTGTTATCAAATGAGTGAACGGAATAATAGTAACAATAATAACAATAACAATGCCGAGGATACTGCTACCAACCCACGCACAAAATCACAAACAACATCACAACAAAGTTTATCATTAACACGTGCACTCAACACCGCGTCCAATCGTGCTGTACGTCGAATACTACTCTCACGATCATGGCCAAGTGCCGAGGCATTGAATGTTAGTTTACGTGCTATAGCAATACAGCAGCAACAGCAACAAAGGAAAGAGGAGGCCGAGAAGGATGGATTATTGCCCTATGCTGCCAATGCTAGTCGATTAGTAGCTGCACAACAACAACAACAACAACAACAACAACAACAACAGCCGACACAGGAGGAGGCAAATGCCAGTAGTAGTACTATTATTGATAAAATGAAATGCCCAGTACCGAGACCAATACTTAATATACTGATGAGCCGTCGTGCTGGTGGTAGTGGTGGCGGGACGAATGATAGCAATATTGCGTCTGCTACTCCTGGGGGAGATGACAACGTATCAACATCAGCAACAGCAACAACATCGACAATGACACAAATATCCACGTCGGAAGAACGTGAACAACAGTGGGTAAGTAATCAAATTGCAGACTTTTACAATACCTACGGAGGAAAATCAGAGTCTTCCGATGCTAGTAGTGGATATAATGAGGCAGAGGCCTACCTCGAAAGTATATTATCATTAGCCACTACCGGAATTGAAAGTGAACGTGTCGTCGAATTATATAATGGTTCACAACGTACATATATTGATGCATATAAACGTATATTATCCGTAATACAAAGTGTAGGTGCTGTACTTGAGGAGGTCGAGGAGGGTAGTACAACAACATTTTCATCGTTATCAAGAACAAGAAGACGGATAGCCAAAAAGTTAATCGATCAAGATTTTTGTTTATCAATGTTGGATAAAATTGCATTAGCGAATGAAAGGAAGAACAAACTATTCAGTAAGAGTAGTGATGATGATGCCAGCAGTAGACACATCAGCAGCTGTAGTAGTAGTAATGTGAATCAATTTGCCATTCCCTATGATGCCGCTGCTCGGTTGGAATATGATACAAATTACAAAAGCAACAACAAAAATAGCCCATTTACTACCATAATGTCGTTTGAAGAGTTTAAAGTCATGTATGAAGCACAGACTGTGGCGATGGTAATGGCGAAGAAGAAATTAAGAGATGAGAGTAGTGAGAATTTGAGCAGTATCAACGATGTCTTGAAAATGAATTTAAGTGTCAGCAATGTCTTGAAAATGGACACAAACGAGGTGTCAATCATCGATAATACATTTGCTGCAAAGAAAAAAGGAAAGCGTTGGTTCAAGTTTTGGTCAAGGGGTAAACAGTCCTCTGCAGGACAAACAATGAACATCAATACAAATGTGGAGCTAAATAACGATGTCAATGATATTGTCAAACCCTCCTCACAGTCAGGTCCTGAAATAATGTCAATCAATCCCGATGACCTAGGAGGGGTACTGTTAAGTGCCGAAGAACCCACCATGACACGTCAACTTAATGTATTAACTAACATCTGTCATCGTACAATGATATTTGGTGGTGATCAGGAGGTACTATTACTGGCAGAAACATTAGATGCTGACAAGCCAGCATTTATCCAACGCTGGTATAAGACGACGGATCGTGACACTACTAGCACCATCATGGATATTGAAACACGTCCTGGTGTACAATATCTAAATTCATTAATACAACTACTACGTGATTGCTACACACAGGGTGCAGTTAATGATGTCACACCCACACATCCAATGACAACTGGGTATCAAAATGCCTACGGTCGACTAATAGCATCACTTATTGAGCTTGGGAGTGGATATATACGTCCACCCATATCCTCATTATCACCACTGAGTGCTGCGACCGAAAAGTATCTAACATCCACGGCTCGGCCGAAGAGTGCACGTGAAGAGTTGGGGCGGCTGGCCAATTTCGAGAAGGCAATACGTAAGAATAGCGAAAGCCCATACCCAAACGAGTAAGTGTTACACACTCTTGTATATATTTGTTCCTTGTTGTTCCAAATCAACACAATATGGTGGTTTGTTTATGAAGAAAGATAAACTGTTATCCCTGTCTGAAATTTCTCCGAGAGAACAATATGATTGAGTAACATTGCCCAAAGTAACTTTTCATTATCGGCGTGCTGAAACACAACCACTGTGATTATCTGATGGAGGACTTCGTACCTGACTTGTTTTTGTGTGCGTGTGGTATTTCTAACTACTTGCATCTCATTTTTTTTCTCCTCCTCTTACTCAGCCTTGTGGGCATATGGGATGTTCAGGATGTTGTCGGAACACAAACAATCGGCAGTACTGAAGTTATTTTCAAACCACAGGGTGAATTATATGTCAAACCACCCATGCAGGGACTACGATGGAGACTCGATCCTGGACCGACACATCTTGATACATGTACATTTCAGGTATTAAGCGATGACGGAGCAGTATTACAGTACACAGGTTTTGTTGATCGTGGATCAAGAGTTGAGGCACAAATATCAAAACGATCAGTAACGATGCGTGGTGGTATAAGCTTTATCATACGAGATGCCGAGGGGACTAAGGGTTATTGGGATGATGTAGTACCGTTAAACTATCGCAGTGGAACGACGAAATTTATAATGAGTCGTATTATGTTAAACAGCGACAGTAACGGTGAAGGCAATACATTAGGGTTAGACTATGCCACAGCGTCAACTGCGGGGCTGCTACAGTATGCTCTAAAATGTCCACCCGTACAAGAAGGTGAACGTCAAATATTATATGGATCACATGGACCAATACTGGTTACACGTGTCGCAGGGTCGTATTATGCAATTGATGCTACCTGTCCACATTTAAACTTACCAATGAAGAAGGGTAAAATTACTATTGATGAAAATGGTAAGCCTATATTAACTTGCAGTTTTCATAATTCATGCTTTGAAATGGAAACTGGGAAATGTACAAAATGGGTAACTGGTGCATTAAGTATTGAGAATGAGGTTATTTCTGACATTATGGGTAGTCTTGGGAATGAGAAGAAAGATATTACTGCATATTATGTACTCGAAGAGGAAGATGGTACGTTGACTGTTAATTCTGATTCACTACGAATATAGCACTAGATATCGCATCCTATGATACCTTGTCAATTCTAATATAATTAACAGCTTTTTGATTTTAGAGGTGGGACAGGAATGTATTATTTACGAATAGTTGATCCACTCCACTTTCGATGACGATGCGCCTTCTTCAGTGCCAGATTCTGTTTTCTTCTTCTCCATTCTTCTCTTACCGAACATTGGTCCCTTCTTCTTCATCTCATCCAACTGCTTATATGGAACCTCAATGGCCATTCCTGGGGGGATGGTATTTAAATCATAATCACCATACGAGATTCGTATCAACCGTGTGACATCCAATCCCATTGACTCGAGTATACGACGTAATTGTCGATTCTTCCCCTCGGTACAAGTTATACGTAGCCATGTATTCGTCCCACGACCGCCGCTATCACCTCTACCTCTACTACTACTGTTAAGATTCTTCCTTTCAATTGCTACTTTAATCCCTTTGTATCGCATAAGTCGACCAGTTTGTACCACTTCACCGCCCAGTTTGTCAATACCACTCTTTCTACTACCACCACTACCACTCTTCCCACCTTTCAAACTAGTATCATTAGTGGCAGTATACGTAGGAGCATCATCACCAACACGTACTGTCACACCATTACGCATTGCACGTAATTTCCCCTCGGTTAATCGTCCATGTACACGTGCTCTATATGTCCTATGGAATAAATTAGACGGTAATTCTAATTCACGTGCATATCGTCCATCATTCGTTATTATGATTAATCCCTCCGTCATCATATCTAATCGTCCAACTGGTTTTAAATGTATCGGTTGAGATTGCGATTGCTTGTTACTTTTTGTATTGAAACTTTTACCCACACCTCCACGTGACAAGCGTTCTAGCAATGATGGTCGTCCTACTGGATCATCTTCGGTAACTAATTCGCCACTTAATTTGTTGGCTAGCCATATACGTATATTAGATTGTTCACTTTCCACAACAGCATTGCGTATTGCCGACGTTGCTGTTATTGCTCTTTCGCCAGCATTAGTAGCAGTCGTCGTCGTCGTTGTTGTTGTCATGAGTTCTGGAGATACAACCCCTCGTCGCGATAGCTCCTCCTTATGAATCAATTGTATCGTATTATCGATCCCAGTTATCAATTTGCCATCGACTTTGATCGCGTGCGTGTTATTGGTGTAATCGTCGGCGCTGTGCCGCACTTCCAACGATGGCAATGTCACGACCTTGCCGAACAACGTCACGCGTTCGGTAAGGACCATCCGTTCGGCCTGTCGTCGCGACAGTCCCAAATGTCTCGACAGGAGTGCCGAAAGACGCACTCCGCCTCCTCCGCTGCTGCCGCCCGCGTCGTCCGTGGACGTTACTCTCTTCTTGTTCTCGCGAATCATTGCCATTTCTGCCGTGGTTATTGCTTTGGCGTTCCCGGCGGACCGACGACGTTCGACGATGGCTGGCGTTGTGGATACCGATGATACTGATCGAAGGAGTACGAACGAATTAGTATAGCGAGCGAGCGTTGCTGGTGGAGGAGTAGTAACAACCGAAGGAAGGATCCTCCTCCGCGCCGCCACCATGACGTTCATCACTAAGAGGAGTTTTGTTGCTCGGTGGCGCGGGAAGTGAATGCCTGTCGGTGTCGTGTTTTAGTACATCGCAGATGTTGAAGCATGTTTCATGCCCCATCTCCGGCTCCGTCATCTAAATAATCAGAGTTAATAGTGGAATAAGTTAGGAGTAATATGACATCAAGCTGCTGTGCCGAGTGCGGCGAGGAGGGGGGAGGCGTCAGCCTCAAGTTGTGTAAGTCGTGTATGCTCGTCAAGTATTGCAACGCCATTGTCAAAGGAATCATTGGCCGAAGCATAAACAGGTGTGCAAACGACGTGCTGCCGAACTATGCAACGTGGCGCTATTCAAGGACCCCCCGCCTAAGGAGGAATGTCCGATATGCTTCCTACCAATTCCTGTAGAATTTGTTTCGTGTGTCTCACTTCCAGACGCGACTACATTGTCAGTACCAATTTACGACTTTGCAAATGAACATGTTGAGCTGGCAGCAGAGGATTCCGAAGTATATTATCCATGTTGTGGAAAGACCATTTGTCAAGGGTGCGTTTACTCCTCCTCCCGCAAGTCTGGAAATCATGACAAGTGTCCATTTTGCAATTCCTACCAAGGAAGGAACACAATAGAGGAAGAGGATGGTG
>Ga0247831_1008006_pt1 | contig 11441 bp, 12 predicted proteins | sample LaCruzMarch2015__9_FD_192406 | JGI IMG/M metagenome (GOLD analysis project Ga0247831, IMG submission 192406) | Freshwater microbial communities from meromictic Lake La Cruz, Castile-La Mancha, Spain - LaCruzMarch2015_1m | ecosystem: Environmental > Aquatic > Freshwater > Lake | place: Spain...
TGCTCAGCAAGGTGCAGAAACGATTTTGTGGCTTGCGTCTCGAGAAGTAAATGAAAGCACGCAAACAGGATTTCTCTGGGAAGATCGAGCCATAGTTCCCTGGTAGTAGTTAAAATTCTTGTGGATTATCGGACTTTTTGATCTTAAATTGAAGTATAGATTTTTGTCAGCCAAAAAGAGTAGATTACTTTCATGGGGAAAAAAGAAATTGAAATTACTGAAAAGTTTAAGTACGCCATCAATCAAGCGACTAAAGGCAGGAATCTATTCATTACTGGTAGAGCTGGAACTGGTAAATCAACTCTATTAAGAATTATAAAGGAAAAACTTGAAGATAAAAAAGTAATATCTATTGTTGCCCCAACAGGAGTTGCCGCGTTAAATGTTGAAGGCGACACGATTCATAAGTATTTTGCATTCCGTGCGAGGCTTGATAGAGAATTACGAGATTACAAAGCCCCCAAGTACTTAGCAGATTTAGATATTCTTGTTATAGATGAAATATCGATGGTTAGAGCAGATCTCCTTGATTGGGTTGATTTGTCTCTTAGAAGAAGGCGAAAAAATAACAAGCCTTTTGGTGGAGTTCAAGTAATTTTTATTGGAGATTTGTATCAACTACCTCCAATCGTTACGGATTCTGAAGACAGTAAATACAGCCAAGTATATTTCTCCCCTTACTTTTTTGCGGCAAATAGTTACCGCGAAATGGAAATAGAATTTATTGAATTAGATAAAATTTTTCGCCAGAAAAATCAAGAGTTCATAAATATTCTAAATGATATTCGAGATGGCCAAGTCACAAAGGAAACAATTGAAAAATTGAATAAGAACTGTGTTCGAGAGATAACATCAGCAGACCAAGACGAGTATATAACTCTGTCAACTACAAATGAACACGCTGATCGGGTTAATGAAGAAAAATTATATGAATTGAATAAGGAAATTTTCAACTCAACCGGTCAGGTTTTTGGAGAATTTAAGCCAGAACTTTATAAAGCTGATGTAAATTTAAAATTTGCAGTTGGGGCAAAAATTATGACACTCACAAACACTGATGAGTACGTTAACGGAAGTATTGGAAAAATTGTTGGAGTAAGGAAAACAAAAGATGGATTTGAAGTTGAAGCAAAAATGCAAGATACTAAACAAATTGTGACAATTTCTGAACACACCTGGAGTATTGAGAGACCGACAAAAACAGGTGAATCCATTAAATATGAAATTATTGGATCATTCAAACAATTACCAATACGACTTGCTTGGGCAGTCACTGTTCACAAAAGTCAAGGCAAGACTTTCAGCAAAGTTATTTTTGAGAGAGGTCGCGGTACGTTTGCGAAAGGTCAGTTGTACGTAGCTCTCAGCAGATGTACATCACTTAATGGATTGGTATTTTCCAAACCTATTACGATGAAAGATGTCAAGGTAGATTTAGAAATAACTAGATTTTTTCAGACTAAAGAAATTCCATTGTCAAAATTGCAGAACTACTTAAAATCATTTGTCGGATATGTATCTACTGGAGGAAGTGAATACAGCAAGGCAGTAGAAATTGCAATTATCGGAGAAACCTCGAAAACTGAAAAATTTGTGTTTGAAACCCTAGTAAATCCCGAAAGAGATCTAACCCAAGCTCGCGAAAATAAATTAAATGATAATGAAGTTTCTATCGCACCTAACATGAATGAAATCAAGAACTTTATATTCAAGCTCTTGAATGGCACGCTGATAGTGACAAGTAATTTGAGTCAACTCCGACTAATTGCGCAATTTAATGATGCAAGATTTAATGACGGTAATGGGCTGGATATGTTGACGGTCTCCGATGATGATTACTTGAGTCAAACTGCTCTTGAAAGAGCAATTGGATTAGAAAAAAAATATCTCGAAAGTCCTATTAGTGAAGAAAGAGTGCTAAAAGCAACATTTAATCAATTTCAAATTCACGATGGATTCTATTTCATTCCTAGAAATCCTAAATTTGACCGCGTAAAATTTCTAAATCAGATTTTTAAAATTGGATTTAGTAATGCTGAAAAGGAAAAAATCACTGCAGGAGCATTTGTGAGCTTTAGAGATATTCCAAGAACCGAACTCGATGAAGTCATAAAAGAAAACCAACTTGATTCCAAGAAAGTCACGAATTGCGCAAGTCACGTTTTTAGTCAGCTTGAAATATCTTCTAAGCGCAATACTAAAGTATCAAAAATTGAGTATGAGGTATTGCGGAATTATCAAGAATTATTTGGTTTTTCAGCTGTAATTTCAAAAGTTAATAAAGGTAAGGCCGTAAAGATTAAGAAAGGTCAGACTGTCTGTTTTACAGGTTCGCCTCCAAGTGACGAAAAATTCGAAAAATATAGTAAGGAGAACTTGCGTATTGCAGCAATTGATTACGGACTAGTTGAGGTAAAGGGGGTTACAAAAACTAAATGCGATTTACTCGTGGCTTATGATGATTCTTCTATGTCGAATAAAACAAAAAAAGCGCACGAGTATGGTATTCCAGTTATTGCCTCAAAAGAATTTCTAAGAATAATTGGCATAGAATAGAATCATGAGCAAAATAAATTCCCTGGTCATTGTTGACACGATTAACTCAGAAACATCATTTTGGTACGTAGCCACTGGATTTAGAGATGCAAATCAGACACGGCTAACTGGAGCATGGACAAAACGTAAGCCCGAAATCAATTTTTACAAGAACATTATGAGTGATCGAATGTTTTACGCAACAGCCGAAGGTAGAAATTCGATTGATGAATGCAAGTATTCACCTAAAGATGAAATTGATGTTGAAAAGAGTATTGAAAATGCAAATTTGGAAATAATTAATCTGAAAGACAAATTGGCTACGGAACAAAGTCAAAGAAAAAGCTATAAACAGTTGACAAATCCAGATTGGGTTGAAATGCCAAAATTTGAGGAACTACACAAAATTTTAGAATCAAATAAGAATAATTCAAATAGACCTCTTGAGATCGGCAAGTGGTTTGCAAATCTTTTTAACATTTGGGATACATTTCAAGAGCAAAAAATGGGCAGTTTATTCCTAAGAAAGATTTCTTCGTCGGAATACACTAATTTTCCGACAAAGACGATTTTGAAATAGACTGTACGAATTTATTTCAATTAAATTTTGTGATATTAGGGTAAACCGTAAGGGTAAATCCGTTAATTTAAAGACTTCACATTAGACTTATTGAATTATGGCTGACGATTTCTCTGAATTGATTAATGAGTTGAGTTCAACTCTTTTGACAATCGAAAAAGTTCTAAACGTTAAAAACATGGAAGTTGAGATTAAGGATTTGGAGATCCAGGCTTCCGTTCCGAACTTGTGGGACGATCCTGTTGCAGCTCAAGTTGTAACAACGAGGCTTTCTTATCTTCAGAATGAACTAAAAAAAGTTTTGTCATTGCGTCAAAGACTTGATGATGTTCAGGTTTTAATACAACTTGCAACTGATGAAGGCGACGCTGGTTCTTTAGCGGATGCAAAAAAAGAAATTAATAGTTTAATTCCTGCGGTTCGAGAAATGGAAGTTAAAACTTTATTATCAGGTGAATATGACTCACGAGAAGCTTTGGTAACAATTAGATCTGAAGCAGGAGGTGTCGATGCTGCCGACTGGGCTGAAATGTTATTGAGAATGTATTTGAGATATTGCGAAAGACAAAATTGGAAAACAGATGTTTACGAAACTTCTTACGCAGAAGAAGCAGGAATTAAGTCAGCAACATTTGCCGTACATGCTCCGTACGCTTATGGAATTCTTTCTGTTGAACAAGGAACACATCGTTTAGTAAGAATTTCACCATTTGATTCTCAAAGTAGACGTCACACAAGTTTTGCTGGAGTAGAAGTTGTTCCAGTAGTAGACAAGAGTGATCAAATTGAAATTGCAGATGATGAAATAAGAGTAGATGTTTACAGATCTTCAGGCCCAGGAGGACAAGGCGTTAACACCACAGATTCTGCTGTAAGAATTACACACATTCCATCTGGGATTGTTGTCTCATGTCAAAACGAAAGAAGTCAATTACAAAATAAGGCAACAGCTTTAGCAGTCTTGCAATCAAAATTATTAGAAAAACGACATCAAGAAGAAAAAGCAAAAATTGATGCATTAAAAAATTCAACTTCGGGTTCATGGGGAAACCAAATGCGCTCTTATGTATTGGCTCCTTACCAATTAGTGAAAGACTTACGAACCGAATTTGAAACCGGAAATCCTGCGGCAGTTCTTGATGGAGAAATTGACGGATTTATAGAAGCAGGAATTCGCTGGCGCAAGCAACAATGAACTGAATAAGTAGTCAACACCACACACCCTCTCGAGGCGAGTCTCACGCGTATCTCCAGTTTCAACCGATAATCTCAAAAGTGGAGACAAAATGATCAAATTTGAAAACGTCACAATGGCCTACCGCAAAGACGGTAACCCAGCGTTGAATGACGTCTCCTTCGAAATAGCTGATGGCGAATTTGTTTTCTTAGTTGGTCAATCAGGAGCAGGAAAGTCAACAATTTTGAGATTACTTATTAGAGAAGAAAGTGCACAAGAGGGCACTGTATTAATTGATGACATAAATATTGGAATGCTTCCTCAAAAAGAAGTCCCAAAACTTAGAAGAAATATTGGTATGGTTTTTCAAGACTTTAGATTGTTACCTGAAAAAACAGTTGCTGAAAATGTTGCTTTTGCATTACAAGTTCTCAGTAAGTCTCCCGATGAAATTAAACAAACAGTTCCTGCAGTTTTGGATTTAGTAGGACTTTTAGATAAAGCAAATAGAAGACCTGAACAGTTATCTGGTGGAGAACAACAAAGAGTGGCGATTGCCCGAGCGCTTGTAAACAGACCAGCAATTTTGATGGCAGATGAGCCAACTGGAAATTTAGATCCTGATACTTCTGTTGAAATCATGCGATTACTTGATCAAATTAATAAAGCAGGAACAACTGTAATTATGGCAACTCATGATGCAGGAATTGTTGATCAAATGAGAAAAAGAGTTATTGAGATTACCGGTGGAGCAATTATTCGAGATCAAGCTCAAGGAGTGTACGGATACTCATGAGCCCATTTATGACCAGAGTTAGATTTGTCCTTGGCGAAGTTTGGCAAGGAATTAGCAGAAGTATCACCTTAACTCTTGCTTTGATAGCTACATTTGCTATTTCACTATCTTTATTAGGCGTATCTTTGCTTGTGGGATCACAAGTTAATGAAATGAAAGATTATTGGTTTGACAAAGTTGAAGTATCTATATTTTTATGTACTTCAGGAAGCGATACTCCTTCTTGTGCATCAGGTGCTGCAACTGAAGAACAAAAAAGCCAAATCAGAACAGACTTAGAAGCAATGCAACCACTTGTTGCTGAAATTTTCTTTGAAAGCCAACAAGATGCTTATGATCGTTTCGTTGAAAGATTTAAGGCATCCCCAATCTCTGCCAACGTAACACCTGATCAACTTCCTGAAAGTTTTAGAATTAAGTTATCTAATCCAGAAGAATTCACAACTGTAGTAAATCAATTCTTGAGTAGACCCGGAATTGAAGCAGTTAGAGACCAAAGAGCAACTCTAAGCAAACTATTTAGCGTGCTTGGTGGATTACAAGCTCTAGCATTTGGATTTGCAGTAACAATGTTGGTCGTTACCTCACTATTAGTTGGAAACACAATTCGAGTAACTGCATATGCGCGAAGAAGAGAAATTGGCATCATGAGGTTGGTGGGCGCATCCAAGATGGCTTTGCGTTTACCTTTCCTACTCGAAGCGATTTTTGGTGCATTAATAGGTGGAATTTTTGCCACGCTAATTCTTAGCGTTATTAAGGGATATTTAGTCGATCAAGTAATTGCGACTTCGTTTACTTTCACATCTTTCTTTGGATGGGGCTCAGTAATTAATGCATCAATAATCTGTATTGTTTCTGGAACCGTATTGGCATTCATCACAGCTTGGTTTGGTATCGCCAAACATTTGAAAGTTTAGGTTTCTTTATGAAGTCTAAAAGCAGAAGTTTCCTCGTATTATTTTTTTCTATCTCTTTAGTCTTTGGAACAACATCTGCATCTCAGGCTCTTCCTAGAAACATTGATGATGACGTTAACGCTGCCCAGCAAGAACTAGAAAGTGCAAGTGCTTTAGTAAGAGAAGTGGCTGCAGAATTAGCAGAAATTAGAAAACAACTACCAATAGCTGAAGCCAAGCTTAAAAAAGCGCGAGAAGAACTAGCAGTTGCTAAAGAAAAAGACAGAATTGCTGCAGAAAAACTTGCAGAATTAGAGAATCAATTACAAATAACCCAAAAAAATTATGAAGAAACAAAAAGCTATGTAGCCGATGTGGCCAGAAGTCTTTACCAAGAAGGTCCCTTAGCCACTATAAATATTTTGCTGGGGGCAACTGATCCAAATGATTTCAATCAAAAAATGATGGATATGCAGACCTATCTTGGTAATCAAAATGCCAGATTGGCTCAACTTGAAACCATCAAAGCCCAACTAGAAGTTGAACAAGCCGCAGTTGCAGCCCAAAAAATAATTTTAGAGCAACAAAAAGCTGAAGCGTTAACTGCTGCTCAAAAAGCAAAAGCGGCAGAAGAAGAAGTTGTCAGACTTATTGCTAAGCAAAAAGCAGCTCTAGCTAAAGCTGAAAGTGAACGAGAAGCTACTCGAAAACGTTATGAACAATTAAGGGCAGAACAAATTCGATTACAACAATTAGCCAGACTTCGTGCAGGTTTGGGTGGAACTATGGCTGGAGAACTTTATTGGCCAGTGCCAGGTGCCAGATTCAGTCAAGGAGTAGGTGCTAGAAGACATCCTGTTTATGGTTATCGCTCTTGCCACACTGGAATTGATTTAGCTGCCGGAACTGGAACTCCAATTGCAGCAGCAGCAACAGGAATCGTTACAGCGGTTACAACACTTCGCGCTTATGGTCGCGTAATTGTTATTGCGCACAACGGTGGACTTTCAACAATGTATGCACATCTTTCCGCATTTAATGTCAATGTCGGTCAAGGTGTAGCAGTGGGTGACACCATTGGTTTTGTGGGATCTTCTGGTTGGTCGACTGGTCCGCATCTCCATTTCGAAGTTCATGTCAACGCAACTCCGTTCAATCCCATGGGATGGTTTGGCGCTCCAAAAAATCCAGTTATTTGTTAAAAATACTTAATTAATTTATTTTTCCCTCACAAAATAGACGTGACCTACAATTGACTCATGAACAAAAAGCAGCCCCTTAACACCTTCCTCATAGTAGGAGTTGGTGTAATTTTTGCTGCCGGTTTTCTACTGGGCTCTTTATTTAATCGCGATAGTTCAACATCAATTTTGGATGAAGCACTAAACAAAATTCTTGATAATACCGCTACTGAAACTGATAAGGATTCATTACAAAGAGCAGCTATTGAAGGAATGCTTAGATCTTTAGGTGACAAATGGAGTCAGTATTTACCTGAATCGGAAAGCACATCTTTTGAAAATGCAGTAGAAGGTCAATATTCAGGAATTGGTGTTTGGTTAAGAAGTGATGAATCAGGATTAGTTGGTATTGCAGGGGTAGTTCCAACATCTCCAGCTGAATTTGCGAATTTGCAAGAGGGTGATCTTATTCAATCTGTAGATGGCGAAACAACTCAAGGCAAGAGCTTAGATACCGTTGCAAAATTACTTTCAGGCAAACCTAATACAACAGCAATTTTATCTATTAATCGAAGCGAAGAGATATTAACTTTTTCAGTGAAGAGAACAGAATTAAGAAGTAATCCTGTACAGCTAAAGAAGTTAAAGAATGAAATTGTATTAATTTCAATAAGTGAATTTACTAGGGGAACCGCTCGTTCGATGCGCTCAGCTCTTGCTGCCAGTGGAGCAGAAAGATCTGGAGTAATTTTGGATTTAAGAGGAAATCCTGGTGGATTACTCGTTGAAGCAACAGATGTTGCTGGGGCTTTTCTTAATGGGGGAACAGTGGTTGAGTTTTTCATGCCAGGAAAGTCACCAGAAATATTCAATGCCAGTGGAGATGGTGATTCAAAAACTCCATTAGTCGTATTAATAGATCGAGGAACCGCATCTGCTGCAGAAATTGTTGCTGCTGCTCTTCAAGATAGAAATCGTGCCGTAATTGTTGGCGAAAGAACTTTTGGTAAAGCTGCTGTGCAAGATTTAACTGAACTATCTAATGGGGCAGCAATTGAATTAACCATTGGTTATTACTTAACGCCTAATGGAAAGAGATTAGAGGGACAAGGTTTAGACCCAGACATATTGGTCTCCCCAAATGAATCAAAATCAGTAGCTGAAACTCGCGCATTACAGGTGTTACTTGGTCTTGTGGCAAGTTCCGGGGTTCGTGGTTAATCATGAAAGAAAAAGGAAAGAAACTAGTAGCCCAAAATAAAAAGGCTCGTCATGATTATTCGATTGAAGATGTTATCGAAGCAGGAATAGTTCTAGTTGGCACAGAAGTTAAATCACTTCGTGAAGGCAGAGCAAGTTTGGTGGATGGTTTTGCCCAAATTAAAAACGGTGAAGTTTGGCTACATAATGTCCATATTCCTGAATACGATGCCGGAACCTGGACAAATCACGAACCTAGAAGAATTAGAAAATTACTAATTAATCGTTTGGAAATAACCAGACTTGTAAAGGCTCTTCATGATTCTGGAAATACCCTGGTGCCTTTAAGTATCTATTTCAAAGATGGTCGAGCAAAAATTGAACTGGCAGTGGCCAAAGGTCGAAAAGAGCATGACAAACGTCAAGCTTTAAGAGAAAAGGCAGATAAGCGAGAAGTAGCCAAGTCAGTCGGTCGCCGCTCTAAGGGTGTAGAATAAAGAATTCACAAAGAAGAGAAAACTTTTTGTGAATGATTTACAACTCAATAGGGGGTGAACGGTTTCGACAACAGTGAATCGCGTTAGGTGAAGCGGGCCGAGGTTCAAGACAGAACTCGTAAACCATGTCTTGAAAAAATAAGTGCAAATAAATCTCGCACTGACTTTGCTCTAGCTGCTTAAAGTAGCTTTAGCCATAAAGTCCGTCAGCTCAGAAGTTCCTTCGATCTGAGATCTGGCGTCGAAAGAAGGATCACTAACTAGTCGGGTTACGAGATTAGTGAGGAAATCAAACAGTAACTTTGACCGTGTTGCTAGCAAGGCCACGAGTAACTAGCAGGTCAAGAACACGCAATTGTGGATGCGCCCGGAGAAGCCCTAGTACGACGCTGATGGACGCGGGTTCAAATCCCGCCACCTCCACAGAAACCAAATCATGTGCCCACAATTTATTTGTGGGCACATTTACTTTCTATACACATTTTGAATGCCCCACTGGTACCTGCTGCATCAAATGCCGTAGGCTCAGGAATGGTTGCAAGTTAATGATTTATGCAAGGTGTCTTTGATGCCGCGCAAGTCAGCGGCGAACACCCCGTGAAGGCAAAAGCATTGAGCGGTACATCAACAAAAGCAGGAGAAATATATATGCCACAAGGCAGCGTCAAATGGTTTAATTCAGAAAAGGGCTTCGGATTCTTAGCTCCAGACGGAGGCGGACCAGACGTGTTCGTGCATTACTCAGCAATTCAATCTGATGGTTATCGTTCATTGAACGAAGAACAAAGAGTTGAATTCGATATCACCGAAGGCCAAAAAGGTCCACAAGCCGCAAACGTGCGCCCAGTTTAGACCAAGGACTTCATAAAAAAGACCCGCTAAGAAATTAGCGGGTCTTTTACTTTTATAAATCAAATTAACTTAAAAGTTCAACCATTAAAGCTTTTATGGTGTGCATTCTATTTTCTGCTTGATCAAAAACTATTGAATTACTTGAGTTAAATACTTCTTCTGTTACTTCTACTCCGACAATGCCAAAAGAATCTTTAATTTTTTTACCGATGGAAGTCTTATCATCATAAAAAGCAGGTAGGCAGTGCATAAATTTAACGTCCTTGTTGCCAGTTAAAGCTAATACATCTTTTGTGACCCTGTAGGAACTTAATAAATTAATTCTTTCATTCCACACACTCTCATCTTCACCCATTGAAACCCACACATCGGTATGAACAAAATCAACACCCAAAATGCCCTGGGCAACATCATCGGTAATGGTTATTTTTGCACCACTGGTTTTTGCTAAGTCTTGAGCAATTTTTTGCACTTCAGCACTTGGGGTTAAAGACTTTGGAGAAACAAGTCTTACATCCATTCCCAGAATTGCAGCAGTTACCAATAGAGAATTTCCCATATTGTTTCGAGCATCACCTAGGTAAGCAAAAGAAATATTCTTTAACTTCTTTGAACTGTGTTCTTTCATGGTCATGAAATCGGCCAACATTTGAGTTGGATGCCAAGCATCAGTAAGACCGTTAAAAACTGGGACGGATGAATGTTTTGCTAACTCTTCAACTGCAGATTGGGCAAATCCTCGGTATTCAATGCCATCAAACATTCTGCTTAAAACTCGGGCAGTATCAGCAATTGATTCTTTGTGGCCTAGTTGGGAAGAACTTGAATCAAAGAACGTGGTGAAAGCACCTTGGTCATGAGCGGCTACATCAAAAGCTGCTCTAGTTCTAGTTGAAGTTTTTTCAAAAATTAATGCAATGTTTTTGCCCTTTAAATGTTTCTTCTCACGGCCATTTTTTTTCTGTTTCTTTAACTTTTGGGCGCGATCAATTAAGTGAAGTAGTTCTTCGGCGCTAAAGTCGATTTCCTTTAAGAAATCTCTTCCCTTTAGTTTCATGAATAACTCTTCCTTCTTGTTAAGAAATCAGGGCTGAAAAGACAATCCTACCCAAGGTATCTGAGAGAATCAGATTGTGACTACTCCTCTAGATAGCCCAGGCTCACTTGGCGACACCCTGCTTGATGAAAGAACCCTGGAAACCAATGACGATGGGGATCACGAAAAATTTGCGCACTATGTGCAAAAAGAAAAGATCGTGGAAAGTGCAGTTACTGGAAAACCGGTAATTGCCTTATGCGGAAAAGTGTGGGTGCCGGGACGAGACCCTGGTAAATTTCCAATTTGTCCAGACTGCAAGAAAATATTTGATTCTCTCAAGTGAGTAGCCAAAATCAACGTTTAGTGAAACCATAAATTATGTCAATTGCACCAATGCAAACAGAAAGCTTTCCTACTGAAACAAAACCAGATAATCCTTGGGTATGTATTGTCTGGAATGATCCGATAAATCTGATGAATTATGTCACCCATGTTTTTATGACTTACTTCAAATACTCAAAAGAAAAAGCAGAAAAATTGATGCTGCAGGTTCACCAAGATGGAAAGTCTGTAGTAAGTACCGGATCTCGGGAAGAGATGGAACGAGACGTTAACGCAATGCACTCCTATGGCTTGTGGGCCACTTTGCAGAAATCTTAAAGAATGAAAAACAGGGGATTTAAGA
>Ga0247831_1008007_pt1 | contig 11441 bp, 7 predicted proteins | sample LaCruzMarch2015__9_FD_192406 | JGI IMG/M metagenome (GOLD analysis project Ga0247831, IMG submission 192406) | Freshwater microbial communities from meromictic Lake La Cruz, Castile-La Mancha, Spain - LaCruzMarch2015_1m | ecosystem: Environmental > Aquatic > Freshwater > Lake | place: Spain...
TGTTTACACATCCAAAAACTGCACGTTGAGGGCGTTGTCTTCGATGAACTGGCGGCGGGGGGGGACCTCGTCGCCCATGAGGAGGGTGAACAGGGCGTCGGCTTTGGCGGCGTCGGCGATGTCAACCTTCAGGAGGCGGCGTTTTTCCGGGTCCATGGTGGTTTCGAAGAGCTGCTTCGGGTTCATTTCACCGAGACCCTTGTAGCGCTGGATGCCGAGGCCTTTGCGGCCGTTGGCGCGGATGTGGGCGACAATCTCGAGCGGGCCGTGGAGTTCGGTTTTGAGTTCGGTTTTGAGGCCGGGATTTTCGGTGACGAGGAAGCGGGGCTCTGCGGGGGTGGCGGTGAAGCGGTGGCCGTCGAGGCCGAGGCGGGCGAGGGCGACGAGGCACTTGGTCATCTCGTTGCTCTCGTAAATCTCGTGCAGGGTGACGCGGCGCTGGGCGCCGGGGCCGTTGACGGGAGGGCGGGTCGGGGATGAAGGGGTGACGGGGAGCGGGGACGCGGAGCCGGCGGCGGCGAGGTCGGCGGGCAGCGGCGTGGCGGTGACGGGTTGGCCGAAGTCGGCGGCGAGGCCTTCGCGCTCGAGGAACGCGGAGCGGGCGTGTTCGTCGGCGAGGAATTCATGGGCCTCCTTGTTGCCCTCGCGGATGCGGGCGAGGTAGCGGGGGAGGGCGCGGGTCTCGGGGTGGTGGGCGTCGAGGTAGGCGGAGAGGGCGGCGCCGTAGCGGGTGACGCCCGCGCCGAATTTCTCCAGCAGGGCGAGGTTTTCCACCAGTTGCTCGACCTGTTCGGCGGAGAAGGCGTGGCCGTCGCGCAGGCGGGTAAGGACTACGTCCTCGGAGCCGAGTTCGAGCAGGATGCGGTTAAGCTGGTCGTCGTTGTCGACGTATTGTTCGCGTTTCTTGCGTTTGATTTTGTAGAGCGGGGGCTGGGCGATGTAGACGAAGCCGCGCTCGATCAGCCCCTTCATCTGGCGATACATAAACGTCAGCAGCAGGGTGCGGATGTGGGAGCCGTCGACGTCGGCGTCCGTCATGATGATGATCTTGTGGTAGCGGGCCTTGTCGGCGTTGAAGCCGCCGATGGCCTCGCCGCCTTCGCCGATGCCGGCGCCGATGGCGGTGATCAGGGTCCTGATTTCCTCGTTGGAGAGCACCTTGTCCAGGCGGGCCTTCTCGGTATTGATCAACTTGCCGCGGAGGGGGAGGATAGCTTGGTAGCGGCGGTCGCGGCCCTGTTTGGCGGAGCCGCCGGCGGAGTCGCCCTCGACGATGTAGAGCTCGGTGTTTTGCGGATCGCGTTCGGAGCAGTCGGCGAGTTTGCCGGGCAGGCCGCCGCCGGAGAGGGCGCCTTTGCGGATGGTCTCGCGGGCCTTGCGGGCGGCCTCGCGGGCGCGGGCGGCGTTCAAAGACTTGTCCACGATGCGTTTGCCGACCTGGGGGTTGGTCTCGAAATACTGGGTGAGGCCTTCGTAGCTGAGGGAGCCGACGATACCCTCGACCTCGGGGGAGAGCAGTTTGACCTTGGTCTGGGATTCGAACTTGGGGTCGGAGTGTTTGATCGAGATGACGGCGGCGAGGCCTTCGCGCACGTCGTCGCCCGTGATCTGCGGGTCCTTGTCTTTGAGCAGGTTATTGGCCTTGGCGAACTGGTTGATGGTGCGGGTGAGGGCGGAGCGGAAGCCGGACAGGTGGGTGCCGCCGTCGGGGTTGTGGATGGTGTTGGTGTAGCAGAGGACCTGGTCGTTGTAGGTGTCGTTGTATTGGAGGACGACCTCGACGTGGATCTCGATGGGTTTGTCGTCGAGGGTGGTGGTCATCTCCTTGTGGATGCGGACGGGGACGGCGTGGAGGACCTCCTTGCCCTGGTTGAGCTGCTTCACGAACTCGACCACGCCGTCCTTGTAGAGGAACACCTCCGGGGTGGGCACGGAGGGGCGTTCGTCGACGAAGCGGATTTCGAGGCCGGAGTTGAGGAAGGACAACTCGCGCAGGCGTTTGGCGATGGTGGCGGCGACGAAGACGGTGGTTAACTTAAAGATCTCCGGGTCGGGTTTGAAGGTGACGAGGGTGCCGGTGCTCTTGGCGGTGCCGATGACCTCGAGTTTTTTCACGACCTTACCCTGGGCGAAGCGCATGTGGTGGACGTGGCCGCCCTTGGAGACCTCGACCTCGAACCACTCGGAGACGGCGTTCACGCACTTGGCGCCGACGCCGTGGGTGCCGCCGGAGAACTTGTATCCACCCTGGCCATACTTGCCGCCCGAGTGGAGGGTGGTGAGGACCATCTCGACGCCGGGGATGCCGTAGACGGGGTGGATGTCTACCGGGATGCCGCGGCCGTCGTCGCGGATGGAGATGGAGCCGTCCACGTGGATGGCGACCTCGATGCGGTGGCAGTGGCCGGCGAGGTGTTCGTCAACCGAGTTGTCGAGCACCTCGGAAACGCAGTGGTGCAGGGCGCGCTCGTCGGTGCCGCCGATATACATGCCCGGCTTTTTGCGGACGGCCTCGAGCCCCTCGAGTTTGCCGAGCTTGGACGCGTCGTAATCCGCGGCGTTGGAAGCCTCGGGCAAAGGATTGAATTCGTGCGGGATGGGAGACGGAAGCGGGTCCAGGGGATCGGGCATGGGAAGGTGGGGCGGCGATTGTTAAATCGAAGTGTCGAAGGCATCCGAAAAGGGCGGCCGGGACAACGGTTTTCTGTGTGATTTTTGGCCCGCGAAACGATGGCGAAAGGGCGCGAAAAAGCCCGCCCCGGCTAGGGGCGGGCTTGGGGACGGAGGAACCGGTCGGCGACCGGTTCTACAGCGGGGTTCTACAGCGGGGCTTAGGCGCGGCGGCGGCGGGTGGCGGCGAGGGCCAGACCGGCTAGACCGGCGAGGGCGGCGAAGCTGGAGGGCTCGGGGATGGCGGTCAGGGTGACGTTGTCGATGCTCAGCGCGGAGGAGGTGTTGAAGTCGCTGGTGTCGATGACGCCGACGGCGAAGCTGATCGTGCGGGTCTCGGTGGCCGGGGCGCTGGTGAAGGTCTGCGCGCCGGTGCTGAGGCTGTAGCCGTAGTCGGTGGTTGCAGAGCGGGTCAGGCCATCGGTCAGGATGTAGGTGTTCGCGTCGAAGAGCACGAAGGCGAAGTCGTTGCTCGCATCGTTGGTGAGGAAGGTGAAGTCGAAGGAGAGCACGTCGCCCGCCTGCACGGCGATGTTGCGATAGAGCACGGAGCCTTCGAAGGCGAAGACGCCGTTGTCGGTATCGGGATCCAGGGCGCCCTCGGGGAAGGAGAGCAGGGACTCGATGTCGCCCGAGCTCACGGTCTCGGAGCCTGAGAAATTGAAGAAGCCTTCGCCTAAACCGTCGTCGTCGCCCGCGAGGGAAGCGGTGGTGAGGTAAGCGGCGGAGTCGCGCACGGCTACGTCGCCGGAGCTGGACCAGTCGGTGAGGTCGGTGGCGAAGGTGCCGTTGGTGATCTGGGCGTGAGCGGTGGCGCTGACCAGGGCGAGGAGGAGGGCGAGGCGTTGGGTGGTTTTCATGAGTTTTTGTGTGTGAAGGTGCCGGGGTGACTACGGGAAATGCGACCCGGCGTTACGGCCGGGTCGCGTTTTGGCGGGGTTTTAGAGGATGAAGTTCGAAGCGTTGTTGAGTTGGATGGCGGTGACGCCGAGGACGTTGGCCAGGGGCGTGCGGCGGCCGTTGATGACGATCTGGAGGCTGACGCCGCCGTTGATCGAAACGAAGCGCACATGCGTGGCGAGCGTGGGGCTGGTGACGCCAGCGGCGGCGAAGAGGCCGGAGAGGTCGATCTTATCTTCGCCGATGGCGAAGCCATTGATCACATCGCCCGCATCACGCAGGTTGGTGTAAACGATGGTGTCGGCGCCCGTGCCGCCGTTGATGGTGTCGCCGCCGGGCCCGCCGAGGATGAAATCGGCGCCGGTGGTGCCGGTGAGGGTGTCGCGGCCGGTGGTGGCGTAGATCATGTCGAGCGAGCGGCGCGAGGCGGTGCGGGCGAAGGCGTTGACCACGGGGTAACGGGAGGCGCTCACGACGCCGTTGAGGGCGGTGAGCCCGCCCGAGGTGGCGGACTGGGTGAGGAAGTCGGCGAAGGCTTCCTGGTAGTTGCGGGCCACGATCGGATACTCGAAGTTAAAGCCGTTGGCGCTTACGTTGAAGGGGTAACCGTCGCCGCCGGTGGCAAGGAAGTCGATGGTGGCGACCGAGAAGGAGGTGAGGTTATTCAGGATACGACCGTGGTCGATCAACACCAGGTCGTCGGCGGTGGTGGCGGGATCGCGGGTCAGCACGACGCGGCGCACGCGGTCTCCGCTTCCTTGGGTGGTGCGGGCGGTGCGGGTGGTGTCGTAGATGACCGACAAGCCCGAGAACTGCGGGAAGCGGCCTTGGGGGGAGCCGGCGGTGGTGGAGGCGGCCACGGCGTGCTCCAGGACGTCCTTCAACTGGGTGGCGGTCACGGCGTCGTCGCGCACCACCAGGTTGAGGAAGGTGAGGACGTTAAAGGTGTCGCCAGTGGAGATGTTGGCGGAGACGGCGGGGGAGACGGGGCCGGCGATGGTGGCGCGCACGCCGCCGCCGTTCTGGATGCCGACATCGGCGGCCATGGCGTAACGGAGGGAGTCGGCGACGAGGTTGCCGAGGTTGGTCTCGGCGTTACGAACACCTGTGGTGAAGGAGCGCGGCGCAGAGGCGCTGCCGCGATCGCCGTTCAGGCGCACTTCGGTCTGGGCGATGATGGTGGAGTTCAGCGCCGAGATAAAACTGGCGACCGGGGTGACGACGTTCGCAAACAGGGCGGCGTTGCCGGTGACGGCGTCGGCGTCGGCGGAGCGGCCGGAGACGCGGTTGGTGCGGGCGGTGACGATGCCGGTGACGGCGCCGGTGGTGTCGTTCAGATCGAGGGTGATTTCGCCGATGTGGCGGTTACCAAAGTTGGCGGTGACGACCGGGACGGTCTTGTTATCGAGGTCGGTGGCCAGGACGGGGTAGGGCAGGGTGCCGAGGGGGGGGCCAAATGGCGGGGGGGGGGGTGGGGATGGTGGACGACCCCGGGGTGCTGGTGGAGACGTGGGTCAGCTCATGGCCGCCGCCGGAGATGACGAGGTCCACGCCGCTGAGGGTGGGGATAAAGTCCTCGACCTCGCGCAGGTGGTTTTGCAGATGGCTCATCACTACGATGACCTCGACGGGGTTGCCGCCGTTCAGGCTGCCGTCGCGCAGGCCGTCGATGACGGGCTGGAGGTTGGCGGAGAGGTTGAGCAGGTTTTGCAGCTCGGTGTTGCCGGTGGAGACGCCCTTAAAGCCGTCCATCAGCGGGATGATCTCGGGTGAGGTGATGTTGAGATTGAGCGGGGTGGTGACACCGATCACGCCGACTTGGAAGCCACCCTTGGTGGTGTAGACCTTAAAGGGCGCGACTTTGCCGGAGCCGGCCAGGGCGGCGAAAGCGGTGTTCTTGGAGAAGTCGATGTTGAAGGACAGATAGGGCTTGGCGGCGGTGACGGAGAGGTCGGTAAAGCGGGCGGCGGTGGCGAGGCCGAAGTCGAACTCGTGGTTGCCGAAAACGGTGGCGTCGAACTGGAGGGCGCGCATCGCGATGGCGTCGTAGTAATCCTGGCCGCCGTCGGTGGCGGCGGTGGCTAGGTTCGTCAGCGAGGCGTTAAAGCGGGGGCCGGGCAGGATGGCGTCGCCGGCGTTGAGCTTAAGCACGGTGCGACCGGAGATGTCGTTGGCGGCGCGGAGTTGTTCGAGGCGGGTGGCGAGGCGGTCCACGCCACCGTAAAAGGAGAGGGGCTGGGTGTTGTCATCGCGCAGGTTGCCTTGGGCGGACAGCAGCCAGGTCTCCATGTCGCCGACGTGGAGGAAGGTGACTTCTTCGGCTTGGGCGACGGGGGCGGCGAGAGCGGCGAACGCGGCGAGGAGGGAAGCGGTCAGGCGGGGGGAGGTTTTCATGGATGTGGGTTTTGGAAAAAACGGACCGAAATAAGAGAGTAGCTCCCCTACCGACTTAACAAGGGGCCGCAGGTGACGATTGGGCGGAAAAGCGGTGTCGATTTGGTGAAGCCCTTCGTGCTGGGCCGCACCATCGCCTGTGCGGCGACGTACCCGCCTCATCCGCGGTGGTTTCGGCGCGGTGGATCGTGAGGCAAAAAGAAGCGGTCGAGGGCCTGCCCGCCTCGTCGTGGGCCTTGTTCACCGCAGACGCGAGGAATGCAGGCCCACGGTCGAGGATCGAGAGCCTCAAGCGAGAGAAGATTTTATTCAACGATGGGGTTCTGGAACTCCAACCGTGAGACTCCGAGGCTCATCGTTGAGGAGCCGAAGTATGACGTCCCAGGTAAATAGCCTGGAGCTTGAGCCTGGAGAACATCGTTGGTGAGGCAAAAAGCCTTAAATTCGAGTATCGCGAGCTCCAAGGGTCAGGCTCGGGGACTCGGGCGCCGAGCCGGGGCCGGTTCGAAGGCGAACGGTTTGTGTGCGGCGGGTCCTCGCCATCCCACCGCTCATACCCTTTCCACTTGGTTCGTTTTATCCCCCGTCGTTGATCGGGGAAAGACGCCCGACCACCGGTCGGGCCTACCTCAAACCTAGGTCTCAGTCCGAAACGTAGGGAGTATTAGCCGGGAATCGGTGGTGGCCCGGAGTCGCACCGATAAGCGTGGATCGAGTGGTCCGCATCCGGGCGGAAGCGGGTGTTTCGTGGGCGGGCTGCCGGATCTCAGGCCGGGGGGGCCAGGTGCTCGGCCACGGGCGAGCGAAGGGCGGTCCAGGCGGGCCACAGCGCGGCCAGCGCGCAGGTAAGCAGCAGCGCGCCCGCCCCGGTCGCGAGCAGTTCGGCGGGAGGCACCGGCGCGAGCAGGACGCCGGTGCGGACGCGAATCTGCCAGGCGACGAGGCTCTGTAGTCCGCCGGCGACTACGGCGGCCCCGGCGGCCCCGGCGGCGCCGAGCAACAGGGCCTCCGTTAGAATGGCTGCGCCAAGCGTATGGGCACGAGCACCGATGGCGCGCAGGATGGCCCAGTCTCGGCGGCGCTGGGCCAGCGAAGTCTGCAGGGCGATCACGACACAGAGGGCGGAGAGGGCGGCGGCGAAGCCAGCCGCGACCCCCATCAATCGGTCGGCCCAGGCGAAGCGCTCGAACAAAGCGGCCACGTGGGCCGCGACCGGCCAGGCGAGGGTGAGGGCGCCACCGGGTGAGTTGTAGTTTTGCGCCAGCATGAAGCCGGCGGCGCCGGCCTCGGGTCGAAAACGAATGAGAACCGCGCTTAAATCATGCGCGTGGGCGGGATCGTGCCCGTCGAGGTGCTGGAGGGCGTGGACGGGGGTCCAAAGCACGCGGTCGACGGGCGTCCCGGTGGGCTTGAGCAGGCCGACGACGGTGAATTCCTCCTCGTGGGCGTGATCCTCGGCGGTCTCGGCCGCGTAATCGAGGCCGTGCGTCGGCGTCAGGTGGTCGCCCAAGCGCAGGCCCAGGGCGGCGGCGGCCTGGCTGCCCGCGACTATTTCCTGGCGCGCGGGATCGAACAGGCGACCTCCGGGGAGCAGGCGCGGGGCGGCGGGCTGGCCTTGCCAAAGCTCGGGTGCGAAGAGGCCCGGGGAGGTGCCGACGAGGCGCCAGCCTTCGTGGTTGTCGCCCAGGACGAGGGGGATGGCGTGGGCGACGGCGGGATGGGCGGAGAGTTTTTCGACTTCGGCCTCGGGCACGAGGCCGGGCGCGGCCTCGAGGTGATAAAGGGAGGCGAGGACGATCTGGAGGGGGGAGCCCCGCGCGCCGAGCACGGCGTCGAAGGGGCCGGTGCCGGCGGCGAAGGCGCGGGCCGAGGCGTCGCGGAGGGCTAGAGCGGCCAGCGCTCCGCCGGCGGCCAGGGCGAGCAGGGCGATGGCGCACCAGGACGAGGCGGCATGTTGGCGCAGTCCACGCGCGGCGAGGAGGAGGGCGGCAGGCAGGCGCGGGATCATGCGGCGGGGGCGAGGGGTTTCAGATCGCGCACGGCGGGAAACGCGCGCAGGGCGCGTTCATCGTGGGTCGCGAGCAGAAGGGCGGCTCCGTGGCTAACGCACACCTCGCGAAGGAGGGAAAGGGCGGCGGCCGCATGGGCGTCGTCCAGACTGGCGGTGGGTTCGTCGGCGAGCACGAGGGCGGGACGGTTCACCAAGGCGCGGGCGAGGGCCACGCGTTGTTGCTGGCCGTGGGAAAGGCGGGCGGGCAGGCGGTGGGCGAAGGGCGCGAGGCCGAGTTCGGCGAGGAGGCGCTCGCGGTGGGCGTCGGCCTCGGTCCCTTCCCGGCCGGCGAAACGTTGGGCGAGTTGCAGGTTTTCCCGGACGGTGAAGCCTTGGAGCAGGTTAAAGGTCTGAAACACGTAGCCGAGGTGGCGGGCGCGCAGACGATCGCGGGCGCGTTCGGCGGCGGCGGGCAGAAGTTCGCCGGCGAGGTGAATCTCGCCCGAGTCGGGGCGGAGGATGCCGGCGATGAGGTGGAGCAGGGTGGTCTTGCCGCAGCCGCTGGGGCCGCGCAGGGCGAGTTGGGCGCCGGCTTCGAGGTCCAGCGCGTCGAGGCGAATCTCAACCGGGGCAGCCCCGGGTGCGGCGGAGTGGCGTTTGACGAGGTCGCGGACGCGAAGGGCGAGCACAGGCGGGGAAGGCGAACGGCCTCAAAACGAAAACGCGGGAAGGGGGAAACGGAGTTTTTTAACGCGAAGACGCGAAGGAGCGCGAAGGACCCAAAACCAAGCGGCGAGGCTGTGCCTTGCTTGGCGGCTTTCGGATGATTCTTGGCGTCTTCGCGTTAAAATTCCGGACGGCGGCTCAGGCGCGGCGGCGGCGGCTGGCGGCGAGGGCCAGACCGGCGAGGCCGGCGAGGGCGGCGAAGCTGGAGGGCTCAGGGATGGCGGAGACGGTGTAGTCGAAGCTCAGGTTGTCGTAGTAGGCACCGGCGGGGAGGGCGATGGTCTTCACGCCGAAGGCGGAGCCGACGTTGACGACGAGACCGGACACGGTTTGGTCCGCCGGGTTGCTCACGACGACGGTCGCACCGTTGACAAAATCAATGGAGGTCGCGGAGAGGTTGCCGAAGGTGCTGTTGTCCAGGGTGACCGAGAAGTTGGTGATATCGACGAACTGGTTGAAAACGATCAGCACGGTCTGGTCCACGCCGTTCAGGGCGTTGGGGCTGGAGGGGGCGACGCCGTAGCCACCGATGACCGCGCCGGTCTCGACCACCGTGAGGGGGAAGGAGGTGTCGGAGGCGACGTCGATCTGCCATTGGTCGGAGCCGGGGATGTCGAGGCCTTCGCCGTCCTGGAGGGGACCGAAGACTCCGTTGTGGAAGGAGAAGTCGGCGTTGCTGAAGACCGAGGCGAGGGTGCCGTCGGGCTGGCTGTCGAAGTTGGTGGAGAAGCTGGCGGCGGAGACGGCCGACACGGCGAGGGCGGTGGCCGCGACGGACGCGGAGAGGAGGCGGGTGAGATTCATGGGAACGGGAAAATCCGGAACGGATAGTTAAAAAGGAAGAGTCGGGTTGAAAAGCCGCCGCCAAGGGTGGCTTGGCGGCGGCGTAGGTAGACGATGGACGAGGGACGAAGGCGCGACTTACTTGGCGCCGCCGACCGCGGCCTGCATGACTTTGAAGAACACGTCGGTGTTATCCATCACGCCGGCGAAGAGGCTGGCGCCGCGGCCGTAGGCGGACAGGGGGATGTCGGAGCCGGTGTGGACGGCCGAGCTGCCACCCGAACTGTGCTGGCCGGCAATGAAGAAACCTCCGGCGATATCACGGTTGAGGGGGCCGGCCGGGAAGGTGCTGTAGGCGGGCGTGGGGGCCGTGACGGCGGTTCCGGTGACGAAAGACGGCTGCTGCGAGTCCTTGGTGGGGAGGCTGTTGGTCAGCCAGTCTTCGTAGCGGTCGGCGTTGCCAGCGTAGCCGATGAGCATCTTGTAATCAACATCCGTGGCGGCGGGATAACCGTCGGCGTGGAGAGAATAAACCGGGAAGCCAGCGCCTTCATACGTGCCGACGGCATTTTGGAGCTCGTTGCGATTGTTGACCGCGTTGATGGTCGCGGTGGCGGCATAAGCCTGGAGCTGGGCCACGGTCGTTTTGGCGGCACCGATGATGTTCACGCCGGCGCACTCATGGTCGGCGGTAACGACGACGAGGGTATCGGGGTTGGCCTGGGCGAAGGCTTGGGCGACGCCGATGGCTTTGTCGAACTCGATGGTGTCGAGCAACCAGCGCTCGGTGTCCATGTTGTGGGCCTGTTTGTCGATCGAGGCGGCCTCGACCATGAGCACGAAGCCTTGGGCGTCTTTCTTGAGGACGTTGATGGCGGCGGCGGTCATCTCCTCCAGGAGGGGCTGGTCGGGCAAACCATAGGAATCGACGATGGTCGAATCGCCGCGACGCTTGTCTAGTTTGTCCTTGGCGACGTTCATGTTGGAGAACGCGAAGAGGCCGAGGAGCTTGGTGGCGGAGGCGGCGTTGGCGTCGAGCTGCGTCTTGGTGGCAGCGTAGGTGAAGCCGGCGGCTTGGAAGTCGGCGAGGAGATCGCGGTTGTTGTCGTTGGCGACGCCGGTGGCGACGCCCCAAGCGGAGGCGAGCTCGGTGGGCAGCACGTAATCGGTGCTGCCGGTGACGCGGGCGGAGCCGGCGGTGGTGCTGGGCAGGAACCATTTGCGGCCGCCGCCCATGAGGACGGTGAGACCGCCGGTGACGGCGGCTTCGTCGAGGTATTGATCGCAGATGCCGGTGCCGGCGCCGCGGTTGGCGGTGTGGGTGGCGAAGGAGCCGGGGGTGGCGTCAAACACGTCGGAGGTGGTGACGATGCCGGTGGACTTGCCTTGGGTGCGGAAGAGGTATTCGCCGATCAGCTCGACGCGGGGATTGTCGAAGTTGGCGGTGGTGTCGTCAGGGAAAACGCCTTGTTGGTTATTATTGGACTTGTTGCCGGTGGCGTAGCAGGCGGCGCCGGGGGAGGAGTCGGTGATGATGGAGTTGAGCGAGGCGGTCTGGACCAGCGCGGTGTGCGGGAAGGTGTCCATCGCGAGCGGGTCGAGGGCTTTGCCGGCGGCGACGTTCTTGTAGAGGATGCGCGCGGCGGTGCGGTGCGCGATGCCCATGCCGTCACCGATCATGTAGATGATGTTCTTGGCTTTGCGGCCGGTGGCGGTGATGCCGACGATCTCGAATTCGCCGGTGGCGGTGACGGTCGAGTTGTCGCTCTGCACCGCGGTGACGGTGAGGGTGTAGACGCCGGGGGCGGTGATGGAGTGGGCGCGGAGGGTGGGGCTGACGCTGCCGGCGGGCAGACCGCTGGCCGTGGTGGGGATCAGGGTGACCGTCTTGTTCACCGTGACACCATTGATGGCGAAGGTGGCGCTGGTGATGGTCTGGCCGGCGTCGGGACTGACGGTGGCCTGAAGGTCAAAACGT
>Ga0247831_1008013_pt1 | contig 11431 bp, 9 predicted proteins | sample LaCruzMarch2015__9_FD_192406 | JGI IMG/M metagenome (GOLD analysis project Ga0247831, IMG submission 192406) | Freshwater microbial communities from meromictic Lake La Cruz, Castile-La Mancha, Spain - LaCruzMarch2015_1m | ecosystem: Environmental > Aquatic > Freshwater > Lake | place: Spain...
GCGGCTGGCCGGCAGCGGCGCTACTGATGACGGTCGTGCGCGACGAGACGGGCGACGGCCATGCCGTGTTGACCGTGCGCACCTCGAACGGCGATTACGTGCTCGACAACAAGGCGCCCGATATGAAGCTCTGGCACGCGACGCCCTATGCGTACGTCATGCGCCAGTCCTACCTCAACCCGCATGTCTGGGTGTCGCTCGATCCGAGCCAGGGCGCCGAGCCTTCCGCCATCGCTGGTGTGCGCAAGCCGGGGCGCTGAGCAGATTGCTGCCCTGCCCGGCTCAGATCTCCCGCGCCGTCTCGCGCAGCTTGAACTTCTGGATTTTGCCGGTCGAAGTCTTCGGGATCTCGCCGAAGACGACGTGGCGCGGCACCTTGTAGCGCGCCAGGTGCTCACGGCAGTATTCGATGACGGCGTCTGCGGTCGGCGCCGTCACGCCGTGCCGCAACTCGACGAAGGCGCACGGCGTCTCGCCCCACTTCTCGTCCGGCTTGGCGACCACAGCGCAGGCGGCGATCGCCGGGTGCTTGTAGAGCACGTCCTCGACCTCGATCGATGAGATGTTCTCGCCGCCCGAAATGATGATGTCCTTGGAGCGGTCCTTGAGCTGGATGTAGCCGTCCGGGTAGAGCACGCCGAGGTCGCCCGAGTGAAACCAGCCGCCGGCGAACGCCTCTTCTGTCGCCTTCGGGTTCTTGAGATAGCCCTTCATGACGATGTTGCCGCGGAACATGACCTCGCCCAAGGTCTCGCCGTCGGCCGGGACGCGCTGCATGGTCTCGGGGTCGAGCACCGTCAGATCCTCAAGCGCCGCGTAGCGCACGCCCTGACGGGCCTTCTTCTGCGCGCGCTGATCGGCCGGCAGCGCATCCCACGCGGATTGCCACTCGTTGACGACGGCTGGCCCGTAGACTTCGGTCAACCCGTAGACGTGGGTGACGTTGAAGCCCGCGTCCGCCATGGCCGCAAGCACAGCCTCTGGAGGCGGAGCTGCGGCAGTGACGAACTCGAGCTTGTGATCGATGGTACGACGCTCTTCGGGCTTGGCGTTTAGCAGCGCCGACATAACGATCGGCGCGCCACACAGATGCGTTACCTTATGGTCGGCGATGGCGTCGTACATCGCTTTGGGGCGCACCCAGCGCAGGCAGACGTGCGTGCCGGCGTTGAGCGACAGCGTCCACGGGAAGCACCAGCCGTTGCAATGGAACATCGGCAGCGTCCACAGATACACCGGGTGGCGGCCCATGTTGGCAGCGGCGACGTTGGCGTAGCACATCAGTGTCGCGCCTCGGTGATGATAGACGACACCCTTGGGGTTGCCGGTGGTCCCGCTCGTGTAGTTGAGGGCGATGGCGTCCCACTCGTCGTCCGGCATGCGCCAGCGGAAGTTCGCGTCACCCTTGGCGATGAAACTCTCGTAGTCGAGCCAGGAAAGCATCTCGCCCTCCTGCGGGAACTCCTTGTCGTCGACCATCACGACGAGCGGCTTGACGCTCGCCATGGCGAGCGCCTCCTTGACCACGGGCGAGAATTCGCGATCGACCAGCACCACTTTCGAGTTCGCATGATCGAGCTGGAAGGCGATGATCGCCGCATCGAGCCGCGTGTTGATCGCGTGCAGCACCGCACCCGTCATGGCGACGCCGTAGTGCGCTTCGAGCATCTCAGGTGTATTCGGCAGGATCACTGACACCGTATCGCCCTTCGAGATGTAGCGCTGGGCGAGCGCCGAGCCGAGTTGCCGGCTGCGATCGTAGAGCGCGCGATAGCTGCGCCGCAGCGTGCCATGGATCACGGCGTTATGGTCTGGCCAGACCGCTGCGGCACGCGCCAGGAACGACAGCGGCGTCAGCGGTTGGTGGTTCGCGGCCGTCTTGTCGAGGTGCTGGTCGAAGGGATTGATGTACATGGGCCTGCCGCTGGCTGACGTTGGATCGCGTGAGGCTAGCGAAGGCTGCGGAGTGGGGCAATCGTCATGCATCGCCGGGTTTGACGAGCGGCGGCGGCAGCCTTGGACTTAGAATATCGCCCTCAGCCCGTCCCAGATCAGCTTCAGTGCCACCACCAGGACCGCCGCATAGACGAACCGGTAGAACAGCGCAGGCTCGATGCGCCGCACCAGCCATACACCGGTGAGCGTGGCGACCACCGCCAGCGGTAGCAGCGCCGCCGAGGTCCACAGGTTTTCGCCTGAAAACTGTCCGAGCATGAAGTATGGCACCAGCTTCACCTGGTTGACGACGGTGAAGAAGATCACCGCCGTGCCCGCGAGCAGCTTCGGATCGAGCCGCTGGGGCAGCATGTACATCGAAAACGGCGGGCCGCCGGCGTGACTGACGAAGCTCGTGAAGCCAGACACCGCGCCCCACAACCAGCCCTGCGACGCGGGTGGCGTGCGCGGTTCCAGCCGCTTGGCGCCGCCCAGATAATAGTCGAGCGCGAACAGCAGCGCGATGGAACCGACGATCAGGCGGACATGTGCGTCGGTTACGTAAGCCGCCGTCAGCCAGCCTATGGCAATGCCGCCGACGGCTGCGGGCAGCAGTACCCTGAGGCTCCCCCAGTGATAGACCCCGCGATAGGAGACGAGGCCAACGACGTCCATCGCGATCAGAATCGGTAGCATGATGCCCGCCGCTTGTACGGGCGGCACGACGAGTGCGAGTAGCGGTACGCCGAGCAGCCCGATCGGCCCGCCGAAGCCCCCTTTCGAAAGACCGACGAGCAGCACGGCCGGCACAGCGGCGGCGAGAAACCAGGGGTCGGTGATCATGCTGGGGATGCCTAGTTGAAAAGCGGCGTGACCCAACCAGATCAGCCGGGTAGCGCTAGCGAACTTAAGCAGAGCGCTGCCATACGGCGTCACGGCCGACGGTTGCAAGCGTGCCTGCTTGCCAATTGATGCTGACCAACGAAGCCATCACCGATGCAAACCTGCAGCCAAGCCCATCACACTTCGTGGCGGGCCTGCGGCACGCCCTTTCGCAGCGACGCCGTAAGGGAAAATTTCATAACCAGAGCATAACGTTATGGCTCGCTGGATGCTGCCATGTTCAGGCCGCGTTCATACGCGATGACGGATCGTGCATGCATATCGGAACGACTACGGCGTTTCGTCGCTGTTGTTCCTTCGAATGCCTTCAGTTGCTCTCCGCACGTCAACGCCGGGAGCGGAACAGCCGGGCGGCAAAACCCACCCGCAGAACCAACGCGCAGGATAAATCTCATGATCAGGAAGCTCATCCATCTCGCGCTTGCACTCACCGTCGCCATCGGCCTCTCACTGTCGTCGGTGCAGCCGGCCGAAGCGCGTGGAGGTCGGGTCGTCGCAGGCGTCGCAGCCGGCATCATCGGGCTCGGTGTGCTTGGCGCCTATGCGCATGCTCGCGACCGCCACCACTACGGTCGCCCCTACTACCGCAGCCGCTACCGCGAGGGCGGTTGCTATCGTGGTCCGGAGCGCTGCTACCGCACCGAGCGCGATTGCTGGTTGGACCGCTACGGCGAGCGCGTCTGCCGCGGTGGCTCGCTGCGCTGCCATCGTCCGCTGATTTGCGATTGACGCACTTCGCGGGTACCGCGGTCGAGAATTGACAATGATCAGGGCGGCTCACGGTGTGGGCCGCCAATTTTGCTTTACGATCCCGGACGTGACGAGCAATCCGACGAGGACGCAGTCGACATGACCAGAAGCCCGTTGCTCAAGTACCTGGCGATCAATGGCGCGATCGGCACGCTGATCGCCATGCTGTTCGTCGCAGCGCTGTTCTGGCACAATGTCGGCGGCTTGCGCGTGGTGCTGCTCGAGACCGAGGAGCCGCTCATCGCCGTGATCCTGCTGACGGCCGGCTTCATCGTCACGTTTGCCAGTGCGGCGATGGGCACCGCCATCATGCTGCTACCGCGCGACAAGCGCAGCTGGGACGAGATCCGCTGACCGCGGCGGTCAGCGCCGGCCGGCCGCCTCGTTGCGGCGCATCGCTGCGAGATGCAGGGCGATCGCCGCAGCATTGGAGACGTTGAGGCTGGCGATAGGGCCTGGCGCCAGGATACGCACCAACTTCGTGCAGCTTTCCCGCGTCAGCTGCCTGAGCCCTTTGCCCTCGGCGCCAAGTACCAGTGCCACCGGCCCTGCCAGTGGTTCGTCCTCGATCAGCAGTTCGGCACTCCCGTCGAGGCCGAGCACCGTGACGCCGGCGGCGGCCATCTCGGCGAGCGAGCGGGCGAGGTTCTGCACCAGGGCGATATCGACCAGCTCCAGCGCGCCCGAGGCCGCCTTGGCGAGCGCGCCATGTGGTGGCGGGCTGTGACGGCGGGTCATCACTAGGCCGGCGGAGCCGAATACGGCCGCCGACCGCAACACGGCACCGACATTGTGCGGGTCCGTCACCTGATCGAGCACGACGAGCGGGCCGCGCTCGTTGGACATCGCAATGAGTTCTGAAAGTTCTGGCTCGGGCAGCGGCTCGACGACGGCCATCGCGCCCTGGTGGACGGTGTCGGCGCCGAGCAGGCGATCCAGATCGCGCGGGCTGGCGCGCTCGGCGGTGACGGCGGCGAGAGCCAACTCCGCGGTCAGACGTCGCTCGGCGTTCTCCGTGACGAGCAGCCGGCGGATGCGGCGGCGCGGGTTGGTCAGTGCTGCGGCAATGGCGTGGATGCCGAACAGCACGTCAGCATCTTCGCCGGACGGCGCGGTAGTCGGGCCGCCGGCATCCGATTGCGGGCGCAGGCGGCTTGCGACATCTGCCGGTGTGTTGCCGGGTCGTGTGCCGGAACGACCGAAATGCTTGTGGCCACGGGGCCGTTCGTCAGCCGTCAAGGGAACCTCGGGGATTGCGCTATGATCTCTCACTTAGCACGCTTTCGCCATTGACATCCACGGTGCCTGAATGGATATAACGGCCGCTCCGATAGGCCCTGCCGGTAACGGTGGGGCCGTCGTGCTTGCGGCGTATGGCCCATAGATGGCAGGCACGCGAGCAGTGTGGAGGGGTGCCCGAGTGGCTAAAGGGGACGGACTGTAAATCCGTTGGTTTCACCTACGCTGGTTCGAATCCAGCCCCCTCCACCATGTCCCTTCGTGTCGACGTTCCCATCGTGGGGTACTTGGTAGCCGCTGAAGACTCTGGCTTTCTCGAGTGCCGCGCTGCGCGAGCATTGCCCGGAGCGCCTGCCTTTGATAAGTCTTGGCCACTGCGGTCACGACTGCGGTATGCGGGTATAGCACAATGGTAGTGCAGCAGCCTTCCAAGCTGAACACGCGGGTTCGATTCCCGCTACCCGCTCCATCCGCCTCCGCCTTGGCTACGGCGGCGTGAGGCGTCCTGCACCTCTCCCCTTAGCCGAAACGCCTACGTCTCGCCCCTTGCCTCGCGCCCGCCACGGGTGCTCATACAGTCGGCAAAACCACGGGTGGAGACGATGCCATGACGGATCTCGCTGCGAGCCGCTATCACGACGTCTATGCCGCTTGGCAGCGCGACCCCGAGGCGTTCTGGGCGGAAGCCGCGCGCGATATCAGCTGGTTTCGCCTGTGGGACAAGGTGTTCGACCCATACGCCGGCGAGTATGGCCGCTGGTTCGTCGGCGCCGAGTGCAACACCGCCTACAATTGCCTCGACCGTCATGTCGAACGCGGGCGCGGCGAGGTTGCGGCGCTCATCTACGACAGCCCCGTCACCGGCACGCAGAAGACTTACAGCTACGCAGCCCTCACCGACGAGGTTGCGACGCTCGCTGGCGTGCTGAAGGACCTCGGCATCCACAAGGGCGACCGGGTCATCGTCTACATGCCGATGATCCCCGAAGCGGTGATGGCGATGCTCGCCTGCGCCCGCATCGGCGCGGTGCATTCCGTGGTGTTCGGCGGGTTCGCGGCGGCCGAACTCGCCACCCGCGTCGACGACTGTCAGCCGGTTGCCATCATTGCAGCCTCCTGCGGCATCGAACCGGGCCGCACCGTCGCCTACAAGCCGCTGCTCGACCGGGCGATCGAACTCTCCCACCACAAGCCGGCGAGCCTGCTCATGCTGCAGCGGCCCCTCGCCGAGGCAACGCTGATCCCTGGACGTGACCACGACTGGGCGGCCCTCGTCTCGCAGGCGAAATCCAAGGGCCGCAAGGCCGGCTGCGTCGCCGTCGCCGCCACCGATCCGCTCTACATTCTGTACACTTCGGGCACCACAGGCTCACCCAAGGGCGTCGTGCGCGATAATGGCGGCCACATGGTCGCCCTCGAGTGGAGCATGAAGAACCACTACGGCATCGCGCCCGGCGAAGTGTTCTGGGCCGCCTCCGACGTCGGCTGGGTGGTCGGCCACTCCTACATCTGCTACGCGCCGCTACTGCATGGCGCGACCACGGTCGTTTACGAGGGCAAACCGGTCGGCACGCCCGATGCCGGCGCCTTCTGGCGCGTCATCGCCGATCATGGCGTCACGGCCCTGTTCACAGCACCGACCGCATTCCGCGCCATCCGGGCGGCAGATCCCGAAGCCACCTTGCTTGCGAAGTACGATCTCAGCCGCTTCCGCACGCTATTCTTGGCCGGTGAACGCGCCGACCCTGAGACCATCAAGTGGGCCGAGCAGCACCTGAAGGTGCCGGTGATCGATCACTGGTGGCAGACCGAAACCGGCTGGGCGATCTGCGGCAATCCGGTGGGCCTCGGCATGTTGCCCGTCAAGCACGGCTCGCCGACCGTACCGATGCCCGGCTACGACCTGCAGGTGCTCGATCCCACCGGCAAGCCGGTCGCAGCCGGAGAGACCGGCACGCTCGCCATCAAGCTACCGTTGCCGCCCTCGTCGCTCCCCACCCTGTGGAACGCCTCCGAGCGCTTCCGCAAGAGCTACCTCGCCGACTTCCCGGGCTACTACACGACATCCGACGCGGGCTTCCGCGACGCCGACGGCTACGTCTACGTCATGGCGCGCACCGACGACGTCATCAACGTCGCCGGCCACCGCCTCTCGACCGGGCAGATGGAAGAGGTCGTCGCCCGCCATAAGGACGTCGCCGAATGCGCGGTCGTCGGCGTGCACGACGAGTTGAAGGGCCAACTGCCGGCGGGCTTTATTGTGCTGAAATCGGGCGTCGACCGCCCGTTCGCCGAGATCGAGGCCGAGGTGGTCAAACTCGTGCGCGACGAGATCGGCCCGGTTGCGGCGTTCAAGAACGTGATGGTGGTCAAGCGCCTGCCGAAGACCCGCTCGGGCAAGATCCTGCGCGCCACCATGCGCGCCATCGCCGACGGCGACGCCTGGAAAATGCCCGCCACTATCGACGACCCGGCGGTTCTGGACGAAATCAAGGGCGTGCTGGGCGAGCGCGGGATGGCGAAGGGGTAATACCGCTCCGGCGCCGTCCGCAGCGCGAACGCCACGCCACCCATACAGCGCTGAAGGTAGGCACTGATCGTGCTCGGCGGCGATCAGGAACCCGACTGCGCTGGAAGGCTCGCTGAGACCGGCTTGGTTTGGTCGGATCGCTGATCGCGCTGACGAACGACTGTCACCGTGCAGGGCGCGTGCTCGACGATGCTGGTTGCGACAGTGCCGAGCAGGCGTCGAAGCCTGGACCCGCCGGATGCGCCCAGGATCAGGTGTTCGACGTTGTTGGTGCGCACATACCCGACAATGGCATCCGCAGGATCGACGTGTTCGAGCACGTGGTAGGTCACACGCTCCGCACCGGCCGTGATCGGGCGCGCCCATGCGCGTAGCTGGGCGAGGCGCTGGGCATGGATGCTGTTGCCCTCTGCATCGAGAGCCTCGTCGGGCGCGATCCGGTTGAGCTTCTGCACGTTGATGCAGGCGAGGCGCGCGCCGGGCGATATCGACAGTATCCGCGTCACGGCATGGCGCATGTGTTCGGCCAACTCGCGATGATCCTCGGACAGGTCGATCGCCACGGCGACGATCGGAGCGGCATTCAGCCCGGCGTCGATGCTCGCCGACCGTCGTCCCGGGCGGTATGCATCGGGATGAAACCGGCGCTTCACACGAACCGACCAGGGATCGCGCGTCAGCTTGTTCGCGCGCGGGGTGAGCCCGACCTGCTCGGGATGCGTCAGGTCGAACGCCAACTGCGCGGCCGTCGGATGGCGAACCTCGGGATCGACCGCGAGGCAGCGCAGAATGATCTCCTGGAGCCAGGGTGGCATATCGGGCGCCAGCTTGCGCGGTGGTATCGGATCGTCCCAGACGCGGCGCCTCAAGCCCTTCAGTGACTGCGGGTCTCCGAACGGGCGCAGGTTGGTTGCAAAGAAGTACATCAGTACACCGAGCGCGAAGATGTCGCTGCGCGGATCGGTGCGGTCGCCGTAGACCTGCTCGGGAGCCATGTAGGGGGCCGTGCCGTAGGGAAGGCGGAATTCCTCGGCCAGCAGGTCGGGCAGTTGCCCATGATGAGACAGGCCGTAGTCGATCAGCACTGCTTTACCGTCGCTCTCGCGCAAGATGACGTTCGACGGCTTGAGGTCGAGATGTATGACGTGCTGGGAATGGATCGAATGCAGCGCCTGGGCAATTTTGCCGCCGATCACTGCGACCTCGTTGGATGACAGCGGAAGCTGATCGAGCTTCTTGTAGAGTGTCTGTCCAGCGATACGCTCATAGGCGAGATAGGGCTGCCGCTCGAAGCTGCCGGCCGCAACGAATCGCGGCACGTGGTCGCCTTTCAATCGCGGCAGGATCATCATTTCCATTTCAAAGCCGACGATCGCTGCGGGGTCTTCGCCCTCGCGCATGATCGGCACCTTCATCAGCATCGGAAACGGGTGGTCCGGATGCGTCACGGCATGGAAGATCGCCATCCCGCCGCGATGCGCGATCGGGCCGATCGTGAAACCGTCGATGACGCTACCTTCGACGAGCCGCATCGTCGCCATTGGAATCTCCCCTTACTGTCCGGCGGCCAAGCGCTTCCAGAGGCTCTCCGGTAAGCCCGCGGCCCGAATTTTGGCTGCGGCCGCTTCGACGTCATAGGCGACGCGCACGTAAGTGATCTCGCGTGCTTCCGTGTCGAACATGCAATAGGCCGCCGACGGATCACCGTCGCGGGGTTGGCCGACGGCGCCGAGAATGGCGAGCCAGCGCCGCCGCGAGGACAGTGGGATCGCGACATTGCTCTGCGGGATGAAGCAGGCGACCTTTCCCGTCACGGCCACATTGTACAGGGCGGGGACATGGACGTGCCCGGCAAAGGTGAGCGCAGCCGTCGTGGCACCGAGGCTCGCAAGCGCGTCGGCGAGGCTCTGTACATAGGGAAACGTGACTGCGTCTTTGGCCGAGGCATGCACGTAGAGGCAGTCGCTTTCCGAAACCGACAGCGGCAGGCCGGCGAGCCAGGCGCGCTGCTCGGCGGACAGACGAGACCGGGTCCATTCGATTGCAGTGCCGGCATCCATGTTGAGTTTGAAATTGGATGCGCCAACGGCTTCGTCGTGGTTCCCGCGCACGACGATTGCGCCAAGGGCTACCGCCTCGCGAACTCGCGTGACGCACGCGACCGGATCGGCCCCATAGCCGACGATGTCACCGAGGAACACGTAGCGCTCGGCCGAGCGGGCTGCAGCATCGGCCAGGCAGGCGGTCAGCGCCTCGAGGTTTGCGTGGACGTCAGCCAGCAAGGCGATGCGCATGGTGCTCGCTCCTCCGCCGCGGCAATCCCGTGCCGGTCTTCCAGTGTCGCAGGATCTGTGAACTTATTGGATCAACCGATACGACCCTGCATTGGCCTCGATCAATTGGCCATCAGATCAATACTCCGCATCGATCGGAAGCGATCGCGGAGGCGGGCCGGCCCACTGCCGGGCTTCGTGGTGCTGAAATCGGGCGTCGACCCCCGGTGCTGCGCTATGCTCTGCCGCGTGCGAGTACTGTCAGGCATCAGCCCGGTCAGAAGTGCCGGGTAATCAACCCGGTCGGAGCCAATGACCGGACGCACCGCTCATCGCCCATCCGGGCCTCTTCGGTGCGCCTCGCAAAGCCATTTTGGGCTACTCAGACCGCCCGGCTCCAAGGCGCTTTGACGATCGTGCCGCGCCGGACAGCCATGACCAGCAGCGCGATGCCGGCTGTTGTGCAGACGGCGAATGCCACCACTGACGACTCGAGGCCAAAAGCGCCACCAGTCATCACCTCCGGTCCCCTGACGTTCGACTTTATAAGGCCCGGTGCCGGAGCGCTCCCGGAAACGATTCCGGAGAAGATGGCCGATTGGGTGTAGTTCCAGGCCATGTGGAAGCCCATACAAAGCCACAGGCGCCGCGTGAGCATGTAAGCGGCGGCCAACAGCAATCCTGCTTCGATGCTGATGTAGATCGCGCCGGTGATCGTACCGGCTGGATTAAAGAGGTGCACCAGACCGAATATGAGGGACGATGTTGCCAGAGCAATCCAGCTGCCGCATAGATCCTCGACGGACCGGAACAGCACGCCCCGGAACAATAGCTCCTCGAAAAGTCCCGAACTCAGGGCCATCGCAACTGCGGGCACCACGAAGTACCAGGGGTTCAAGCCTTCTATCCGATACATGCCGAACGCCATCAGGACCAGTACGCAAATTGTGTAGAGACCAGCACCGATGAGTGCGCCAATCGCCCACTCCTGGCCTATTCCAGGCAGCGAGAGTTCGCTCGCCGCGCGCCGCTCGATAAACCACGCATAGCCCACGTATATGGCGATCGCGAGTGCCGCCATGGCGACCGTTATCGCAATGGCCAGCAGAGGGCGACCTTGGAATTGTTTCATGAATCCGTTGTTGACAGCCATCAACAGCAACACGAGGGCGCCAAGCAGGATCAAGCGTGTCAGCGGAAACCCAAGGATGCGCTGCCAGATGGACGGCGCGGTGCGATGCGGTTCAAGCTTAAGGGGGTTTTGCGCGGGCATTCAATTTTCCGAAATTGAGCAGCCAACCGGTGTACAGGAGCAATCTTCGCCGCGACGAATGTTGAGACGCCACATACCCCGAGACCTGCCAGCTCCTATTTTGCTTGGCAACACGAATTTGCCCGTTGGCAAGATGATGGGAACGGGTCACGGTCCACTGCTCCCGCCACAGCGCCCCCTACGCCACCTCATGCCCCTCGAACGCATCCCGAACGATCGCCTGGAGGCTCTCGACCTCCTCATCGGTCAGCGCGCGAAACTCGTGCTCGCGGCGCTTGCGGGCGAGGGTGCCATTGTTCTGGCGGACGAACATCACGAGGTCTGCGGCGAGTCGATCCGGCATCTCGACCGTGTCCATGATCCGGCGGACGGCCTCGTCGTGGCGGCGCAGGTAGCTGATCTCGCGCGGCAGGTCGTGCTCCACGGTGCGCCGGACGCACGCGTATAGGAACTCGGCAGCCCCCGTGGCATCGAAGAAGCGGTAGAGGTCGGCTGTATCGTTCATCACCTCGACGTTGCGCCGGGGCG
>Ga0247831_1008015_pt1 | contig 11429 bp, 10 predicted proteins | sample LaCruzMarch2015__9_FD_192406 | JGI IMG/M metagenome (GOLD analysis project Ga0247831, IMG submission 192406) | Freshwater microbial communities from meromictic Lake La Cruz, Castile-La Mancha, Spain - LaCruzMarch2015_1m | ecosystem: Environmental > Aquatic > Freshwater > Lake | place: Spain...
CACGCAACCACTGGACATGCTGGCCAAGCGCGACTTCAAACGCCTGTCGTTGTCGTGCGGGCTGAGCGAAGCCCTGGTCAAGGCCGCTATTCCGTTCATTGCGCGGCTCGAACCCAAGCCAGGCCGCCCCTTTGTGCAGGCCGAGCAAAACATCATCATCCCCGATGTGCTGGTGGTGAACACCAGCAAGACGGCGACACCCAGGTTCCGCATCCAGCTCAACCCCGATGTGATGCCCAAGCTGCGTGTACATGATATCTATGCCAATGCCCTGCGCGGCGGCAAAGGTGACAACCATGCGGGTCTGCAGCAGCGCTTGCAGGAAGCCCGCTGGTTCATCAAGAACATCCAGCAGCGCTTTGACACCATCTTGCGCGTGTCGACGGCCATCGTGGAGCGGCAGAAAAACTTTTTCACGCACGGCGCGCTGGCCATGCGCCCACTGGTACTGCGCGAAATTGCCGACGAGCTGGGCATGCACGAGTCCACCATCAGTCGCGTCACCACAGCCAAATACATGTCCACGCCGCAAGGCACGTTTGAGCTGAAGTATTTCTTTGGCTCAGGCCTGGGCACGGACAGTGGCGGCGCGGCGTCGAGCACCGCGGTGCGGGCGCTGATCAAGCAATTCGTCGCCGCCGAAAAACCCGCCAAACCTCTGTCGGACAACCAGATTTCCGAGATGCTGAAAGAGCAAGGCATCGATTGCGCCCGCCGCACGGTGGCCAAGTACCGCGAAGCTTTGAAGATCGCCCCTGCGAACCTGCGCAAAACCCTTTGAGAGTATCTGAGTGAATTCATTGAACCTGTTCATGCCTTGCGCCGCTGGCGTTGAGGGCTTCTTGGCCGACGAGGTGCACGCCATCACCGGTCTCACGGGCCAAGACCTGATGACAGGCCGCGGCGGCGTGATGGCCCGCGCCTCGTGGCGCGATGCGATGCGCATCAACCTGCACAGCCGCCTGACCCAGCGCGTGCTGGTCCAGCTGTCGGTCACCGATTACCGCAACGAAAACGACCTGTACAACGCCGCCAGCGAAGTGGCCTGGGAAATCTGGTTCACGCCCAAGCAGACTTTCAAAATCGACATCACGGCGCAGCACAGCCCATTGACCAGCCTGAACTTTGCGGCCCTCAAAATCAAAGACGCGGTAGCCGACCGCTTTCGCAACAAACGCGGTGAGCGTCCCAATGTGGACACCACCTGGCCCGACGTGCGCATTTATGCCCACGTGACGCCCGAAACACTCACGCTGTACATCGACACCTCGGGCGAGGCTTTATTCAAGCGCGGTTGGCGCACCGACAAAGGCGATGCGCCTTTGAAGGAAACCCTGGCCGCGGCCATGATCGCCGCCAGTGGCTGGGACGCCACCGTCCCGCTTTATGACCCCTGCTGCGGCAGCGGCACCATTCCGATCGAAGCGGCGCAAATCGCCTGCGGCATCGCGCCTGGTTTGCAGCGGCGCTTTGGTTTCGAGAAATTGCTCCCCTTTCAAAACCACGTCTGGCAAGGCTTGATCGAAGAAGCACGCGACCTGGAACACGAACCCACTGCGCCGATTTATGGCAGCGATGTGGCGTTCCGAATGGTGGACTTTTCGGAGCGCAACGCCGAGCGCGCGGGCGTGTCCGGTGTGATCGAGTTCCGGGGTGGCGACGCCCTGCAACGCATGCCGCCCAGCGAGACGCCCGGCGTGATGCTGCTCAACCCGCCTTATGGCGAGCGCATTGCGGCGGCTGGTGTCGCGGGGCGTGGGCGTGACAGCTTCCAACCCGGTGCGATTTCGGATGCTCGTGCCAGTTCCCGAGCCGCCGACCAAAGCCACCATCGCGAGACTGCCCAGACCGACGATGGCGGCGACTTCTTCGCCCAGCTGGCCAGCCACTGGAAGAAAAACTACAGCGGCTGGAGCGCCTGGATGCTCACGCCCGACCTGAAGCTGCCCAGCAAAATGCGCCTGAAAGAATCGCGCCGCGTACCCATGTGGAACGGCCCCATCGAATGCCGCTTGTTCCGCTTCGACATGATCAAGGGCAGCTTGAAGCGCAATGCCTCCCCCGGCGCCGACACACCGGGGGCTGTCGAAACGCCAGCGCCATGAGCGCAGCCCCGGATGCGCAAGTTCCAGTGCGGCGCGTACTGGACACCAACATCGTGCTCGACCTGTGGGTGTTTGACGAGCCCAAGGCCGAAGCGCTGCGCACCAGCGTTGAGAGCGGCAGCACGCAGTGGCTGGCCACCGCCGCCATGCGCGAAGAGCTGGCTCGCGTGCTGGCCTACCCACAAATCGCCAAACGCCTGACGCACCGCCAACTGCCCGCCAGCGCCGTGCTCGACCACTTTGACCGCTGGGCCCAACTGCAGCCCGACGCGCCCAAAGCCCCCTACGCCTGCAAAGACGCCGACGACCAGAAATTCATCAACTTGGCCGTGCAACACACCGCCGCCCTGCACAGCAAAGACGCGCAAGTGCTGTGCATGAAAAAGCGCCTGGAGCGCTGCGGCGTGGTGCTGAACCCGGCTGCGTCCTGAACCCATGCCCGATCTGACACTTTAGGTCAGCGCCTCAAACCCTCTCGCCGCCGAACAAACTCACCAGCTTGGCCACCTCGGCGCTCATGCCCATGGTCTTGAGGCGGATGTGGGGGTGTGCCGTGGCAAACACGCGGAACACCTCGTCCACAAAGGCTTGACCCACATGGACCACGCCCTCGAAATCGAGGATCACGGTCTTGAACTGGTTGGCCCGGTTCATCACCCATTTGGCTTGCGAACGCGACACCAGCTCGCTGCTCAGCTGAGCCAAGCGAACCGGAATTTCTGTGGTGTGAAAAGCCTCGCCGGGCTCGGCATCGCCCACGTTGTTTGACTCAAAATATTTGAAGTAAACATCATTGGCTACGCGTTGGCTGTCCAGCGCAATCGCCATGCGCACCACCGTTTGCGCCTGTGCGGGTTTGAGCTGTGCGTTGGCATCGATCCAGTCAAAAACAGGCAAAGGGGCGCTGGCCTCATTCAGGTCGAAACGCAAACCATGCGACTCGATGGCAAAGCCATCCATCATGCGCGACGACACAAAAATACCCATGCCGGAGTGGCCTGCTGGCGCGGTGGTGTACTTGCCTTTGGCCAACTCCAAAATGGCCAAGCGAGGGTCAAACAAATCCGCCGCTTTAGCGATCTTGCGGAAAATCCCCTCGCCGTCATCGCCCACCAGCATCTGCAGTTGCCCGCCCTGCGCATGCACGCCCATCACCACATTCTGACCACTGGAATGGTCGAGAGCGTTGTTCAGCATTTCGGTGAAAGCCGTGTAGGCCAGGTTCTTGACGTTGCCCGGCAAATCCGCCAGCAAAGCCGCCAAATGCTGCTCCCACACCACCATCTCGCCACCACGTCGCGCGATCTGGTCAAGGGGTTCAACGCGCAACCAAAAGCGCTTGTCGCCCAAGCTGTAGGTTTGCCGGGTGCCCGTGCCGTGGCGATGCAAGTAACCGGCATCGGCCAACTTCTTGATGCGCCTCGAAACCGCTACCCGCGTCAAGCCTGTTTGTTCGGTTGCAGCGCTGGCCATGGTCCCGCCTTGGGTCGCGCAGCCCAATATGATTGCATCGTTGATGTCCAGCATTTGTATCTCCGATTAATCTTTTGAAGACATTTATTGTATATCTCAATTTAATTTATTGAATACAAAAATCATTAACCAATGCTTTAAGCCCAGGGTGCAACCCGCGCAGACAAGCACAGGCATGGGGGTCCAACACTCCTCCTTACAATTCTCGCATTGAAATAGGAACACCCCATGAACATGACAGCTGGCTTGGAAGCCGAAGACTTTGACACCCTGGACAACATCCTGGACGACCTGCGTGAGCGCTTTGAAGAAACGCCGCAGTGGGAGTTTTGTGAGGGCTTCATGGCCGCGCTGGTGTGCTGCCGCCGCGCCATTCCCGACAGCGAGTGGCTGCCCATGCTGCTGGGCATTGACCCGGATGAGCCCGAGGGCGGCAGCTTTGCCGACGACGCCCAGCGCCAGCAATTCATGGCTTTGTGGCAACGCCGTTTTGACGAGATCAAGCTCGCACTCGACACCCCCGTGGAAGCGCTGGACGACGACAAGGCCTATGCACCCGAGGTGATGGATGTGCGCGGTGCGATCGCGTCGCTGCCACCCGAAGAGCGTGAAGAGATCGAAGACAGCGAGATCCCTTCATTTGCGCAGGTGTGGGCACTGGGCTTCATGTTCGCGGTGGAAAACTGGCCCGACGAATGGGCCACGCCCAAAGACAAAGACGCGGCCAAGTGGTACGACCTGTCGCTCGAAGCCGTTGTGGCACTGACCGAAGACGACGATGCGGTGCCAACGCTGTCGGCCTTGTCAGAAGACGGCCCACCGAGCGTGAGCGAAGAACGCCTGAACGCCTATGGCGAGGCGCTGTGGGCGGTGTACGACCTGCGTGAGATCTGGCGCAATATCGGGCCGCGCGTGGCGCAAGTCATCAAGGAAGCCACGCCCGGCCGCAACGATGCTTGCAGTTGTGGCAGCGGCAAGAAATACAAGAAGTGCTGTGGGGCTTGAGGCCACAGCAGATCACCGCCTAGCGCGCACGGGGTGCGCTCCTACAAAGACATCAGCATCAAACCATCCATTTGGCCAGCGCCTCGCTGGTGGCTTCGGGCAATTCTTCGGGGATGAAGTGGCCCGAAGGCATGACCTGACCTGCCACATGGCCTGCGCATTGCGCCTGCCACAGCTCCACCGGCTTGAACATGCGGTTGACCACGCCCCGGTTTCCCCACAGGACCAAGGTGTCGCAGGCGATTTTGTCGCCACGCTCTCGGCCCTCAAAGTCGTGCTGCAGGTCGATGCCTGCACTGGCGCGGTAGTCTTCGGCCGCGCTGTGGATGGCGGCGGACCAGCCCTTGTCGTTGAGCGCCGGGTTGCAAAAGGCACGTTCGTATTCGGCCAAGGCTTCAGGCTCGACGTAGCCCAGCCCCTGACTGCCCCAGCCGCCGAGCTTGGCGTGCAGATAGGCCTTGGGGTTGCCGCCGATCATGAACTCGGGCAAGGGCGCGGGTTGCGTCAGGTGGAACCAGTGGTAGTAGGCTTGTGCAAACGCAAAGTACGGGTCAGCCACGGGGCCGGAGACGTCCGGGGTTTTGCCCCACAGACCGCTGTACATGTCAAACGTTGGCGCGATGTCGATCACGCACAACTTCTTGACGCGCGGGGCATGGTCCAGCGCCAAACGGTGCGCCACGCGTCCGCCCCGGTCGTGGCCACACAGGAAGAAATCGCTCACGCCCAAGGCGTCGAGCAGGCCCACCACTTCTTGCGCCATGGCGCGTTTGCTGTAGTGCGCGTGCTCGGCGTCGCCCACGGCGTGCGACGAATCGCCGTAGCCCCGCAGATCGGGCATGACCAGGCGGTAACGGCCGCGCAGCTTTTGCGCAACGCGGTGCCACATGACATGGGTTTGTGGAAAGCCGTGCAGCAACACCAGCACGGGCAGGTGCGCTTGTGCGGCCCAATCGGCCGATTGCCGAAAGCACACTGACAAGCCCGCCACGGTGCGCGTGTGCCGCTCGAAGCCTTCAAACCAGGCCATCAGTCGACCTTGGCGCCCGAGGCTTTGACGACATCGGCCCACTTCTTGTGCTCGGCTTCAATCATGGCGGCAAACTGCGCGGGCGTGTTGCCGCTGGGGATCGCGCCCAAGGTGGCCAGGCGCTCTTTCATGGCCGGGGTGGCGAGCGATTTGGCCACTTCTTGCTGGATGCGGCTGACCACATCGGGGGGCGTGCCTGCAGGGGCCAACAAACCAAACCAGCTGCTGGCTTCGAAGCCTTTGAGGCCCGCAGCCTCTTCGATGGTGGGCAGCTCAGGCATGGCAGCCGAGCGTTGGGAACTGGTCACCGCCAGGGCTTTGAGCTTGCCGCCTTTGATCAGCGGAATGGCAGAGGGCAGGTTGTCAAACATCACGTCCATGGTGCCGCCCGACAAATCCAGCAGCGCTGGGGCAGAACCCCGGTAAGGAATGTGCGCCATGAAAGTGCCGGTCTGGGACTTGAACAACTCACCGGCCAAATGGATGGAGGTGCCGTTGCCACTGGAGGCCATGTTCAGCTTGCCGGGGTTGGCTTTGGCGTACTTGATGAAGTCGTTGACGGTGTTGATTTTGTTGGCCACCGCTTTTTCTGCGTTGATGACCATCACGTTGGGCACGCCCGCCACCAAGGTGATCGGGGCGAAATCCTTGAAGGGGTCATAAGGCAGCTTGGCATACAGCGCGCGGTTGATGCCGTGCGTGCCCACCGTGCCCATGAGCAGGGTGTAGCCGTCGCCTGCCGACTTGGCCACTTGCTCGGCCCCCAGGTTGCCGCCTGCGCCGCCCTTGTTTTCGATGACGAATTGCTGACCAAAAGCTTTGCTCAGGTCCGGGGCGATGGCGCGGGCCAGGATGTCGGTGGTGCCACCGGGTGCAAAGGGCACCACGATCTTGACGGGTTTGTTGGGCCAGGCGGTTTGCGCCCAGGCCATGGACGAAGTTGCCAGCAAGGCAGCGGCCGCAACACCACCCATGATGTGTCGGCGGTTCAATTTTGAAATCATGCGGGTCTCCTTAAAAACGTGAGTCCTGCATGATGACATCATCGCTTCAAGCCCCTGTCACCCAAGCGCCGAAACACCCCCACACCAAGGGTTTGTCTGAGGTTGAACCCTCAGACCAACTGAAGATGTCCAGCCTGCGCAACACGCGGCTTGATCCTCCTCAGATCGGCGCACTGATGCCTTCGCGCGCCATGCGTCGGTAAATGGTGGAGCGGCTGACGCCCAGTTGGCGGGCCACTTCCGAAACATTCCAGCGCTCTTGGCGCAAATGCGCCAGGAGTTGGGCACTCTTATCGGGCAGGGCTGACTCTGGCATGGACGACGCTGTCTGGCTGGACAGGGCTGCGCAAGACGCCAGCGGCTCCCCCGAGGCCAAGCGGGGCGGCAACAAAGGCACGCCCGCACCGCACTGCAACTCGCGAGGCAAATGCCTGGGCTCGATCAGATTGCGTTCACACAAGGCCACCGCCGTTCGCAACACGTTTTTCAACTCGCGGATATTGCCAGGCCATGCATAGTGCTTCAACAAATCGCAGGCCTCTGGCGTGATGGTGGGAATGAACACCCTGGACTGTGCGCGCGCTTGCGCGTGCAAGACCTGTTCAATCAGTGCGCCCAAATCCTGGCGTTCGCGCAAGGCCGGCAACTCGATCACGATGCCACTCAAACGAAAATACAAGTCCTGCCGGAAGTGTCCCTCGTCCACCATGGACAGCAGCTTGCGGTGCGAGGCGCAAATGACCTGCACATCCACTTTGGCCGACACCTCTGCGCCCAAGGGCATGACTTCACCTTCCGCCAGAACGCGCAACAAGCGGGTCTGCAAAGCCAGTGGCATGTCGCCAATTTCATCCAGAAACAAAGTGCCGCCATCGGCTTGCTGGATCTTGCCCCTGACCCCTTTGGCGCGTGCCCCGGTGAAGGCACCATCCGCATAGCCAAACAACTCACTCTCAATCAGGCTTTCGGGAATGGCTGCGCAATTGAGGGCGATAAAGGCTTGGGCTTTGCGGGCGCTGCACTGGTGCATGGCTTGCGCAAACATTTCCTTGCCGGTGCCGGTCTCCCCATGCAACAAGACCGAAATGCCCTTGTTCATCACCCGACTGGCCTTGAGCACGTTGGACATCATCAAGGGGTCCGTACCGGCCAGCACATGCAAAGCTTGCAGGTCCGTGCCCACCGAAACGGACTGGCTATTGTTTGCCAAGACCCGGGTCACACGCGGCTGCGTCGGATGCGTGAGTTTGGCAAAGTAGCGACGTGCACTGGCCACATGGCGCACTTCGAAGGCGTCTCCTTTGGCCCGGTGCGCCTGCGTGACCAGTGCGGGCATGTCCAGGCCCACCACATGGCTGATGTCTGCCCCCATGCACGTCAGCGCATGCGCCAGTGGATGGTCCGGATGCGCCCCCAAGCACTGACGCGCCCGGCTGTTGGCGGCCATGACCCGACCGCTCTCGTCCAAGGCCATCAAGAGGCTGACCTGCACATCCAGCAAGGCCCGACTTTCGCTCAGGTGCAAGACGCAGTGGTGGCGATGCTGGCGCAAAAAATAAGCGTCCTCGACCATTCGGGCCGTTTGCGACACCATTTGCAGCACCAGGTGTTGGCTGCGCTTGTCGTGCGGTGAATACAGCGCCGATGCATCCAGAACGGCCAGCAAATCACCCCCAGGTCCGAACACCGGGGCAGAGCTGCAGGTCAAGGTCGTGTTGGGCGAGCGAAAGTGCTCATCGTGGTGCACGGTGATGGGTGAGCGTTCAATCGAACACACGCCCACCGCGCAAGTGCCTTCCACCTCCTCTGACCAGCAAGCCCCCACGTAAAGGCCCGCATGTCGCAGCTCTTTGTCGTGGGCCTCGTTGTTCACAAAGTCCACCGTCACGCCTTGTGGATCGGTCAGCAACACCACATAACCAGCATCCCGCACTTGGCGCGAGAGTTGATTCATGCCCTCGCGCGCGGTGTGCATCAAGTCTTCCAACGGCGTTTGGTAGTCCTTGAGCTGGCCCCTCGAATACACCCTGGGTGGCGTGCTCAGACCGGGGTCTATCTGGTAGCGCTCCAAAGACCGTTTCCAGGAATTGGCCAGGGCCGAGTCGCCCTGCATGGCCTGACGAATGCGCTGGTCGATGACGGAAGCTGAAAAGGACATGGTGAAAGGGGTGAACACGCCCATACCAGCGCTGCAAGAAGGATTCCCCCAAACGCCGTATGCCTACGTGTAGTCGTTGACAAAACGCCCGATCGTAGTCATTTACGCCTCTGTTTTCATTGGCGCTTACCCGACTCCAAGGTGTCATTTGTTGCATGTGAATGCAACACCTGTCGCACCCCGAAAGGCGGCCATTGCATCAGCTGTCTGCCTTTTGCAACAGGCCAGCGGCCATGCAGTCAGGGCAATCCCTTGCTGAAACTGGCTTTTGCCCGCTGGCACGGCGATTGCAAAAGTTCATCGTCCGATGCCCGTCATTCGACGGTGCACGGCACCAGAACTTTAGGAGATATGCATGCAAGCAAGTACCGAGCAATTGCGGTGGATGTACGAAACGATGGTCGAAATTCGTGAGTACGAAGAGACCATGGTCAAGGTGTATATGGAGGGCAAACTGCCGCCCGCCATTCAAAAAGGACTGGCCTTTGACATCGGCTCAGGCCCCGTGCCCGGAGAAATGCACCTGGCCGCAGGCCAGGAGCCGGTGGCCGTTGGGGTGTGCGCGCATCTGCGCCAAGACGACACCGTGGTGGGTGCACACCGCCCGCACCACTTTGCCATTGCCAAGGGCGTGCCCCTCAAACCCATGACGGCCGAGATGTTTGGCAAGGCCACGGGCCTGGGCCGCGGCAAGGGCGGCCACATGCATTTGTTTGACCCGGAGCACAAGTTCAGCTGCAGCGGCATCGTGGGCGCCAGCATGCCCCCGGCTTGCGGCGCGGCGCTGGCCGCCAAAAAACGCGGCACCGACGCGGTGGCCGTCGCCTTTTTTGGAGAAGGTGCCACCAACCAGGGTGCCTTCCATGAATCCATGAACCTGGCTGCCCTGTGGCGCTTGCCAGTGATTTTTGTGTGCGAAGACAACGCGTATGCCATCTCGGTCGAAAAGTCCGAATCGACCTCTGTGGCCTGGAATTCAGACCGTGCAGCAGCGTATGGCATGCCCGGCATTTTGGTGAAAGACAACGACGCCGTCGAAGTGTTCAAAGCCGCAGGCCAAGCCGTGGCGCGTGCACGCGCAGGCCTTGGGCCAACCCTGATCGAGGTCAAGACCGACCGCTACCTGGGTCACTTTCAAGGTGATCCGGAAACCTACCGCCCCAAAGGCGAAACAGACGCATTGCGCAAAAACGATCCGATCCCGCACCTGGCGCAGCAACTGCGCGCACTGGGCGCACTTGACGATGGCCAAGACGCGGCATTGCGCCAGGCCGTGCACCAGCGCGTTCAAGAGGCATACGACTTCGCGCGCAACAGCCCCTACCCCGAAGCCGAAGACGCCTTGCTGCATGTCTTTGCCTGAACTTTTCAGCCTCGGAAAACCCCACACCCCCTCACATTTCAGGAGTCCTTCATGACCCAACCCACCCGCAAACTCACCATGGCCCAAGCCATCTCCGAAGCCATTGGCCAGGAGATGGAACGCGACGCAGAAGTCTTTGTGCTCGGCGAAGACGTCGGCAAGTACGGCGGCATCTTCGGCGCCACCGGCGGCCTGCTCGACAAGTTTGGCAAAGACCGCATCATGGACACGCCCATCTCTGAAACCGGCTTCATTGGCGCGGCCATCGGCGCAGCGGCAGAAGGCATGCGCCCGATTGCCGAATTGATGTTTGTCGACTTCTTTGGCGTGTGCATGGACATGATCTACAACCACATGGCCAAGAACACCTACATGGCCGGTGGCAACATCCAGCTGCCGATGGTGCTGATGACGGCCATTGGCGGCGGCTACAACGACGCCGCGCAGCACTCGCAATGCCTGTACGCCACATTTGCCCACATGCCCGGCCTCAAGGTGGTGGTGCCCTCCAACGCCTATGACGCCAAGGGTTTGATGACGCAGGCCATCCGGGACAACAACCCCGTGGTCTTCATGTTTCACAAAGGCATCATGGGCCTGCCCTGGATGTCCTACCTGGAGGGCAGCACCAACGAGGTGCCGCAAGAGGCTTACACCATCCCATTCGGCAAGGCCAAGGTCGTGCGCGAAGGCCGCGATGTGACGATCGTCACGCTCAGCCAGATGGTGCAAAAAGCGGTGCTGGCCGCCGAAACCCTGGCCGCACAGGGCATCGACGCCGAGATTGTGGATTTGCGCACCGTGGTGCCCCTGGACCGCGAAACCATCTTGGCCTCGGTCAGCAAGACGGGGCGTCTGCTGGTGGCCGATGAAGACTATTTGAGCTTTGGTCTGTCGGGCGAGATCGCCGCACTGGTGGCCGAAAACCTGGACATCCTCACCCTCAAAACACCTGTGCGGCGCTTGGCCGTGCCCGATGTGCCGATTCCCTACAGCCGCCCGCTGGAACAATTCGTCATCCCGCAAGTGGCCAACATCGTGCAGCAGGCACAAGCCTTGATGGTGGCGCCGAAAGTGAAGGTGGCCGCATGAACGCCGTGACCTTGCCCGCCGAATTGTGGGCCGATGTGGATGAGGGCACCGAAGCCCTGGTGGAAGAATGGCGGGTCAAAGAACAAGACACGGTGTCGGCAGGTCAAGTGCTGGGCAGCGTGGTTCTGGTCAAGTCCAGCCACGAAATCACGGCCCCCGTGGCCGGCACCGTGCAACGCATTTGCGTGCAGGTCGAGGA
>Ga0247831_1008018_pt1 | contig 11422 bp, 10 predicted proteins | sample LaCruzMarch2015__9_FD_192406 | JGI IMG/M metagenome (GOLD analysis project Ga0247831, IMG submission 192406) | Freshwater microbial communities from meromictic Lake La Cruz, Castile-La Mancha, Spain - LaCruzMarch2015_1m | ecosystem: Environmental > Aquatic > Freshwater > Lake | place: Spain...
GGATTTGATTACAGCAATGCCAATGGTGCCTATTTAGGACTTTGGGCATCTCAAATTAGATGGATTAAAGATGCGTCAACATCAAATACAAGTGTGTCCGGGAATTCTGAGGTTGATATTTATGGCGGATATAAGTTTGAAAAATCAGGTGTTACTTACGACCTAGGATTGCTAACTTACATTTACCCAGGAAACACATTAAAGAATATTGGTAACAACTCTAACGACAGTGATTTGTTAAGTGCCAACACAACTGAAGTTTATGGTGCGGCGTCTATCGGTGCTTTTACACTTAAGTACTCCAATGCAACTACCGATCTTTTTGGTTATAAAAATTCAAAGGGCAGCACTTACATTGATCTAACTGCCAACTTTGATATGGGTTCAGGGATTACTTTAACACCGCACATTGGGCGCCAAGCCGTAAAAGGCACCACCAGCTCATACTACCCCGGTGGCTTGAGTTACTCTGATTACGCTCTCACTATCGCGAAAGACGTGGGAAATGGAATTACCGCAACGGTTTCTTCAATTTCAACCAATGCTAAGAACAACATAAATTTTAAGAGTAACCAAACCCTTTACAACGCCGCCAAAGAAACCATCGTCGTCGGCGTCAAGTACACCTTCTAACACCTATTCAAGAGTCTTCCCCAGGAGCAACCATGAAACTTATTACTGCTGTTATCAAACCCTTCAAGCTGGACGAAGTTCGTGAAGCCTTATCCCAAATGGGTGTGCAAGGCATTACGGTGACGGAGGTTAAAGGCTTTGGCCGACAGAAAGGCCATACAGAACTGTACCGCGGTGCTGAGTACGTGGTTGACTTCTTACCTAAGGTGAAGGTCGAAGCTGCTGTCGACGCACAACATGTCGAACGCGCGATTGAAGCCATTGAAGCCGCCGCGCGCACTGGAAAAATCGGTGACGGCAAGATTTTCGTTTACGACCTCGAACAAGTTGTTCGCATCCGCACCGGCGAAACCGGCGTGGACGCACTTTAAGAAAGAAGACCCCTATGAAAAAACTGCTTGCCTCTCTAGCTCTTGGGTTCGGTCTGCTGCTTGGTGGTACGGCCGCTATAGCCCAGACTGCTGCCGCGCCAGCGGCGCCTGCTGCTGAAGCCAAAGCTGAAGCCGCTGCTCCTGCTGAAGCTGCCCCTATCCTCTGCTCTGAAAAGTGCAACAAAGGCGATACCGCCTGGATGACGACTGCAACTGTCTTGGTGATTTTGATGACGATTCCTGGCTTAGCCTTGTTCTACGGTGGCCTGGTCAGAAGCAAAAACATGTTGTCTGTTTTGATGCAAGTTTTTGTGGTGTCTTCGTTGATTTATGTGTTGTGGGTGCTGTATGGCTACTCGCTCACATTCACTGCAGGCAATCCATTTATCGGTGGCATGGACAAATTGTTCTTCAAAGGAATCACGCCTGACTCGATTGCTGCCACGTTCAGCAAGGCTGTCTACATTCCAGAACTTACGTTCGCTGCATTCCAAGCCACCTTCGCTGCTATTACTTGCACCTTGATCGTTGGAGCTTTTGCTGAGCGCATCAAGTTCGCTGCAGTGTTGTTGTTCTGTGCCATTTGGTTCACATTCAGCTATATGCCAATCGCTCACATGGTTTGGTATTGGGACGGTCCTGACGCCATCACGGATGCCGCAAGCCTCGAAACTGTGACGGCTGCTGCTGGATGGTTGTGGGCTAAGGGAGCACTCGACTTCGCAGGCGGTACTGTGGTACATATCAATGCTGCGATGGCTGGCTTGGTTGGTGCGTTCGTGATAGGCAAGCGTGTTGGCTACGGCAAAGAAGCCATGACTCCACATAGTTTGACTTTGACCATGGTTGGAGCATCGTTGTTGTGGGTGGGTTGGTTCGGTTTCAACGCCGGTTCAAACCTCGAAGCCAATGGCGTAACTGCTATGGCATTCATCAACACACTCGTCGCAACGGCTGCCGCTACATTGAGCTGGATCACTGGCGAAGCATTGGCTAAAGGCAAGGCTTCTATGCTGGGTGCCGCATCAGGTGCCGTGGCTGGCTTAGTGGCCATCACACCAGCGTGCGGATTTGTAGGCCCCATGGGCGCCATCGTGATCGGTTTAGTGGCAGGCTTCATGTGTCTATGGGGTGTCAATGGCCTCAAGCGTATGTTGGGTGCTGATGACTCATTAGACGTGTTCGGTGTGCACGGTGTGGGCGGTATTGTCGGCGCCTTGTTAACTGGTGTGTTCGCTGCCCCAGCCTTGGGTGGAACTGGCATCTTTGATTACGTTACCAATGCTGCTAACCCAGAATATGTGATCGTGGACCAAGTCTGGATTCAGTTGCAAGCTGTTATCACCACCATCATTTGGTCTGGCGTGGTTTCTTACATCGCATTCAAATTGGTTGACTTGGTTATCGGGTTGCGCGTTTCGGAAGAAGAAGAGCGCGAAGGCCTCGACATCTCTTCACACGGCGAGACGGCTTATCACAGCTAATCTCTCAAAGATTTAAAAAGTTTCCTTGGACTTTCAGCCCGCCTCACGGCGGGCTTTTTTCTTGGGTGAGAAATATTTGGTTTGAGCGGATACCATAGCCCGATATGTCTGACATCCTTCAAGATTGGGCGCAACGAATAAAAAGCGCGACATCCTCCAAAACGCCACTTCGCTTTCATGGCGGGGGCACCAAAGATTTTTATAGCCAGAGCCTTGAGGGCGAAGTGTTTGATACGCGTGCGTATGCAGGCGTTTTGAGTTACGAGCCTAGTGAACTGGTGGTCACGGTTTGTGCTGGCACACCATTAAAAGAATTAGAAACAGCACTAGCAGAAAAAGGCCAGTGCATAGCGTTTGAGCCACCACATTTTGGCGAAGGCGCTACCGTGGGTGGCATGGTTGCAGCGGGCTTAAGCGGCCCATCGCGCGCCAATGTAGGCAATGTGCGTGATTTCGTCTTGGGCGCTAAGATGATCAACGGCAAAGGCGAGCAACTTACCTTCGGCGGCCAAGTGATGAAAAACGTAGCTGGCTACGACATCTCGCGTTTGCTGGCAGGCAGCATGGGCCAGTTGGGTTTGATCACCGAGCTGTCCTTGAAGGTATTGCCTATTGCGCCAGGCGAGGCCACATTGCAATGTGCTGGTTTGTCGCAAGCACAAGCGCTCACATGTTTGCACCAATGGGGCGGTCAGCCCTTGCCATTGAATGCCAGTGCCTGGGTGTATGACTTCACTGCGGCACCCGCACAAAACTATTTGTTTTTGCGATTACGCGGCGCATTGGCGGCAGTAGAAGCGGGCGTGCAACGCATCAGCAAAGAAGTGCAAGCCTTGGGCGCTTCGGTTGTGCAAATGGACAACAAACAAGCGGCGCAAGATTGGCGTGCAGGCAATGAACACCAATTACCTTTTTTTATGCAAGCACCTAGTGAAGAAGATTGTTTGTGGCGGTTTTCAGTACCGCAAACTTCACCTGAGTTAAAACTTCCCTACGCGCAATACATAGAGTGGCACGGCGGACAGCGTTGGTTGTGGGCGCCATCGTCTCAAGCAACAAATGTGCGTGAAGTTGCTTCCAAAGTAGGCGGTCATGTCACCTTGTTTAAAACAAGCACTGTCCATAGCGACGAGGACAAGCGCGTTGGCGTTTTCACACCATTGAACAGCGTGCACGAGCGCATACAAAACCAACTCAAACAACAATTCGATCCATCGGGAATTTTTAATCCCCATCGCACGGCTTTGAAATAAAACTATGCAAACCCATCTCGCACCTGAATACCAAGATACAGAAGACGGCAAAGCGGCTGAAGCGATTTTGCGCAAATGTGTGCATTGCGGGTTTTGTACCGCCACGTGCCCTACCTACCAACTATTAGGAGACGAATTAGATGGCCCACGCGGCCGTATTTATTTGATGAAGCAAGTCTTGGAGGGCGAAACCCCAACGCGCAAAACCCAGATCCATTTGGACCGCTGCTTAACCTGCCGCAACTGTGAAACCACTTGCCCGAGCGGTGTGCAATACGGACACTTGGTGGATATTGGCCGCAAATTGGTGGACGCCAAAGTAGAGCGACCTATTGGCGAGCGCATGCTGCGCTGGGCCTTAAAAGAAGGCCTGCCATCACCACTATTTGCACCCGCTATGAAATTAGGCCAAGCGGTGCGTGGTGTACTACCCGCCAGTCTAAAAGCCAAAGTGCCTGCGCCACAAGTGGCGCATCGCAATGGTGTGATGTGGCCCACGCAAACCCATGCGCGTAAAGTTTTGATGCTGGCCGGTTGTGTGCAACCCTCTATGTTGCCCAATATCAATACAGCGACGGCTCGCGTGTTAGATGCCGCAGGCATTCAAACCTTGGTGGCCGCAAACGCAGGATGTTGCGGCGCGGTGAAGTTCCATCTGAACGACCAAGAGGGCGGCGCTGTTCAAATGCGCGCCAACATCGATGCATGGTGGCCTTATGTAGAGCAAGGCGTGGAAGCCATCATCATGAATGCGTCTGGTTGCGGTGTCATGGTGAAAGACTATGGCCATGTGTTGGCTAATGATGCGCAATACGCAGACAAAGCTCAAAAAATCAGTGCTTTGACCAAAGACCTTAGCGAGTTGTTGCCAGAACTTGTAAGCACTTTAAAACCACAAATAAATGCGCAAGCACTAGACCAAGTTGGCAAACAAGCATTTCACCCACCTTGCACCTTACAACACGGTCAACAACTCAAAGGGGGTGTTGAAAAATACTTGGGCGATTTGGGCTTTGATGTGCAAGTGGCAAATAACGAAGCCCACTTGTGTTGCGGCTCAGCCGGAACTTACTCGGTCTTGAACCCGGATATCGCATACACCTTACGCGATCGTAAATTAGGTAATTTAGGTGCGATGCAACCCAAGGCCATATTGAGCGCCAACGTAGGCTGCATAACACATTTGCAAAGCGGAACAGATGTTCCCGTCAAACACTGGATAGAGTTGCTAGACGCTGTTCTTCAGCCTTAACCGTGCGCATCGTCTTGGCTGGCGATACGCATCAGTCTTGCTAGCTCTTCGCTGTGGTGGCGTTGATTTGATTCATGCCAACGCTTAATCAACCACATCACATACGCTACCAAGGTGCCAAAAGCGGTGATGGCACCAAACGCTGACATGCCCATGCCAGTGAACAAAGTGTAGAGACCACCTAGCAGCAAAATACAAAGTTGTTCGTTGAGGTTTTGCACTGCAATAGAACGGCCTGCGCCCATTAAGTTGTGACCACGGTGTTGTAGCAACGCATTCATCGGAACGACTAAGAAGCCGCCTAAGCCCCCTATGACAATTAAGAAAGGCACGGCGAGCCATAAATCACGAATAAAAATCATCGCAAGCAGAAAGATACCCATCACGATACCTAAAGGCATGATGCGCGTGGCGTGTTCTAAGCGCATACGCATCGACGCAACAACCGCCCCTGCTGCGGTACCAATCGCCACAACACCGACCAAGCTCGACGCTTCGGTGGTGCTGTAGCCTAAAGCGGCAGCACTCCAAGCCAACACGATGTAGCGCAAATTGCCACTCACACCCCAAAACAAAGTGGTCGTGGCCAAAGAGATTTGGCCCAATTTGTCTTTCCACAACAACTGGTTACAGCGGAAAAAGTCGGGAATCAAAATCCACAAACTACGCGCCATGCTGTATTCAGGATGGCTGCGCATCGGAATCAACGCAGCACCTGTGTTTGGAATCCGTGTGTTGAACCATGCAGCCAATCCATAAAACAAGACGAGCAAGCAAATAGCAGCTTCAGCAGGCGTATCAAAACCCGTGTCGATAAACGGTACATCTATCGACAACAAGATGGCGGATAACTTAGGCCCTACCAATTGACCACCCAACAGCACGCCCAAAATAATCGAACCAATGGTCAAGCCTTCAATCCAGCCATTGGCTTTGACCAATTGCGACGAAGGTAGTAACTCGGTCAAGATGCCATATTTCGCAGGTGAATATGCGGCGGCGCCTAAACCCACGACGGCATACGCCAACAAAGGGTGGCTACCAAACAGCATCATCAAGCAACCCACTACTTTGATGGTGTTGCTCATCAGCATCACATCGCCTTTGGGTCGCGAGTCGGCAAATGCACCTACAAACGGGGCTAACACCACATAAAAAAGAGCAAACATGGGAACCAAGGCGGCGCGTTGCCACTCGGCTGTGCCTTCGGACTTCAGTAATTCAACCGCCGTGACAAACAAGGCGTTGTCTGCCAACGAACTAAAGAACTGGGCAGACATGATGGTGTAAAAACCGCGCTTCATGGGGACATAGAAAAAATAAGACAAATGGTTATAACACGCGCGATGACACAATAGCGACATGCCTCGTCCGATACAAGCCTTTGTGCATAGCGACGCCTTGCGTCACAACTTGCAACGCATGAAAGATTGCACCCCTGACGCGCGTGTTTGGGCGGTAGTCAAAGCCAATGCCTACGGCCACGGTATTGAACGCGCCTACGAGGGTTTGCGCGGATGCGACGGATTTGCCTTGCTCGATTTAAACGAAGCCCAGCGTGTGCGCGATTTAGGCTGGCGCAGTCCTATTTTGTTGTTAGAAGGCGTATTCGATGCGCGCGATTTGGAGATGTGTTCTCGTCTTAATCTGTGGCACACCGTGCATTGCACTGAGCAAATCGATATGCTGAGTCAGCATAAAACACAACAAGCGCATCGTGTGTTTTTAAAACTCAACAGCGGCATGAACCGTTTAGGGTTCACGCCAGATGCATTCCGATCTGCATGGACCCGTTTGAACCAATTGCCGCAAGTCGATGAAATCTCATTGATGACGCATTTCAGTGATGCAGACGGGCCTTCTGGTGTTGCATCACAAATGCAAGTGTTCGAGAAAGCTTCCCAAGATTTACCAGGAGAGCGCAGCACCTGCAACAGCGCAGCCGTTTTGCGCCATGGCACGCAAGCAAATGTTTCTGCAGATTGGGTGCGTCCTGGTATCGCGCTCTATGGCGGCGCCCCAGATTTTCCGCAGCGCTCGATTGCAGATTGGAAATTACAACCCACTATGAGTTTGCGTAGCCAGTTGATTGCTGTTCAAAACTTGCAAGCAGGCGATGCTGTGGGATACGGCTCAGCCTTTGTTGCTGAGAAAGCCCTGCGCATAGGCGTAGTGGCGTGTGGCTATGCCGATGGCTATCCGCGCCATTGCCCAACAGGCACACCTGTCTTGGTGAATGGTGTGCGCACGCGCACAGTAGGGCGCATCAGCATGGACATGGTGACGGTGGACCTCACGCCTTGTGAACTAGCAGGTGTTCAAACTGGTTTTGGTACGGAAGTCACGCTGTGGGGCAAATCCACTAGTGGTGTTGTTTTGCCCATTGATGAAGTTGCCCAATCGGCGAGCACAGTGGGCTATGAGCTGATGTGCGCTGTAGCTGCAAGGGTTGGTTTTACTCAGGACTAGTTGGGTAAAGCCCAAGCTCCTGCGCTTGTAATCGCGCCAACCCCATCAACGCATCCGTAAACGGCGTGGGCACGCCAGTAAGTCATGCCCGTTAGCTCTCAGAGATAGTGAGTTGTAAGTGAAATAGTTGCTTTCAAGTACATAAAAGATAACAGACCCCGAATTACAAAGCACTGTTCGTTTATCCAGTATCATTTGCGCCATGGCCAAAGACAAAACCCAATACACCTGCACCGAATGCGGCGGCGCCAGCCCCAAATGGCTGGGCAAATGCCCGAGTTGCAATGCCTGGAACACCCTGATCGAAGGCGCGGTCGAATCCGGCGGGCCCGTCAAAAACCGTTACGCCGGAATGGCGGCGTTGGTGCCTGCGGCAGAAGTTGCGACCTTGTCAGATATTGAAGCGTCTGAAGTACCGCGCACACCCACCGGCCAAGAAGAACTCGACCGTGTTTTGGGTGGTGGCATGGTCCAAGGTGGCGTGGTGCTTATCGGTGGCGACCCTGGCATTGGTAAATCGACCTTGTTGTTGCAAGCGATGGACGGTTTGCAGCGCAGCGGCTGGAACACCTTGTATGTGACCGGCGAAGAATCTGGCGCGCAAGTGGCCTTGCGCTCGCGCCGGTTGGGACTCGACAAATCGCAAGTGCAAGTGCTGGCAGAAACGCAACTCGAAAAAGTGCTTGCCACCGTCGACAAACTGCAACCCGCAGTGGTAGTGATGGACTCCATCCAAACCGTGTATTCGGACCAACTTACTAGCGCGCCAGGCTCCGTCGCGCAAGTGCGCGAATGTGCGGCGCACCTCACCCGCATGGCAAAGGCTACTGGCACGGCGGTGGTATTGGTCGGACACGTCACCAAAGAAGGTGCTTTGGCAGGACCACGTGTGCTTGAGCACATGGTCGACACTGTTCTCTACTTCGAAGGCGACACCCACTCCACTTACCGCTTGGTGCGCGCGATCAAAAACCGCTTTGGCGCGGTGAACGAAATCGGTGTCTTCGCGATGACCGAAAAAGGCCTCAAAGGCGTCAGCAATCCAAGCGCGATTTTTCTCAGCCAACACGCTGAGCCTGTGCCAGGCAGTTGTGTCTTGGTGACGCTCGAAGGCACGCGCCCAATGCTGGTTGAAATTCAGGCGTTGGTCGATAGTGGCGGGCCATCTCCGCGTCGTCTAAGCGTCGGCTTAGACCGTGACCGCTTAGCGATGTTGTTGGCGGTTTTGCACCGACACGCTGGGGTTGCCTGTATGGATCAAGACGTGTTTGTAAACGCAGTGGGTGGTGTGCGAATTAGCGAGCCTGCAGCGGACTTGGCAGTCATGCTTTCAATACAGAGCAGTTTGCGGGGCAAACCGCTACCTGCCGGTTTTATTGCTTTTGGCGAAGTAGGCTTGGCCGGTGAAGTTCGCCCCGCTCCGAGGGGGCAAGAGCGGTTAAAAGAGGCCGCCAAACTAGGTTTCAGCGTAGCTGTCATTCCCAAGGCTAATGCGCCTAAAAAACCTATCGAAGGTTTGACAGTTCATGCAGTTGAGCGAGTCGATGAGGCTATTGGATTGGTTCGCTCACTCAGTTAATTTAATCGGTTGGCCTTCCTTGGTTTTTTGCGCCGCAAAGGCGCTACGCCAGTAGCCCAGATGGCTCCTCGCTTCGCTCTTGATGTCGCCATCTGGGCCACTAACATGTCACCTTTGCTACGTGTGGGCGCACACAAATCGTTATGTCTTTGTCGTGGGGGAATTCATACTTTTGCCTGAGACAATAGCGGGATGAACTTTCAAAGATATTTGGTACCGCTTGCCGCCGTGGTTTTAACGGCTTGGGCTTGGCAATCATGGGGCTGGCTGGGCGTGGCGATGGTGGTCTCAGCCGGCGTGATGTGGACCTTACTGCACTTCACTAGGCTTGTGCAAACCATGAAACGCGCTAGTCAGCGGCCTATTGGCTTTGTCGATAGCGCAGTGATGTTGAACGCCAAACTTAAAACCGGTATGAACCTGATGCATGTGATTGCCATGACCCGCGCATTAGGGCAGCCCGAGAGCGAAAAAGATGCACAACCCGAGATCTTTAGCTGGCGCGATGGCAGTCAGTCGGTGGTGCGCGCCGTGTTTGTGGCGGGTAAGTTGCAGAGTTGGACCTTGGATAGGCCTTTCCAGGCGACCGACATTACGCCTGGCGAGGCAGCAAACAGCTGATCGCTAAAATCTTTCCATACACTTAATTGGCTACAGCCTAAACCCCCAAAGGAATTCCCATGAGCGTCGTTATCCCCTCCATGTCAGACCGTGACGGCAAAATCTGGATGGACGGAAAAATGGTCGAGTGGCGCGACGCCAAGATCCACGTCCTCACACACACCTTGCATTACGGCTGCGGCGCTTTTGAGGGCGTTCGCGCTTACAACACAGTTAACGGTACGGCAATCTTTCGTTTAGAAGAGCATACCGAGCGTTTGTTCAACAGCGCGAAGATTTTGCGCATGCATATTCCGTTTAGTAAACAAGAAATCATGGATGTGCAACGCGACGTCGTGCGCGCCAATAAATTGGAGAGCTGCTACATCCGCCCACTGGTGTGGATTGGTGACAAGAAACTGGGCGTCAGTCCCAAAGGCAACACCATCCATTTGATGGTGGCGGCTTGGGCTTGGGGCGCTTATTTGGGCGAAGAAGGTTTGAAGAAGGGCATCCGCGTCAAGACGTCTAGCTACACACGCCACCATGTGAACATCACAATGACACAAGCCAAGGCGGTGAGCAACTACACGAATTCGATTCTGGCCAATATGGAAGTGACCGACGAAGGCTATGACGAGGCTTTGTTGCTGGACACCTCAGGTTTTGTCTCAGAAGGTGCCGGCGAGAACATCTTCGTTGTTAAAAACGGTGTGATTTATACGCCAGACCTTTCGGCTGGCGCTTTGAGTGGCATCACCCGCAATACCGTGTTCCATATTGCACAAGATCTTGGCATTGAAGTTGTACAAAAGCGCATCACCCGTGATGAGGTGTATATATCCGACGAGGCTTTCTTCACTGGAACTGCCGCTGAAGTCACGCCGATTCGCGAACTCGACCGTATTCCTATGGGCAAAGACGATTACGTAGGCAGCCGCGGACCGATCACTGAAAAAATCCAAAGCGCTTTCTTTGACATCGTCAATGGCCGCAATCCTAAGTACGCACATTGGTTGGCCAAGGTTTAAGCCATGAGTAACACCGTCGAGCTTTTAGCCAAAGACCTCAATGGCCATGGCGGCGTGTTTTGCCCCAGCGCCAAAGCCGACATGGCTTTGTGGAGCAGCCATCCCAAGGTCTATTTAGACGTAGCCAAATCTGGCGAAGCCAAGTGCCCCTATTGCGGCACCACTTTCAAACTCGCAGCCGGCGAACACGTTGGCAACCACCACTAAACAAGCCTTAGTCATTGCCCCCCAGTGGATTGGGGATGCGGTGATGACCGAACCCCTGATGCGACGCCTCGCGGCGCGCGGTGAACGCTTAACCGTCGCGGCGATGTCGTCTATCGCGCCCGTTTACCGCGCCATGCCCAGTGTGTTCGAAGTCTTAGAGTTGCCTTTTCAACATGGCGGCTTGCAGTTGTTCGAGCGGTGGAAGCTCGCGCGCTCGTTGCGTGGGCGGTTTGAGAAAGCCTATGTTTGCCCTAACTCCTTTAAGAGCGCGCTCATACCTTGGATGGCAAACATTCCTCAGCGTATTGGCTATACCGGCGAAGCGCGTTACGGTGTTTTGACCGATCGACTTGATAACCCTTCGTCAGAAGCGCGCCCACCCATGGTGGAGTGGTACGCCGCATTGAGTTTGGTTGGACAAAACAACCAGCCTATGAAAATCACGGGCGATTTACGACCCGTGCTGCAGGTGCCTCCGCAAGCGATAGACGAAGCCTTAGAGCGATTGGCCAAGCGCCCTGACTTGCCGACCTTGGCGCGCAA
>Ga0247831_1008020_pt1 | contig 11421 bp, 6 predicted proteins | sample LaCruzMarch2015__9_FD_192406 | JGI IMG/M metagenome (GOLD analysis project Ga0247831, IMG submission 192406) | Freshwater microbial communities from meromictic Lake La Cruz, Castile-La Mancha, Spain - LaCruzMarch2015_1m | ecosystem: Environmental > Aquatic > Freshwater > Lake | place: Spain...
CGGGTGCTGTTGCCCTTCGGCTTCGCGGGGGCGGCGTCGATGCTGGTGCTGAGGAGTTGCTTTTTATCCGGTGTCAGCGGGCCTTCCTCCGGCGGCGCGAGCACATACCAGATCAGGTCGCGGAACATGTTGTCCGGCAGCCCGCCGAAGCCCATGGGCATCAGCGATTGATGCGTGTTCTCCAACTTCGCAATCTGGTCGCGCGGCACCACGGTCTCGGCTCCACCGATGGCTTGCAGCTTCACATGGCTGGGCGTGTCCTCCAGCACGCGGCCCATCAGCGTGCGATTATCCTTGGTGCTCAGCGAGAAGTTCTCGTAGCCGTTGCCGATGATTTGGTTCGGGTCGATCACGTTGGCCAAGATCGCGTCCAAATTGCTGCGGCCGCTGCCGATCAAGTCTGGTCCGACTTTCTGCCCGCCGCCGTGGAAGACGTGGCAGACCATGCAGGTGGTCTGGAACAAGATCTTGCCAGCGGCGATGTCCGGCTCGCCCGTGAGACAGGCGGCTTTCTTCGCGGCGATCAGCGCCTTCATGTCGTCGCTGCTGTCCTTCCACGCGCCGAGGACTTTGAAGGCATGGTCGCGGATGCCCTTGTCCTTGCTGGTGGCGAGCTGCCGCCGCACCGAGGCGGGGAAGCCCACGGCGCTGATCTTCTTCGCCGCGATGGCGTCCAGCATCGCATGGGTCCAGGACTCGCGATTCGACAAGGCACCGAACGCGGCCAGTTGCGTGCCGTAGTCCTTCGATGCGGCAAGCTGTGTCAGCAGTGCGATGAAGGCATCGCCCCCAGCATCGGCGGAGGCCCGGATAACTTCGACGACCAACGCGCTAGGCTGCTGATCGGCTGTGCTGAGCACTTTCACAAAGGCCGCCGTCACCGCCCCGCTCTTCACCTTGCGCAGCGTCTGCACTGCGGTGATGCGCTGGGCCACCAGCGTCTTCGGCTCGACCAATCTGGCCACGATGCGACCAATCGCCGCCTCATCACCCCACAACGTCGCGAGGTTCTGCGCGTGCTTCTGCACGTCCGCATTCGTGCTGGCCATGAACTCCGCGAACAAGGCCGAGAAATCCTTCGTCGGCTTGATAATGCCACCCTCCTGGCCTTTCTCGATGCCGTCCAGCGCATGAGCCAGCAACACGTCATGCGCCTTGATCTTCGTCAGGAAGTCGAGCGCGAGGTCCAGGTTCTTCGCATCGCGTGTGTCACACAGGCGACGCATGGATTTGTGGGTGACGGTTCGGATGGGGGCGTTGGCCTTTTTGGCAAAGGGAGCCATTTGGGCAAGCACGCCTGAGGGCTGCGCCACGAGCAAAGGCTCGAGCGCCATCCAGACAACAAAAGCGCCCGAAGAATCGGGACTCTCTGCCAACCCGGCCAGCATCGGAGTTACTATGGCGTCTGTGACAACGGTGGTGGCGAGCGTCTCACTGACGGTCAGCTGACGCACTAAAAGCTGCCGCATAGCCAGGGCACTCGCCGCCCTGACACTGGCTTCGCTGTCCAGTGCGGCGACATACAAACTCAGCATCAGGCCACGATGCCCGATCTGCTTTTGCATGAGCACTGACTTGCGCATCCTTTCGGCGACCGCTTCATTCTTGGAGGCGTCGGCCCTCTTCAACAGCTCCTGAATCTTTTCGTCCAACCCTGCTTCGTAGTTCCGTCCCAGCTCGCCGACAGCACGCGCAGCCCAGAGCCGATGAGCGACGGGGCTTGTTTTGTCCGAGAGCACTTTCCGCTTCTTTTCATCCAGCATTCTTGCATCCAGCAGCGTCCACAGCGGGTCCAGGTTGGCTGGGTCCTTGGCCACGAGGTCCCAAATCAAAGCTTCCGAGGCTGCGTCTTTTTTCTCCACGAGCACCCGCCGCGCTTTCCGCCGCATCCAGCTATTCGGGTGCTCCAGCAGCTTCACCAGCGCGGGCGTGTCCAGCTTGGTGAGGTCCATGTCTTTGTCTGGACGCGAGTTGCCTTGTTGGGGGGCTGGGGCCTTGCTAGCTGCCAGGAATCGGCTGTTTGGGGTGCCTGACGCAACTGTGTCCGTCACGGAAGCAACTGTGTCCATCGGGGTTAGGGCTTCTTTTTCACCGTTTGGGCGGGGGGCGGGGGCCTGCACGGTCGTCGCTCCTGTGTAAACCACCCGCCAAATCCGTCCGCGTGCGCGGTCCACGCCTTCGGGGTTCGCCTTGGCGTTCTGGTAGCAGGGATACTTATCGCACCAGTCCATGACCCACAGATTGCCATCGGGGCCGGTCTGGGTGCTGACGGGGCGGAACCAGCCGTCGTTGGCGCGCAGGAAGTCGCGACGCGGCTCGCATTTGAACGTGGCCCCGACGGGGGTGAGCACTTCCTCGTGGATGGCGTTGTCGTGGATGTTGCCGATGAAGGCATGGCCCCAAGTGTCCTGCGGATAGACGCCGCCCTGGTAGATCTGGATGCCCGCATACGCGGCGCGGAAGTGCTTGTGCTTCACGATGCTGGGCAGCAGCTCATAGGAATACGGGTTCTCCGGCGCGCCGCCCTGACGCACGTAGATGCCGCCGGGAGCCATGTGGAAGAAGTGGTCGATGACGCAGGCGCTGACGAAGAAGTTCCCCGCCGCGTCGTAGTCGCAGCCCCAGGGATTGCTGGTGCCGTCGGCGAAGACTTCGAATTCCCAGGGCGCGGCCTTATCGCGGTTCATGGGGCGGCAGCGGCCGATGCCGGCGTCGAACTTGAAGCCCTCGCTCTCGGGCTGACCGGGGCGGCGGACCTTGCTGTTGGTGAAGACGCCGTGCGTCATGTAAAGCCAGCCGTCGGGGCCCCAGGTGAAGCTGTTGACCAGCTCGTGAGTGTCCTCGCGACCAAAGCCGGTCAAGACCACGCGCCATTCGTCGGGCTTGTCGTCGTGGTTGCTGTCCCTGAAGTGCAGGAGGTGTGGCTGCTGGCCCACGTAAATGCCGTCGTCGCCACACAGGATGGCACTGGCCAAGTCCAGGCCCTCGATGAAGACGGTGCGCTTATCGGCGACACCGTCGTTGTCGGTATCTTCCAGGATGATGACGCGGTCCTTGGGGATTTCGGATTCTTGATTCCTGATTCCTGATTGGGGGAGGCAAATCGCAGGCACGGGGTGGTATTGGTCGTCCTTCGCAGCCTGGCCAAAGGGGCGCTTCTCCACGGGGAGCGGTGTGCCTTCGGGATACTCGTAAAGCTCAACGACCCAGAGGCGGCCCCGTGTGTCCCAGGTCATGGCGACCGGGTTCTGCACCATCGGCTCATGCGCGAAGCAGCGGACCTCGTAGCCCTCGGGCACGGTCATTTTGGCGCGGGCCTCTTCGGGCGTCGGGCAGGGCGTGTTGGCCGGGGCGCGTTCGCCTTCGATTTCCTTAGCCGCCCCGTGGGCGATTCCGGCGAGGGCGAGCAATAGGAGCAGAGACGTTTTCATGAGAAGGGGGCAAAGGAACGAGGGCCATGCTGGAATTTGCCAGACATGTTTTGGGCGGAATCCGCCAAGGATGGCAAACCGCCGCTCCTGTGGCAAGCCTGTGCCTCGTGGCACCGAGCAGCTTCAGAAATCCCCCGGCCCTTGCATCATGCGCCAGAGGCCAAAGGCAAACAGCGCGATCAGCAGCACAAAGGTGATGCCGGTGCGGGCTTCGATGCGGGCGATCAGATCGAGCACCTTGGCACGTTGCGGCGCAGGCAGCACGGTGACGACCAGCGTGAGCACCGCACCGAAGGCAAAAACGGGCGTGAAGGGATGCCAGTGCAGGGCTTGTGGCAAATCGCCGCGAGCGAAGGCGGTCAGCCCGCGTGTCAGACCACAGCCGGGGCAAGGCAGGCCCGTGGCCTCATGAAACACACAAACCCAGAGGCTCTTGCCGAAGGCATTCCCCATGACCAGCACAAGGCCGGTGGCGACCATGCCAATGCAAACCGCGCGCTCGCGCAGGGCAGAAGCAATGGGAGCAGGGAAGCGCATGAGAATAGTTTAGCTTTGAACGACTTGGGACAAGCCCACCGCAGGTGATCTTCCTCTTACTCGTCCTCCGACTCCTCCTCAATAGTTTCGTGTGAGCGCCATGCCTTCCGAGGAAGAGTAGGAGTAAGAGGACGAGTAGGACTGAAGCGTTCGCAGCGTTGAGGTGATGCGCGAGTCCATGACTGCGCACTTTCCACTCGACTCGCCGCCCCTCACCCGCCAGCATCCGCGCCGCTATGTCTTCCACTTATTGGCCCTTCTTCGTCCTCGCCATCAGCGTTGCCTTCATCATTGTCGGCATCAGCAAGCTGCGGCTTCATGCTTTCCTGGCCCTGGTGCTGGCGGCCTTGCTCGCGGGATTACTGACGAACAAGGAGTCGTGGGACATCGTGCAGAAGGACGGCAAGGTGAAGGCGCTGCCGCATCTCGTCGGTGTGGTGGAAATGGTCAGCAAGGGGCTGGGCGACACCGCACGCGACATCGCCATCAGCATCGCACTCGCGGCCGTGATCGGCATGTGCCTGATGGAGAGCGGTGGGGCGGACAAGGTGGTGCGACGCTTCCTGGCCTTCTTCGGTGAAAAACGAGCGGGCTGGGCGCTTCTATGGAGCACCTTCATCCTGAGTGCGCCGATCTTCTTCGACACAATGTTCATGCTGATGGCTCCGCTGGCCATGACGCTGGCACTGCGCACGGGCAAGGACTACGTGCTCTACATTTTGGCCGTGTGCTGCGCGGGAACGATCACCCACAGCATGACCGTGCCGCACCCTGGCCCGGTGGCGGTGGTGGAAGATTTGAGGATCAGCGTGGGTGAGTCCCTAGTCTGGGGCATGGTCATTGGCGGCATCGTCTCAACTCTGGGCTTCCTTTTCAGCCACTGGCTCAACAAGCGCACGGTGGTGCCGGTGCGTGGGTCGGGTGCCGTCTCGCTGGAGAACCTGCACGGCATCAGCAGCAAGCCAGAAAGCGAGTTGCCGTCCTTTTTCTGGAGCATCACCCCCGTGCTGCTGCCGATCCTCCTGATCAGTCTGACGACGATCTTTGAACTCGCTCATGCTGGGGCTGCGAAGGGCGCAGGGTGGGGCACCTCCATGATCGCACTGTTTGGTGGCGAACAAAGTTTCACCGCTGTGCGACACTGGGTGGACTTCATCGGGCACAAAAACATCGCCCTTCTCATCGGTGCGGCGATTGCGTTGGTCGTGCTGGCCAAGCAACGTGGCTTTGGCCTGAAGAAGCTGGAGGACTTGGTTGGCCCGCCCTTGGAAACCGCCGGCATGATCATCCTGATCACGAGCGCGGGCGGAGCCTTCGGCTTGGCACTGCGCAGCGCGGGCGTGGGGGATGCGGTGAAGGCGCTGGCCCAGGGCTACAATATCAACCTGCTCATCCTCGGCTGGCTGGTCGCGGTGGTCATCCGCGTGGCCCAGGGCTCCGCCACCGTGGCGATGCTCACGGCCTCATCCATCATGGCCCCAATGCTGGCTGCGGGCGGCTTAGGCTGCCATCCGGTCTATCTGTTCTGCGCCATCGGCTTCGGAGCCATGTTCTGCTCCTGGATGAATGACAGCGGCTTCTGGGTCGTGTCCCGTCTCAGCGGCATGAATGAAAAGGAAACGCTGCGCACCTGGACGCTGCAAACGGGCGCGGACTCGGTCATCGGTATCATCGTGGTGCTGATCTTCAGCAAGCTGCTACCGATGGTGTAAGTCGAACCGTTTGATTGAATCCCAGCGCTGCCCGCGTTCATTCCACCCGCCAATTCAGCACTCCATCTGCTCCTCCCATGTCCGCCCCCATCAAATTCACCCGCACTCACTGGCTCATCTGCATCATTGCCAGCATCGGCTTTGCCTTCGACATCTATGAGCTGCTGATGCTGCCGCTGATCGTGAAGCCCGCGCTCGCAGCCCTGGGCGGTGTGGGGCCGGATGGCGTGCCGCTGCTGACCCCCGGTTCGCCGGGTTATGTGGAATGGGCGCGCATGTTGTTCTTCGTGCCGGCCATCGCGGGCGGGGTCTTTGGTCTGCTCGGCGGCTACCTGACGGACCTGCTCGGTCGCCGCCGCGTGCTGACCTTCAGCATCCTGCTGTATGCGGTGTCGGCCTTTGCTGCTGGGTATGCGACGGACCTCTATCAACTGCTGTTCCTGCGCTGCCTCGTCTTCATCGGCGTCTGTGTGGAGTTCGTGGCGGCGGTCGCTTGGCTGGCTGAGCTGTTCCCGAACCCGAAGCAACGCGAAAAGGTGCTGGGCTACACGCAGGCATTCTCGTCCATCGGCGGTTTCATGGTCGCCTGGGTGAATGGCTACGCTGCCGAGCACGCCAGCATTTTCCCCATGATCCACGGCGGGCATGAAGCGTGGCGCTACACCTTGATCTCTGGCGTGCTGCCCGCGCTGCCCTTGATCATGATTCGTCCCTTCCTGCCAGAGTCGCCTGAGTGGCAGAAGAAGAAGGACTCCGGCAAGCTCCAGCGCCCGAGCATCGCCGCGCTATTTAGCCCCGAACTTCGCCGCACCACGATCCTGACGACCCTCGGCTTCGCCGCCAGCTACGGCATCGCCTTTGGAGCCATTCAACAACTGCCGCAGATTCTTGGTGCACCGAAAGGCGGCCACAAAGAAGTGCTAGCCGCAGGCGCACAGGCGCAGGAGAAGCTGAAGACCACCCTGGCCGCCGCAGGCAAACCTGCTCCAACCGAACGCCAGTTGAAAGTCGCCTCTGCCAATGCCTCGGATGCCGTAATCGCGAACATCACCAAGATGCAGGAAACCGGGGGCCTGGTCGGTCGCTGCCTGCTCGCCGTAGTCGTGCTGGTCTTCATGAGTCGCCGCTTGCAGTTCAGCCTGTTCATCATGCCAGCGCTGATTTTTGTGCCGTTCTATTTCAACTGGGTCGGAGGGAACTTGAACACGGAGTCTCTCGACCTGGTGAAGTGGGGCATCTTCCTCGCTGGCCTCTTAACCGTGGCGCAGTTCAGCTTCTGGGGGAACTACATTCCGCTGGTCTTCCCCGTGCATCTGCGCGGCACCGGAGAAAGCTTCGCCGCCAACATCGGTGGTCGCATCATCGGCACCGCCGCCGCCTGGATCACCATCACGCTGTCAGAATCGGTGCCGCCAAACCCGGCCAAGATTGCCATGGTCGGTGCAGCGGTGGCCGGAGTCTATGCCTTGGTCGGTGCCGTGCTCGCCTGGATGCTGCCCGAGCCGAAGGAAGGCGAGCATTGAGACAGCGGGGCGGACACGCTTCTCTACTTTTGCAGCCTTTGCCCTCACCCCTTCCCCTGTCCCATTTCATGGGCGAGGGCGAATATCCTGGGACCATACAAAGCGAATAGGCGAAACAAAGTCACAGTCATCTGTCGAAGGCTGCGTTCCGCCACAGAACTACGTCATACCCAAGAATGTTCGCCCTCGCCCGCTTGCGGGAGAGGGGAAGGGGTGGGGACCAGAGCCTCGACTACTCCCCAATGCAATACAGCACCTTGTCGCTGCGCAGGTAGAGCTTGTTGCCATCCACAGCGGGCGTCGCGTTGAACTGGCTGTCGTCGTCGGACAGGATGTTCACGGCCAGCTTTTCATACGTGGGTTTGGCGGCCAAAACGAAGGTGCCGTTCTTGCGGCTCGGGCAGTAGAGCTTGCCATCGACCAACACGGGCGAGGCGTAGAAGGGCTTGCCGCCGCCTCGACGATTGCCACCACCAGCACCGCTTTCCATCACGCGCTCGCGATACACCCCGTCGCCAGTTTTGGCGTTGATGCACAGGGCAAAGCCCTGGTCGTCGATGACATACAAATGGCCTTCGTGCAGGATCGGGCTGGTGGCGCTCCAGAGGACGTTCTTGGTGATGTCACCACTGCCACCGAGCTTGATGGCGACCGTGCCGCGCTTGGGGAACCCGCCGGTGACATAGACCGCATCGGACCCTACGGCGACGCCGGGGGAGACATTGCCCGGCAATTCATGCGTGGCATACCAGCGGAGCTTGCCGTTGTCGGGGTTGAAGCCCCACAGCTCATTCGCCACCGGCAGCAGCAAATCTTCACCCGCCAGCACAGGCGTGCTATAAACCAACTCCAGGCCCTCGGCCGGGGCGCGCCAGACCTGTTTACCGGTCTTTTTGTCCAGCGCCACGACCGCCCCGCCCTCATCCATGGCGGTCACGATCACCGTGTCCTTGTAAAGGATCGGACTGGCGGCACTACCCCATCGGCGGCTGTTCGAGTTCATGCCGAGCGAGGTCTGCCAGAGTTGCTTGCCATCGAAATCAAAAGCGAGCGCGCCACTCTTGCCGAAGAACACAAACACGCTTATGCCATCGCTCGTCGGCGTATTGCTCGCATAGCCATGCTCGGTGATGAAACCTGCGTATTCATCCTCGGGCTGCAAGGCGGGCATGGTCTTGTCCCACAAGATTTTGCCGTCGGCGTTGTTGAGGCAAAGCAAATGGCGCTTCAGTTTGTCCATGGTGCCGTTGCTCCCATCGCCATAGCCGGACCAGCAGGTGATGAAGACCCGATCACCTACGATGATGGGGCTGGACGAGCCGGGGCCGGGCAGGTTCGCCTTCCATGCGATGTGCTCGCCCGCGCTCCACGTCACGGGCACTTTGCCCTCACCGATGCCGTCCCCTTTGGCTCCACGCAGGCGAGGCCAGTCAGCATTGGCTTGAAAAGAACAACCAAGGATGGCGACAAGGGTGAGAGCGGTCTTCATGAAGCGCCCTATAACCCGCGATCCGCAACGAAGTTGCACCACGTTCAGACAAGTCATTGTGATGGTTTGACAAAGCAGTGCTTCACGCCATAACGAAGTCCCCAGCGAATGACGGCTGCGATCGTGATACTTCTGCTGGTGGCCCTGGGTGCCTGCTACGGCTTCTACAGAGCCGGTCGGCTGGCGACCTTCCGTCGGCACAACATCGAAGAGCTGAAGCAGGAACAGGAAGCCATCGTGTCCGAGGAGCGGCGGCTGTTTAGCTTCTTGCAGGCCCTGGGCGTGGCCATTTCCAAGGACAATCGCGAAAGCACGCTGCACCGCTTGATCGTTGAGGGGGCGATGCGCGTGACTGGCAGCAAAGGTGGAGCCTTCTACGCCTATGACGAGGCGCGCAAGATGCTGGTGCCCCGGTTTTGCTCGGATCAGTGCGCGCCCTTGATTCACCTGACTGACAAGGTGCTGGCGCAGGCCGAGACAAATCCGTCCTCTCTGCTAAGCACCCTGCGCTGGCAGGCGATTGGCTTGGAAAACGGGATGCTTGGGGGCATTTTCACCAGCCAGCAGTCCGAGTGCGTGCAAGACCTCGCCGAGCATGGGCGCATGAAGAGCCCAGACAATGCGCACCAGCAACACATCACGGTCATGGCTGGGCCGCTCAGCTCTGGCGACCGTCGCCTGGGGGTGCTGGCGGTGACCGCCGACAGCCAGGCCCAGGAATTTTCAGAGAATGACTTCGAGGTCTTCAACTCGCTGGTTGAGCAATCCGCCTTCGCCCTGGCCAATGCGCGCGCGCATCAGGAAGTGCAGACCAAACGACAGTTAGAGGCCGAGCTGCACACGGCGGGCGAAGTTCAGCGCATTCTCCTGCCGACAAGCGAACCCACGCTGGATGGCTACACGATTGCCGGGCGCAACCGCCCCGCGCGCATCCTCAGCGGTGACTTCTACGACTACGTGCGCGTGGATGCCGCGCACTTCGGGGCAGTGATCGCCGACGTGTCTGGCAAGGGCTTCCCTGCCGCCCTGATTGCCGCCACCACGCGCGCGGCGCTGCAAGCCCACGCGCTGGGCAAGCTCTCCCCCGCGAGCGTGCTGAGCGCCGTGAACCGGCAGGTGAGCGAGGACATCCGTGGCGACACGTTCATTAGCATGATCTACCTGATCTTCGAGCAGGGCAGCCCGCACATCACCCTCGCTCGCGCTGGTCATCCGAATCCGCTGATTTGGCGCCGAGCCACGGGCGGAGTGGAGAAGGTCGAAAGTGGCGGCATGGGCGTGGGCATCGACGATGGCGACACCTTTGAGCGCGTGACCAAAGACACCACCGCCACCCTGAACTCGGGCGACCTAATGCTGCTTTACACTGACGGCGTGGATGAAGCATTGGATGCCGAGGGAGCGGAGTTCGGCGTCGAGCGTATCCAGACCCTACTCGCCGAAGTCGCGCCCCAAGGGGCCAAGGCGGTGGTCGATCAGTTGATGGAAGCGCTCAATGCCTTCGTCGGAGGCAAGGCCTCCAATGACGACGTGACGCTGATCGCACTGCAGAAGGTGTGAGCGGGGAACGGGGAGAAATCGACCCAGCATTTGAATCCCTTGCGACCGTGTGCATAGTGCACACCCCTTTCCTTCCTTTTCAAAACCCCTTCAAACTCATGGAACCCAACGCCACAGACGAACTTGTGAACGACGACGCAGCCCCAGCTGCCGAGACCACCACCGAACCTAAAGCCCCCGCTGACCCTATGGCCGAACTTCAGGCTGAGATGGAGCGCTGGCGCGATCTGGCCTACCGAAGCCAGGCGGAGCTGGACAACTTCCGCAAGCGCGTGGCCCGCGAGCAGCAGGAGACGCGCTCCTTTGCCAATGCGGACCTGCTGCGCAGCCTGATCCCCATCATGGACAACTTCGCCATGGGCCTGGATGCCGCACGCGCCGAGTCAGAGAAGTCCATCGTCTTCATGGGCATGAGCATGGTACACAAGCAGATCGAGGATTTCCTCCGCGACATGGGTGTGCAGGAGATCGAGTCCCTGGGCAACGCCTTCGACCCGAATCAGCATGAAGCCATGTCCCAAGAGCCCAGTGCTGACACCGCTGAAGGCACCGTCGTGCGCGTGCTGCGCCGCGGCTACAAGCTGAAGGACCGCCTCCTGCGTGCCGCCAGCGTCGTTGTCTCCAGCGGGCCGGAAAAGGTGGTTGAGAGTTAAGGGTTGAGAGCCAGAGAGGCACGCACGCAGCTACTCCTCTCAATCCACCTTTCCCTTCCTCCATTTCAGACTCCCAACACTCAACTTTCCACTCTCAACTTTCCCCCTTCCCCCATGGCCAAACGCGACTACTACGAAGTCCTCGGCGTCAGCAAGACTGCCACCGCCGACGAGATGAAAAAGGCCTACCGCAAGCTGGCGGTGCAGTTCCATCCCGACAAGAATCCCGGCGACAAGACCGCCGAGGACAAATTCAAGGAAGTGGGCGAGGCCTATGACATCCTGAGCGACGAGGAGAAGCGCGCAGCCTATGATCGCTACGGTCACGCAGCATTCGCTGGTGGCATGCCCAGTGGCGGCGGGGGTGGCGGTGGGGGCTTCCACGATCCGTTCGACATCTTCCGCGAGGTCTTCGGTGGCCAAGGCGGCGGCGGCGCTGGTGGCGGCATCTTTGAGCAATTTTTTGGTGGCGCTGGTGGCGCTGGTGGCGGTGGTGGCCGTCGTCGCTCCTCTAGC
>Ga0247831_1008021_pt1 | contig 11419 bp, 8 predicted proteins | sample LaCruzMarch2015__9_FD_192406 | JGI IMG/M metagenome (GOLD analysis project Ga0247831, IMG submission 192406) | Freshwater microbial communities from meromictic Lake La Cruz, Castile-La Mancha, Spain - LaCruzMarch2015_1m | ecosystem: Environmental > Aquatic > Freshwater > Lake | place: Spain...
GTGGCTGCATCTAGAGAGAGGATGCTGCGTTTATCAATGCCTTCTTCCTCCACATCAAGAATAACCTTGGACCCTTGAAGCACATCGCTTTGGATAATATCAAAGGTTTCGCCAGCAATCTGCAGTCATAATAATGATAGGATGTTTGAAGTGAGAAAGAGCAAATGAGGACAAGGGACGACGTTAAAAATCAATTCATTGTACTCACACAGAGGGGAGTATCTTCCGAGGTGTTAAAGAGCTGGAAGCGTGTGCCTTGGGCAATGGTAGAGAGCATCCGAGAACCTTCCTTGTTCATGAGAGCACCCGACGTAGATACCTGCGTATCCTTCGTAGCCTTCACTGCAACAAAGACGGCACCGAAGGTGCACGCACCAAGTAGGAGGATCACCAGTGCCGAAACTCCTGCCACTAGACCAAGATAGTGCTTGAGGGATTTAGTCTTGGTCTTCTCGAGTTCAAAGAGCCGAACTAGCGTGTATGCTTCCTCCTCTGTTGTTGGAATGCATCAATAAGTTAGCACGATATGGCAGTGGGAACATGGACATGGGAATTAACACTGTGACTTACTACTCAGTGTACCACTGTTATCCTTATCCAGAAGATGAAAGATGGAGTTGAAGCGCTAGTAACCAAGGGAGAAGTCGGGAGTGAGCATAACAACACCTACTTGAGCACACTTGAACAACAATACTTCCCACTTACATCATCATCCGCGTCATAGTTAACAGGAGCTGTGTCAATGTTGCTTGCAAGCTCACGAACGGACTTGGTGAGGTTCATGGTGTTGTTGATTGATGCTCGAGTTGGGCGAGCGACCTCGGATTTTGTTTTATGAGAGGAAGTACTGACAAAAAAGTGTGCACAAAATTTTTTTCGTGTCATCTGGCTTCCCTCAAACCCTAATGAAATTTAGGGTTTGTGTCATCAGGCTTTCTTCAAACCCTAATGTACATCTAGGTCCTAACTCCATTATGGATTTGTTCAAGCCTTACAATGATATGGTATGGTCTAATAACAATCAAGTTCACAACGACACGTTTTAGAAACAATTCACGAAACTTCAATCCCTCATCAGTAAGCACATCATCCCCCCTCTTGTTGAAGTTTTGTGGTCTAGGGCTTTGGTTCAGTCTGAGTACCGAGGTATCTTCTACAATAAATTATCATTACAAGTAAATATATACCGTCGTCGTCTTTTTTCGATCGATCATTTGTTTCCTTGTCGTTGTTGTCACTCGTCAAATTGGTCGTGGCCGTAGGTACATGGTAGTTTGTCAACAAAAAACAACCGTTCGGCGGGAAAGCACGTCGTTTGTGCCCCTTCACAAAATAGTGTCGTCGAAGCCCAACAAATAATGGTGGCCTTATCGTCAATAAAGATGGACGAGCTGCTGATCTCGTGGCTAGGGAGTGATGCCATCTATGAAAATGTGATGCGTATAATTGAACAACAGAAGGAGAGTAACATCATCAGCAGCAGCAATGATGCGTCACTAGATGCTATGGCGGGAGGAGGAGGGATCCTCCACAGCAATGACGACGACAACATCAGCACCAATGATGATGGTAGCAGTCCCACGGGAAGCAGTCACAGTCCGCATCAAACATCGCAGCAGCCGCGACGACACCAACAAATTACGATCATCCCGCCCTTCTTCCGAGGCAGACGGCCCGACTCGTCATCGGCAGTGGCAGTCGATGGGGAAGGGGTGAATGATAATAATATTATGGACAATCCCCAAAATCCTCCGCCGGTAATATCCCCCCCCCGACGGCGGTTACATAGTAGCTTCACTGATGATCAAACGTGGGATGGGATACACGCGATCAACAACCCCCGTGAAGACGGAAGCAGTGGCAGTGTTAGCGGTGGCAGCAGCAATAACGGGGGGGGATTAGTAGTTGGGGGCACTCGAGGTGGTGGTGGTGGTGGTGGTGGCGGTGGAAACGAAGGAGAAGGAGGAGGAGATGATGGTAGTCTAACGGATGGCAATTCTCTAATTACTGAAACTAGTTTAGGTATGGCCAGTGTTATTGGAAGCGGGAATAGTAACAATAATACCAACAGTAGTAGTACCAGTAACAACAACAATTTCATTCTCGGAGGAGGAGGAGGAGGGGGGATAGGGGTGGGGAAGAAGCCATGTATTGCACTCCAGGCACGATCACTATTTACAGAATTGGGTATTACATTAGGATCCGAATCCTCCACTGATGAAATTACGTCTATATTATCCAACTATTTAGTACCACAATCATCATCAGGCAGTGAAGCGGGTAGTGCTGGTGATAATGAGTATCATAAAACAATCGAGGATTGTATATATGTACCAATTGAACGATTTGAACGTATAACGAAAGAATTATGTAATTTGCCAACCTTCTTTCATAAACCACTGTATGCACGAATATTAATGTTATGGGAGAAGCATCTCCAGAAGACAACGAAGGAGGAGGAGGGTCGAACAAAGAGGAAGAAGACGAATACAATGAAGGAAGAAGAAAGTAGTGATGATGAACAGGAGAGGCTACAACTTCCACAACCATCGACTGTGGTAACGTATGGTATATTTCATTATTTTTGGGTAATGGAAATGGCACCGTACGATATGAATGAACGATTCTTTCGTTTACTCAAACAACCTAACAAGGAGTACATTACACGTGATGATTTCTTCCCCTACATCAAAGAACTATTATGTGATCATCCTGGATTAGAATTTTTAAGTAATCATGCCGAGTTTCAAGATAAGTATGCCGTAACCGTCATAACACGTATATTCTACTCGGTCAATTTGTGTCATTCCGGACGCATAACAAGTCGACAGATACGTAAGTCGAATTTATTATCAGTATTCCAACAGGTCGATGAGGAAGAGGATATTAACAAGGTTACTAAGTACTTTTCATATGAGCACTTTTATGTACTATATTGTCGATTTTGGGAATTGGATCATGATCGAGATTATAAGATTACGCGTGAGGACTTGTTAAAGTACGGTGAGCATAGTTTGAGCCATATGATCGTGGATCGGATATTTGATGCTGCACCACGTCCATTTGAGGGGAATGATACTGCTACTAATGCCACCCCGCCCACAGTAATAGCACCACCGCCTGCCGCCATAACAACAACGGCAGTAGCAGCAACCAATGACGAGAATGTTGTCCTACCAGCAGCACTAACACCAGCACAACCACGGAAAATGACTCGAGAGTATCTAACCTACGAGGACTTTATATTCTTCATGCTAAGTGAAGAAGATAAGGCAAATGAATATTCGGTACGGTATTGGTTCACATGTGTCGACGTCGATGGTGATGATCGACTTAATAATATGGAAATGCGTTCCTTCTACGCTGTACAGTTACATAGGATGCAATGTATGGGACATGAAGTCGTGCCATTTGAGGACATGTTGTGTCAAATGATGGATATGATAAAACCTACCCATTCAGACTATTTGGTCGTGGAGGACTTTTTACAACCACACTGTTCACAAGTATCAGGTGCATTATTCGATGCATTGTTTAATGTGAATAAGTATGTAATGTTTGAACAACGTGATCCATTCTTAGAACGACAGAAGCGAGAGGATGAATTTACTACAGACTGGGATCGATTTGCGTGTATTGATTACAATAGATTGGCAATGGAGGAGGAACAACGAGAGGAGGAGGCAATGGAGTGAGTAAACAAGGATGATCGAAACATCATCTCTACTTACTGACGAGATTCTCTCTGACCTTGCCTCCCTCCTCTCTTTATCCCTCCTCCTCCCTTGCCGTTGTTGCCGTTTCTCCAGGGTGGACTGGGTAACAGAGGACGATACCGAGGATTACAATTCAATGGGACTTAGTGGATCGAGTGAGGCCAAACCATTTGAGAATTTTATTTAGATGTGTGAGGGAATATATATGTGGCCGATGAAAAGAATAAATTCACGTGTGTGATGCACTCGTGTATCGGATTTTTGTTTCTCTCTTATTTTTCCTTCTTTATTAGCGTTCGTCCTCCCTTAATAAGAATTCCTGTGGACATGGTGCTCCACCTCCCTCTTCACCAAATTCACGTCGTCGACCACCTTGCCATGCACCCACAACCTTATCCACGACCAGTGTGTTTATACTGTCCTTCTCTGCTGACGACGATGATTGAGCCTCGTCAAAGTTAACTACCATCTTGGCATTGACATTTGTCTTCGTGTTCTCTACTTTCATTATATCCTTCACATTTTCCACAACGCTCGGTGACAATATAGCCGCTGGACCAATTACTGCCATTAGTGCCTTGGGTGGATTACATCGTATCTCCTCGGCTATTGCTATAGTTGCCAATTGTTCTACATCCCATAGACGTTTGCGTAATTTGGTAATTTGTTGCCTAATATTGGCGCCACTACTACAATTGGTCGATGATGTTGGTATGATGCGTGAATGAATATTCTTTTGTGATACAAGATATCGACCAATTATATTTGACAAAAGTGATGATGATGATGTGACGACGGAACGTGGTGATGATGATGATGATGATGATGGAATGCGATGTATTGTAGCATTCGGACCATACATTTGTGCCAATCGTTCCGAAGTTATTTCTTCATCGAATATAACATGAAGACTTTGCACACCATCTTTACCAACATAATAACTCCCATCGGCATCATCCTCATCAGTGCCATTGTTGTCAATATTCTTCTTCAAATTGTCTCCCTTGGAGGCAGAGTTATTATCATTCTTGGTAATGACAAAATCGACAGCTGCAAAAGTATCAGACGAAGTGGCATTACAATTATCTCCTATTTTGACATCGGCATCCACGTCCACATTGTTATTATCACTGCCGCCTAGACACAATACATCACTCCCATTCACGAGTATAACAAATTCCAATCCTGGGAACATGGTCCGCCCTTGATGATTGTCATTATTGTATCCCAAATATCGTGTTGTTGCGTCATCATCATCATCATCATCATCGTCCACATCCTCCTCTACATCATCATCGTCTTCCTCCCAACCAATATAATCATTATTCTGTCCGCTGTAATTTTCGTTCGTGAGCAATGGTAACAATGCCGCCACATCGGCACCCTGTCCCATGCCTATCACACCCACAATGCCACCGATTTTATTGTATAATTGCGACAAATGGAGCAATGACGCATCCAGTCCCGAATAATACTGCAGTGTTGTTGTTGTTGCAGTTCGTCCTTCTTCCTTGACATACCATCGTCGTCGATGATGTGCAATACTCTCACCATTAATAACCACATTCCCATCCTCGTCATTGTCATTGTCATTGTCTCCTCCACCGCCTCGTCCTTTCGTCGTCGTGGCATCGAGCAATGGAGCATCCACGAATAGTAACTCAATTCCGTGCTTCGTACGTAGTCGCGATGCCAGTGCCGAGAACTGCGTACCATGTTCGTAGGCCGATGAACCGGCTGGATGTAGACATAACACCTTCATGCTCTGAAATTCTACGATAACATAAAAAAAACGAGATAAAGCGGCTGTTTGGATTTGTTTTACGTATCGTATCTAAACGACACTCACACCTGCCCGTTTGCCTGCCTGCGGTCATCACCCGTCACCGTTTCTCTTCATATCAAACTGGTGCCAATGTGTTTGCATCGGCGGTTTGATCGTAAAACTATCCGATTGCTGCAATAAGTAAGGATAGGATGACGACTACTTTCTGTTTTCAAATAATTTTGTGAGCACTATTGGTCGAACTGATGATGATTTCTTCTTCACCATTAAGCTTGGGACCGTGGAACGACCTACACTGTGTAATATTATAGTATTGATCTGATCTTAACTCGTAAATAGACATGTTTATTTTAATATCATTTCATTGTTTGTTGTACACATATTACTCTTTCCATTCCATCCAAATCCAAACAATCTCACCACCCCCCTTTTGTTACTCAGAAGAGAGATTAATCCTTGCTCGGTCTAATTTGGTCCGTAGATAATAGACATATCCTCCGGCAAGTACAAATGAACAAGCAAATAGTCCAATAAAGACAGTCGCGACGATATTTTGTGTCCCGGCACCACGTACTATGCTACCATTCTTTCGTACAATTTTGATCCCTTGCATAAAGTTACATCCATTATTATTTGGATTAGAGACAGTCCCAGCATTATATAACGATGATTCGCACTTGCCAGCATATTGATATAATGCTTCACATGATTCCTTGACAGTATCAGCGTCGTACTGATCATTGGCATTGTTCTGTCCATCATCATTGGGTTCCTTACAGGAAACGCATTCCGATCCAATGACGGAAGAGGTGGCATAGGGCAATTCTGCACCAGTCAAAGTTTGGAATGTCGTTGCACCACCAGTACTATCGGCAAATTGTGAACATGTATCCTCGGTAAATAGTCCCACGTGTATACTCCCTCCATTCTCGGAGCAGTACGCACCCATGTAATAATCTTGATAATCGTCATCCTCAAGCTGTCGTTGTTGACTTTGTTGTTGTCGTTGTTGTCGTCGTCGTCGTTGACGATCATTGCTCACCTTGAATTGTTTACATCCCTCTGCGATTTTATTGAGCATTTCTGATTGGAAATCATAATCGGCATCGCCATCCTGCTCGTAGGGGTTTTTCTCAACGCAGTACTCCATACCCTTGGCCATGTAGGTATCGTACTTGCAGTAATCGTCCTCACACGATGCGACGTCGCCGGTACTCGCCTCGACGGCACAGCTGTATTCATGATCACGCTGCACAATGTCAAGGTACGATGCGAGGTAGGTCTCCATGCCGATAACGTAATCCCCGTATCCCGCACTGCATCCGGCAGCATCGCCCATTTTGCACGAATCGCTCGGACAAAGTCGGAACCGCACGAGGCGCTGGGTCGAAATTTTAATATCGTACTGATCATCGTTGGCATTGCTATTCCATACCTGCGTGTGGTAACATCCCTGGTACTTGAGGCTCATGTCGGCAACCCAAGTGATGTCGACGTTGGCATCATTATTTTCGAGCAAGCGTGCCTCGGAGAGGAGACGTTGACCTAATTCGGACGATGCCGAGATGGATGAGAAAGATGATGATGATGATGTCATGCTGCCTGCGGCGACTGCCATCGGGGTCATTATGCCGCCGATGACGACAACGATGGTCGATATCGATCTCATTTGAAATGATGGAGGATAAACAAACCCTGCTTGTTTTTTTTCTTGGGGCCCTGAGATCGCCAACTCTTCCAGCGATCATTTTCTCGCACACTCCTTCTCAAGGAAGAAATTTCTTCACATTGGCGCAAGAAAGTTTACAGGCGTTAAAGCCTTCCCGATTGCCTCCACCTGCGATCCAACGCACCGATCGAGGTCTCCTACACGAACGCCAGTGGTGCACCTCTCCTCGCGTGCTTTCTAAACCCAACTCTTACCGCACTCACTTCCTTCGGCCTTCATCATTGCATCGCCATCATCATAAATTTATCCGTATCCACCTTCGTTAATAAAGCCATCATCATCATGAAGCTTGCCATCTTCGCCTCCGCCCTCAGCTACGTCGCCGCTGCGTCGACTGGCAACCCCTTCGCACCCGCCGTAACAAAGAACACCGCCAAGGCCTCCCTCAATGCCAAGCTATTGCGTCATGCCACTCCTCTTCGTCGTTTAGAGGACAATGCCGACGATGCCGCGTGGGCACTCGACCTATCGACGTACTCGATCAAGTTCGAAAAGTGCCAATTCGTTAAGCAGTATGCCTACGCCGGCGGAAACAACAATAACAACAACAACGCCGACATCTTGACCACGAAGCACTTCGTCGTCTTCCGTCTGTGCCCCGATCACGGATGCGAGTCGTGCAACTACAAGTACGGCGAGTACATCATCGACTTGGAGAGTTACCTCGAGTCGACCCTCGAGTACAAGAGTCAGGTGCAGGAACAGTACTGCCAGAGCTGTAATCAGTGCATCGAGGCAGCCGCCAACGCCGGGGACGATGCCAATCGTAACCTCGAGGAGAACGTCGACTGCTCCGGCATCGACACGTCCACGTGTTACACCGAGTGTCAGAACATCGAAAACATGGAAGCCAACGGCTACGTCGACGCGTCGGAGTACACCGGATGCGTCAAGCTCAACTCGTACGATGCCAATGGCAACAACTACTACGCCGGACCCGTCTGCGGCTCGAGCGGCACGTCCGGCACGTCCAGGATCAAGATTGGCGTCTTTACCGATCAGTACTGTTTGTACTACGATGACTCGCTCGACATCTCGACCATGCTCGTCAGTAACGATGGCGTGACCATGAGTCTATCGTACCATCTCCTCAAGGAAACATTCGCCGATGGCAAGTGCATCGCCTCCTGCTTGGCCCAGAACAACAACAACAACAACAACAATGGCGAAGAGCAGGCTGCCGAGGTTAATGAACTGTGCCAGAAACTATATGAAACGTCCGGCAAGTGCGAACAGACGCACGGCTTCGCCGACGGCATGAAGGCATACGACGAGGAGACGGACTACGAACAGCAAGAGCTCAACGAAGAGTTGGTATGTAACTTCATCACCGCCGTCAAGTCCGGTGCGTACGACCTGTCCGGCGAAATCGTCGTCACCGGCGGTAAGGCGAGCGTGGGAGGCGGTACCACCACCACCGGCATGCAAAAGTTTACCCTGACATTCTTCATCCTGGGGACCGTCGCATTGGCGGGATATGCCGCCATGATGCATAGTCAGTTGACCAAGGGTGCCAAGGCCGATCTTAGTCGTCAAGGTGGCGCCATGGCATAAAAAAAAAAGCCATGACATCACCCATCTTTTTTCGATCTCCCCTCCAAGTTGTGTGTATTCGATTTTGTCCTGTTGTGAAAGTTAGAATTTTTAGATAGTTGGTTCGATTGGTTGAGGGGGAAGGTGGGGGGGGGAAGGGATAATATATATGTCCCCCACACCCCCTCCTCCCTCGTGTGTCATTCGTGAGAAGTCTATTGATCTACTGTTGACCTTTCCCTGTAAAACGCATCGGAGAAGGGTTTGTTTGTTTTTGGTAGAAACAAGGGAATAACAACGCGGTAATTTTTATGTAATGAAGTGAAACAATTGTTAGTAACTTCCTTCTCTAGAAAATACATCTACCATACACTATGTGTCACTGAGGCAGATAGGGGAAAGAGAGGTTTAGATCCATCCTCCCAATAAGCATGAACTACACTCTCTATTTGTTGTGCTACTCATTGATTGCTTGTATTGATTGCCAAACATAAAATGATCTGTTGCAGTGACTTGTTAAATCTTTTAGTTATCTACACACAGTATTACGTTGGATCAATGACAGACATCTCTTCCATATCAAAGGCCAAGCTGATTTTCTCGAATAACATCAAAGAATAGTTTATAAATCCATAACCAACCCTCTCTCACCAACATATATGTACATGTTACACACAGTAAATGGCGTTTCTCTAGTCTCTTGTCGGTGTTACGATACTTACACAGACATGCAATCTCTCCACTTTTCCTCTCTACTACCCGATCCTCATTTACTGACTTACTTACGCCTCCGACAATGCCGCAACACCGGGTAAGACCTTCCCTTCAAGCAATTCCAAACTCGCCCCACCACCAGTACTAATATGACTAACTCGGTCTCCATATCCCATTTGATTCACAGCCGCGACACTATCTCCACCACCCACAATCGTCGTAGCACCACGATCAGTGGCCATGGCCATTAGCTTGGCAATAGTATTGGTCCCGATAGCGAACTGTTCCATCTCGAACACCCCCATGGGACCGTTGAATACTATAGTATTACACAACGCGATTTCCTTCTCGAACAATGTCAACGTTTCCGGACCGACGTCCAAACCCATCCAATCGCCGGATATTTCATCGCACTTTGCCACGGCAGTATTGGCATCCGCCGCGAACTTATCGGCCAATACTACGTCCGGAGGCAGTATCAACTTCACGCCCTTGGCCTCGGCCTGTTTCATCAACTTGCTTGCCAATTCGACGTATTCATCCTCGACCATGCTCTTGCCAATGTCGTACCCCAATGCCTTGTAGAAGGTAAATATCATCCCTCCACCCAGTAGTATGGTATCGCATTTGTCTATCAAACTTTCGATCACCGGTAATTTCGTGGATACCTTCGCTCCGCCGATGATGGCACATAACGGTCGATTGGGCTCGTCGACCGCGCCCTTCAAGTATTTGAGCTCCTTATCGAGCAGGAATCCCGCGGCGGATAATTTGACGTGTTCGGCCACGCCCGCGGTACTGGAATGCGCGCGGTGTGCCGTCCCGAACGCGTCCATGACGAAGTAATCCGCCAATTTGCCCAACTCGGCCGATAGGCTCGGATCGTTCTTCGTCTCGCCCGCGTGAAAGCGCGTATTTTCGAGCAATAGCACCTGTCCCCCGGCGAGCGACGCGGCGGCCGCCTCGACGTCCGGACCGACGCAATCGTCGACCTTGGCGACGGGCACGCCGAGCAATTGCGACAACGGTCGAACGACGGGCGTCAATCGACCGTTCTTGCCGGTCTCTATTACCTCGCCCTTGGGCCGGCCGAAGTGACTGCACAGTATCACGTTGGCGCCCCTGTCGAGCAAGAACTTGGTCGTGGGGACGATGGCGCGCAGTCGGGTATCGTCCGTCACGGTGACGTCGTCGTCCTTGGATAGCGGGACGTTCAAATCGACCCGCACGAGCACGTTCTTGTTCGAGAGGTCGACCTTGGCGGCCAGGCCGATTAGATTCAACTTTTCGGGACGGAGCGCCGAGGCGTGGAAGGATGATGCCTTGTTGAAGAATAGTGATGCCGACCGAGAACGCGTCACTGCCGCTTGACGAACGAGGGCGGTTGCGAACAGCATGATATGGCTGACGATGACGAGGAGGCGACGGCGCGTTGAGATCTTCGGCTCCGGGCTTCCCGCGCTCGCGTGGATTGTGTCACATAATGAATGACTCCAATATGACCAAAAAATGACCATCGTGTCAATCGCCACCGCAAACCATTATGACGATTCGATGCGAGCGCGTGGAGTCTTCGGTCTTATGACTCCAATATGACCGAAAAATGACCATCGTTTTCCTTCCTGCCTCCTGTGCATCATGGACGAGGAGGCTCTACCACCGCGCCGGCGCTTCGCTCGAACAACAGCCAGTGCGGCGAGCACAGTGATACTTAGTCTCCTGACTATCTTCTTCCTGGCTGCTGTTTGCTATTTGAGCTCGCCGTATAATTATACAGCAGATCCCACACCATTACATCGTCGTGTTTTATTCTTATTGAAAGATAATGATTACAAAACTGTTACACCTCGCATAGGCCATCCTCTCAAGGAAAAAGCTGTGGTGACCGATGATAATGAACAGCAGCAGCAGCAGCAGCAACAACAACAGCAGCACTATGAA
>Ga0247831_1008022_pt1 | contig 11419 bp, 5 predicted proteins | sample LaCruzMarch2015__9_FD_192406 | JGI IMG/M metagenome (GOLD analysis project Ga0247831, IMG submission 192406) | Freshwater microbial communities from meromictic Lake La Cruz, Castile-La Mancha, Spain - LaCruzMarch2015_1m | ecosystem: Environmental > Aquatic > Freshwater > Lake | place: Spain...
TTTCCGCGTCTGTGAAAAAGCCGCAGTCTCCCTGGCCTGGGGTGGCTTCCATCAAGTAGCTGCCCAGAACCTTGCTGTGGGGCACAGCCTGCACCGTCCCCTCATAGGTGCCAGACCCCCTCACACCCCGTCCCCGCTCCACGTCTAGGGCCAACTCGACGCGCACCCCTCAAAAGCAATTTCCTAGCAGATATGCTGTGGGCGGAGAAGCGACTGGAGGAACTCACCAGCCTTGCCTTTCAGGGGCTACTCCACCCCACGCTGAAGACCAAGGCCTCGCCACTCAACCCCATCATTGAAGAGCTGCGGCTGTCCAACATCGCCCTGCGTGCAGAGCTTGACCGCGCCAAGAATCCCACACAACCCACCGAGCGCGTCGTGGTTGAGGACGCCCTACAGCTCTACCTCGTCAACAGCGACAGCCGCGACAAGAACAAGGTCGTCACCAACCTGCGCCGCCTCTGTCTCCAGTGGCATGGCCGGCCATCCACCGCCGTGCATGTGGAGGAGTTCACTGAAGACGGTCTGCACCGCTGGGTCCGCATGAGCCAGACCATCGGCAACCTCTACCGCAAGCACGCCAAGCAACGCATCGGCGAGGAGTCATGGGCGAAGGTGCGCGCCATGCCCACCTTGCCACCCATCGACGAGCGCCGCCCTGCGAAGCACAACAAGACGATCAAGACCATGATCGCCAATCTCTCCCAGCTCTTCGGCCCCAATCGCAAGCGCTTCCTGCGTGAAATCCACGCCAACCTCCCGTCCCTCGTCAGCATGAGCTGGCTGCACGATCACGGCCTTACCCTGCCCACCGTGGACAACCGTATCGAATTCACCAAGGCACACCTCGACGCCCTCGACGAGCACCTGCCCACGCTGAAAGTCGAGAACCCGCACGCCTGGCTCATGATCCAGCTTTCCTTTGTCAGCGGCTGGCGCAGCGGTGCTGAGGTCATGGCGATCAAGCCACATTGGTTCATCAAATACGACCAAGACGCGACCTCACCCGATGGGCAATTCATCGCCGCGGGCACCCTCTGCATGGAGCGCCGCCAGCGCCCCGAGGAAGGTTACGAGCTGAAGACCGACAACCAAACCGTCTCCCACGTGCCCATCCCTGCGGAGGTGGCCGCCCTCATGGAGACACTGCCCGCAGACATGCCGCTGTGGGGACCGAATGTCGAAGCCACCTACCGCCGGTGCAATCAATGGCTGGTCGAGAAAGGCTGCGTGGACGCTGAATGGAATGATCGCCTCTACGCCCTGCGCAAGCTCAACGCCACCTCACGCGCCCGCCTCAGCGGCACAGCCAAAGCAGCCGAGGCCCTGAATCACGACAAGGATTCCAAGGTCACCAGCAAGAGCTACATCGCGCCCGGCGTGGTGGTGTATGAGCCGCTGACCATGGACATGGCGCGGGCCGGTCTGCAAACCAAGGACTACAAGCCGTGGCGCTAGGCTAGCGTTTGCGCACCAGCGTCTCGGATTTTGGATCGAAATCAACCTCATCAAACTTCTTGGTGAAGCCATCCGGTTTTCCTGCGGCTTTGATGGTGGACTCTGGAATGCGGAACCCGCGCAAGTCCTGCTCGTAGCATTGCAACTCGGCCTGGAGTTCACGGATGCGAGCGTTGGCCCTTTGGAGCGCGGCAGCCGTGACACCTGGCGTATTGAGGTCGATCTCCAACTTGGCTTGGGACCGCGCTTTGTAGTAGTCGGCGGAGAGCCTTCTGTAGCCTCGCTCCACCAGCTCTGACCAATTAACGGTGGTCGAGCGAATGCCGAAGAGCCGTTGCAGTTCTTCGCCAAAACTGTATGAGCGTCCGTTCTTCTTGGACTCAAGCGCGGCGTAGGTGAGGCGCTCGATCTTCGCGGCCCAGCCCGGTTCGGCGATGTTCTGCACCGCGTAGTTGGCGCGATCGATGAAGCCAAGCCAACCATCGCGGTAAGTGATGGGGCGGCCCGTGCGCGTCACATTCAGCCGCGAGGCCATGATTGCATCGGCGGCGATATTGCCCCCCATGAATTGCTCATAGAGCTTGGAGCCGACTCTGTTAGCGGCATCGCCCGGGCTCTCCCCTTCTGCGACCGCTTTGACCATCTCACCGAGCGAAGTCTGCGGGAGCAAGTAGGAAGGATTGAAATAGCTCACCTTGTCTTTGTCCCAGGCTGAGAAGCAGAGGAATGTCTGCGCTTCCCAGGGGCGGGAAAACCACTTCCGCCACTTCTCATTGTCATCGTCATCCGAGCCAAGCATGTTCTCAAGGAGTGCCTGCACACCCATCGACAAGGCACCTGAGACAGCAGCAGCACCGACGATGCGCTTCCCACCTCGCACCATGCGGGTGGCATTGCCACTGCGCAGGTCTGCCTGTGCGTAGTAGGCATTCCAGGTGAAATTCCGATACAGTTCCCACTGGAAGCCAATGAAGCTACCCACGGGCGCGATGAGTCCACCATAGGTGGAGAGGTCGCGCACGGCTTTGGGCACCTTGGAATAGTCGGGGAAGGTGTTGCGTGTGCGCTCGATGGCTTCGGCGGTGGCTTGATCAGCAGGCAGCCCGGCGGCGAGGGCAGACTCAAGGTTGCCCATGTAGCCGACGAGGCGTCCCATTTGGTCGGGGTAAGCCATGACCCACTTAGTCACAGCGCGTTGCACGCTTTCGATCTTAGCCTTGCCCGCGATGGCTCCACCAATGCCACCAGCTACACCGGCGATCACCCGTGCAGTGGTGCCACCTCCGCGAGCGGCGGATTGTGCGTAGAGAGCGCCTTTGATACCACCCACCACGCGATCCTTCAGCGTCCGTTCACTCGTTTCGACCCAGGCCAGTAAGCTGCGGTCCAGAGTGGCCTCCAAGTCACGTTGATTGAAGGATTCGTTGAGCACACCGGCAGCAGTGAGCCGGGCCACGAGAGCGCGCTTGGTATCAATGAAGGCTTCCTCGGCTTGGCTCAGCGCCTCTCCTGACTTCGCCTTGTCCTGTGAGGTGAAGACTTGATGCGCCTCGCGCAGTCGCTCAAACAAGGTGGTGGAGAACACGTCCCCGGTCATGGTGAGAGAGGACACATTCCCGAGCGCGTTGACCATCCATGAGTCTGGGCTCATCGCGACCTTATTGAACTTGGCCTCGGAGGACGTGAACTTGAGGAACTTCAGCACGCTCGCACCCATCCCCTGTCCGGCTTGGTCGGCGTCCACTTGTTTCAGAGCTTCCCACACCTTGGGTTCCACCCAAAGCCCAGCAAGCGGTGACCAACCTTCGTTCGTGGGGATCTGTTGCGTGAACCGGCCTCGTCTTTCCTGGGTGAAGAGGCCACTGTTCAGGCCGATGGTGGCGAGGGAGACTTGTTGTTGATGTCGGCGAAGGAACTGAGTCTGGAAACTTGTGGAGCCGATGAAACGCTTGATGGGGTTGTGTTCCTCACCCATGAGGTCGCGCAGCTCTTTAGGAATGTCTTTACGCTTGATGAGCGAGGTGATGTCCTTTCTCACCTTCTTCCCCGCCAACGCGTTGGGAATACTGTCGGGATCATTACGATCCATGAGGGCGCGCATGTCACCCTCCAGGCGGGATCCATCAAGAGGCAGCCCCGCGGCGTCGCGTTGGGTGGTGGCGTATTGGTTCTGTGTGACTAGGAAAGCGGCAGCGGCGCGCATCACGGCGCGTGCATCGCGGCTACCCACGGGCTTGCCAGCCTTAGCAGCTTCGATCGCGTTGTCATAGTTCCATCCACTAGCAGGATCGAAGGCGGCGTAACTGCGGCGCAGCCACGCGCCCTGATTGAGGACGATATTGTTACGCAGTTCACTCGGTGGGAGTGCATGGCCGATAGCCTTGCTCATGTCGTCCACGAAGATTCGAGCTTCACGGGCGCGCTCGGCAAGCACGGGATCAATAGCGAGCAGCACCGCATTCGTTCCGGGTGCCCCGGACATGGCTTGAGCTACCATGTCGTGCACGTCCTTCAAAGCCTTCCCAAAGCGCTTCACGTGAGCATTGATGGCGACGTCCAGGTCTCGGCCTATCTGTGCGGCAGCTTGATCGCAGGCGGTGCGCTCGCGTTCAGTCGCCTGCACCACGTCATAGAATGCTCTGGGCAGTGTGGATCCGGTCATGCTCCAGCGCCAGGTAGGATGAGCGCGAATGTCTGACACGGCTCGCGCCGCAGTTCGACGGAGCGAGAACTGCACACGCACGTCACTGTCTTCGACGTAATCGAAGGACTTGCTCTTCCGGTTCCACTTGTAGCGGCCGGTGGACTCGATCTGCTGGACGGTGGCGGCGGCACGGGCTTGGGCGGCGGTTTCGAGCGCGCCTTTGCGGCTGGCCAGCGCGCTCTGCACGTCCGGGCTATCCAGCCAATCAAGCGCTTCGTTGGTGGGATCTTCCAACGCGTCTGATTCGTCGGCTTCTTCGGCGGTCAGCGGGGCCTTGATGCGCTTGCGTTGCAACTCGTCATAACGTTGATACGCGGCAGCCCAGGCTTGCACCTGCGGGCTATTGCGCAGGGCTTCGGGCAAGTGGGGGAAGGCGGCGAGAAAGTCGCCATCGTCTTCAACTGCCACACGCAGCGGGTCGTCTTCCCACTTCTTGACCAGGTCGGTGGGCCAGTAGTCGGTTTCCACCGGGTCAGCATAGAAGGCTTCGATTTGCTCGACGGCTTCACCGAGGTCCAGGTCGTCGCGCTGCGGCGCATCCCCGGTGAACTGCAGCCGCTGGCGCAGCCCCTCCGCAGTCGTCGGAACAGCGGTCCCGTTCTGGGCAGCTTGGCGCGCTTGGTTGATCAGGGCGCGCAGGTCACTCTCAGTAGTGAGCGACTTGGCGAAGGGTTCAAAGAGGCGTTGATACAATCCTTTGAGTGCAACCCAGAGACGTTGGGCCAGGTTCCCTTCCTTCAGGTGCAGACGTTGCTCCACGGCACGCGCGAACCACTCCAGCGCGAGCTGGTGCTTGTCTCCGGCAAGGTGGGGGTAATCGTGGGCCAGGGCATCCAGCTCGGTGCTTGGAATCTTGGCGCTCAAGCGGTCCCAGGACTCGCGGAACTTGGCCTCGTGTTGATGCAGCGCATTGAACCCGTCATGCCCCACACGCTCATGCAAGATCACACGCGCAACGGCCGCGCGTTCACTCTCACCGGGCCGGACCTCGATGGCGTCGGTGAAGACGATGGTGTAGCCGGTGTCATTGTCGAAGAAGGCTTCGGCGTCTTGCATCTGGGCCACCTCTTCAGCGGTGAAGCTGTTCTCGGCGGCGTAGTTGCTCGCCAACAACTCGGCAGGGTTGCTCACGAAGGTGAGCTTCGGCCCCACGATACCGGGGAGCTGTTGGTTGAGCAGGCGGGCCGCGCTCTGAGCGACGGCGCGGGTGTCTTTGACTGTCTCGCTCAGGCGGGGACCATCGACCGTTCGGACGCTGTAGTGCAGCGGTCGATCTCGCAGGGCACGCCAAAGAGGATCTGATACAGTTGCCTCTCCTCCAGGCTGAAGGCCGTCAGGCTGCGCGCTTCGACCACTGCGTCCAGCAGGTCTAGCTTGGCGAATTGTGGCTTGAGTAATAAGGGCCCGAGAAAGTGTCGTCTGACCGATTCCCGTTCGCTCGGCGTCCAGTCGGCGAAGGAGGTCTTCAATAGATGTTTTGGAAAGCCGGGTCTTTCGTAGATCATCCCGCACGGTATCGTCCGCCGGGTCCCAGCGCAAGCGCGTGATGTCCACGCCCTGCTTCTTCGCCTCGTCACGCACCCAATCATACTCAGCCCGTGCCAAGGCGTCGATGTTCTGCGCGTGCGCTTCCGGCGTGTTGTCATAGCGCCAGCCAGGCACCTCTTCAAAGGGTTGGTTCTGGGCGTCCACGCCGCGCGGCAGCAGGTGCGCCGTCGTTCCGTGGCGCAGCGAGGAAGAAAGCATCTGACTGATTCGGCGGCGCCGCGCGATCGGGCTCACACCATCCGGGTCAGGGCGAAACTGCAGGCCGTTGTTGTGCGCGTAAGTCATGGCCGCTTGGTAAACCAAGTCCGCACCCTGCGCGGGTTGCAGCTTGGCCGAGCGTTGCTCCGCGGTGTTCACCCACACCGTGTCATCACGCCCATGCATGATCCAGGCCTTGCCCCCATTCTTGCTCTCCACGCGATGCACGGAGCGGTAGTCGGGATGCGCCCGAAACTGGGTCTCCTCAGTGATCGTGGCCTCATCAGGCATCAGCCGATAAGCATCCACCACGGCAGGCAATGCCGTGTCCGCCACGGCAGCCCCACGCTTGAATCCATTCTGCATGGCCACCGCACGTTGCACCACCCCAGACGACAAGCTGAACTGCAACCGTTGCGCATCCACCCTCCCTCCGCGTTGAGCCACATCCATCAAACTCTTCGGACCATTGGCGAGCGCAGCGTCAGCCGCGGCGTTCTGCGCAGCTTCCTGTTCAGGTGACAAGCTGCTCTCCTCACCCTGCGCGGGGGCAGGCACCGGCATTTCAGAGCCCATCTGCTCATTGGAGCCGGTGATGGTTGGTGAGGAGGGGGAGCTAGCGCCAACGGCAGCAGTCGAACCTGCAACAGCCTCGGTGACTGAAGCAGGGTATGAACCTGGTTCCGCAGTCGGTGAGACATTCCGGTCATTTACGTTGGCAAATTCATCAGCGGTAGCGCGCTTGCGATTAGCAAGTCTGGCCAGACCGCCACCGAGCATAGCCACGACAAGGCTTTGGCGCGCGGCCTCGACTGAAGCAGCTTTGATTTGTTCGGCGCTGGAAGTAGGATCGTCGAGGATCGTGGTGAGGGCCTCACTGGCGGACTCAAAGGCCACGTCACCCGCGAGCAGTCCGACCGCCTTGGCCGCATGGGCGGCGCGCTGGGCTTTGGTCAGCGTCTTGCCCACCAGTGCAGCTTTCCCAGCACCGATGGCCAGCTTGCCCAGGCCTGCACTGACGATGGTCGTGGCGGTCTCGACCGGGTCGGTGCCGTAGGCGGTCAGCTCCTTCTCCCAGTCAGCCATGCCAGCCGTGGCCTCAGTGGCGGTAGCGTCGGCAGCGCGGGCTTGGTTGCTCCGGGTCACACGGTCCATCAGTGAATCGAAGAGCGCAGGATCACGCGTGCGCTGGAAGGCCAGCAGCAGACGGCGATTCGTCTCATCGCGCATCAGGTCGCGATCTTCCTGCGCATTGTAGCTGACAGAGGAATCAACGGCGTCGGAATCGTGGAGCTGCGCAGCGGTGGTGACGAGTCGATGGTTCGCATCTGCCAGCCATTCCTTGAAGGCCTGTGGTTCCTGCGGGTGCTCACCGTAGCGCAGCGCGTCCTTCAGTGCGGCCTTCTCACGGTCCAGCGCTTCCAGTCGAGCGGCCGCTTGTGGATCCGTCTTGGTCTGGAGCCAGGTCTTACCGCCCTGCACCTGTGCTTTCGTGTTCGCATCCAGAATGCGCAGCCCTTGGAAGCTCTCTTGCTCGTCGGTGAGACCGAGAGGAACAGTGATGGCATTGGCCGCAGTCTCCGCAGCCACGGCAGCGGTGCCGCCGATGCCATAAGCAAGGGACTTGCCCGCACCCACCAGCGTTTCCTTGGCGCTTTCCGTCCAGGGTTTGGACTCCACGATCTTGGCGCGCTCAGCCTCGATGAAGTCGGTGGCTTGGCGGCGGTCGTAGCTGTCGATGTCGTGGACGTGATCTTCCACCGTGGCCGCCCACTTGTTCAGCCCTGCGAGCTTCTGCTCGGTGGTCAGGTTGGCAAAGCCATACTCCGGCGCGTCGCGGTAGTGGCTCCACTCACGCGGGCGCGCTGCCGTCGTGGCGGCAGGCTCCACCTGTTGCTCTGGGGTCAGCACATAGCCATCTTGGGCAGGCACATGCACACCCATAGGTTGCGTGGACACCGTGCCATCGGCATTGAGCCGCGCCTCACCGGGCCGCGCCACGCGGTAGGGCTGGCCCGCAGTGACGGGGCCGCCAGCATCCCGCAATGGTAGGCTCTGGGAGTTGGCAAGCAGAGCCGGCAACGGATTCAATCGCGGATCTGCCGCCGCCTCTTCAATGGCGCTGCTGACGGTATTGGCCAGCACGCCGTTGCCCGGCACCAGTGACATCGCGGCAGCAGTGCTGAGAGGGTGGCCTTCGGTGTAGCCAGTCCACATATTCTGCGCGGCATTGGCGATCTTGATTGCGGTGCTCGGCCCCGCGAGCGCGATGGAGGGGGCTGCCCCCACACCGAAGGACAAGGCTTTTCCGGCGGCGCCCTGCGGCACCACCACTTGCTTATGGCGGTCCACATCTGCCACGATGGTGTCCCCAAAGTCTTGCACCGCTTTGCCCCATGCGGCGGGCAGTTTGGGAAATGCCGTCCCAGTGATCGAGGCCGGCACGGGTGCTTGCAGCGCCTTGCCTGTCTCGGACAGGAAGCGCCCGGTAGGGCGGGCTATTTTGCCCATGCCCTGCAGGCCTCCGAGTAAGACGTCTTCGGCCCATTTGGGAAAGCGGAGATTCGGACGCGCCTGCGGCATCAGCGGAAGGGGTTGAAGGCTTGGTTCGCGTCCTGGTTTTGACCCGGCGTTTGCATGGGGATGGGCACGAGGTTCCCGGTCTTGTCATCCATGCGGTAAGGCTTATCCCCCACCATGATGGGGCGGGGAGCACTGGCAGGTTTGGCGGTGGCCTTCGGACGGATCACGAAGTTCCCATCTTGGTCCATCTGAGCTACCTCGTAGCCCTCACCGAGAGACTTGATCAGGTCCGCAGGCGGCTTGGCAGCACTCGGCGCAGGGTTCGGATAGGCACCGTCCGCAGGCTTCACCAGTCCGCTCTTGCGCTTGGCGATCGGCACCGTGAACCGACCGTCAGGTGTGGTCATGGTGTCCAGTCCCGTCACAGTGTCCCCATCCTCCTTCGCCGCATTCCTCCGTTCTTGATCCTTGGCGATGGCGTGATTGATGGCCAGGTCGAGCGCGGCTTGCTTGGCCTTCGGCCCCTTGGCAGAGCCAATGATGTCGCGCCACATAGGATCGAGCGCGGTCTCGTTCCCCGAGAGCGCGCCGATGATGGAATCAATGCCGGCCTCGTTCGCCGCATCCTCGGCGGCCTTGTCACGCTTCGCTTGCTCGCGGTCGTCCACCTGCCAGCCACGCTCCGCATTGGCGAAGGCGGCACGGCTCTGACTGTGCGCGGCTTGCTGCTGTTGACCTGCCTCGTGTTGCAGCGCGAACTGCATTCCCTGCGGCGTCCTCAGGAACCGGCGGAAGTCCGTCTTGCGCGTGCCCTGGGGGGCGCTCAGCGTGGGATTGAAGGTCGGTGGTGAAAACGTCGCAGCCGGTGCGCGGGGCGTTTCAGCGGAAGGCGCAAAGGTGGGGGCCACCTGCATCGGCACGGGGGACTGCACCGCCTTGGGTCCTGGCGGCAGACCCCCTCACACCCCGTCCCCGCTCCACGTCTAGGGCCAACTCGACGCGCACCCCTCAAAAGCAATTTCCTAGCAGACAGATGGGGGTAATCGTGGGCCAGGGCATCCAGCTCGGTGCTTGGAATCTTGGCGCTCAAGCGGTCCCAGGACTCGCGGAACTTGGCCTCGTGTTGATGCAACGCATTGAACCCGTCATGCCCCACACGCTCATGCAAGATCACACGCGCAACGGCGGCGCGTTCACTCTCACCGGGCCGGACCTCGATGGCGTCGGTGAAGACGATGGTGTAGCCGGTGTCATTATCGAAGAACGCCTCTGCCTCCTGCATCTGAGCCACCTCTTCAGCGGTGAAGCTGTTCTCGGCGGCGTAGTTGCTAGCCAACAACTCGGCAGGATTGGTGACAAAGGTCAGCTTCGGCCCCACGATACCGGGGAGCTGTTGGTTGAGCAGGCGGGCCGCGCTCTGAGCGACGGCGCGGGTGTCTTTGATGAGGGTGTTGAGCGGGACACCGGGCACGAAGCGCTTGCTTTCTTGAAGGCGCGGCGTAGTCTGCGTATGTGGGGTCAGGGACGATGCAGCCTTCTGCGTTTGAGTCCCTCGCCTCGTATCCAGGGGTGGAACGGTCGCCCCTGGTGTCCTTTTATCTTCGACCATAAAGCCGTCGAACGCTTCAATAGGCGTGGGGGAGCGCTGCGTGGTCAACCCTCCCTGAACCTCACCGAAGTCGGTCACGCGGCTTTCCCTGTCAGTGATCACTGCGTGCACCTTACCATCGGCGTAGCGTCGCAGATAGAGTGTCTGGCGAGTCTTGGGATCGTGGGCCTTGATGTGGTAGTCGGTGACTGTTGTCGGCACAGCAAGTGCAGTGGCGGCTTTGTCGGGCTTACAGACCCCCTCACACCCCGTCCCCGCTCCACGTCTAGGGCCAACTCGACGCGCACCCCTCAAAAGCAATTTCCTAGCAGACATTGACAAGCATCGCCCGGTGTTCACTCCAGTCCGACACATGGCTCAGCACCCATTGCCGCCATTGCTGGAACAGCGTCGGGTCTTGGGCGTTGATTGCATGGCCGAGTTCGTGCCCGGTAAGCCACAACAGCGACACTCGGGATGCTTTGTTCACCAGCAGCACGTTGCGGCTTTTCGCCGCGCTCACCGCATCCATGCCGACATCCATCGGGCTGGAGAAGACCAGCAACTCCTTGTGCAGCGCCGTTTTTACTGCGGATTGGAAGCCGTGCGCGTGCGCCGCAGCCATTCCTGCATGGAGGGCAGAGTTGCTCCCGTGTTCACCAAGTAAACGTAGCGCTTCAATTCTTTCGCCGTAGGTTCGGCGCGCCCACTCAATGGCGGCGAGCTGCTCGCGGTCAAGGTCGCTGTCGGCGACGGCATCGAAAGAGAAGGAGCTTGGGCTGTCATGGCTAATTGCAGTGTCCCCGTCCTGGGTCGCCATGTCAAGCGTGCGCATCGTCACATATAATGCTTTCCCGCTCGGACCACTGACCAAGTATGGCAGGTCAGCCGCAGGAATGTTGCGCGGCTCATCGGCGGGCGTCAGGTAGGCGGCCCCGCGATCACTCATAGCGATCAGCACCTCCCGCACATCGGCCATGGGCAGGCCAGACGCCCGCGCTAGGTCAGACCCCCTCACACCCCGTCCCCGCTCCACGTCTAGGGCCAACTCGACGCGCACCCCTGAAAAGCAATTTCCTAGCAGAAGACGACATTGCAGTTGTGCAGAACGGGAGTCGCAATAATCCCGAGCTTCACCCCGACATTAAGCGAAGGTGGGAGTCGGGGGAACTCGATTTTGAAACCACGGATGGAAGGCCAATCCAGACGGGACTTGGCTCATTTACTATTGTGAAGTTTCCTTAGGAGCATGAGTATGGCAACAATGAAGCACGGGGATGTCCGCTGATTCGTTAAAACCATCATGCGGATGGTGGGATGATTTTCGTTTGGTTTCGTGCTGATGCAAGACGCTTGCGACGCGACACAGGTTCTGTAGTGCAGGTGGAGCGAGGGGGCGT